>Ga0213920_1000400_pt1 | contig 35893 bp, 27 predicted proteins | sample McNCre1117MG_FD_161054 | JGI IMG/M metagenome (GOLD analysis project Ga0213920, IMG submission 161054) | Freshwater microbial communities from McNutts Creek, Athens, Georgia, United States - 11-17 MG | ecosystem: Environmental > Aquatic > Freshwater > Creek | place: USA: Georgia | collected...
GCACCGGTCTTCTGACCCTCGATGCGGTCTGGGTTTACCGAGTTCACCAGGTGAACCGGGTAGTTCTCGCTCAGGTCGCGAGCCAAAATGAGGCAGTCATCGAAGTTGCCCTGAACCTGAAGAATCTGGGCCTTGTGGGCAACGGCCTGGCTCAACTTGCCAAGCGAAATCTTGCCCTCTGGGATGAGCACAACCGACTTAATGCCGGCTGCAGCAGCGTACGCCGCTGCGGATGCCGAGGTGTTGCCGGTAGAGGCACAGATAACGGCCTTGGCACCGTGGCTAACAGCCTTGGATACTGCCATGGTCATGCCGCGGTCCTTGAACGAACCGGTTGGGTTCATGCCCTCAAACTTGAGCCAGGCCTCATCGGCACCAACCAGCTTGGCAAGCGCCGGGGCAGGTACCAGCGGAGTGCCGCCCTCGCCCAGGGTGATGATGGTGGTGCTGGCGTCTACATCCAGTCGGTCAAAGTATTCGCGGATAACGCCGCGCCATTGGTGAGCCATTTAGACACCTTCTACTCGAATTACGGAGGTCACGTCTACCACCGATTCGGTGGCGCGCAGTGCCTCAACTACTGCTGAAAGCGAAGCATCGGTGGCCTTGTGGGTTCCGATCTCCAGGCTTGCGGTTCCGGTGCGCTTGCCGTCCAGCACGCGCGCCATCTGCTCAACGGTCTCGATGGAGACGCTGTGGGCAGAGAAAATGTTGGCAACCTGGGCCAAAACACCAGGCTGGTCGGTCACCTCAATGGTGATCTGGTACTGCGTAACAACGCGGTCGATTGGCAAGACCTCGAGCTCGGCATGGACCGAATCCGCTAGGCCCGGACCACCGGCAACGTGGCGCTTAGCCGCAGACACGAGGTCTCCAAGAACAGCCGATGCGGTCTGTACGCCGCCGGCGCCTGCACCGTAGAACATCAGCTCGCCAGCTGCCTCTGCCTCAACGAAAACGGCGTTGAAGGCGCCGCGCACGGCACCAAGCGGGTGGGTAACCGGAATAAGAGTTGGGTAGACGCGCACCGAAATACCGGCAGGCTCGTCACCTTCGGCGTCGATCTTTTCGGCAATTGCAAGCAGCTTGATCACGAGGTCATCGCGGCGCGCTGCCTCCATCTGAGCCTGAGTAATCTTGGTGATTCCCTCGCGGTAAACGCGCTCCAGCGGAACCTCGGTGTGGAAGGCAAGCGATGCCAGGATGGCGGCCTTCTGAGCTGCGTCGTAGGCCTCAACATCGGCGGTTGGGTCTGCCTCCGCGTAGCCAAGCTCCTGCGCCTCGGCCAGCGCCGAGTCGAAGGTGGCACCGGTTGAGTTCATGCGGTCGAGAATGTAGTTTGTGGTGCCGTTTACAATGCCCATGATGCGCTTCACCTTGTCGCCGGCGAGCGATTCGCGCAGTGGGCGAATGATTGGGATTGCGCCACCGACGGCGGCCTCGTAGTAAAGCTGTGCACCAACCTGTTCGGCCACATCGAAGATTTCCGGGCCGTGGGTTGCCAGCAGCGCCTTGTTCGCGGTGATGACGTCGGCACCGGAGTTGAGAGCCTGGAGAACGTAGGTACGGGCCGGCTCGATGCCTCCCATTAGCTCGATCACGATGTCGGCGCCGAGGATTAGCGGCTCGGCATCCTCGGTGAGCAGCTCGGCTGGCACACCATCGCGGGCAATGCTGGCATCACGCACGGCAACACCGATGAGTTCGAGTTGGGCGCCAACGCGGGCGGCCAGCTCCGACTGATTTTCGAGTAGCAGGCGCGCAACCTGCGAGCCGACGCTGCCGGCTCCTAGGAGCGCAACGCGCAGTGGACGATATTCGAGCAAGGTTCAGTCCTCTTTCTTAGGCCGTTGTCCGGCCATGCGTCTGCTGGTAGCGTACGTCGCGGGCAAACAGGTCTGCCTCGGTTTCGCCGCGCACCAACAGGTTAGCGTTTCCGTCTTTCACCGATACCACCGGCGGACGAGCAATCCAGTTGTAGTTGTTTGCCATGGAGTGGCAGTAGGCGCCTGTAGCGGCCACAGCCAGAAGATCGTTAGGGGCTACATCGGCCGGTAGGTAATCGTGGCGAACCACAATATCTCCGGATTCACAGTGCTTGCCCACCACGCGGCTGAGTGCCGGGGCCGCGCTTGAAACGCGCGATGCAAGCACAACGTGGTACTCGGCCTCGTAGAGCGCGGTGCGAATGTTGTCGCTCATGCCGCCGTCAACCGATACGTACTTGCGAACCGGCGCAGGCTGGCCAGCTTCGGCGGCATCGGTGAGGGTTACGTCCTTGATGGTGCCAACGTTGTAGATGGTGATGCCGGTGTTACCCACAATGCTGCGGCCCGGTTCGAAGGCGAGCGCTGGAACCTTGATTCCCAGGCGCTGGCACTCGGCGGCAACGGCATCGGTGATGGCGTGGGCCGTGGTGGCAACCTCTGGCGCGTTGTCGGCCAACTTGTAGTTGATGCCGAAGCCTCCACCTAGGTTAAGCTCGGGAATCTCGCCGCCAGCGAGAAGCTGGGCATGCAGAGCAATGAGGCGCTTGGTGCTGGCAACGAAGCCATCGGCCGAATAAATCTGACTGCCAACGTGCTGGTGCAGGCCGAGGAACTTGAGGTGGCGATCGCCACGGATCTTTGCAACCAGCGCAGCGGCCTCGGCCAGTGGGATACCGAACTTCTGGTCTTCGCTTGCGGTTGCCAAAAAGTCATGGGTGTCGGCGTGCACACCCGTTGAAACGCGCAGGCGTACCGGCTGCACTTTGTCCATTGCAGCAGCGATGGAGGCGATGCGCTCAATCTCGATGTCGGAATCGATGACGATTGCACCAACACCGGCCTGGATCGCACGACCGATTTCGCCCGGGCTCTTGTTGTTGCCGTGCAGGCCAATGCGCTCGGCGGGGATTCCGCCGGCCAGCGCTGCTGCCAGCTCACCTGCGGAGGACACATCGATGCTAAGTCCGAGTTCGTCGACCCACTCAACCACCTGGGTGCACAAAAACGCCTTGCTGGCGTAGTATACCTTGGCCGTTGTTCCAATGCGCGCGGCGGCATCGGTGAGGGCCTTTTTTACGGCAGTTGCGCGGGCACGGAAGTCGGCCTCGTCAACCACGTATAGCGGGGTGCCAAACTGGTTCACCAGTTCGTCAACGGTCACTCCACCGATGCTCAGTTCACCCTCGGCATCGCGGCGCGCGGTAGCCGGCCAAACCTTGGCGCTTAGCGCGTTCAGGTCTTTCGGTACCTCGAGCCATTCCGGAGCCACGGCTCCCCCAGCGTGCTTTGCCATTACATGCGCTCCGGTGCGGTTACGCCGAGCAGGGCAAGGCCGTTGCGAAGTACAACACCGGTGGCATCGTTTAGCCAGAGACGGGTGTTGTGAACTGCCTCAACCGGGTTTTCGGCGAGCGGGGTAACGCGGCAGTTGTCGTACCAGCGATGGTAGGCGCCGGCAACCTCTTCGAGGTAGCGGGCAACGCGGTGTGGCTCTCGGAATTCAGCAGCCTGCGAAACCACGCGCGGCAGTTCGCTCAGTTTGGCCAGCAATTCGCCCTCGCTAGCGTGGGTGAGCAGTGCCGGCTCGAAAGCATCGCGGGTTACGCCCAGGCTCGCCGCGTTGTTGGCTACCGCGCAGGTGCGGGCGTGTGCGTACTGCACGTAGAAGACAGGATTGTCGTTGGTGCGCTTGGCAAGCTGCTCGAGGTCGATATCGAGCTGCGAGTTGGCACTCGAACGGGCCAGCGCGTAGCGGGCGGCGTCAACTCCAACTGCCTCAACCAGGTCTTCCATGGTCACAACCGTGCCGGCACGTTTGGACATCCTCACAGGCTGTCCATCGCGGACCAGGTTCACGAGCTGGCCGATAAGGATTTCCATGTTTACGCCCGGCTGGTCGCCGAAGGCCGCACACAGTGCCATCATTCGCGGCACGTAACCGTGATGGTCGGCGCCAAGCATGTAGATGCAGCGGTCAAATCCGCGGGCACGCTTGTCTAGGTAGTAGGCAATGTCACCTGCGATGTACGCGGCGTCGCCATCGGTCTTGATTACAACGCGGTCGCGGTCGTCTCCAAACTCCGATGAGCGTAGCCAAACTGCGCCATCCGCCTCGAAGATGTGGCCAAGTTCGCGCAGGCGCTCGATGGCCTTTGGAACTGCGCCGGATTCGTAGAGCGAGTTCTCGTGGAAGTATACGTCGAAATCCACGCCGAAGTCGTGGAGCGACTGGCGGATCTCGGCAAACATGAGCTCAACACCGTACTCGCGGAACTTCTCCTGAGCCTCGGCATCTGGCATGGCCAGAATGTCCTCGGCGGTGCCTGCCAGAACGCGGTCGGCGATTTCTTGGATGTACTGGCCGCCGTAGCCGTCTTCGGGTGCTTCCAGGCCACGGGCGCGGGCCAGCAGGCTGCGCGCGAAGCGGTCGATCTGAGCGCCGTGGTCGTTGAAGTAGTACTCGCGGGTAACTTCGGCGCCCTGCGAAATCAGAACGCGTGCGAGCGAATCGCCCAGCGCAGCCCAACGGGTGCCGCCCATGTGCATTGGGCCGGTTGGGTTAGCGCTAACAAACTCGAGGTTGATCTTCTGACCGGCCAGCTCTGTTCCGGAGCCAAAGGCGCTTCCGGCATCCACGATTGCCTTGGCCAGTTCGCCAGCGGCGGCTGCATCGAGGGTGATGTTCAAAAAGCCTGGGCCGGCAATATCCACCGATGAAATGCCCGATACGGAGCGCAACTCGGTTGCCATGAGCTCGGCCAAAGCACGCGGATTGGTGCCAAAGTTCTTGGCAAGCTGCAGCGCAGTGTTGGTGGCCCAGTCGCCGTGGTCGCGGTTCTTCGGACGCTCAACCACTACATCGGAGGGCAGAGCGCCCTCGGCTAGCGCACCGGATGCCTGAAGGGCGGCCAGAATACGCACAATGGCGGCAGATAGGTCTGCTGGGGTCACGAAGATTCCTTACAAAGTGTTGCTCAGGGTGCGCGCAATGGGCACCGGCAAAGGGCTTGATTCAAGCATACCGAATGGCATTGCGGCCTAACGAGCCCCTCGCTTGTGCGAAACGGCGGCCGCTCGAGAGCGACCGCCGTTTCTTCCTAGGAAAGGTTGACCTAGGTTTTACTTCACCGAACCCGCAGTCAGGCCACGCACGAAGTAGCGCTGCAGACTGAAGAACACGGTAAGCGGTACCAGCATCGATACGAGACAGCCGGCCATAACGATCTGCCAGCCCTCACCGTGCTGTCCGAGCATGGAGAGAATCTTGTAGGTCATTACCGGGTGGCGTCCCGCAAATAGGAATGCAACGAAGTAGTCGTTCCAAACCCAAAGGAACTGGAAGATGGCGAACGAAGCAAGTGCAGGAACCGACATTGGAATAACCAGGCTGCGGAAGATGCGGAAGTGGCTTGCACCATCGATGCGAGCTGCCTCGATGAGTGCGCTAGGCAGGGTCATCATGTAGTTACGCAGGATGTAAACGGCCAATGGCATAGCGAAGGCGCTGTGAACGATCCACGCAGCTGGGTACTCACCGGCAAGGTGCAACCAACCGGTCTTGTTGAACGGAAGGGTGTACAGGAACTTGTCCAGAGCGATGAAGCCCTTAAGAACAGCAACGATAACTGCCTGCATCGGGATGATCATGAGACCGATGATTACGCTGAACCAAACCTCGCGGCCGCGGAACTCCAGGAAGGTGAAGCCGTAGGCTGCGAAAGCCGCGAAGGTGATTGGCAAGATGGTTGCCGGAACCGCGATCGCGATGGTGGACATAAACGAGTCACCGATGTTCCAGGTGGAACTAAAAACGCCCTTTAGAGCATCGAAGGTCCAGTGCTGGCCGCCAGGGTTGAACAGGGCGGTCCACCAACCGGAAGTAACCGAGTCCATCTGTGGACGGAAGGCGGTGACAACCAGACCGATGGTCGGGGTAACCCAGATGAGGACCACGAGGAGCATGACCAGCGTGGTGCCTGGACGGAAGTTCTTAATGCGCTGGAGCGCCGAGATTCTGCGGCTCATCGCAGTTCCTCCTGCTTGCGGTAGGTGCGGATCTGGTAAATCATGATCGGGATGATGGCAACCATGAGCATTACTACTACGGCCGATGCCTTACCGATGTTCTGGAAGACGAAGTACTCGCGGAAGAAGTCCACACCCAAAACGTTGGTGTGGAAGTCTCCACCGGTCATACCCCAAACCACGTCGAAGATCTTCATGGTGGAAATAAGCACGGTAATGAACACCGAGACCGCGGTGACGCGGATCTGTGGCAGAACAACGCGGAAGAAGGTCTGGAAGCCGTTGGCACCATCGATGGAAGCTGCCTCGATGGTCTCGTCTGGAACGGCCTTGATAGCTGCCGAAAGCAGGGTCATTGCGAAACCTGCGTTAGCCCAAACAACTACAACCATTAGGAGCAGGTTGTTGATCGAGAAGTTCTCAACCTGGATCCAAGGAATTGGCTTGCCACCAAATGCCTGAACTAGTGCGTTGAGGAGACCCACCTGAAGTTCGCCTGGGTTCCACGAGAAGGTGAGGCGCCAGATGGACGATGCCGCAACAAACGAGATGGCCATTGGCATGAAGATGATCGACTTAGCGATGCGCTCGCGCACCGGACCCATGCGGTCGGTGAGGGTTGCAATCATGATGCCGAGGATTACTGTGACAAGTGGCACGATTGCCACCCACTCGATGTTGTTGCGCAGGGTGAGGATGAAGTTCGGGTCTGCGAAGAGCTTGCCGAAGTTCTGGAAGCCAACCCAGTTCATGTGGTTCGGGTCCTGTGCGGTAGGAGCCGAAGTCTGGAACGAGTAGGTTACGGTCTGGATGGTTGGAAGCAAGAGCATTCCGATAACCAGCGCCAGAACCGGGCCAATAAAGACGTATGGGCGCAGCGACTTAGCGATTTTGCGCGGGAAGAGATTTACTAGGCCATTCAGCAACGCGTAGAACGCGAAGGTGACAAGAGGGCCAATGATTACTGCCGAAAGTGACGGCAAGATGTCAAGAAACGTTGTGCCTTGTGTCATCGTTATTCCTTCTCTGATGCTTCAGAAGGTTGAATCTGGATCGCCCCGGGATGTGGGGCCCGTAAGACAACTTTAGTTGTTGCCTCACAAAACAAGGTGGCGGGAAGAGAGTCTCTTCCCGCCACCCCGTTGTGGAACTAGTTTCCGGTTAGGGACTAGTTGTTGTAGGCGTTAGCAATGATGCTGAAGGCCTTAGCCATGCTTTCCTTGCCAGCGAACCAGTTGGTCAGCTCAGACCACTCGGCTGCGTTTACAGCTGGTGGAGCCTGGTCCGAACCATCGAAGCCGAAGCCCTTGGCCTTAGCGAAGATGCTCTGGAACTGCTTTGCCATTGGGTCGACCAGGTAGCGGGTGCTGAAGGTCTTGTGTGGCGAGAGGAAGCCCGAAGCGTTGGTTGCGTAACCGTGGGTAGCCATCTTGTCGCTCATGATGTACTGAGCAACCTTGGCTACGTCGGCCTGGTTGCCAGCGTACTCAGGGGTGTTGGTGAATACTGCGGCAGTGTCGCCACCACCGAGAACAGCGTTTACCTTAGGGCTTGGGAAAGCGAAGACGCCAACGTGCTTGTAGTTGTTAGCGGCGAGCTCTGCCTTGATGCTGTCTGGCATGAAGGCGGTGATGAACGAACCCTGCTTCAGAAGTGCACAGGCACCCTTAGCCTTCGAGGTCTGGAACAGACCCTGGGTGGTTGCAAGACCGAAGAAGCGGCTGGTTACACCCTGGCCGCCACCCTGGGTCTGGCCCTTGGCCAACAGGGTCGAAGCAAGCTGCTTACCAATGTTCTTGATCTGGGTGCTGTTCCAGGAAACCTGGCCCTTCCACCACTTGTTGTAGGTGGCAACGCCGTAGTTCTTAAGAACGAGCTCTTCCATCCAGTCGGTCAGCGACCAACCGGTAGCGCCACCCGACTCGGTACCAGCACACCATGGGTATGCCTTGCCCGATGCAGCGATCTGCTTCTGCAGTGCAACGAACTGACCGTACGAGGTAGGAACCTTCCAGCCGTTAGCCTTGAAGACTGCTGGGTTGTAGAAGACGATCGACTTCAGGTTTGCCGAAACTGGCAGACCGTAGGTCACGCCATCGGTGCCCTTACCGAGAAGCTCGAAGCCAGGAACTTCGGTCTTAACGATTGCGTTGAAGTTGGTGGTGCCAAGCAGGCTCTTGAGGTCTGCAAGGTGAGCCGACTGAGCCAGCAGGCCACCTGGCTGAGGCCACATAGCGATGTCTGGGTTGGTGCCAGCGTTGATCTCGGTGGTGATGTCGGTGTCGAAGCTTGCCAGCGAGGTGTAGTTGACCTTGATACCCGAGCTAGCTGGGAATGCGAGGTCTAGGTCAGCCTGGAAGGCTGCAGCGTCGCTTGCAGCGTAGCCACCCTCGATGGTGATTACGGTGCGGCTGTCAGCGTGAGCTGCCAGGCCGAGCGACATGGATGCAACAGCAGCAACAGCTACAGCAGCACCAAGGCGAATGCCCTTGTTCATGTGTCTTTTCCTTTCCTAAGAACACCAAACCAAACCCGTTTAGTGTCTGAGTAAACATTACGACCGCAAATACGTGTTGCCCAGCGTTTTTATGGAAGCGTTATCAAATCTTTGCAACCGCTTGCAGAATTTCCCCGAGTTTGTGCGGTTTTGAGGGTCAATGCTCACAAAACGCTCGCAAAATCGTTACAAACGGGCATTTGCCCAAATGTAAACGCTTTCTGAAACCGCGATGTAAACGCTTGCGATTTTCAGAAAATTTGCTTAAATGTCGGCCTTGGCAACCACACCCAGTTCAGCGGTTGCAGTCACCGGAATTGGATCGCACAGACGGCCCATGAACTCACCGTTTTCATCGATGTTGTCGAAACCTATTACGTTCCAGCCACCATCGCGGCCCTGAATGAGGCGGGCGGCGTAAACCAGCCGGTGCTCGAACGCGCGAGCCCGATTGAAATCGATCCCAGTGAGATCTGGGTTCACCGAAAGCGAGTAGGTGGCGTCGCGGTGGCCAAAACTCTCTAGGCGCTCCGGGCTAAGTTCGCGCCAACCGCAGCAGAAGAAGAGCACCGGCACACCGTCAACCACCTCAAATTGAAAGACTTCCTGTTGCCCAAAGCCCTGGTTCGGCTCCGAAAGCGGTGGCTGCACGGTCCAATCGGCGAGGTTTAGTGAGGTTGCGTGACCAACCACTCCCCTGGTTCGCACCGGTCCGCCATCCTTGGCACGCGCGGTAACCAGCATGTGCCACACCTGGCTCGGGTCTTTGCCCTCCGGCACACCGATGGCCGCAGCGCCGGTGGTAACTCCTTGCGGGAAACGGAACACCCACGGGTCGCGCCAGGCCTGATCGTGCCATTCCGGTTGGTTCAACTGTTCGTACCAGGTGGCATCTGCGCGCACCAGGGCATCGCTGGAGAGCTTGGTCCAAACCATCAGATCCGGGCTAGTTGCTGCACCCACCGATTGAATGTCGCCGCCATCGGCACGTGAGGTACCCGTGTAGAACATCCACCACAGGCCGTCATCGCCGCGCACAACTGAGCCGGTCCAGGTTGTCCAAGAATCGAAGGCTGCCGGGTCGTCCGATACAGCCAGGGCGTCGCGCACAACGGTCCAGTTGGTTAGATCATCGCTTACGGCGTGGCCCACAATCGGGTTGCGGTGTCGGCGGTCTGGGTCGCCGAGGGCGCGGCTGGCGTGCAGATAGAAGGCGTGATAGCGCTCGCCATCGAAGACGTACCAGGAATCCCAGATCCACTTATCAACTAGTTCGAGCGCCATGCGGCTTCCTTTCTAAAATCTGAAGACTAATGATAAGCGTCGCGGGTGACGGATACACTTGGAATAACCCCAAGCCCCCATAGCTCAGGGGATAGAGCGCCGCTCTCCGGAGGCGGGTGCGCAGGTTCGATTCCTGCTGGGGGCGCATGTTCGGAATCAGCTGGCTCGACCCACACAAGCTCATCGCAAGCCTCAACGGCCTCGCACTGTTCGTGATCCTCGCAATGGTCTTCACCGAGACCGGTCTGCTCGTTGGTTTCTTCCTTCCGGGCGATTCCCTGCTCTTCGTGACCGGTCTCGCGGTTGCCCACGGCGATATCAAAGTTGGCGGAAATTCCGTGCCAATCTGGCTGATGTGCGTACTGGTTTCGGTAGTCGCCTTCGCGGGCGACCAAACCGGCTACTGGATCGGCCGTCGCTCAGGAGCGGCCCTTTTCAACCGCCCAAACTCGCGCCTGTTCAACCACGAGAACGTAACCAAGACCCACAAGTTCTTCGAGCGGTACGGTTCGCGCGCGGTAATTTTGGCGCACTTCGTTCCCGTAATGCGCACCTTCATCCCGGTTGCAGCCGGAATCGGTGAAATGGAATACGCCAAGTTTGTGCGCTACAACGTCATCGGTGTGCTGGGATGGGGCACCGGCGTCACCCTGCTGGGTGTGTTCCTTGGCGGCTTCAAGATTGTGGCCGATCACATCGACCTCTTCACAATCGGATTCGTTGTGCTTAGCACCATTCCAATTTGGTTCGAGGCCTACCGTGCCAGCAAGGAAGCCAAGCGCGAGGCCGAAGAACTCAAGGCCAACGACTAAATTTCCTCGGCAATAGCCAAGAAGCTTGCCAACTGTTCCAACGCCAGCGCGCGGTGGCTTAGCGCGTTTTTCACCTCAGGCTCAAGCTCTGCAGCCGAAACCTCAAACCCTTCTGGTATGAAAACCGGGTCATAACCAAAGCCGTGCTCGCCGCGTTCATCGGTGGCAAGACGACCCGGCCAGATACCGGTAAACGAAATCTCCGTGTTTGGGCCAACCAGCGCAATCGTGCAAACAAAGCTAGCGTCGCGGTGTTCATCGCGCACATCGGCCAGCTGAGCCAAGAGTAGGCGTCGGTTGGCAACCGAATCGCGGCCGCCGGCCCAACGGGCACTGAAAATGCCAGGCGAACCACCCAAAATCTCAACTGCGATGCCCGAATCATCCGCGATGGCGGGCTTACCGGTGTGGGCATAGGCCGCGCGCGCCTTGATGAGCGCGTTCTCCAGGAAACTGGTTCCGTCTTCCACCGGCTCCGGGCCGTCATAGCCGAGCACGGTGAGGTTTGGCAGGGTCTGGCCCAGGATCGCCTGAACCTCGGTTACCTTGTGGGCGTTATGGGTAGCCAGCACCAGTTCCACGTTTAGTCCTCCAGCGGGCCTGGAAGCGGCGCGGCCAGGGCGGCGGCCTGAATCTGGGCGAGGCTTGCGTTTCCGGCGAGCGCTAGGTCTAGAAGTCGGTTCAGTTCATCACGGTCGAATGGAGCGCCCTCCGCAGTGCCCTGAACCTCAACGAAGCGACCATCGCCGGTGCAAACCACGTTCATGTCGGTCTCGGCGCGCACGTCTTCGGTGTAGGCCAGATCCAGCATCGGTGTGCCGGCAATGATGCCCACCGAGATTGCCGAAACCGAACCGGTTAGCACCTTGGCCTTGGCTGGGATGTAGCCCTTTTTCTTGCCCCACTCAATTGCATCGGCCAGGGCAACGTATGCGCCGGTGATGGCCGCGGTGCGGGTGCCGCCGTCTGCCTGCAGAACATCGCAGTCGATGACGATGGTGTTCTCACCCAGCGCCTTCACATCAACAACTGCACGCAGACTACGGCCAATCAGGCGCGAGATCTCGTGGGTGCGTCCGCCAATCTTGCCCTTCACGGCCTCGCGGTCGTTGCGGTCGTGGGTTGCGCGTGGCAGCATGGCGTACTCGGAGGTAACCCATCCCTCGCCCTTGCCAACCTTCCAGCGTGGAACGCCGGAGGTGAAGCTAGCGGTGCAGAGCACTCGGGTGCCGCCAAAGCGAATCAGGGCACTGCCCTCGGCGTGGTCGTTCCAGCCGCGTTCGATGGTAACTTCGCGGTGCTGTTCGGCCGTGCGGCCATCGATGCGGGTCAAGGGTTTCCTTCTTCGGTTTGATTCTCGAGATTTAGAGTCTTCAGATTGATAGTTTCGGTCACCGGGTAGGCGTACGCTGGGTTGCCGGTGCCGGATTCCGGCAGGTGCTCAACGGCGGTAACTTCCGGGCCGAGGAAACGCCTTGCAAGCTTGCCAAACGGCCGGGCATCGCCGGTTGCCTGGAATCGCAGGGTTGGCGCCGTCTGCGATGTGCGTTCGAGGCGGTTGGCAACCAGAGTGCGGTAAACATCCTTGGCGGTTTCATCCGCGGAATTCACCAGAGTGACTTCATCGCCCATCACGTAGCTGATTGCGCCGGAGAGAAGCGGATAGTGGGTGCAGCCGAGCACTAGGGTGTCCACTCCAGCGGCCTTGATCGGCGCGAGGTAGCCTTCGGCCGCGGCCATCAGCTCGGGGCCGCTGGTAACACCCTGCTCAACAAACTGCACAAAGGCGGGGCAGGCAACGCTCGTTATCTTGAGGTCAACTGCCGCGGCAAAGGCGTCGTCGTAGGCCTTGGAGTCAACGGTTGCAGAGGTGCCGATCACGCCAACGTGGCGGTTTCGGGTTGCGGCAACGGCACGGCGAACCGCGGGCTGGATAACCTCGACAACCGGGATTCCGCGGCCAAGCGTGTAGCGCTCGCGCGCATCTCGAAGTACCGCGGCCGAGGCCGAGTTGCAGGCGATAACCAGAAGCTTTACGCCCTCGTCTACGAGGCGATCCATAACGTCTAGCGCGAGCTCTCGCACCTGCGCTAGCGGGCGCGGACCGTATGGGCCATTCGCGGTGTCGCCAACGTAGATGATCGATTCGTTCGGCAGCTGATCGATGATTGCGCGGGCTACGGTAAGCCCACCCACTCCTGAGTCGAAGATGCCAATCGGTGCGTCATTCACGGTAAAAGTTTATTCGGCTGGCGGGGCCGCATCGTCGCCGTCATCGGCTGGGCGCAGGCCTTCGTAAACCTCTTTGCAAATTGGGCAAACCGGAAACTTCTGCGGGTCGCGGCCCGGAACCCATACCTTGCCGCAAAGCGCCTTCACGGGATTGCCTAAAACGGCAGACTCCACGATCTTCTCTTTGCGCACGTAGTGCGAGTATCGCTCGTGATCGCCTGGCTCAACCAGTTCCTCAGTTTGGCGCTCAAGCAGGGTGCTGCCGGCGGTCTGGCCGCCAATGCCTCCCGCGCCGAGGTCGTCGCTTTCGAATCCGGTCACTTTGTTCCTCCAGTGTGCAAGGGTTCAGAGCACTACTTTAGGTTAACAGCGTTGCCCAGAACCACATCGATGGAAATTTTCTGGCCACCGCGCAGCACCGTGAGGGTTACTTTGGCACCCGCCGGCTCGAGGCGCACATCCGCGGTGAGGTCGGTTGCACCGCTCACTGCCTTGCCGTTGAACTCGGTCACTACGTCGCCAACTTTCAGGCCCGCCGCTGCGGCTGGGCTGTTGACCATCAGCTTGGTAATTTTCGCCCCGATGGAGAACCCTGCGCTGTCGCCAGAAACCTGGTCGGCTACGTAGGCACCGAGCATGGCGTGGCTAGCCTTGCCGCTCTTGATGATCTCCTGCGCAATGCGATAGGCGTTGTTGGCTGGAATCGAGAAACCGACACCGATGCTGCCGCTCTGACCGCCCGAAGAACTGGCTCCGGCCGAGGCGATGGCCACGTTCACGCCGATGACATTGCCCTGGTCGTCGAGCAGCGCACCACCGGAGTTTCCAGGGTTGATTGCCGCATCGGTTTGAATCACGGTGAGGTTGATTGCGGTTGCCGAAGACGAACCGCCCTGCAGGAACTGCAGGCCTCCGCCACCATTGGAGCTGTTTTCGGGTGCAGCCGAGTTGGCAACCTGAATGGTGCGGTTGAGGGCGGAAACAATTCCGCTGGTAACGGTTGCATCTAGACCAAGTGGTGCACCGATGGCAACCACGTTGTCGCCAACGTTGACGGCATCGGAGTTTGCAAATGTGGCCGGGGTGAGCTTACCAATTGGGTTCACCTTGATAACCGCGAGGTCGTTGGTCGGATCGGTGCCAATCACGGTTGCCGAGAAGACGCGGCCATCGGTGGTCTTGACGTCTACTTTTGGCGAAGCGGTAGCGCCTTCCAGGGTCACAACGTGCGTGTTGGTGAGAATGTAGCCGTCGGCGGTGAGCACGATGCCCGAACCGCTGCCCGCGTTGCCTGCCGAGTCTGCAACGGAGATTGTCACTACGCTCGGTTCGGCCTTCTTGGCAACGGCGGTAACCCAGTTGACTGCGGCGGAGTTGTTTACGATGACAGTGCCGCCGTTGCCCGAGATGATTGCACCTGCCGTGGCAACAATGCCACCGCCAACAACCGCACCCGCGATGGCAACGCCTGCAACAGCCGCATAAAGGCGATTGTTGGTTTTAGGTTTAGGCGCTACAAGTTGCTGCTGCACCGGCGCCCGCTTGGCGTCGTAAACGTACTGGCTGTGGTTGGGAACCTGATTCGACACTTTCATAGCCTTTCGAAGCTGACTTCAAACATCAGTTTCGCAAGCGATTCTGAGGATTTCCTGACAAAATCCTAAGCGCCTTTGGCCGCTAGCCCCCGATGGTGGGTCGAAGTAGCACGAGTCGTTTGGGTGCAGCACCCACATCGATGACCAGCGGTTGCGCCGCAAGGGTTACCGAATCTGGGTCGCGCAACCATCGCTGCGCCCCGATCAACCGGTAATCCACCCGATAGGTCACTCGCAGCAAAATGAGAAATTGCCCTCGGCTTTGGTACACGTGGCTAATGGAAAAGTTACGTGCCCGGCTTTCTGTGTGGGCAGAATCACCAAAACTCAAGTTTTGGAGAATTGGCGTGAACCGAACCTGCACCCTCGAGCCGGCAAGGATGGCGTAACCGGCTCTAACTGGTTGGGTGGTTTTGAACCGTGTGCTCTGGCCAGGCTTAAGCACGCGCGGCGAGGCACCTGGCTGGTTGATGCGCGGCTTGAAAACGCCGTTTCCCGCGCGGCCTCGGCTTCGAGTTTTGGTGCGAACTACCGGTTTTGCCTTTGGTCGGGCAGTGACCTTCACTCTTGGCTTGGGCTTGGCACTTGGTTTGGAACTCGGTTTGGCGGCAGCCTGCTCGCGCAATTTTTGAAGCGCAGCCTTGCTGAGGCAAATAGTCACGAGGTCGCCGTCTACCTGGGAGCCAATCTTCACGCCACCACCCAGCGATGAACGGTGTCGACAGGCCATCTGAGGCGCAGCCTGGGCTGGAGCAGGCACGTTGCCACCCGAGAAGATGAGGAAAACCAGCGCGAACGGGAGCAGTTTCTTTAGCATTTGGCAACGATAGGGCCTAGTGGGCCAGTTCCGTTTTAGTTATCCACAGCGCGAGCAACCCGACCAGATTTCTAGGCCTTAAAGGCGAAAACCCCCGAGCAGTGGGGGTTTTCTATTGGTTGCGGGGGCAGGATTTGAACCTACGACCTCCGGGTTATGAGCCCGGCGAGCTACCGAACTGCTCCACCCCGCGGCGAACCTTTAGACTATCACAGTTTTATAAAGAATGCCACCCGAGACCGAAACTCGGGTGGCATTCTTCTGGCGATAAACCGATTACTTGGTTTGGTTGGCGGCCTTAATCGCGGCGTCAATTGCAGCCTGGAGAGCCTTGTCGGCCTTTCCGTAGGCGGCCCAATCGCCGGTGGTCATCGCGGTTGCCTTATCCGCGAGAGCCTTCTTAGCAGCCTGGAGGGCCGCGTTTAGCGCTGCGTTTCCAGTTGCAGGAGTCGTGGTGCCACCGCCGGTGCTGCCGCCGCCACCCGTGTTGGTGCCACCGCTGCCATCGCCGGCTACCGCACCGCTGGAACCACCGAAGAGGTCATTTAGTGCGGCATCGAGGGTGTCTTCAAAGGCGATATGATCGCCAAAGGCAACCAGCACCTTTTTCAGCAGCGGGAACGAGGTCTCGCCGGTGGAGCGAATGTAAACCGGTTGAACGTAGAGTAGGCCACCGCCAACGGGAAGCGTGAGCAGGTTGCCGTTAAGCACCTCGGTGCTTCCCTGACGCAGCAGGTTTAGCAACTTGCTCACGTCGCTGTCGGCGTTGAAGTTGTTCTGCACCTGGCCAGGACCCGGCACAACCGCATCGCGCGGCAGAACAAGCAGCTGGAGCCTGCCGTAGTTTGATCCCTTCACGCCGGTCTTGTTGCCGGCGTTGGAGTCTGCTACTAGATAACCCGTGAGCACGTTTCGGCTGGCCGCACCGGTGGCCTTAGGAATGAAGGTGGTGTACAGGCTGAAATCGGTGCTGTTCACCAACGGTGTCTTCATGCTCAGGTAGTAAGGCGGCTGAGCCAGGTTTGCCGAACTTGATGGATCGTTAGGCACCATCCAGGCGTCCTGCTGCGAGTAGAAAGCGCCAGCCTCAGTCACATGGTAGGTGCCTAGCATGTTGCGCTGAATCTTGAAGAGGTCGGCTGGGTAGCGAACGTGGCTGATTAGCGCACCGCTCATCTTGGAAAGTGGTTCAACCGTCTGCGGGTACACCTTTTCCCAAGTCTTCAGAATCGGATCCTTGGAGTCCCAGGCATAAAGGTGAACCGAGCCATCGTAGGCATCCACGGTTGCCTTCACCGAGTTGCGAATGTAGTTAATTGACCCGCTGAAGTTGCCTGGAACCTTCTCAGAATCCGAGATGGCGCCGTTTGGGCTCTCGCTTCGCGAGTACGGGAAGTGGCTCGAGGTGGTGTAGCCGTCGAGGATCCAAACCACCTTGCCGTTCACAACTGCCGGATACGGGTCGCTGTCGAGCGTGAGGTAAGGCGCAACCGCCTTCACACGAGCCTCGGGGCTGCGCTTATAAAGGATCTGGCTCTTCGAGTCGATTGCATCGCTCAGGAGAATCTGCTCACTGCGGAACTTCACCGCGTAGGCCAGGCGGTTGAGCACCGAATCCAGCGCTGGCCCGCCGCTGCCGGCGAAGGTGTTGTAGGTAGTTTGGCTACCATCCTTGCCACCCGGGTAGTCCATCTCCAGGCTGTGGCCGTTGCCGCCACCAACGATGGAATAGGTTGGCGAGTTCTCGCCGAAGTAGATCTGCGGGCGGTACTTGCCAAGCTTTCCCACCGATGGAATGCCCGACTGGAAGAACGAGGGTTGACCATCGGTGGTGCGCTCGTTGCCGTATGCAGCAACCACGCCATAGCCGTGGGTGTAGACGATGGCCTTGTTGTACCAAGACTGACTGGAACCCAGACCCGACTGATTGAGTTCGCGCACCGCAATCACGGTGTCTTGCTGCTTGCCGCCGAGGTTGTAGCGGTCAACATCCAGCTTGCTGGTGAACGCGTAGTACTGACGGAACTGCTCCAGCTGGCGAAACGAAGGCGAGACCAGAATCGAGTCGATGATTCGGATCTGCGCCGCGGTTTCGGCATCCTGCTTGAGTGCGCCATCGGTGGCAGTGGTCTTTGCGTTGTAGCTAACGGCCTGCACGCCATCGAGGCCGTAGGCGAAACGAGTGGCTTCGATATTGCGCTTGATGAACTCGCTTTCGAGGGTTCGTTCGTTTGGCACCACCTGGAAGGTCTGGACAGCCCAAGGGTAGATGCCCGCCAGAATCAGCGATGCAACCACCATCAGTGCGGTTGCAAGCACTGGCAGGCGCCAGCGGCCGGTAAACGCCGCGATGAGGAATGTGAGGCCAACCAGAATCGCAACACCGGTCATGATCTGAATGCCCGGGATGGTGGCATTTACGTCGGTGTAGGTGGCGCCGGTGTAGAGGCCGCTCGCGCTAGTGAGGGTGTTGTACTCGCTAAGCCAGAGCGAAAATGCCTCTAGGGCTACGAAAATGGCTCCCGTGATGCCAACCTGGAAACCGGCGGCTCGAGTGAAGGAGAGGCGCCAGGGGGATTGGAATTTAATGCCGGCGAAGACGAGGTTTAGCCCAACCGAAATCGCGAAGGCAAGACCAGCCAACGCGCCCAGGTAGTTGTCGAGAGCCGTGAGGAACGGCAACTGGAACAGGTAGAAAGATGCGTCGAGGTGGAACTGGGCATCCTTGAACAGAGCCGGCGTTGAGTTTAGGAACATGAGCAACTGCTTGTAGGCGCCTGCCGAACCGAAGGCTGCCAGCAAACCAACCACGGCCGCGGCCAGACCCACTACCTTCTTGCGGGAGGCAACCAGCTGTTCGCGCGCGGCAACCAGCGGGTTGCCGGTTTCGCCCAGAATCTGCGTTACATAAATAGGGCGGAAACGGAAACCGGCCCAGAGCGTTAGCCAAACCACCAGCGAGGCAAAGATGCCGGCCGCAACCCCCAGGCCAACCTGGGCAAAGATATTTGTGGTGAAGACCTTTAGGAATCCCACCTGCTGATACCACAGGTAATCGGTGTAGAGGCCAGCACTTGATACCGCGATGATGCCGAGCAGCACCACTATGCCCACCGCGATGCCGGCCGGAGACCTACGCTTGCGCTTGCCCTTTGGCTGATTGGTTGCCACTTTTTCTCCCGTTTTCTAGTGGAAAGACTGATTCAAAACTTACTTTGTGCAGGTGGCCAGGCCGGTTGCATTGTGCTTGGTGGCAATCTGCCTTACCGCCGCGAGGGCCTCACCAAAGTTGCTCATCTTCACAACGGTGAGCCCGGCAGGCACATGACCTACCACTTCGGAGCAGTTAGCGGCAGGGGCGAGGAACCATTTGGCTCCCCCTCGAACGGCGCCAAACATCTTCTGTTGAATTCCGCCAATTTCGCCAACTTTGCCGTTCTCATCGATAGTGCCGGTGCCCGCAATTAGTTGCCCGCCGGTGAGCGAACCAGGGGTCAGTTTGTCGTAGATACCGAGAGCAAACATGGTGCCGCCGCTTGGGCCGCCAACGCCGTCAAGACTCAGCTGCACCTTGATTGGGAAGTGGAACTTGGTGCCAACCAGAACACCTAGGCGCCAGATGTTCTTCATTTTTTTAGGTGTGATGACGAAGGTTTTTTCGACACCGGAGCGCAGCACTGTCACTTCAATGGCGGTGCCCTTCGCCTTTTGAACCACCTTCAGTAGCTGGTTGAAACCGGTGACCGCAACATTGTTCACGGTAACGATTTCGTCCCCGGCCTTGAGAATTCCAGCCGACGGAGTGTTCTTCTCAACTTCGGCAACCATCACCCGGTAGCTGTAGCGGTAGCCGAGCGCCTTGAGCGCAACCGCGGTGGCCGCCTCCTGCGAGTCTGTCATCATCGCAGTGTTTGCCTGCTCAACCTTGCCGCTTGAAACCTGCGGCGGGAACATCACATCGATGGGGGTAATGGCCTCTGCCGGGTTAAGCGCGGCCAGAGCGATCTCACCCCAGGATGGGCGGTTCGACGGATCTCCGTAGAGACTCACCGTGAGGAGGTCTAGCGCGCCATCGGTGGGATAGGTCTTGGCGTCGGTAACCGAAATGATTGGCAGTTTGCCCTCGTTGCCAAGCACGTTGAATACAGGCCCAGGCGCCTCAATAACGTATGGGGCAGGCAAAAATGCACCGATGACGGCAGCCACGGCCACCATACCGATTAGTGACCAACCGATAACCTTGCGAGCCGAACGAGGGCGTGGCTGCGGAGAGTCGAAGTAGATGCCTGATTCCATGGTTCAAGCCTAAGGTGGCGGGCTGACGTCTTGGGAGTGGCTTTGCTACGGCCTTGAACGCTTAGGGCGAACAAGGGCTAAAAACAGGGCTAAACCCCTAGGTGAGCCCAGCTTCTGGCGCTACCTTTAGACCAAGAAAGGGTGATGCCCGTGTCCGATTTTGAGAACACCGATGCCGGCGACGACGGCTTCGACCCGCGCAAGTTCAACCCGGTTGAATTCCAGGAGTTCATGAAGAAGTACCTGGAGAACCCAGACTCCTTCGAGGTTGCCGAATTGGCCAAAGCCGCGGGCATTCCAAGCAACCCGGCGCAGCTCAAGCAGCTACTCGAAATGCTCACCCAAGCGATGGGCAGCAAAAATCTCCCGGATGGCGTCGACTGGTCGGCGGCCACCAACCAGGCCAAGCAACTCGCCCGCAAAGACAACCAATCGGTCACGGAGCAGCAGCGCCTGCAATGGCTCGAGGCTGTCAACATCGGTGGGCTTTGGCTAGACGGCGTTACCGATGTCTCGGCGCTTGCGACCGAGCCAAAATTCCTCACCCGCGACCTCTGGGTTGACGATGCCATGCCGCTTTTCAAGGCAATGAGCGAGCCAGTTGCTAGCCGCATGTCCAAGGCCTTGGGCGATCACATCGCCAACTCGTCTCCGGTTGAACTGGGTGGCCTCATGGCCGAGGCGGGGCGCCTGCTGCGCAATGCCGGGGGCGCAATGTTCGCGATGCAGCTTGGCCAGGCCATCGGTAAGTTGTCAGAAACAGTCCTCAGCGGAGGTGACATCGGCCTACCTATTTTCGAGCAGCAGCGCGCGGCCTTCGTCCCTCAGAATCTCGAGGCCTATATCGCGGAGTTGGGGGTGCCCGCGGCCGAGGCTCGACTCTATCTGGCTGTCCGCGAACTCGCACACGCCCGCCTGTTCCGCCACTCGCGCTGGCTTCGCGAGGCCGTTGTAACGCAGATCATCACCTACGCCTCACACATCAGCATCGATGAAGACCGCATCATGACCGCCGTCGCGGACACCGATGTAACCAACCCGGATGCCATGCGTTCGCTGTTGGAATCCGGCGCGATGCTAGCCGATCGCACCGAAGAACAGCAGCGTGCACTCGAGGCTATCGAGACCCTGCTCGCGCTCATCGAAGGTTGGGTGGACGCGGTTTCGCAGGAGGCAACCCGCCTGCTGCCCGAGGGCATGCGCATAGCCGAGGCAGTTAGGCGTCGCAGAGTTTCCGGCGGTCCTGCCGAACTCACCTTCGGCACGCTGGTTGGCCTAGAGCTTCGCCCGCGCCGGGTGCGCGAGGCAACCGCGATGTGGCTCATGCTGGGCAGCGCGCTGGGTGCGGCCAAGCGAGACTCGCTCTGGGACCACCCAGACATCCTGCCGAACGTATCGGAAATTGAGGATCCGGGAAGCCTAATCGCCCGCCTTCAGGGCGGCGACGACTTCGACTCCGCGCTGCGCGACCTCCTGGGTGAATAGCGCCACTCGCGCACCTGTGGATAACTGAAAGCAGGGTTGGGCCAATCCTTGCCAGAATCGGGAAATGGCTCTCAAACTAAACCCGTTTCACCAGCTGCTTTGGCGCACACCAACAACCCTGCAGATTGGCGTCGGTTCAAGCGCCCGAATCATCGCAGATATCACGCCGGCGCAGGAGCGCCTGATTGACGCTCTCTACTACGGGTTGCCAACGGCCAGCCTGGCGGCAATTGCCAAACAAAGCCAACTTCCGCAGGGTGAAGCAAACGACCTGGTTCGGCGCCTCGGGCCGCTCTTACTTAGCGAAACCGATGCGGACACCGGGGCCGAAAGCCCGCGCCAACTGGCCGAGCAGATTCGCGCCTCGTTGGACAACCACACCGATGCGACGGCGGTCTTGGCTCGGCGCGCCAAGGCATCCGTGCACATAGAGCACATGGATGCTACCGGGCTTACGCTCACCCTGGCGCTTGCGGCGGCAGGAGTTGGCACCATTACCAGCGCAGATTCCCAACGAGTGGGGCAGTCCGAAATCGCAAGCAACGTATTTCCGCACGCACTGCTTGGCCGGAACCGGCTAACGGCTGCCAAACTGATTCTGGACAGCAGTTGGCCGGGCACTCGCATGCTCAACGATGCTCAGCATGCTGGATTCTTGGCCCGAAGCACGCTCGCAGTTTTATGCCACCAGCAGGTGACAGAGCCTTCCACCGTTGCACTTTGGCGCACGCGAGACATTCCGGTTTTGGAGATTCGCTACCTCTCGGATGGCGCTGAAGTTAGCCCAGTTTTGAGCACCAAAACCGGCGTCGGTTGCCTGGTTTGCCGCGATCATCACAGGCAAGACCTTGACCCAAACCACCTCGCCGTAAGTTCGCAGCAGTTGGGCAGCGCCCTTCGCTTCGATGACGGTGGAACCCGCCTGGTTGCCACCGGGCTCGCTGTTCAGCAGGCGCTGGCCTTCATCGATGGTGCTGAACCCACCGGCATTGGCTACCGATACACGCGGCCGGCCGGACAACAGCCCGAGGCTGGCGCCACAGACGCACACGCCGGATGGCTTAGCGACCCCACGGTTTCGGAGCAAAAGTGGCTGGCCCACCCGCTTTGCGGCTGTCAGATCTCGCTTAGTTTTGCCGAAGCAAGCTGATGAAGCGGGAAGCCTGCCCGTTCCAACTAAGCATGAGGTTCTGCTTTGCGCGGGTCACTCCCACGTAAAGCAAACGGTTCTCTTCCGCAATCTCGGCATCGGTCTTGGCGTATGAAATCGGCATGTAGCCCTCGTTCATGCCCACTATAAACACATGTTCCCACTCAAGACCCTTTGCGGCATGGATGGTTGCCAGTGTGATTCCGGCGGCTTCGGGCTCGTGCTGGCTTCGGCTGCGTTCAATGAGCTCGCGGTAAAAATCAACCAGGGCAATTTCGGTTGGCAGTTCGTCCAGAATGTGCACCAGCGAGTTCAGGCTCTCCCATTTTTCAACGATCGCGCTATTGGCATCGGTGGGTTTGCGGAGGCTCCAGCCCAGTTCGCGGCAGATCTCCTCAACCGCCTGGTGGGTTGGTTTGTTCAACTTTGCGGCAACTTCGGCATTGATTGCGCGCATCGCGGCTTGAATTTCCGGTCGGGCGAAGAATCGCTGACCGCCCTTCATCTGATACGGAACCTTGGCGTTGGCAAGGGCCGCTTCGATGGCCTCGCTCTGCCCATTCACTCGGTAAAGAACCGCAATCTGACGCGGCCGAGCGCCTTCGCGCAACAGGCTCGAGATGCGGTGGGCAACGTAAGCGGCTTCATCGGCGGGATTATTGAAACCCTGCAGGCGAGGGGCTAGGCCAACCTCTCCCTGCGCTTCAAGCGGGCCAACCCCGCCCGATCCCATTGCGCTGCCTGCACCGCGAAGGCGATTTGCAAAACCGACAATCTGTTTGGTGCTTCGATAGTTTCGCGACAGTTCAACCACGGTTGCCTGGTCGTAGCGATTGGCAAAGGTCTGCAAGAAGGCGGCGGACGCACCGGTGAAAGAGTAGATGGTCTGATTTGGGTCGCCCACAACGCAAATGTCGCTGCGATCGCCAAGCCAGACATCCAGGAGTGCGTGCTGAAGCGGCGAAATGTCCTGGTACTCGTCAACCGTGAAGAAGCGATACTGCTGGTGCACGTGGGCCAGAGCGGTTGGCTCGCTGCGCAGCATACCCAGGCACAGAACCAAAACGTCTTCCCAGTCAATCTGGTTGGCCGCAGTCTTGGCGTCCTCGTAGGCCACCATCAGTTCGAGCAATTTGGCTTTGGTAAGCCCACCTGGCGCTTTGCGATCTCGAGTGGCGTACTCATCGAGCGAAAGCATCGAATACTTACGCCACTCAATTTCCGCAGCGATGTCGCGCAGGGCCGCGCTATCGGCTTTGATTCGGCGCTCGTCCGCCAACTTTGCCAGCAGCCGGGCCTTGCCCTCGAGCACCATCGGTGGCCTTGCACCGGTGAACTGCGGCCAGAAGAACTCAAGTTGGGCAAGGGCTGCCGAGTGAAAAGTTCGCGCAGTTACATCGCCGATGCCAAGCCCGCGAAGGCGAGCTCTCAGTTCTGCCGCAGCTCGGTTGGTGTAGGTGAGGGCCATCACTCGGTTGGCACTGAAATAACCGCGTGATATTCCGTAGGCAATTCGATGCGTAATGGTGCGCGTCTTGCCCGTGCCGGCTCCAGCGATGATGCAGGTTGGGCCAAGCAACGAGCTAGCCGCAGCCGACTGCTCCGGGTCTAGCTGGCCGAGAATCGGATCAACGACTGCCTCGGTTTCGGTATCAGCCATCGAGCGGGCCGCCATACCAGTGTTCGATTAGACCGCGGGCGATTGTGATTCGCCCAGGCAAAATCAGCGCGCCCGTGCTGTAACCATCCGCGATTTCAGCCTTGGTGAACCAGCGCACCTTTTCGATTTCAATTCCGTCGGGAACGATTTGCTGGTCGGCAATCGTTTCGTCGAGGCGAGCGTGGAAGCCAACCATCAGCGAATACGGGAATGGCCACGACTGACTACCGAGGTACTCCACCGAGTCCACGATTACGCCCGCCTCCTCGCCAACCTCGCGGATCACGGCGGAGGTCAGGCTTTCGCCTGCCTCAACGAAACCAGCCAAAACACTCCACCGATTTTCTTCCCAAACACCCTGCGAACCAAGCAGGATTCGATCCTGGGCGTCGGTTACCGCAACGATGATTGCCGGGTCTGTTCGCGGGAATACCTGCTTGCCATCTGCGAAACAGCGCCTACTCCAACCTCCCTGTTCAATAACAGTTGGTTGGCCGCAGTTCGGGCAGTGCCGGTGGGATGAGTGGAAGTTAGCCAGCGCGTGCGCCATCGCGTAGAGATTTGCATCGCGGTCTTCGAGGCCCTTGCCCGACTTTCTGACCTCGTGCCAATTGGCTTCGTTTGGCTCCAGAGCTAGCGCGCTGTTAGTTGAGAGAACAGCCAAGACAACCGGAGTTCCGGCCGGTTCTGCATCGGTGGAAATTACAGTCTTGCCAAGGTAAACCCGAAGTTGCGCGCTTGGCACCGATTCAACATCCAGAAGGCGAAGCCGCTGCATGGTGGGGTGATCGTGGTCGCCAAGGAGCACTCGACCGTTGTAGATGGGCAGCACTCGGGTGGCCGGATTTTCCCAAAGTTCGTCAAAGAGCTCGGGGTTGTCGCGCTGCAGGTAGTCGCGGTCAACGGCGGTTTGCGCCATCGGCAGGTGTGGCAATGAGGCCAACTGGGTCTCCTTCGACTCGCTACAGAAAGCCGGGTTCTGGCGTGGCATTACCCCGATTTTGGCTTCCCACTACCTAACCTAAATTCATGGCTAAGTCTCACTTGATTTTAGCGGCGCTAGCCAAAGACGCCGTGCCCCAGCTGGATTTCGTTCAGGCGTACAGTTTGGACGGCGATTCAGCGGGTAACTTCGACTCCGCGCTTCTTACCGGCACCGATGGCAACCACTACGTGGTGCGCCAGGCAACCAGCGCAGCCGCAGAACTCTTGGCCGACACCGAGCTAACGGCATTGCGGGCGATTTCGCCGTATCGCAGCCACTTCCCGTTTGCCGTAACCAACCTTGTTGGCACCGGCCGCGATGCCCGCGGCAAGCGCGTTCTGGTTTACAGCTACGTCTACGGCGAACCTACGGACCTTTCTCGTGCCGGCTCAAACAGCCCGCTCGTTGGAAGTATCGCCAACACTCTGGCGGCCATTCACAGCCTTCCAACCTCGGTGATCGAAAACGCAGGTCTGCCAACCTTCTCGGTAGAGGACATCGTCAAGCAATCGGTGGCCAGCATGGACCGCATGGCACAGACCGGCCGCGTAAGTGCTGTTTTGCTCAACCGCTGGGAACGCGCGTTCGAGGACGTGAGCCTTTGGCGCTTCCAACCCTCGGTTGTACACGGCGCAATAGACAACAATCTCTTGAGCGACAAGACCGCGGTTACCGGCATCCTGGGCTGGGATCACCTGGCCATTTCAGACCCGGCCATCGACTTCGCTTGGATTCAGGGCTCGGCCGCCGATGACTTCTCGTACAGCCTGATCCTCGAGTACGACCGCCTGCGTGGTGCGGATGCGAACCTGCGTTCGCGTGCCCAGCTTTACGCCGAACTAGACCACGGACATTACCTTCTGCACGCCATTGCAGCGAGAGACGCCGACCAGATTGAGCACGCCGTTACGCTGCTTTCACAACTTGCCGCCGATGCCGAAGCCGGAAACCTGCCACCTATCGGGCCTCGTCCACTGGGCGTGGATTCCGTTGAATCCGATGACTACCAGACCGATGTAGTTGAGTCCGACCTCGGTTCGGCAGCGACCATGGTGGATGCGGGACAGGCCATTGTCTCGGACAACCTGTTCTTCTCCCCCGTCACCGACTCCTCCTACAACCACAACCGGTTGTTTGGAACCGGCGATGACGCAACCGGCCCGATCGAACTTGTGGACGACGCAACCGCGCCAATCCAGTTGCCAAAATCCGATCTCTTCTAGACCAAGTCGATTTCGACCAACAGGTTTTTGCTAGCGCTGCTTAAACCAATACTGCTCGCCAGCGTTGCCTAAGTTCCGCTAGGTCAAAGCCCGAGTCGGCCTTGATTTCCCGGTTTTCGGCCACGTAGTACAGGCTTGCGCCCACCCTCGTTAGTGGCAGATTTCGAAGCGTCGCGTACGCCACTCGGTACAGTTCCAACTGCAAAGTGCGCTCAGCAATATCTGCCTCGGTAACGGGTGCAGCACCGGTTTTCCAGTCGATAATTTCGTGGCGGCCATCGGCGGTTTCGAACACCGCGTCAAGCTTGCAGATGAAGATGTTGTCATCCACGGCCAGTTGAATTTCGAGCTCGGCTTCGAGTGCGGGCAGGTTAGCCCAACGCGACAGTGCGAAGTTTGATTTCAGATTCTCGATGCTCTCGGCGTAGTCCGCAAGATCGTTTCGCTCTAGTTGCTGAGCCCACAGGAGTTCGCTCAGTTCGGTTTCGTCTTGCTCGGGGTCTTCACCCAGGACGCGACCAAAACCGGCGAAGCGTTCTTCCATTAGCGCGTGGAAGAGCGTGCCGGCTCGCGTTGCCTTGAACGGAGCAGTTGGAACCGGCCTCAACATTCGAGCCGCGGTTTCCTCTGGTTTCGTTAGGTAATCCTTAAACGCTGAAGCGTTGATTCGAACAGGCAACGGCACTTCATCGGTGAATTTCAGGATTTCGGCACGTTCGGCCAACAAACGCCCAATCAGATCCGTGCTTAGGTTCCGCTGTTCCTCGGAAATAGCCTTCCTCAGTTCGACGGCCACCGCCTTCACGCGCTCACTGTGCGCCTTGCCTAGCGGCTCGAGAGGCCAAACCTCGGTGCGACCAACAAGTTCCAGCGGGTTTACGTCGCTCTCGCAAGGCGGGAAGATTCCCTCATCACGGCGGTCGTATACCTCAACCCGCTCGGCAGCAAGTTGCGCCGACATCTCTAGGAATCCGGAGAGCTTTTTGGCACCCTTCACAGCCGGTTTCCAATAGCTCGCACTCAGCAGCAGAGCCTGCTTTGGCCTGGTTACCGCAACGTACATGAGGCGGAGTTCCTCGCGATAGAGGTGAGCCTTCACATCATCTTTGAATGCTTCAATCGACTTCCTGAGTTCCGGCTGGCTCTCCACCGCGCGGTAGTTCCAACTGGGCAGGCTGTTCTTGTCGCCTCGCAGCGGGTAGGGCAGCTTTCCGTTTGCTAACCAGCCTGAGGCACCCTTACCCTCCGATGGGAAATCACCCTTGGTAAGGTTTGCGATTGCCACGAAATCCCATTCGAGCCCCTTGGACGCGTGAACAGTTAGCAGCTGAACCACACCCGGCTCGGGGGTGCTAGTTGGCGCCTCAAATCGCTCGCGATCCTCTGCGAATTCCAACCAACGAAGGAACGCGCCAAGGTGCGGCTGGTGATTTGTCTGCGCGTACTGGGAAACAATGGCGGAGAAGGCGTTGAGATGCGCCATGGGTTGCTGGCGCTTCGGGTTAGCCATCACTTCGATGTCGAGCCACAGCTCTTGCTCCACGCGACGCACAAAATCGGGCAGTGGCAGGCCGGTCTGCTTACGCAAGTTTGCAAAAAGTTCGGCAGCGTTCAGCATGCGTGCCAGACCCGCCTCGCTGAGCTTCGCCTCATCGCGGTTTTCGGGCACTAACAGCAGGTCTAGTGCATCAACGAGGCTGACGCTGTCCTCAGGGGCAACGGCGTCAGTTTTGCGCTGGAATCGATTTTGCCGCTTGGCAAAGCGGAACAGCCTGTCTATGTCTTTGGCTCCGATGCGCCAGCGCGCACCGGTTAGCAGGCGAACCAGTTCGCTGCCGCTCGAGGGATCGTGAATGACCTTCAAGGCGCTAACGAGGTCGACGATTTCGCTCAACTCCAGAAGACCGCCGATTCCAACAACCTCAACTCGAAGCCCAGCATCCTCGATGGCCTCTCGGAACAACTGCATATTCTTTTTTGAGCGGCTAAGGACTGCCGCTTTCGGTTTCTTATATTTCGCCTCGGAGTCGCCCCTATTCTGGGCTTCCCAGTCGCTGCGATGATTTTGGTAGTTGGCCTTTAGCCACGTGGCCACCGACTCCGCTTCTTCCGGAAGCGTCTGATCCACCTTGATCTGCACCCTGCCTTCGGGTGCGTCCGACCTGGAGCGAAGCCGCAGCGGAACCAGGTGATTCTGACTTGCACCCAGGTAGGAGGCGGGCGAACCGAGGTCGCGCGCCAAGTGGTTCGCAAGTTCAAGCACCCGAATCGGGTTTCGCCAGCTTGTGCTCAATTCGAAACGCGCTTCACCCTCGCTCGCAGGTGCCCCAAAATCGGTGAAGTAATTTGCGAGGTTTGATGCACTTGCTCCGCGCCAACCGTAGATGCTCTGATTCGGGTCGCCAACGGCGAAGACCGAGGTTCCGGCAAATAGCTGCGCCAGGAGACGGGTTTGCAGCACTGATGTGTCCTGGTATTCGTCCAACAGCACCTGAGTGAATCTGGCGCGTTGGGCCTGCCCCACCTCGGGCAACTCCCGCACTGCGCGTTCGGCGAGCGCCACCTGGTCGGAGTAGTCAACATAGCCCTGTTTGGCCTTTTCACTACGGTAGGCCTGCGCTAGGTGCGCGATAACTTCGGTGTTCGCGAACGGAGCGAGCAGATCGCTGTAGTAACCGAATTGTGTGAAGTCAGAACCGCCGGCCTTCTTCGGCAGGTTACCCACGGTGTTCAATACGCCAGCTGTGATGTTCGCAACCTGCTGGGCATCGGCTAGATTGTCGTTCATCGCACCGGCGAGTTCGAGAACCGCCTCGATAATGGAGTCGAGCGATAGTTCGATATCTGCCAAGCGTGGGTCGATTTCAGCACCATACCGAACCACTACTTCACGGGCCAGCTGGTAACCCGCCGCCTCGGTAAGTAGCGAACTTTCGGCCTCCATGCCCAGGCCGAGTGCGTTTTCACGGAACAGGCTGTTGGCGTACGAGTTGTATGTGGTCACCGTAGGTTGGGTGAAGTCATACTCCAACCCCGCCGGCCAGTATTCGGAGTCACGAAGGGTAAGCAGCGCCCCAAAAATGCGTTTGCTGAGTTCGCTAGCGGCTTTTCTGGTGAATGTGAGGCCGAGAATCTGTTCTGGGCGGGCGTATCCGTTTGCCACCAGCCAAACTACTCGAACTGCCATGAGTTCGGTCTTGCCTGAACCAGCGCCGGCAACCACGAGGGATGGCGACTGCACGGAGGCTCCTTCAACGGCGTCCTGCTGCTCGCGGGTGAGCGCGTATGGCTGCATCGTTGCATACACCTGCTGCGCGCTGATCCGCGGCGATCCTGCGGTTTGGTTATTCGGCATTTGAAACCGCCTTCGTGAGGTGCAGCTGGCAGGTGCCGTACTCGCTGTCCACTGTGCAGTGGCTGGAAATGTTCGCTACAAAGATGTTCTTCGGCATGGCCATGCCCTCGGCTGAGTCTTGAACTAGTTTTTCAAAGTAGGCCTTGGTTTCCGGGTTCTCCAGCACCGATGCCTGCTCACGAATGGTGGGGTTGTCGCCGGAAACCAAAACTAGTTTTGCCCCGGCAAACTCGGCCTCACCCTCATCGGGGATAACTGCCTCAAATGCGCCGTTGAGGTACGCCAGCTGATACAAGCCCAACTGCGCGTGTTTCAGGGCATCCTCGTTTGACGGAATTCGCTTCGAGGTTTTGAGGTCAACAATCATGATTTTGCCGTTTGCGCCAAGCTCAATGCGGTCCACCTGGCCGCGAATGTGGGCCTTACCCAGGTCAAGTTCGAAGTCCTGTTCCCTGGCTAGAACGGTTCCAGCAGCTCCCGCAAACTTGGTGAGGTACTGCGAAAGATTCGCCACCAGCTTCTGGGCACGGCGTCGTTCGGCCTGCTCGATCCAGGCGCTTTCGAATCGGAGAGTGTGCCAACCAGACTCAACCTGTTGCCAAAGCGTGGCTTCGTCAACCGAGGTTGCGAGTTCCATGGCGCGGTGCACCAACGTTCCCACCGATGCAGCGAAGTCGCTGCCGGAAGCCCCGTGGTAGTTGAGGAACCAGTGCAGCGGGCACTTCACAAATGCTTCAAGCTGCGATGGATTTATCGTGATGCGCTCGCCCTTATCCGGGTGACTCTGGTCATCCGCATCGAGGGCAGATGCAACGAACTCGAAGAGCGGGTCGCTCGTCGATGCCTCCAGCAGGCCATACCAATCATCCGGATGTGCGCCTGCCACTCCCGCCTGAGCAAGGCGTGCTAGACCAACCACGGCCTCAGCGTGCTTTGTGGCATCGCTTGTGGTGCTGGCAGCCCGCCTAAGCCTTCCAACCAGCGCGCGCAAGGTAACTGCGTTTTCCCCCGAATCCCAGTTTTCGGCCTCTAACATCTTCCCTCGGGCCGCGTGGTTTACAAATTGGCTAACCTGTTCGTCTTCATCCAGGTACGAGCTAATGAGCAAACGGGAGTTTGCAGCACCCATTGCCTTGTAAAACATTCGGAGTTCGTCAGCCATTTCGGAACGAACGGGCGCACCATGGGAGTCTGTTCTCGAAGTTGCGGCAGCCCGAAGCCCAGCACTTCCGAGAAGTGAACCGCGGGGCTTTAGGTTTGGCCAAATGCCTTCGATTAGCCCCGGGATGGCAACCGTGTGGAAACGTTTGCCTACGAGACCGGCAGGCGTCAGCAGGTTCACGAACTGATCGGTTTTGTGGCCAAAACTTAGCGAGTCTTCTGGCAGCGCCTGCTCCAACTGAGCCGATAAAAACTCGGTTTTGCCTGCCCCTGGATTACGCTCCGCGTAGCGGTTGGCAGCCGCAAAAAGGGCAACGGTGGCATCGAGGTTGCGGTTAGCTTGAATCGCGATTTCCGACTTACCACGGCTAAGTTCGCTCCAGATTTTCTCTAGTCCACTTGCTCGCCACAATTGCCAGAGCAGGTCCTCGATGCTAGCGCTTGAATCCTGCGCGATTTCCCTCGCAATGGCAATCGATTTCAAGAAGGAACGAATTCGTGTGGCATCTGGCCCGCGCAGTGTCGCCGCTGAACCTTCCACCACAAATAACTCAACCAGCAGCACATCGGAGTTGCGAGCCAGCGCTAGGTCTTCGGCGGCTTCTAGTTCTAGCCTGCGCAGTTGGCGTCTTAGGCGCCGCATGGCAACGCTGTCGAGCCCGCAGTATGGCGAACGCAGCAGACGCTCGGCCAGCTCTGCCGTGATGTTGTCTTCGTATTCCTCGTTCACAAAGCTGGCGAGTTCAAGCAACTCGCGCGAGGCAAACTCATCGCGCAGCGCCTGCTGGGCGCCTGAGATTCGAACCGGCAGGCCTAGAGCTGCCAGAGACCGCTCGAGGGCGTCCAACTGTCCGCGAGTTCGGGCAACGATCGCCATTTCAGACCACGGCACACCTATGGTCGTAGCATCGCTGCTCTCACCCGGCTCGGCCTGCCCGCCTAGGTGAAGTGTGCGCAGGGTGTGTGCCAGCCACTCCGCTTCGGCCTGATTTGAAGCCCACACGTGCACCTCGGTGGCAGGTTTGGTAGGCTCCGGCGAAACGGAGTACACCTTGCGCTGCCCACCCGCGCCTTCCGCACCGATGAGGGCCGAGACGCGGGCCATCGTCGCACCAACGCCGGCGGCCTGTGACGGGGCTTGGTCACTTAGGTAAATCACATTCCGGGCCTCGCCTCGTTGCAAAGCGATCTCTTGCGCGAGGTTGGCCATCAGGCGGGGATCCGCCTGCCTAAACCCCAGTGTCGAGGCGTCAGGGTCTCCAAAGAGCGTCAACCCAACGCCTTCGCCAACCAACTGCTTCAAAAGTCGAACCGCACTTGGCGTGAGCTCCTGGGCATCGTCAACCAACACCGCAGCAAATTTTGGCAGTGCTGCACCTTGTTCGAGCAAATCGATTGCACGATTTACCAACGATGGTGAATCAAACTTGTGGGCGTATTCGGGGTGGCCTAGTAGCGCCTCGTAGTCGCTGTAAAGGCTGGCAGCCGCCCGCCAGGTTGGATGCTCCGCAGAGCGAGCCGCGAGGTCATCGGCGCTAATTCCAAGTTCCTGGCAGACCGCAATTAGGTCACGTAGTTCGGCGCGGAAACCGGCCAAGCCCCGAGTAACACTCGAAATCTGATCCGGCCACAAATCCACATACGGCCCTAGTTCGTGCCGCTGCAACAACCGAGTAAAAATAGAGTCCTGCTCGGGACCCGAAACCAGTTCCGGCACGCGCTCACCGGTTTCCAAGGCGTGCGCACGCACAAGAGCAAAAGCTAGGGATGAAATTGTTCGGGCAAGCGTGCCCTCAACGGCATATTCAGTATTACCTGCCAAGCCCAACAAAAGTTGCTCACGCAGGGCTGCTGCACTCTCGCGAGTTGCCGCCAAAACCAATACTTGCTCGGGTCGCAGCCCCTCTTTCAACACCAGATGGCGGAAACGTTGAAATAGCACCGAAGACTTGCCTGACCCCGGAACTCCGTAAACCTCCACAACGGCGGCGGGGGCAGCATTCACTGCAGCCGCGCCGGCAGCACCAAGGGCATCCATCGGTGGAATTGGAGTTGGCCTGGTTGCGGTAAAACGAGCTGAAGTCACAACTCAAAAGTAGCGGGCGGGTAAGACATTAATAGTTGCTCTCACACCAAGTAATCTAGATTCGTAACTGGGTTCGCCCACAAAACGAAGAGGTAGCAATGGAAATTCGCGTCGGCATCCGTAACTCAGCCCGTGAACTCGTGTTCGAGACAAACCTGGCCGCCGCCGAAGTTGAAACAGTGGTTGACGCCGCCCTAAATGCCGGCAGCAAGACCATCAAGCTAAACGACGACAAAGGCCGCCTCTTCATCATCCCAGCCGACACCCTCGCCTACATCGAAGTAGGCGTTGAGGAAACCCGCCGAGTAGGATTCATCGCCTAATGCTTCAGCCAATCGTCGACATCGTATTCCTGCTCGCCTACGCGGGTATCTACGCCGCAGTCGTGCCATACATCTTTGGCCGCAACGAGAACTTCGGTTCGCTCATCCCTGGCGCTATGGCAATTTCGTTCGCCGTTGTGCTCTGGAGCGCCCTCACCTGGGCCGGTATGGCAGACACCGATGGCTGGATCTGGGGAATCACCATGGTTGCCATGCCTCTCGGCACTGGCATCCTGATGGGACTCTACGGTCGCGGTCGCGCAGCCGGCAAGCTCGGCTTCGTGGATGCCCTGGCCGGCGGCGCTAGCGCCAAAACAGCCGATGAAGAGCTCGTAACCGCTTAGGCGGCTAGGCCAATCGCGTCCATACGAAGTGAGTGTGGGCCGTTCAATTCAGCGATGAGAGGCTCGATTTCCTCGAGGCTCGCAGTTGGCACAACCGCACGCAACTCCAGAATCACATCGCCCATTAGACGCCTACCCCAGAGCGCGAGGCGCCAGCCCAGGGTTGAATCCTTTGCCATTGCATCGGTGAGAACCTTTTTGGCAAACTTTTCGATGGTCTTGTCGTTGAGGGCCTTCTCAACGTCGGCGCAAACATCGGCGTCCAATCCCACGGCCAGCTTGCGGTAAAACTCCTCAAGCATTCCCAGGGTTAGGTACAGCTTCAACACGGTCTCGTACCAGTCAAGGCCGTTGGTGCGGCTGTGGAACAGGTCGATTCGCTCGGCGTAAGGATCCATGGCATCGGTGGGGTCGAAACCGAGGGAAGACAACTTGCGGCTCAGCGCACGATATTTATCGAAGCTCTTGGCCGCCGCCTCGCTCAACTGGGCTTTCGCGGCCGTTGTTGGAGCAAACTTAATCTCGGCGGTCATGATTTCAAATGCGCTCAGCTCGAGGTACGCGATCTGCCCCAAAAACTCGCGGGCAGGCGGCGCAAACCGGCCAAGGTCAACATCACCCTGATTACGGGCGGCGCGCTCATCCCGGTGAGGAAGCACCAGCTTCGGACCGCGCTTCTTGAAACCCTTCAACCACTCGAACATGCCTTTAACACTACCCAATAGCCACCGATGGGGTCGAAATCTGTTGCGCCGATAGACTTAAGGCAAATGAATAAAGAAATCAATCCGAACGTAACGTTCGAATCCCTGGGTATCGACGCCGACATCGTGGCAGCCCTGGGCAATAAGGGAATCACTCACCCATTCCCAATCCAGGAATCTTGCATCCCAGTTGCACTCACCGGCCAGGACATCATTGGCCAGGCCAAGACCGGAACCGGTAAGACTTTCGGCTTCGGCCTCCCAATCGTTCAGCTCCTTGGCGTTTCGCCAGAACCTGGCGCTAAGGCGCTCATCGTTGTGCCTACCCGCGAACTCTGTGTTCAGGTTGCGGAAGACCTAACTCTCGCCACCGATAACCGCGAAACCATGGTTGCGGCCATCTACGGCGGTAAGAGCTATGAGAGCCAGGTCGAGCAGATCGACGCCGGCGCACAGATTCTCGTTGGCACACCAGGTCGTCTAATCGACCTCTCGCGCCAGAAGAAGCTTGACCTCTCCAAGATCCAAATCATGGTCCTGGATGAAGCCGACGAAATGCTCGACCTCGGATTCCTTCCAGACATCGAACGCCTATTCGCATACACTCCGGCAGATCGCCAAACCATGCTGTTTAGCGCCACCATGCCCGGCGTTATCGTCAACATGGCCCGCAAATACCAAAACAAGTCGATGCACATTCGTGTAAACGACCCAGAGGATGAGGGCCACACCAAGGCCGACATCAAGCAGTTCGTTTACCGCGCTCACAACCTCGACAAGGATGAGGTTGTTGGCCGCATCCTGCAGGCCGAGGGTCGCGGCAAGACCGTGATCTTCGTAAAGACCAAGCGCGCGGCTTCAAAGCTCTCTGAAGAACTGATCGACCGAGGCTTCAACGCAACCCCGCTGCACGGCGACATGAGCCAGGAGGCGCGTGAGCGCTCGATGGCGGCGTTCCGCGCCGGCAAGAAGGACATCCTGGTCTCCACCGAGGTTGCAGCCCGCGGTATCGATGTCGATGACGTCACCCACGTAATCAACTACTCGGTGCCAGAGGACGAGAAGGCCTACCTGCACCGCGTTGGCCGCACCGGCCGCGCCGGACGCACGGGTACCGCCGTAACTTTCGTTGACTGGGAAGACCTAACCCGTTGGACCCACATCAACCAGGCACTCGATTTCGGCCAGCCAGACCCACAGGAAACCTACTCGAGCAGCAAGCACCTCTTTGAGGACCTAAACATTCCTGCGGGAACGAAGGGTCGCATCAAGGCCGCTAAGCCGGCTGAGCCTAAGCAGGACAAGCCTGCAAATAACCGCACCGATGGCAACCGCGATCGAAACCGAAGCCGTGGAGGCCGAAGTGGCGAAGGTCACACCGGCAGTCGCTCTGGTGGCAACCGCGGCGAGGGTTCAAAGACCGAACACCACGGCGAGGGCGAACACAAGATGCCGGCGGCAGCAAACCGCAACCGCAACCGTCGCCGCACCCGCGGAGGCGCGTCAGGACCTCAGAGCGCCGAGTAGGCGCTAAATCTGTCGTTTAGTCTTCGCGTCTCTTCCAGGATGGGCGGTCCCCTTGCGGACGGTCCCCTTGCGGACGGTCACTGCGTGGACGGTCTCCGCGGTCGTTTCGTTGGAAACGTGGACGCTCGCCACGTTCTCCGCGTTGTCCGCGGTCGCTGCGGTCGCCGCGGTCGCTGCGTGGGGCACGATCGCCCCAGGTGTCGATGCGTGGCTGGTATGGTTCCGGGATTACCAGCTCTTCAATAATGTCTTGTACTTCAACAGCCGGCATGGTTTTCGCGGTCAATGCTGCATCGGCGCGATCGGCGAGGTCCCACCACTTTTTCGCATCCGTGCCGCGACC
>Ga0213920_1000401_pt1 | contig 35892 bp, 24 predicted proteins | sample McNCre1117MG_FD_161054 | JGI IMG/M metagenome (GOLD analysis project Ga0213920, IMG submission 161054) | Freshwater microbial communities from McNutts Creek, Athens, Georgia, United States - 11-17 MG | ecosystem: Environmental > Aquatic > Freshwater > Creek | place: USA: Georgia | collected...
TGCCGCCTGTCACAGCCGTGCTGTTTGTACCCGCCACCGTCACGCTGCCGCTGGTCGATGTCACGTTGCCCGAGCTCGTCACGTTCGCGCCGCCCAGCGTCACGTTACCTGCACTTGCCGTCACGTTGCCCGTGGCGCTCACGTTGCCCGTGGCGCTCACGTTCAAATTACCCGTCGAAGCCGTCACGTTGCCGCCCAGTGTGGCGTCAGTCGCCGCCACCGTGGTGGGCGCGTTCAGTGCCACGTTGCCGCTGGTGCTCAAGGTGGTCGCGTTGACTGTCGTCGCGCCGCCAGCCAGGGTGGTGTTGCTCAGGCTGGTGGTGCCTGTGCCCGTACCGATCATGGTTGTGCCGCTTGTGGCGTTGCTGGTGATGCTGCCGCCTGTCACAGCCGTGCTGTTTGTACCCGCCACCGTCACGCTGCCGCTGGTCGATGTCACGTTGCCCGAGCTCGTCACGTTCGCGCCGCCCAGCGTCACGTTACCTGCACTTGCCGTCACGTTCGCGGTACTGGCTATGTTGCCAGCGACCGTCAGGTTCAGATTTGGGTTGTCTGTGGTCAGATTGCCACTCAGACCCAGGTTGGTCGCTGTGATGGCCGAGTTGGTCCCCAAAGTGGTGTTACCGGTCAGTTCCACTGTGTCACCCGCTAAGGTGCCATTCACAGTGCTCGTGCCTGTGCTTGAACCAATCGTGGTTGTGCCGCTGGTGGCGTTGCTGGTGATCGTGCCTCCCGTCACACTGGTGGTGTTGGTTCCCACCAAACTCACGTCGCCGTTGGTAGCTGTCAGATTGGCGCTGCTAGTCACGTTGACACCGGTCACAGTGACCGAGTTCGTCGCGGTCACATTGCCGCCGTTGAGAGTTGTATTAGCACCAGACACACTCAAGTTTCCAGAGCTCGCGATATTCCCGCTCAATGAGACATTGTTGGACGAATTAATTGATAAATTTTGCGTCTGCAAGTTGGCAGAAATGATGCTGACATTGCTGACATTCAAATTAATATTTGAAACGTTATTACCCGTTGTATTTGAATTAATCGTCAGGGATCCACCTGAACCAGATTCAATAGTCAAATTACTAGTCGTCAGAGAATTCAAGAAACCTGCAGAAAACCCAGGTGACGTGAGATTATTCGAAGGAGTTGAAGCGTTCGAAATGGCGACGCTTGAACTACCAATGTTGATATCAATGCTACCTGCAGATATCGTTGGTTGAAGCGTTCCGCCAACGGCACCACCCCCCGCAGAAGATCCAAGCACACCACTCGTATATAAGGTTAACGACTTCTGCGAAGTTATATTTCCACTGAGCAACGTTGGCGCCGCCCCTAATATACTTCCATTGCTTGAAAACTGAGAAGTAAGACTGATTTTACCAGCAGCTACTCCGCCAGCATTCAAAGTCATAAGAGCACCAGCATTGTAAGCCCCCACCAGTAGAACTGGAACTGACCCAACAGGTGCAATCGCAGATATACTTATGTTTCCGTTATTGGTTGTAATATTTCCTCTTTGCAGCTTTACGGCCGCGCCATAAAGACCCGTGATTGCTCCACTAGCGGTAGCCAGATTGGAATTGATATTGACATTGCCAGTTCCCGCTTGAAAAATATTTAGCGATGAAATGCTCATTGTCCCAATACCAACGGTATTAGCCCCCACAGCCGCGCCTGCTATTGATCTTAAATTTAAATTAATATCTCCTGAGCCATAGTTTTTAATATTCGTGATAGCGGAAAAATTTCTACTTCCCACAAGTGCACTGTAACCATTCAATCCTGTTCCTGCGAATGCACCAGTAACCGAAATATTTCCACTGGAACTCGCCGAGGCAATAGAAATGTTGTTATTAGCATCAGTGAAAGAAACTAACCCGCCAGAACTTGCGCTAGATATACCTTTACCATAAATAGAAACATTACCACCAGAGGTGATCAACGTATTCCCCCCCATAAATGCTAAAACAGCATTGGTGGCATTACCTGTAACGCCTGAAGTAGCAGTTAGATTTCCTGCATTAATGGCCGTTACATTTAAGTCACCAGCTTCAACAGTGATGTTCGTTCCCTTCAGCTCAGCCAACTTAGCTGCACCAGACACATTACCGTTGGCGCTAATCAACACACTCCCATTACCAGATACATTAATGGTCGCGTTATTGATTAACAAAGCGCCAGTGCCACTGGCAACACCCGCAGAGGAAATAGAAAGATTACCCGCACCCGTGATTGTGCTGTCAGTTAAAGAAAGATTACCGCTGTTGGCTGCAATACTGAAGTTAGGCGTGGCATGGGCATCAATGACCACACTGGCGAGGCTCACATCATTACCAAACAGCGACACGTTGCGGCTTGAACTTATATTGATGTTGTTATTCCCGCCAAAGTTAGTCTTTGACAAGATGCCAGAAGTACCCAAAGCAACCGAGGCCGCCGTAATGTGTGCGCCAGACTGCGCCTCTGCGAGCAAACTGGCCAAGTCGGCGTTAGCACCGACTGACAAGCTGACTTTGCCGCCATTAGCAACCAGTGCGCCAGATACCGTGGGAGTATTGATGCCCCCCCCCAAGTTGGACAGACTGATGTTCGGGGCTGTGATATTGCCAAAAGTCAGCGCACTTGAAGAGTTTTGGGTAATATTTAGAGAGCGATTAGACGTCAGATTAGCAGGCAGAACCACCGTGCCATTGCTGGCATTCAGACTTAGTGCCGTACTGGTATTAGCGACTTTTGCATCGATGGTCGAAAAATCAAAATTACCTGCACCCGCAGTCAGGCTTACCGCACCGTTGGCATTACTGGCCAAAGTAGCAGCAGTATCTAACGTCAGCGCACCACTGACATTGGCCGTGATGTTGGTCGCGCTGATGTTTTGCAACACCAACGTACTGGCAGCGCCCACCATGCCCTGTTGATTCAAGGTCACGTTGTTGGTTGCATTCAGGTTGGCTGGCAACACCAAGGTGCCGTTGCTCGCCGTCAGGATCAGGTTACTGGCCGTGATGTTGCCGCTGTCGGTCAGTGCGCCTGCTGTAGCGGTCAAGTTGACCGTGCCGTTGGGAGTGGTCAAGGTAGAGGTAGCCCCCACCGTCAACGCACCGCTGGCGTTGGCCGTGATGTTGCCCGCACTGATGTTTTGCAGTGTCAACGCGCTGGCTGCGCCTGCCGTACCCTGCTGACTCAAGGTCACGTTATTGGCTGCGTTCAGGTTGGCTGGCAGCACCAAAGTGCCGTTGCTCGCCGTCAGGATCAAATTACTGGCCGTGATGCTGCCGCTGTCGGTGAGCGTACCTGCCGTGGCGGTCAGGTTGACCGTGCCGTTGGGGCTAGCCAACGTGGAGGCAGCCCCCACCGTCAACGCACCGCTGGCGTTGACCGTGATGTTGCTCGCACTGATGTTTTGCAAGGTCAAAGTGCTCGCAGCGCCTGCCGTGCCCTGTTGACTCAGGGTCACGTTGTTGGTTGCACTCAAATTGGCTGGCAACACCAGGGTGCCGTTGCTCGCCGTCAGGATCAGGTTGTTGGCTGCAATGTTGCTGTTATAGGTCAAGGCACCCGTTCCAGCGGTCAAGTTCACTGTGCCATTTGTGCCATTGAAGGCTAAGGCGTCGCCTGTTGTCAATGCACCACTGGCATTGGCTGTGATGTTGCCAGCACTGATGTTTTGCAAGGTCAAAGTGCTCGCAGCGCCTGCCGTACCCAGCTGCCTGAGAGTCACGTTGTTGGTCGCACTGAGGTTGCCAGGCAACACCAGGGTGCCGTTGCTCGCCGTCAGGATCAAGTTACTGGCCGTGATGCTGCCGCTGTCGGTCAGCGTGCCTGCCGTGGCGGTCAGGTTGACCGTGCCGCTGGGACTAGCCAACGTGGAGGCAGCCCCCACCGTCAACGCACCGCTGGCGTTGGCTGTGATGTTGCTCGCACTGATGTTTTGCAAGGTCAAAGTGCTCGCAGCGCCTGCCGTGCCCTGCTGACTCAAGGTCACGTTGTTGGTTGCATTCAAATTGGCTGGCAACACTAGGGTGCCGTTGCTCGCCGTCAGGGTTAGGTTACCTGGCGTGGTCAGCGTACCATTCAAATTTAAATTGTTCTTGGTCGCCGTCAGACTTACGGAGCCACCGGTTGTCATCGCCAGATTGCCAGCAACCGCAAGTGTCATACCAGTGGCACCAGTGGCGCTAACATTACCACCATTGGTCGCGATTTTGCCATTCAGAATAATGTCAGCAGCACTGGTCAGGTTGACGTTCAATAATCGGCTCACGCTGCTGATGTTGCCGCTCAATGTCATGGTGCTGTTGGATGCCAGCGTGAGCGTAGCACCATAACCACTGGTCTTAACAATGTCGGCGCCCGCTGACTGGGTCAGGGTGCCAGTTCCAGTACCCGCCGAAGTTGTGGTAACCGTCACGCTGGTTCCGTTATTCAGAACAGCATTGATGTTGTCCACACCAATGGTGGACGTGGCGCCTGTTGAAGTCCAGTTGTTGGATATGCTGCTTGCGTTGGTCAAACCGCCACCAGCCACAAGCGTCACGTTGGTCGGGTCCAGCAGCCATTCACCTGCCAGACCATGAGGCGCGCTGGCCGAGATCGAAGCACCCGCGACATTCAGGTAGTGGCCAGATGTTTCAATGAAGCCACCATTGCCTGCTGTGCTGCCGCCTGTGGCCATCAATTGACCCGTCACTTTTGCCTGGTCACCCCAGATGACAATGCGTCCGCCATCCCCCTGCTCAATGGCTGAGGCGTTGATCTGGGCTCCTTGGGCCACCGTGGTGGTTTGTGAGTTGGCCGTTGGCTGGCCGTTGACGCTCAACTGCGCCCCCTTCTGGCCACCACCAATGTAGATGCTGCCCCCCCCTGTTGTCCCTGCGCGTTAATGCGGGCACCGGCATCCACTTGCACCGCAGCACCAGTGATGATGATCTCACCAGCTTGACCTGCCGTGTTGTTGGCATTGATATCGCCTGAAACCACGGCACTGCCGATTGCACTGAGCACAATACGGCCTTGCGCATCCCTGTGAGCGCTGTTGGCACTTATCGCGCCACTTTGCTGGATGGTGCCGCCTTGGAGCTGAACGGTGCTTTCATTGGCCAAGATTTGACCCAAGTTGACCACCTCGTTAGCAGGAGCCGACACGATAAAGCTGACCGACGGGTTGTTGATATCGACCAATGTAATGCCCTGGCCAGCGGCCAACAGCACCTGACCGTTGTCGACCTGAATGACGCCGTTGTTCTGAACGGTGCCGCCCAACAAGGCTACCAAGCCACCAGGAGAGACCTGAATATGGCCTTGGTTGATAACACTGGCGCCAGCCGCGCCGCTGTCTTTTTGGAACCGCAGTTTGCCCTCTGCAAAGTCACGGTCACTAATGTTTAGTGTGGAGGCTACAAAGCCGGCGGTGTTGATTTGCGCCCGAGGGCCAATCAAAATGCCGTTGCCGTTGATAAGGAACACACGACCGTTGGATTGCAGCATGCCCAAAAGTTCAGAACCACCCGCTCCCACCACTCGGTTGAGCACGGCGCTGTTGGCGTTTTGTTGCAAAAACTGCACCAGTTCATTGGGCGCGATGTTGAAGCCTTGCCAGTTGATAACCGTTCCAGGTGCATTGCGCACGGTGGTAGTCAAGCCCGACTGATTGATACTGGCCGATCCCGCCTGCACCACACCACCTACCGGCGCAGCCATGGGGGCAGGCACCCAAGCCAATGAACCTAAGAAAAATGCACCCCAAAGCGCTAATTGCAAAGGCCTAAGCGACAGCCCATGCGCTGGCGAATGACGTAAAGCCTCAGCTCGCCCACTGGCAGTAACTGTTGCACTGCCATGCCCATAGCCACTAGCCGTCTCTTGAACAGCGACCAATTGCCCCGTCTTTTGATTGAAGACGGTTTTATAGATTTTATTCATTTTGAATGTTTTTAATATTTTTAACTAACAGAACTCTACAGCCTGAAGCGCGCACGAAAAACCCCTCAAATTAACTAGTTAATAGAGGTTATCCATCAAACGCGGGTTTACGCGAGCTCCATAACAATTTAAAGATATCATTAGTTTAATGATAGTTTTTTCACTTTATCCAAAATTCGTAATTTAGTTTTTATACCTTGCAATTAAGACTGAAACGCCCATGTCGCATAACACCACAGCTCAAAATCTGATAATTAAACGATATGACCGCCAACGGCTAACCGGTCATGCCGGCAAGGTCATTTGGTTCACTGGGCTGTCTGGCTCAGGCAAATCGACGTTAGCCAATGCTCTAGAAGTGGCTCTGCATGCGCAGGAAATACACACATACTTGCTCGATGGCGACAATGTGCGTCGGGGCTTAAATCAAGACTTAGGGTTCTCGGATCAAGACCGAATGGAGAACATTCGCCGCGTAGCAGAGGTGGCTCGACTGATGCTGGACGCGGGCTTAGTAGTGATGACTGCTTTCATATCACCTTTCACGCGCGATCGTGACATGGCCCGAACAGTGATTGGCTCAGAGAATTTTTTGGAAGTCTACGTCGATACGCCGCTCGAAGTGTGCGAAAAGCGCGATGTTAAAGGGCTTTACAAGCTGGCTCGATCCGGAAAAATTCTGCAAATGACGGGCCTCGATAGCCCCTACGAAGCCCCGCTAGCTGCTGACTTTATCGCACAGACACACCTACTGCCTTTGGATGAGATTATTCAGAATTTACTGCAAGCGCTCTCGCCAACACTCTCAACTCAATCAGCTGTGCAGGAGCAAGGCTCAAAATGAAACTGTCCGTTTATCTGATTGAAGATGACATCGATTTTGCGAGATCACTGCTGCAATTATTGCGGACCAATCAGTCATTAGATGTGGTCGGCCATGCCACCACACTAGGCGAGGCTAGGAACTTTCTGCAAACTCAGTCGGCTGATGTTTTTCTTGTAGATATAAGCTTGCCGGATGGCAATGGCATTGATTTAATGCGCGAAATTCGCGAAAAATATGCTCAGGCCAAAATCATGGTTTTGTCTACGCTAGGCCATGAAAAGCACATAGTTTCGAGCTTGCAAGCGGGCGCCTCAGGCTACTTGCTCAAATCGGAAATGCCGGCCCAAATCATTCAAAGCATTGTGTCTGTGGCAAACGATGGCGGGGCCTTGGGGCAGCATGCAAGCAAAGTGTTAATTGACAAATTAGTCCAACCGTCTGCGACTTCGCGCCCCCTGACTGTCCCCATGCCATTGGTCACAGCTGAAGAATTGAAAATGCTTCAAGCCAATAACGACGATACGAAGCATGCAAAGCACCTCCACCTGACAAACAGGGAGCTAGAAATTCTCAAGGTTGTACAAAAGGGGCTCCCAACAAAAAATGTGGCCGACATATTTGGTATTTCTGTGTTCACGGTGAATCAGCATTTACGCAATATTTTTAGTAAATTGGGGACGCGCAACAAAATGGAGGCCGTACAAGAAGCATCGCAAATGGGGTTGCTTTGACACCGCGTTTACATCTTTGTCGAGCGCTACTTGCCCTGGTTTTATCGCTTTTGGTAGGGATAGTTCATGCAGCGATCTGGCCAGTTAAGACTATTTCTTTGAATAATGAGGCATCCAATAGGGCCTCCGAGGTTTTGCTACCTCACTTTCTACACCAACCACAATCAGGATTAGTAACGTTTGAGTGGTCGTTGAAGCTACCAACTGAGGTAAATGAAGCACGACTTCCTGCATTACTGTTACCGCAACCGGTACAAGGGGCAACCTTCTGGATCGGTAACGAAATTGTGTATGAAATCGCCAGTTCAGATAAATACAGTTTGCGTAACTGGTACCGGCCAGTCTTGATTTCAATCCCTCGGCATTTGCTGTCCCCAGGTCAAGAGACTGTAGTACGCGTGCGCCAGTCAGGCTATTTGCGAGGTTGGTTTGTGGCCCCCATGTTCATGGGCGATCTAGCTGACCTGCGTCCGTGGTTTGATGGGTACTCCCTACTCAGCCAAACCTTGTCTATCACGATCAACTTATTGTCTTGCCTTATTGGTTTTTTTTTACTAGTCATTGGATTGAGGGTAAAGAGTCAAGCGTACATCTTTAGTGGCATGGCGACTCTGACTTGGAGTTTGTTATTCACACTCGCCTTAAACAGTGAAGTACCAACCCTTCTGTGGTTTTATTGGCGATTAGCTCTTTACTTGTTGACAGGTTGGCTGATTTACTTCATCAGCTTGTTCATGTTTGAAATTTTCAATCAAACAATGCCAAGTCATTGGCGTATAGCCTATTTTATTTTCCTCAATTTCGGTTGGCTCGCTTTTGCAACCGGAGGTATTGAAGTCGAATTTGCGCTAGATTTCTATTGGACAGGAATAGCTGTCAGCATCTATATAGCAACAACCATTTGGCTAATTTCCAAGGCGTTGCGAGAACGCAAAACAGCAATTCTTGTTCCTTTTTTCATACACGCGCTGGTTACATCATTTTTTGCGTTTCATGACTACATACTCCAAGCGGGATGGCTACCTTTTTCAATTTCTACACAAACGCAATCACTATGGGTCTATGCGCTGCTTCAGCCCATTTACTTAACCCACCTAGCGCTGCCAAGTTTTGTCATCATGGCCTTATGGATGCTAGCGAAGGAGCATCTCAAAAAAACACGTGAAGCACTGCTTCATGAGCGACAGCTGCAACAGCAGCGGGAGCAAATGATTTCTGATATCCATGACGGAGTTGGTTCACGAATCAACCTGTTGCTTTGGAGCATCCGCTCATCTTCACCAGCGACTGAACAAATTGAGTTGGAACTGCAACTCTGTATGGACGAACTGCGCTTTGCAATCAATCCGATTGAATCCGGACGCGAAACATTGCACAAAGCGCTAACCGATTTGTGCAAACGCCTGCAGCAGCAAACGGAACATCTCAAGATTTCCTACGCCCAAGCTGCAAGCGACCTCGGTGGCACAGTGAGTGCTGACTGTGGAATTCACCTCTATAAGGCTGCACAAGAATGCGTAAGCAATGCCATTCGGCACAGTCAGGCGACTCAAATTCAAATTGAATTAATTCAAACTGATACCCGTATAAATATGATAGTTCGCGATAACGGAATTGGAATCCCGGGCTGGAATGAGCTCACCCAAAAACAAATCCCGAAAAAACCAACTGCACTCGGTTTGCAAGGTTTGAAACACCGAATGCAACACAGAGGGGGGGGAGCATTCATACAAAGTGGCCCTCAAGGCACTTGCGTAACGTGCTGGATTTCTCTTTCTTGATAGGCATAGATATGAACCGCAGATATTTACAAACACCCACTACTGGTCCCATTTTGAGGGGCAACTACAGATGATTGATCCTAAATTGCGACCGAGGCAGTGGTTACTTCAAAGTTAATATAGGTCATATCGTCGGACGAACGGGGGTGCGTGTCGTGGCTTATAGCAAGACGTTGAGGTGCAACGCTTGCAAACAAGACCGCACGCCTTATTCATGTCAGACAGCGATGTGGGGACCGCCGCATACAGGACTTAGATGTACTCAAACGGTCTAAATAGTGGAGGCTTAGGCAATTAGCTAACTGTTTTAGTTATTTTGCAAAAGTCACAAATCAACCGCCCTCCAATTTGAAAAAACCTCTGCAATGTTGACAAACCAGTAGGCGGATTGTGAAAATCTTTGAGCAACCTGTTGTAGCGGATGCTCTTGCTACGCCAAGCCATCCTAAGCCTTGGTTCAAGGTCCATCATCAACCACACGATTAGTTGCATCAAGTGATGACGCTCGTCTATGCCTCACGTCTCAATCGAAATCCTGTGACCGCGGCTCACAACCTTGTCTTCCACCGCGAGGTAGCCGCAAAGACATTCGCGCAGGCTTACATACTTGCTAGTTGAAAGCAGAAGCTTTGACATTTGATGCATCACTAATAAATGCTCCACATTCAGATGCATACGCTTTAACCCTGCGCCCTGAGTTAGCAACGTAACCTGCTGCCTGTCCTGACCTTCAATATATCTTGACATATTGACTCCGCTATTCAATATGTCTGCAAACTCTACCGAGTTCGCCCGCCGGCGGGGGGAGGGTTTTCACACAGCCTAGGCTGGTAGCGGCCATTCGGTCACGGTCAGCGAGGGGCCGCAGCCGACCCATTGCTGACATAGCAACCTGCCAACTGGTCGCCTGACTGCGGTCATACAAGGGCTTTCAAATTCAGCCCACGATGCCTGCTTCATAGAAGCTCAACCTGCATAGTGAACTTCGCGTGCCGACCAGTAGAAGCCGCTCGCGAACGTCTGCTTTGCGACGCCCCAATCAGTCATGTGTGCCGTTCAGGTCTATGCTGTTTGGCCCGGGACTTGCGACGCACCGGCGCTCGCGGTATGACACCGACCGGCATCCGCTTATCCAAATCTAGCGTCAGCTCCATCGCCTGCGGTATGTTGAACTCCAACATTCGCTCAAAAAGCATCGAACCGGCAGCGCGCTCCATATTCCCCATGTCTTGAAGCTGTAGGGCAATGTCAAGTAGCCACTCGGTACTCAAATACCATGAGGTTGCAATGTTTCCCATCTGGTCGCCTGCGGTGTCAAGCAGCGCATGAGCCACACTACACACTCGCTCCGGATCGGAGCTTACCAACTTGACCAGCAATTCAGGAAGCCGCTCAGCGCGACCGTTTTTCAGCACATTGGGGTAAGCCGCAAACGCGTCTAGCAACTCTCGGGTTTCTGCGTCAGCGGCAAAACCATCGTTTAAAAAGAGTTCGGAGAGGGCAGTTAGAACCTGTTCATCACCACTGCAAAGCAATTGCAATAGAAGTGGATGGACAACGGGCCTTGTAATTGGTGCATGCCAGAGGTGAGCCACGCAATATGCCAAGCCACGAGAGGCTAATGACGAGTCGCCCGTTGCAAGCGAATGAGCTAGCTCGCGCGACCAAATCTCCGCGGGGAATAGCGCGTGTCGCAAACCAATCAGTTCACCTGAGCCTTGGCCGTTCGTTGCGTCCTTCACTGTACGCATTACCCATCGTTGTACCGATGCAGGTGAAGACCAATGGTAGGCACGAGCAACGAAATGAACCCAGGCCGACCCGTTTACGATGGAGGGGGTTCCATCTACCAGCTTGTCGATCAGCGATTCAGCCCGTGAGCGTTCCGCCATCCGCAGGTTCAACAACTCTCGTTGGAGCAACGCCTTCCACACCTTTGGTGATTCAGATCGGACAGCATGTCGTTCGAGAATCCCTAACCAGCGATCTACCCGTGACGGCTCTGAGGATAGGCATGACGCTGTAAGAGCACTAAGTGTTGGATAGTTCCCATTCGGGAGTGCAGCCATTGATCCATGCCCCCACAGCACTGACGACTGATTGTCCTTGGAATCAGTTTCTTCTTCCTGGGCAGACGCCTGAGTGAGCGGAATCAGCCACCGCTCCATACGGTCAATCAATGCATCTGGAACTGGAAATTCTTTGCTGGCGGCTCTCCCGATTGCATACGCGGCGTCATGGCGAAAATTGGCGCTAACAAACCCCTTGTCTTCAAGCTCGGCCACTAAGGAATAGAGCGCAGTGGCAGCGAGGCCGGCCGGTACCAATTCGCGCAACACCGAAGCAACTGGAATCTCGTTACGTCCCGGTTCGAGCGCGTTCACTATTCGAAGTGCCTTAGCTAAATCCTTCTTTGCCAGGCTAGCCAATTCGCGACCTGCCTGGATCGCACCACCCGTCATGCGGTGCCTCGGATGGTCCCATTCAGACTCATCCGTCAACTCACTGAATAGATTTAGAACATCGGCGTCTGTAGCTTTCTCCATCTGCTCAGCACTTACAGGGCTTCCAATCGTCTGCACACCAGTGAAATAGACGTCATGCTCCTCCAGACCTGGAAATGCGCGCTCTTCTTCGTTTACAAGCCGCTGCAGGTCGGGACTGCGTTGCGCAATTGGTACCGCGCGCAACAGCCGCAAGCGATGCTGTCTTGCCCTTTGAAGCCGTCGATGTCGAACGCTGGCATCGTCATCGGCTTGTGCCGAGTCCGTGTAATAGTGCCAATCTATTAGCGTCTCCTCGAGTAAGGCAAGCCTCGCCTTATCTATAAGGGGGCTTGTTGCTTCGATCAGGGCGATACTCTCCTTATGAACATCGGTGTATGGGCCGAGCACAAGTCGCCTAGGGTCTGCGACTAAGTAATCAAACACGCGCAACGGAAAGTGGCTTGCAGCGCGCACGCGACCGCCGGACAGAAGTCGATGCGCAACCAATAATTCAGACCCCGCATGTGCGTCAGCAAAGTCAAGATAGCCCGCTGCATCAGACTCAGCCCATGCTTGCACAGCCAACTGAACTGAACGCACAAGTGGGCGGTCCTGCCGAGACTCTTCCTCGTCCAGTTCTTGGAAATTCAACCCGCTACTTTGCCGATAGCCGACTACAACACCCGGCTCATCAGACGTGCAGAAACGCAAGCCTTGGAGCAGCAGCGGCCAAATGGAGAGAACAAAAGCCTGTGGGGCGGCCTCAGCGATAGCCTCCATGTCATGAAACTGCCGCGCCTCAAGAATGGACTGAACGCGCTGGGACACACCCACTGCTACAGCCTCATCGTCTTTCGACGCGCTGTCGATAGGAGCCTTGGCCGACTCAATTTGACGTTTGAGCCATGCCGCCACGATTCTTGGCGCTTCGGCAGGAAGCGCTGCGCTCACCACACCTGCTAGGTGCCCGACGGCCCAATCAGCAATTGGCGTTCGTCCAGCAATCGTAACGAGGCTGTCCAACCACAGACCTATTCGCGGCACCACGTCGCCGACGCCCAGCACCTGCCAGCTCAACACATCTCGAGTCTGGTTGGGTAGCCAGTGTCGGCTCACCAAGTCAACGGCAGTGTCAGTATCAAAGTGCAACGCCTGCCGAAGCAAGGGCAGCAGCATCGGGGCCTGATCGTCGGCCAGCGACATCAGTCTGGGGATGTGTGTGGGCGCTAGAACTGCAAACCACCCAGGGCTTCCGATGGCAGCACCAATGAATCTAGGCAGGAACCACTTGTCCGCGAGCGTCTGTTCAACCAGCCGCTTCTCGGCGGGTAGTGGCGCCGTCTGTCGTCCCAGGAATTCGATCAGAAGCATTTTCAGATGGGGACGCAAACCAGCCGCCCATAGTCTACCGATCTCTACCCCGTAATCTTCAGGGCTTGCACCACGGAAATATCCGAGTGCATGCCACAACTGGGGACGGATGCGCAGGCTACTTTGCTGCGCTCGCACGGTTTCGGTAAGGCTGCCGCTTTCCTCTAGAAAGCTGCGCGCACGGACGAATTCGTATAGCGTTTGGTGCCGGAATTCCACCCGGCCTGGGCCATGATCAAAGCGTAGCAGTCCAGTCGCCACTAGCGCCTGTATCTCCGCAAAATGCTCATCTACTATGGCCAACGGCAGGCCAAGCACCTCGCGATCGGCCATCAGTTTCGCCAAATGCTGTATCGCGACCCTGCGCTTTCCGGTGGTATCGCTGAGTACCTGCGTCTCCCATTGCTTCTCCAGTAGCCCCTGGAAGCTCTTCAACGCCGCTGGCTCGGTTGCCCCTTCCAGCAACGATAAAAATATGTCCAACGCGTGAGGCGACCGCAAGACCTGCTGAAGGTCTTGATTCCACGTGTCGGCTTGGAGGCCTCGACCAACCAAGACCGGCAACACCGTTGACCAAGCGGGCAACTCCAGCGTCAGAATGGTGGCATCCAGATTCCGCAGGGCTGGGTCATGCTTTTGCTCAAAGGTTCGGCAAGAGATGACTGTATGCACGCCAGGTGCGTCACAAAGATCCTGAACAAAATCGAGCAAAACACGCAGTCGCGCAGACTGTTGAACGACTAGGTCGGCCAATGCATCGACTTGGTCAATGACCACAAGCACGGGTCCACTTTTAGCAAGCTGCCGTAAAACTGACGACGTATCAGCACCGAGGTTCAAATGCCGCGTGAGTGTTTCTCGATCAAGCATATCTGGAGGCAGGCGGTCAGCTTTGATGGCCAGAACAGCCCATCCGGCTGCCTGCTTTTCCTTTGCCAGTCGGACCAATAGGGAAGACTTGCCGCACCCCGGTTCGCCTAGCAGAAAGTGTGTGCTCGTCACCGCAGCATCAAGATTGGCGATTAACGCGTCCAGTTCGAGGCGTGGCAGCCAAGTGCCGTCAGGCAACGTGCTTGGCCAGCTCAGCAATGGCGTTGATGCATTGCGCAAGCGTATCGCTAGCTGATCGGGCTCAAGCCAAACAGCACGCGAGGACTCCACCACTGAAAGGGCGGCTGATGGAGCGTTGGTCAGGCCGACCAAAAACTCGATCAAGGCTTTGTGCGCAAGCTCCCGGCGTGACTTAGGCTTGGCGACTTCAAAGTGGTCGCCATTGATTCCCGTGGGCACAACACGGGCGATGCCGGGGTCGCTGCTGTTGGGATCGACAATCAGTTGCCAGGGCCACGTTAAGAAAAAAAGCGTCTTCCAACTGATATATGTGACTTTGGTTTCGAATAGCACTCGCACCCAAAAGCGGCGCTCGTATTGCAGGTTACGAAACTGGCTGTTAATCAACTTGAGCCAAACATCATCGCGCACCATGTTGGTGACTTGAGGGTTTGTTCTCAGAATGACGCGTAGCCTGTGTGCCAACTTCGCCAGACTTGAACCTTGGTGAGGTGTGCCTACAAAAACCACACCGGCAACTGTGTCGAGCAACGCAACCCTTCGCGGATCGCCGAGTGAAGCGGCTTGTGTCATTCCAGACTTGATGACCAAGCCACCAAGGCTGTGGCCAATCAAGACCAACCTGTTACCCTGGAAAGTCGATTCTGCCTGGAGGGCGGCGAACAAGGCTTCGCCGAGATCGGCCAAATGCATGGCCTCACCAGTCCAGCTTGATGGGGCAGCAGCATATCCAGCGACCCAAATATGGCACCCGATGTCTTCGCCGATCCAGTTAGGCCACAGTGTCGTGTGGTCCTTCGGGTTGTGCATCCAAGTTGATTGTGCCTCGCCACCGAGGCCGTGAACGAAGATGACATGCATTGCATCTGGTGCAAGAGCTGTGTGTATCTGCGTCAGCGTTGCCATGCGCTGCCCTCCATTGTTGTTATGCAGGACATTGTGACAGGAGCCGCACCACACCATCCAAAATGTGTGAATAGTTGTCAGCACTTGGGCAATGAATGTCCGGTTTCGAGCATCCGGTTCGGCTTCTTCATCGGCAGCAATGGGCACAGTTCAGTCGGTGGCAACGGGCACCTTACTGGCACCGTCGTCAGGCAAATTTCAAGGCCCAGAAAGCTGCCACTCGCGAGCGTCAGCAGATGGCCGATACCAGCCACCTATCTACCAGACGACATTAGACGCAAGGAACAGAATCCCAGTCGGTTGTGCAATTCGGCGACTTGCGCTCTTGCTTCATCTGCCACGCTTGGTAAGCACCTTGGGTGGAGACCTTGACAGTGCCACGCCCAAAACGCTTGTTAAGGCCATCCAGCGCATCCATCAAGCGCGTGTCAGTCGCTTGGGCAGGCTCTAACCAATCAGCTTGGTATTGCCACACTGGCGCAATCTCACTCAGCGTGATCCCTGCTTTTTTGTATTCATAGCCAGGCTTAAACAAACGCCCCACAAGGTAATCGGCTCAACGGTTGACCACCAAGCTGTCGTTGGTTGGTTGTGGCAATGGCAGGGTGAAGGATGGGTTGTATTGGGGCAAGTCCTTCCTAAAACGATTCGTGTGCAAGAACACTTGAATCAAAGAAGCATGGGAGCCTTGTGCGCGCAGCTTCGTGCAAGCGTTGGCGACGAAAGTGCTCATGGCGTCTTTGAGCACCTCCACCTCTCGGATCATTTGGCCAAACGATCTGCTGCTGACGATTTGTTTTTTGTCAGGCACCATTTCTTGCAAATCAATACAGACCGTGCCTTGAAGCTCGCGTTGCACTTTCTCAATCACAACACCGAACTCTGCTCTCAATGTCGCTGTATGTGCCACGCGTAAATCTTGAACTGTCTGGATACCGTGCGCCGCCAGCCGCGCAGAAAGTCTGCGACCAACACACCAGACCTCGCCCACTTCAATTTGGCTAAGCAGCTTGTCTTGTTGCGCATCAGTTAAGTCGTTGTAGTTGAACACGCCTTTGGATCTGGGGTGCTTCTTGGCAATATGGTTGGCGAGCTTGGCCAATGTTTTGGTGGGGCCAACGCCCACACACACAGGGATGCCCGTCCACGCCATCACGCGCTCACGCATCTGATAACTGACCTCTTTTAATTGAGGCGTACCGGTGAGGTCCACAAAGCACTCGTCAATGGAGTACACCTCGTGCCGTGGTGAGTAACTACTCAGGATAGACATCACCCTGTTTGAAAGGTCGGCGTACAAGGCGTAGTTGGAACTCAAGGCAAGAATGCCGTGCTCTTCGGCAAGTTCTTTGCACTCAAACCACGGCTGCCCCATCTTGATGCCCAAGACTTTCGCTTCGTTTGAACGCGATACGGCGCAGCCATCGTTGTTGGACAGCACGACCAAGGGCACGTTTTTCAGATCAGGACGGAACACCCGTTCACAACTGACGTAGAAATTGTTGCAGTCCACCAATGCAAGCTGCAGCTTCATGATTCGACCGTTTCAACCTTCACCGATTTCAGCATGATGGGTTTGACCAGAATTTTGTAACTGTCCAGGTCGAAGTCATGTTGTTTGAATTCGTTGAGCTTGCTGGTTGAGAGTCCCCTTGAGCATCTTGTGCCCAAATAGCACCAGTTGTTCACTCGATGTCGTTGCACCCATCCGTCGGATTCTTCGATCAAATCAATGGGACCGCTGAAAGGCCAAACCTCTACCTGCGAATCCACCAACGCAGACAAGAGCCGCTGGTCATGAGTGTGCCGATCTTCTTTGCCAACGCATGCACCAAGGCAGGTTTTGATCTGTAACCCAAAGCAGCCGCGTGTCGAGGTTTTTTCCAATCCAAGAACAGACATGCACAACATGTGCTGCTGAGCCAGCTCTTTCAGCCTTGCCTTGGCCGCATGGTCGGATGAGAACAGGCCATACAGCCCTGCTGTCTCTCCGAGATTGACCGATTTACTATCCACGACTTCTGGCAACTTGCCTTTGTCTGTTGACGACAGGCGAATTGAACACAGCGCTCTGACTCTGCGCAGCCGTTGGTTGAACAACGGGGATTGTTCTTTGATCATGCGGGACTCAAGCAACAGCGCGCCAATCTCACCAGCTGTCTCAATGAAGTCGATGCGGCGCGTCTGGGCAATCATGCTGGCTTCGTCAGGTGCTCTGAGGTGACTCATCACTCGGCTACGAATGTCAACGCTCTTACCAATATAAAGAGGCAGCGTGCCTTCTCCTTTGAAGATGTAGACACCCGATGTGCGCGGCAACACAGCCAGACTGGCAGGGTCAATCTTGTGCTCGGTCACGCTTGAATTGGCCATCGCTCAACACAGCTTGTGAATGTTGTTGGCCACCACACCCCAAACAAAAAAATCATCCTCTTCCTTAATGAGTCGAGGTGGATAGATGGGGTTCTCCGCAATCAACTTGACCACGCCGCCACGACGGTAAAGCCGCTTAACCGTGAATTCGTTGTTCAATAGCGCCACAACAATATGGTTGTGCTTTGCGTCCATGCTTCGATCCACCAGCAGCGCATCGCCTTCGTAGATGCCAATGCCGGTCATGGAGTCGCCCTTGACCTTGAAGATGTAGGTAGCAGCCTTATTGCGGATTAGTTGCTTGTTGAGGTCAATGCGTTCTTCTGTGTGGTCTGCGGCTGGGGAAGGAAAGCCAGCATGCACCAGCCATCCACAAACGTCGAGCCACAGTGGACTTGAATCGACAGGTACGGGTTGATTTGTTGATGCTGGCGATATTTTCATGAAATCAATGATACTGTTTTTATGAACAGTATCATTGATCATCTGTCTGATGGAGGCTAGCAAGCAATACACAACCCTTGCTTGGGGTGCGCTTGCTGAAGTTGCAACGCAAATTGGTTTGTTCTAACTAAGAACAGCCTGCCACATCTACTTGTCATGTGGCCGCTTTAGGCTGAGAGCGGTCGATCGTTTCTCGACCCCCAATTTGCACAACCGACCAACTGCAGTCATTGCGCCTGTCGAACTGGGTCTCCAAAAGCTGACATTGCATAGCGCTTATTGAAATTGCGAAGCACTCTCTGCTGCAATGAGGCGGGAACAGTCAATCATGGGTCCACGCCAATCGACCGCCACAGACCATTACTGACTGCGGATGCGTCGATACATGTCCTCTACGCCCACAGCCGGGATCGCGACAACACTCAGCCCGAAGTAGACAGCCGCGACCGGCTATAGTGGCGCAATCAGTCTACTGCGCACGTTGATAAGCGACTCTAACTCGGCATCGGGAAGAAGCACGCGGCGTGACGGTCAAAATTGAAATGGTGCAGCCGATAATCGCTATGGCGACTCGGAGGCTTGCCACCCCAATTAGGAAGGCGAGGTTGAATGTGGTCTTCGGTGTTATCGCACTTGGCAAGGCCCTAGTGGGTAGGCTGCTCTTGTCCGCTGGCGCGCTTCTGAAGGATGGACTTGCCAAGAGGAGTGCTCGCAACAGAGCGATGAAAGGCGAAGACCTGTCCAGCCAGGGCAGCCTAGAACACATCGTCAAAGCCGAATTGGTCAAGCTCGCTGCGAGCTCGGCTTTGCCTCAAGAACTGCAGAACGACTTTTTTCGTGCATGGCTGCTTACCGAGGAGTGCCTCGAGCGATTTGTCGAGGTTCTGATTGCACAGGCGGGAGGCGACCCTGCTCTTGCCCAGCGCGCCCGCGATGACCTTGCGAGGCGATATGAGCAAACGACCGGCGAAACGCGAAAGCTGGCGATTGGCCCCCTCAATTTGGTCGTATCTCATGTCTATGGGCAACTTAAAGCAACGGAACCTGCCAGACAGGTCCTCAATAGCGCGCTCGCCCTTCGAAGTGCGGCCCAACTCCATGGACTACGGCATCCCGAGCTCCGTCCGTTTCCCTCCGATGCGGACCTTGACCGTCTGCGGACCGTATCCGCCCGGTTGCTCGAGGCCGGCCGTGCCACTTGGAAGATGCCGACATTCGTAGCGCCGCTGACGTTGGAAGCCCACGAAGATAACGACGACAAGGAAGCCCGCCCTGTCACGACGGCCCAGCTTGTTCAGTCCATCGAAGATGGCGACAACCTCGTCCTGTTCGGCGACGGCGGCATCGGAAAGACCACGTTCTTGCTTGAGTTGGCTTCAGTGTGTGCGCTAAAGGCGGGACGACGTGCTCCGCTTTATGTCGATGCGGCGATATGGGCCCGCGCGGGCGTCAGTGTTCTTGACTACCTCGCTAGCACGCCTCCCGCGCAGGCGCTCGGCGTGACATCCGGAGACCTCGCAAAGTTCGCAGAGAGCGGCTCGCTGGCGTTGTTGGTAAACGGCTGGAACGAAATTCCTGCAGAGCGAAAGTCGTTCTGTCGCGAGACTTTCAAAATCCTGACAACAACCGTGCCTGCCCTCGCGGTGGCGGTGGCATCTCGAACGGCCCATGACACCGCGAGTCTGCGGTCACCGCGACGAATCATCGTGCGCGGCCTAACGTGGCAGGGGCAGTCAGCAGTGATTCGCTCTGAGCTAAATGAAGGGTCAGCAGATGAGTTGCTAGAAGTCTTGGCCAAAGACACACGGCTGCGCCACGCGGCAAGGAGCCCACTAATCCTTCGTGGTCTGATTGCGCAAGCTCAAGCGGGAGCTAAGACCTCCTCAAATGTTTACGACATTCTCGGTGCTGTTGTAGCAACTCTCGAAGGCAACGACCAGCGCCAGCTCACGTTGGCGGAAGCCCCCGTCTTTGGCATGCAGACCCGCTATCTTGAAGAGCTCGCTTTCAGCCTGAATGCCCGCGGGAATACAAACTTATCACGAGAAGAAGCGCTATCCGCCATAGGTGCTGCCGCGGCTCACTTGGTCGAGGAGCGCCTTCTGGGGACGGTTCCTCACCCACCGTCAGTTTTGGACATTCTTGCGAGTCACCACGTCCTACATGTTCAGGACGGATTGGTGAGATTCGCGCACCAACGGTTTCAAGAGTACTTCGGCGCCTCTCGTCTCCTGCGCGCCGGTGGTCCGACAGACGAACTGACAAGACGACTCGGCGATGCCGTCAATGAACCGGCCTGGGCGGACTCGCTAGAGCTTGTCGCAGCAAGACTCAAGGCGCCGAGTGGCTCGGGCGCCGCCCGGGCGCGGCTGGTGCAAGCCGCAGAGGCAGTTGACTTGGCGTACGCATGCGAATTGGCGGGCTTATGTGCGTTCTCGGAATCGGACGACACCGCACTTCACGCTCGACTGGTTTCGCGTGTCAATGAGTTGAGCGCGTCGCCACTCAGGCAAGTGAAGGACCTTGCAGTTGCTTGCCAGATTGCGTCTCGCCTACCTGCGTTCTCCGAAAATTTGTGGGCCCTATTCGAGAGTGACGAGCAACAGACGAGGCTGCATTCACATCGCCTCAACGGTTCCCGGGTTTCGCTGACGCAACTCGGCCCACAAGCTGAAGCGCGCATCAATGCATGGCCTTCGGAGCGTCGTTCGGAGTTCCTGCACGAGATTGCCAGCAACTCAGAAAATTACGACTTCATTGTTCGTGCCGCTGTTGCCGACTCTGACCCGGACGTCCGTGCGGCGGCAATCTCCGCTCTGTTTTGGAGCTACCCAGCATCCACGGCCGCAGTCAATGCTTGGCTCAACGCGCCGCTTGAAGTGCAGACCAAGCACGACTTGGTCGGCTACATCGCTTATGGGTTAGAGCAGGGTAGCGTCGCCGGCGACCAGATTCGAGAGCATTTACGTGTGATTGGGGCAAGCGAAATCTCCGACGTCGCTTGCGTGCAATTAGCGCTTGCCTTTCCAGCTGAAGTGGGCTCGACCGCGGTGGACGTCGTCCTCGCTCGATTGAGAAATGAAGAGCAGCAAGGTAGCCCCGAGCAACTAATTTCCATTGCAGAGGCACACGCGCCAGACCGTCTACGTGCCCTCGCCCTCGACCTCGTAGCGGGCCAACGGGGAATGCCTCAGTGGGCGGGTGAGCTGCTTCTCGGTGAGACGCCAGAGATGCGCGAACTTGCGTTTGAGACGGCTTGGAAGGCGTTGATGGCGGGTGAAGTTCGGCGACTGAGCCCAGAGCTTGTCGGGCCCCTGTCGAGCATGCCCCAAACGAGGCGGAGCGTTGCGGCGTGGTTGCGGCATTGCGTCGAACGGCGCAGCAAGCTCTCTGATTCAGAGCAAGAGCGTGGGCGCGAAGTTGGGTATCTGCTCGCTCACGCCCCAGGGAACGACCTTCTTGGCGTCGTCATGGAGCTCGGGGCGGAAGCGTCGTATGAAGAGTCAGTTGAATTGACTGAGCTGCTTTTGACGCGAGTTTCGCGAGGTGACGGGTCTGTTTCGGGAGCCAATCCGTGGCTGCCAGAGTCAGAGCAGTTCACGCGGCTCTTCGACCTCTTCGGCGGTAAGCGCGAGGAGGCTCGAAACCCGCAGGACAGACTGTTCACACTGTTGGCTTGTATTGCAAGCCATGTGTCGCCAGCGGAGTTTGGGCCACTGCTTCTCGAAGCGCTTCGCCGTCATCTCGACGCGTGGACGGCATATCGAGCGCTGTTGGACGAATGGCTGAATAGACCAAGCTCACCCCGGCCAAACAACCCATCGCTGGGAAACTACATCATCTCAGCGCTCACTAGATGGGGGATGGATGCACTACCTGGTGTTCTGCAGCTACTGTCGCATCCCAATGCGTCGGACCTCGTGCCGCAGGCCATAGGATGCATCGCAAGCCTGCCATGGACAAGCACGAAGAAGCAGGCGTTCAGCAGCGTCAACACCGACATCCAGGACGGCCGTCAGCGACGCGACGCAGGGCGCGTGCTGCAACAACCTTCGCCTGCTTACCAGCCTGTGACCGACGATGCGGCCAGAGCGCTTGCTGGCCTCCTGAATGTAGAGGTCGACCGACAGCTGGCCGAGCGCAAGGAGAACCCCAAGTGGAACGCCAAGCAAGGCGAGTATCAGGTCGGCAACCTTGTGGGCATCCTCGCCAATTTGCCTAGCCTTGAAATCGTCGCGCCGGTTACTCGTGCGCTTGGTAGCGGCCTACTGGGACTTTATGGCTTCGTTGGTGCAGTGAGGGCGCTTACTCGGCAGGGGTGGGTGTTCTCGGACGCCGGCGTGGTCGGCGGATTTGAGGCGCTGTACGAGCGAGAGACAAGCCCCGTCTGGGTCCACGAGTCAACAAGGTACGCGCTCGCTGAGTTCAGTCAACTGATGTTCCTCGTGGAACCTCCGACGCATCTGAAATTGCCGCTGGGCAACTACGTCGGCCAATGGCAGCGGTTTGCCCACCCCTCGGAAATCATGCGAGTTTTGGGAGACATGAGGACCGAAAGAGCATGGCCATTGCTCTTGGCACTGGGAACGGAGCTCTCCACCAAGGGCAAGGTCCCAGAGGAACTTCCATACGCCCTCGCCTCAGCACTGTCGTCGAGTCACTTCGCAGCGTTCGCTCGTCTGGTTGCCGATGGGACGCTGCTCTCCTGGTGCCGCGACGCGTGGACGGTCGAGCGCATCGCACCGGCCGTGGCCGAGGTTGTCAAGTCTAATCCGGAGTACTTGGACTTGTTGATTGATTCATGGCGAAAGAGCGCGTCACCTCTTGGCGACGCCTTGCTCGCCGAGGTCCTAATCAGAGTGGGCGTTGGAGACGAGAAACGATGGGAGCTTGGGCTCGAAGCTTTGGACGCGGGGCGTGCCAGTGACCCGAACATGCCAGCGCATCGGATGCTTAAGAGCATGTTCAAACTGCAGGTCCCACTTGGCGAGAACCAATTCGAGGTCTATCCCAAGGCTTGCAAGCCGCTTCGACTGGAGCTGTATCGCCGAGCCAAGGTTGGCGGAGACGTGGGCCTCGCCGCGCGGCGGATTCTTGCATCGCTCGAGTGCGATCGCCGTGAAGGTGAACGTCCGTCCGATGAGCCACGTCATCCTGACCCAGACGATGGACTGCCATGGACAAGTGTGCTTAGTCTGCCCGGCAATGACCAAGCTAACACGAAGGCGAGTACAACTGCCAAATTGGCTGCTTAATACCGGTCTTCCATACATGTCGGCATCTGGCCCAGTCCAGGCATCCATGTGCACTTGGTGGCTGTCGGCTTCCGCTGCTAAGTGACCAGTCGTCCCCACACTGCGCAATAAGGGGAAAAAATTGACGCTTACCATGATGAATTAGCATTCCCCCGAACCTGCATACACCATGGTATTCCCACATTTTTCATATTGCAGTTGACTTCCCACGATGCAGTAGCCAGTTCAAAACTATGGTGTGGAACACCAACTGAAATTGCAGATCACTAGGGATTGGTGCGCGTGGTCAATTAGGGTTGGAAGACGCGATGAGCGCACCTTCGCCAGCATGCTTCAAGAAGCTGGCACCAGTGTATTTTTCCGTGCGCTGGCTCTTGTCCAGTATTACCCGAATATTGATCCCACGTTTCTTAGCCTCCGATAACGCCTTGGCGATGGGTACCGACGTGAAGGAATACGCCTGTAGCAAGATGCTCTTTTGGGCCTGCTTGATTTCCTTGACGATTAGCCCTTCGCAATCTTGGCTCGGAGTAAAACAGACTGCATAGGATGAGTTGGCTACAAAGGGGGTGGTTTTGATATCTCCCGATCGCATAAGGTCTAAGTCGGTATCCGAAAACCACCTCTCCACGGAGGATCGGGCCTTGCTAGACTGAGGGACGATAGCAACCGTGAGGGCCATCACTGCCGCAGCAAGGGTGTGGATAACTTTCTTCATGTGTTCTTCTAGTGATGAGTAACAGTCGATAGTTGTTACATGCGCTCAAATACCCGTCGTTAATGGCATTTAGTCCTGTAACACACTATGCAAGGTTACGGTTGTCATGTGCAATGGCATGCTGACCGTCTTCATGCACAGGCACATGAGCGGCTTGCAGCAGATGGGCCACATCGCGGTTGGATGGGCTTGTTTTCAAATCCAACAAGACTTGCACCGTCACCCCGCGCTGTTGCGCCCTCACCAAGGCTTGAGCGATGGCGTGGTGTGTGAACCCGTAAGCCTGCACCAGCACCTCATGTTCACTGGCATCGATGGCTTTGACAATGGCAGCCGCCGCGCCTACAGGGGGTGTGAAATAAACACCCAGCACCTCGGCCATAGGCCCGCTGGGCGCGGGTGCCACAAGCGGTGCGTCGACGGACGAGCAACCCACCGCAGTAAGCCCGAGTAGGCACGCGCCCAACGTTCCACAAAAAACACGCCTGAATAACATCGGCAAATGTTAGCAACACAATGACAAAAATACAGAATTAATTAATTTAATAATAAATTCATCAAATAGACAGTTGCATCAATTCATGCACCCGTGCGACGCGTGGCTAGCGCTGCACGTAGTAAAGTGGCGGCGCTTTGAAATCTCACCCACATCCCCCCTCCCACGACCTGTCGCCCACCACCCGTCGGGCGATTTTCCTGTTGTCCTTGGCCACGTTTTCGAGCATGGCGGTGCAGCGCATTTGCGACCCCATGCTGCCCGAACTGTCGCGCGAATTCAGCGCACCGATCAGCGAAGTGGCTCAAGTTATTTCAGTGTTCGCCATCGTTTATGGCTTGATGCAGTTGTTTTACGGCCCCGTGGGCGACCGTTTGGGCAAGTACCGCGTGGTGATGCTGGCCACCTTGGTCTGCACCGTGGGATGCGTGTTGTCGGCATTGAGCGGTGATTTGCAATTTCTCGTTGCGGCGCGGGTGGTCACAGCGCTGGCAGCCGCGGCCATCATTCCACTGACCATGGCGTGGGTGGGCGACATGGTGCACTACGAAATGCGCCAAGAAACATTGGCCCGCGTGGGGCTGGGCACCATGCTGGGTATCACCGCTGGCCAGCTGTTTGGCGGTTTGCTGACAGACACATTGGGCTGGCGTTGGGCGTTTGCATTGATGGCGGCGTTTTTTTGCAGCGTCACGTGGATGCTATGGCGCCATAGCGCTCGCCTCGACCACACGCCCCCTGCCGACCACGCGCCAGCCGGTTTTTTCAAACAACTCGCCCAAGTCGCGCACAACCCGTGGGCGCGAACGTTATTGGGCACGGCGCTGCTAGAAGGTGCCACCGTGTTTGGCTTGTTGGCTGTCACGGCTTCGCACTTGCACCACACACATGGCATTTCTTTGACCTTGGCTGGTGCCACCACCGCGCTTTTTGGATTGGGTGGCATGGCCTACATGGCCTCCGCCAAAGTGACGATTCGGCGCTTTGGCGAAGTGGGCTTGGCCCGCTACGGCGGCTGGGCTTTGGGCTCGGCCTTTGGCGTGATCGCCCTCACCCCTTGGTGGCCCTTGGCCATTCCGGCGTGTTTTGTGGCGGGCTTTGGATTTGCCATGTTTCACAACACCATGCAGGCCAAAGCCACGCAAATGGTGCCCACCGCCCGCGCCACGGGCGTGACCTTGTTTGCGGGCTTTTTGTTTCTGGGCCAATCCTTGGGAGTGCTGGCATTGGCCGCGTTGATGGGCCACTTTTCATCCAGCGCTGTGATGGCTTGCGATGCGGTGGTGGTGGTGGCCTTGGGCTTGTTCTTTTCGCGTGCCACAGCGCAGCGCAACGCCACCGAAGCGGATCGCACTTAAACTTTTTTCATTTCACCGTATTCTTTTTGTATGACCGACTCGCTCTCTTCTCACGCCCTCGAACAACTCGCCCAACAGCTGGAGCAACACCCTGACTACCGCGTGCTGCGCCGCTTGGTGCCGCGCCACACGATGAACGAGGCACTGCCCGGTCAACGTCTGTGCAAAGGCGTGGTGCTCGACACCGAAACCACAGGGCTTGATGCCACCAACGACCGCGTGATCGAGCTGGGCATGCTGGTGTTTGAGTTTGATCCGCAAACCGGTGTGGTCTACAAAGTGCTGAATGTGTTTGACGAGCTGGAAGACCCAGGCTTTGCCATCCCCCCCGCCACCATCGCGGTGCACCACATCACCGACGAGATGGTGCAAGGCAAACGCATCGATGACGCCCAAGTGGCCGCACTCATGAAAGACGTGCAAGTGGTGATTGCCCACAACGCCAAGTTTGACCGTCCGTTTGTAGAGGCGCGCTGGCCCCTGTTTCAACACTTGAACTGGGCCTGCAGCATCAACGACATCAACTGGCGTGATGAAGGGTTTGGCTCGGCGAAGCTGGAGTATTTGGTCGGCACACAAGGCTATTTTTACGAGGCCCACCGTGCCGAAGCCGATTGCTGGGCTTTGCTGGAGTTGCTCAATCAGGTGCTGCCGCAAAGCCAACAAACCGCCATGCTGGCCTTGCTTGAGACGCTGAACAAGCCGCAAGAAAAAATCTATGCGATCAACTCGCCGTTTGAGACCAAAGACATGCTCAAAGCGCGTGGCTACCGTTGGTCAGCCGAGTTGCGCTGCTGGAGCCGTGTGGTGGCTGGCCCGCAAGAGAGACAGCAAGAGTTGGACTGGCTCAAGAGCCGTGTTTACGGCCAACGCAGCGCACGGGTTGAAATCGAGACCATGGGCGGCCAAGTGCGCTACTCCAGCCGCGAAGGTCACAAAGAAATGGTGACGCTTTAATAGTTCACCACTTGCCAAGGCACTTGGCAGGTGGGCACTTGGGGGTAATAAGCCTGCGCTGTGCTGCAAAAGTACGCCACACGAGGTCCCACGGCATAGGGCTGAGGAGCCACCACGATTTGCGGTTGCACGGCATAGCTGGGCGTACTCGCTGCGTAGATAGCGCCCCCCAACAGGGCGGCTCCCACCACGGGCCCCACCCAATTGTTGCCCCAGCCACCTCGGTAGCCATAGCCGCCACCGCCGTGATGCCCCCCGTTGTAGTGGCCCACATAGCCACCGCCGCCATGCCAGCCACCGTGACCACGGCCATCGGCCATCGCGGGAACAGCACTCACACATGCCAACAAACACAGCAAGAGTTGGGGAAGACGTTTCATGGGGAACTCACTTTGCAAAAGTTGCGATCAAAGACCTTGCGGTCTCGCTCACAACGCGCCTCGCCTGCTCGCGGATGACAGCCGAGCAACCCTGACTCAAAAAAGCCTGGATGCCCAGATCAACGCGGGGTCACCACCAACCAAGGACTGACGCAGGTGGGCACCTGAGGGTAATACTGACGCGTTTCTTGGCAGTAATAGGCTTCTGCGGGTGCGGGTATGCCGCCGGCTTGCATGCCATAGGCAGGCTGAGGCGTGGTCACTACCACGGCCGGTGGATGGGTGATGATGACGGTCGAAGGCTGTACATCAGGATAGGGCCGCGACAAATACACAGCCGTTCCCACCATGGCGCCACCCACCAGCGCAGGGGCCCACCAGCCGCCGTAACCCCAACCACCGCCGTGGCGGTAGCCGCCCCCGCGGTAGGGACCATGCGCTTGGGCTGCGCTGAAACACAGCATCAAAACCAAGCCAAGGCCAATGGTGCGTCGATTGAACTTCATGTGGCGTTCTCCTCTATAGACCGCTATTGTCTACCGCCAATTCACCGCTGTGTCGACCCGCTGTGTAAAGGCAAAGCAAACGCACGTTAAGCGGCCACCAGCAAAGGCTCCAAGGCCAAAGCAATGGCCGCCAAGCGGGCGTCATGACCGCGCAGCGATGACACCATCAAGCCCACGGGTAATTCCCCGTCGGCTTGGCAAGGCAGACTGAAAGCACAGCCATCCAAATAGTTGATCGCCGACGGATTGCGCAGCAACAGGCGGTTGGCCTTGAAAAATGCGGTGTCATCCGCCACCAATGGCGCCAGCTCTGGGGCGACCAGTGCCACCGTCGGGCTGAGCATGGCATCAAAGCCTTGCAGCTCGGCCTCGATGTGGCTGATCCATTCGTGGCGACGGTTGTGCAGGCTCAAATAATCCACCGCGCTGACCCCTTCGCCCAACGCCATGCGCGCCGCCACACGCGGGTCAATACGCTCAGGGGCTCGCGCCAAGCGCGCATGGTGTGCGGCAAATCCTTCAACGGGCGAAAAACCACCCGGCTGGCTACGCGCTGCAATGTCGCTGAACGCCGACAAAGGCAGCTCCACCACCTGCGCACCCGTCGCCGAGATGCGAGTCAGTGCCCGCGCAAACGCTTGGGCCACAGCGGGGTCGAGTTCATCCAAAAACAAGGTTTGTGGCACCGCAAAACGCACACCGCGCAAATCGGCGGCTTGTGCCAACAACGGCTGTTGCGACAAGACGCCCTCCACCACCAAGCTGTCGCGCACCGTGCGGGTGATGGCACCCACCGTATCAAGCGTGCGCGACAACTCCATCACCCCTTGCAAAGGAATGCGCGACTGCGTGCTCTTGAACCCCACCAAGCCACACAACGCAGCCGGAATGCGGATGGACCCCCCCGTGTCTGAGCCCAAACCTGCCACCGCCAACCCCAAAGCCACCGACACCGCAGCACCCGACGACGAGCCCCCCGGCACGCGCGCAACCACAGCATCACACGGGTTGCGTGGCGTGCCGTAGTGCGGGTTGATGCCCACGCCTGAGAACGCGAACTCGCTCATATTGGTTTTACCCACAATCACGGCACCGGCTTGGCGCAAGCGCGTCACGGCCACCGCGTCGCGTGCCGCGGGGGGGTCACCCTCGCACACCACGGTGCCCGCCATCGTGGTGTGCCCTGCCAAGTCGTAGTTGTCTTTGAGCGTGATGGGCATGCCGTGCAAAGCACCTAAAGGGCCGCCCGCTTGACGTGCGGCATCGGCTGCACGGGCTTGGGCCAAGGCTTGGTCTGCGAACAGATGGGTGAACACATGCTGGGCCGCCTCGCTGTGGGCCAGTTGCAAGCTGCGGGTCACCCACGCTTCGGACGTGGTGTGAGAAAACGTGTCGGACATCGGGAATTCCTCGTGTGATAGCCTCATCGGCTTTAATTATTGATGGTTTTACCAAACGCCCCTGTCATGCCCAGCGCACCCGAACTCACGCTCTATTACGACGGCCAATGCCCTTTGTGCGTGGCTGAGATTGAGTTTTTGCAAACCCGTAACGCCGAGGGAAAGCTGGGGTTTGTGGATGTGGCGCACAGCAGCTTTGACGCCAATGCCCACGCCATCTCCTGCGAACTGGCCATGGCCCAAATTCACGGCCGGACCGCCCGAGGCGAGGTGTTGGTCGGCGTACCTGTGTTTGCCATGGCCTACCAACTGGCGCGACTCCCGCTTTTGGCCTGGATTTTGTCGCGTCCTTGGCTGCAACCCCTGCTGCAGCCCGCCTATGTGTGGTTTGCCAAGCACCGACAAGCCATCTCAAGGCGCATTGGCCCCAGCGTTTTGAAGCTGTCAAAACGTTTTTTAAGGTGATTTTTGAGCTTTTTGAGCATTGGTCGTCTGATCGGTTGAAAATTTGCGAAAATACGTTCTTTGCCCCGAGAAGTCCATCGAATGTCACGCCCAGAAAAAACAGAAATCTCCAACGACGGTTTGCGCTACAAGTCAAAAAAGGGCGGCTCCCCATTTGAAGGCCTCGGCCGCACTGGCGACACCATGAGCTGCATCAAATGCGGCGTTCACAAACCCCGCAACAACGGCTCGTTCAAACGCATCTTGGGCTCTTCCATGTTTGTGTGCTTCGACTGCAGCCCACCCAAGAAAGAAGCGGAACCTGCGCCCGCAGCCAAAGAAGAAACCAAAGCTTAAAGGCCCATGGTTCGGCACAAAAAAGCGACTCAATGAGTCGCTTTTTTTATGGTTTTTGGCATCTCAACCTTCACCCCATCAGCGTTTGAGTTCCTCGTGCTCGGTCTTGGCGTGCTGAATAAACCGTTCCACCAAACGGTTGCTCGATTGACGCACCGTGGCCAAAGCAATGCCAATGTTGAGTTTTTCAGGGTTGTCCGACAAGCTTAAGAAGCGTACGCCGTTGTTGCTGTAACGCCGAGCCACGCCTGGCACCAACGCCACGCCCAAACCACTTTCGACCAAGCTGACAATGGTTTGTACCTGCACCGCATCTTGGGCAATGCGAGGGGTGAAGCCCGATTGTTGGCAGCGCAACATGGCCACCGCAAACAAGTTGGGCACCGAGGCCTCGGTGTACATCACGAATGGCTCGTGTGCGAACTCCGACAAAGCCACACGTTCTTGATTCTGCCAAGGGCTGTCAGCCGCCACAGCGAGCACAAACTCATCGTTCTCGACTGGGGTGAGCTCAAAGTCACCGGGGTGCAGCACCGGAAAACGCACCAGCCCCAAGTCCAGCGTGTTGGCTTCGAGCCGCGTCAAGATGTTGGCCGTGGTTGACTCGTCCAGTGCTAACTCCACTTTTGGAAAACGCTGCCTGAAGCTCGGAATCAATCGCGGCAGCAACGAGTACGTGGCCGAACCAATGAACCCCACCCGCAGCACACCGCCCTCCCCCTGCAGCGCGGTACTCACCGCTTGCTGGCATTGCTGGGCGTGAAATATGGCCTGCCGTGCATCGGCCAGCATGGCTTGGCCAGCGAGGGTCAATTGCACCCCCGTGGGCAATCGCAGAAACAGCGGGCCGCCCAGCTCCTCTTCGAGTTTTTTGATCGACACCGACAGTGGCGGCTGTGCCATGTGCATGCGCTCTGCGGCTTTGTGAAAGTTACCGGTCTCGGCCAGCGCCACGAATTGTTGAAGTTGCCGTAGGTTCACACTGATACCGTTTGAGTATTGGTTTGCAAATTATTAATATTGGACTCAATTATGACGGCACACTAAATTCAGGCTCACCACAGATTCCAACAAGGAGACCCACCCATGAGCCAGTTGCCGCTTCAAGGCATTCGCATCGTCGACGCCAGCGTGGTGGTGATGGGGCCCTACGCCAGCCAGTGGCTGGCAGATTTAGGGGCCGAAGTCATCAAGGTGGAATCGCCCGAGGGCGACTCCACGCGCTACACCGGGCCTGGCCACGAAAACGGCATGTCCGCTTTGTTTTTGGGCGTGAACCGCAACAAAAAAAGTGTGGTGATTGACCTGAAAAAACCCGAAGGTCCAACGGCCTTGCGCCAGCTCATTGCCACCGCGGATGTGTTCATGCACAGCATGCGGCCGCAAAAACTGGGCGCGGTCGGCTTGGAGCCCGATGCGTTGTTGGCGGCCTTTCCGCGTCTGGTCTTTGCAGGCCTGCACGGCTTCACAGCGTCGGGCCCCTACGGCGGCAAGCCCGCGTATGACGACATCATTCAAGGCCTGTCTGGCAGCGCTGCACTGATGGAACAACAAAGTGGCGTGGCGCGCTACTTCCCCTGCATCGCGGCCGACAAAACCAGCGGCTTGGTCGCCGCCATGGCCATCATGGCCGCCTTGATGAAACGCCAATCCACGGGCGTGGGCGGCATGGTGGAAGTGCCTATGTTTGAAACCATGGTGGCGTTCAACTTGGTCGAGAACTTTTATGGCGAACACTTTGAGCCGCCCTTGTCGGCCCCCGGCTATCCACGCGTGCTGGCCGATTGGCGCAGGCCCTACCGCACGAGTGACGGCTACGTCTGCATGATGCCGTACACCAACGCGCACTGGCAGAAGTTCTTTCAAGGCGTCGACCAACCCGAATTGGCGACCGATGTGCGCTTCACAAGCATGGCCGCACGCACGCAGCACATCGAAGCCTTGTATGAAATCACCGGTCAGATCGTGGCGCAACATGACACCGCGTATTGGCTGGCGCTGTGCGAGCGCTTGGAAATTCCAGCCGCGCGCATGAACACCTTGGCCGACCTCAAAACCGATCCGCATTTGCAAGCCACCCAGTTCTTTGCCGAGCTCGATGACCCCGCCATGGGCGCTTTGCGCTTTCCGGGCGTGCCCGTGTTGTTTGACGGCGAACGTCCCCCCGTGAATTCGGTACCGCGCTTGGGCGAGCACACCCATGATGTGTTTGCGCAAGCGGGCGTGTCTGCCGACACCGTCTCGACTTGGTTGGCCAGCGGTGCGGTGCAGACCCATGAAGCGCATGGAACACAGAAAGCGCCCGCCCCTTGATTCAGTCCTTCAACCCACACGCCTGTAAACGCACATTTTGGAATCGCACATGACAGCCCCCTCACCCAAACGCCTAGGCCAAGGCTTTTATTGGCAAGACATTTCGGTTGGCCAGCAGTTTGAAACCTTTCGCCGCACCATCACCGAAACCGACTTGGTCAACTTCATTTCATGCACAGGCATGCTGGAAGCCATCTTCATTGAAGAAGGTTACGAAGGCGGCGCCATCCAAGGCCGCCCTGTGCCCGGCGCGCTGACCTACACCTTGATTGAAGGTTTCATTTTGCAAACCATGATTCAAGGCACGGGCTTGGCCATGTTGGAGTTGACGCAAAAAATCTTAGCGCCCGTGGTGGTGGGCGACACCATCCACGCCGACATCGAAGTCACGGGGGTTCGCCCCACATCGACCAAGAACCGCGCCATCGTCAGCTCGGACATTCGCGTGTTCAACCAACGTGGTGTGTTGGTGATGACCTACACCGCCACGCGATTGCTTGCCGGTCGCCCCATGTGATGCGCCCCATTCAGCCAAGCCCACACACCCATTAAAAACAGGAGACACCCATGACGCACATCACACGCCGAACCGTTTTAGCCTCAATACTCGCCTTGGCCACCCTCACCGCTGGCGGCGCGATGGCGCAAGCCAACTACCCTGACAAGCCGATTCGCCTGGTGATTGCCTTTCCACCGGGCGGCCCCACCGATTTGGTGGCGCGTGTGTTGGCGCAAAAGCTCACCGAGCAAATGGGTCAGCCCGTGGTGGTTGACAACAAGCCCGGTGCCAACGGCAACATCGCCGCTGAGCTGGTGACCAAAGCCCCGTCAGACGGCTACACCTTGTTCTACAACACCTCAGCCGTGGCCTTGAGCCCTGCGCTCTATAAAAAAATGAGCTACGACGTGCGGGCTGACTTTGCCCCCGTGGCCCTGACCGCCGTCATTGCGTTGGTGCTGGCCGTGCATCCGTCACTGCCCGTCAACACCGTGCAAGAGTTTGTGCAATACGCAAAAAGCAACCCTGACAAACTGAGCTATGGCTCGGCAGGCAACGGCAACATCACCCACCTCGGTGCGTATTTGATCCTGCAAGACAAAGGCCTCACCGCCGTGCACGCCCCCTACAAAGGCAGTGCCCCCGCCTTGACCGATTTGGTGGCAGGACAAACCCAGTTCACCACTGACACCATCAACTCGGCGTTGCCCTTCATCAAAGAAAAGCGCCTCAAGGCCTTGGCGGTGACCAGCCTCAAACGCACCAGCGTGTTACCCGATGTGCCCACCCTCAGCGAAACCATCATGCCGGGCTTTGAAGTGGGCGCTTGGCAAGGCGTGTTGGTGCCGGCCAAAACATCGCCCGAGATCATCAAACGCTTGAACGCCGAAGTCATCAAAGCGCTGGCATCGCCCGACGTGCGTGCCAAGTTGGCGGTGCAAGGTGCGGAGCCCTTGGGCTCAACGCCCGTCGAATACGGCAACTACATCAAATCAGAGTTAGATCGTTGGAGCCGTGTGGTCAAACAGACCGGCGCATCTTTAGATTGACCCCACAGACAGGAGACTTCGCATGAACCGTTCTTTCTTTTTCAAAACCGTCGTGGCGGCCTGTGTGTCAGTGGTGGGCGCCTTGCACGCCACCTCAGCCTTGGCGCAAGCGAGCGACTTTCCTTCCAAGCCCGTCAAGTTTGTGGTGCCGTTTCCACCGGGCAGTGGCACCGACACCTCGGCCCGTTATTTCGCCAAAAAGTTCACCGAGCTCACGGGGCAAACCGTGGTGGTGGACAACAAACCGGGGGCCAATGGGTTCATCGCCGTGCGCAACGTCTTGGGCGCACCGGCCGATGGCTACACCGTGTTTGTGGGCAGCAACTCCACCTTGGCGGTCAACGTGGCTTTGTTCAAAAGCTTGCCTTATGACCCCGTGATCGATTTCGCGCCGCTGTCAATGATGATGCGTGCGCCTGCGCTGTTGGTCGTGCCTTCGCAATCGAGCTACCAAACCGTCTCAGACGTGGTGACGGCCGCCAAAGCACAACCCGGCAAGCTGGACTACGGCTCGGGTTCCGCTGGCTACCAATTGATGGCGGAGTTGTTCAACGACGTGGCGGGTGTGCAGCTGTTCCATGTGCCCTTCAAGGGCGCATCCGAAGCCATGACCGCCGTCGCCTCGGGCACGGTACAGATGGCGTTTGCCGACATCACAGGCGCGTCCGAGCTGGTCAAAGGTGGCAAGCTACGGGCCTTGGCGGTGGCCAGCGATCGCCGCGTGCCTGCGGTACCCAACGTGCCTACCGCCATCGAAGCGGGCTTGCCTGGGTTCACCGCCTACACCTGGGTGGGCGCGATGGTGTCGGCCAAAACACCGAAAGCAGAAACCGACAAATTAGCAGCCATCATGGGCAAGATCGAAGCCATGCCTGAGACGCGTGAGTTCTATGAAAAGTTAGGCGCGGAAACCATGCGCGGTGGTGCCGAAGAAATGCGGGCTTTTCAAAACGCTGAAATTCAGTTGTGGAAACGCATCGTCACCAAAGCCAAGGTGGAGCAGCAATGAGCGTCAACAGCGCATCACCACTTGACGCATCGCAAGCTCAGCAAGTTCCTGATGCCACCACCACGCCGCGAGGCGCGTTGTCGCATGTGCGTGTGCTCGACCTCTCGCGCGTGTTGGCTGGTCCGTGGGCTGGGCAAACCTTGGGGGACCTCGGCGCGCATGTGATCAAGGTGGAGCGCCCAGGCACGGGCGACGACACGCGGCTGTGGGGCCCGCCGTTTCTGAAAGATGAAGACGGTCAGGCCACACGCGACTCGGCCTATTACCTGTGCACCAACCGCAACAAACAATCCATCGCGGTGGACTTCACCCAAGCCGCCGGACAACAACTGTTGCACGAGTTGGTCAAAAGCTGCGACATCGTGATTGAAAACTTCAAGGTCGGCAGCCTCGCGCATTACGGCTTGGACTACGCCTCGCTGCAAGCCATCAACCCCCGTTTGATTTATTGCTCCATCACCGGCTTTGGTCAAACCGGCCCTTATGCCAACCGTGCGGGCTACGACTTTTTGATCCAAGGCATGGGTGGCTTGATGAGCGTCACTGGTCGCCCGGACGGCCAGCCCGGGGAAGGCCCCATGAAAGTCGGCGTGGCATTGACCGACATCTTGACGGGCCTCTATGCCAGCACCGCCATTTTGGCCGCGTTGGCGGCACGCGAACAAACAGGACGCGGCCAGCACATCGATTTGGCCTTGCTGGATGTGGGCGTGGCCTGCTTGGCCAACCAAAGCATGAACTACCTCTACAGCGGCAAATCGCCCACACGCATGGGCAACGCACACCCCAACACCGTGCCGTACCAAGATTTCCCAACGGCCGACGGCTACATGATTTTGGCCATTGGCAACGACGGCCAATTCGCCAAGTTTTGCCATGCCGTGGGCAAGTCGGAATGGGCCACGGACGAACGTTTTGTGTCGAACCAAGCGCGTGTCATCCACCGCGATGTGTTGATTCCGTTGATGCGCCAAACCACCGTCATGCGCACAACACGCGAATGGATTGCCTTGTTCGAACAAGTGGGTGTGCCTTGTGGCCCGATCAACACCTTGGCCGATGTGTTTGCTGACCCGCAGGTGCAAGCGCGTGGCTTGCAGTTCACCATGCCGCACCCTGTGGCGGGCGATATTCCGTTAGTGGCCAGCCCCATTCGCATGTCGGACACCCCCGTGCAATACCGCACCACGCCGCCGCAGTTGGGCCAGCACACGCGTGCCGTGCTGAGCGAGGTGCTGGG
>Ga0213920_1000402_pt1 | contig 35890 bp, 34 predicted proteins | sample McNCre1117MG_FD_161054 | JGI IMG/M metagenome (GOLD analysis project Ga0213920, IMG submission 161054) | Freshwater microbial communities from McNutts Creek, Athens, Georgia, United States - 11-17 MG | ecosystem: Environmental > Aquatic > Freshwater > Creek | place: USA: Georgia | collected...
GCACTTCGACTCCCGCGTCACGCAGTGTCGAGGCTCCACCCGAAGAAGCCAAGCCAGGGTCCTTGGTGGCGAATATAACCTTGGCCACTCCGGCCTCGATGAGCGCCTGAGCGCAAGGGCCGGTTTTGCCGGTGTGGTTGCAAGGCTCCAGGGTGACCACGGCGGTGAGGCCAGCCGCGATTGGCCCTTCGGTCGCGGCTCGGCCGGAGGCAACCAAATTCTTTAGCGCGGCAACTTCGGCGTGGTCAGTGCCAGAGCCTCGGTGCCAGCCTTCGGCAACTATCTCACCGCTGTCGTTGATCAACACGGCACCGACGCGGGGGTTTAGCCCCTTGACCGGCCCGTTTAGGGCAAGCTCAAGTGCGCGACGCATCGCGTGTTCTTGCTGCTCGTTAAAAGACATAACCCCGAGTTTCTTCAAAATATGAAGTCATTCGGGGTAGGTGAAACCGCATCCACGTCCGCTCGTATCGCTACGACCGGCGTGCATTCGGAAACCGCGCCGAGTTCGATTGCAGAACTTGAAATCGAATAATCTCGCCGCGTTCGTTCTTCTCCCATCCGGACTTTAACCGTCGGCATCTGAATTTCACAGATTCAACCGATGCCTCACTCGGCCCAGTTGCCTGGGCTCTGCTTGCCAATCAAATGGCTGATGCATCGGGTCGCGGGCTATAACCGCCGGCTCAGATTTTCACTGACCCCGAAGAACTTTTGTTGCTTGTCTATCATCCCATCTCAACCAGTGAAATGGGAAACCTATTCCTAGCTGGCTGCTATGAAGCCAATTCGTTCATAGACCGTTGCGAGGGTCTTTTCGGCAAGTTCATTGGCTTTGGCTGCACCCTTGGCGAGCAATCGATCCAGTTCGGCCGGATCGCTGAGCAGCTCCTCGGCGCGATTTCTGATTGGCTCGATATGGGCGACGACCACTTCGGCAAGCTCGGTCTTCAATGCCCCATAACCCGAGCCATCAAATCTCGCCACCAGCGAGTCAATGCCCTCGCCGGTGATCGCAGAATAGATGCCGAGCAGGTTCGAGATGCCTGGCTTTGCCTCGCGGTCGAAGCGAATCACGCCATCCAGGTCGGTCACCGCGCTCTTGAACTTCTTAACGATTGCCGCGGAGTCATCCATGATGTTCACCAGACCCTTAGGGTCGCCCGACTTCGACATCTTTGCGGTTGGGTTCTGAAGATCATAGATTTTTGCGGTCTCCTTCAGGATCACTCCCTCTGGAATCACGAAGGTTTCACCGAAGCGCGAGTTGAATCTGGTGGCCAAGTCGCGAGTCAGTTCGATGTGCTGGCGCTGGTCTTCGCCCACCGGAACCGCCTTCGGCTGATAGAGCAGGATGTCGGCGGCCTGAAGCACCGGATAGGTAAACAAGCCAACCGAGGCGGCGTCGGTGCCATTCTTCTGCGACTTGTCTTTGAACTGGGTCATGCGGCCGGCTTCACCGAAACCGGTCAGGGTCATTAGCACCCAGGCCAATTGGGCGTGAGCCGGAACATGAGACTGCACGAACAGAGCCGATTTGTTCTCGTCGATTCCTGCCGCCAGGTACTGCGCCGCGGTGATTCGGGTGTTGCGGCGAAGTGCCTCGGGCTCCTGTGGCACGGTGATCGCGTGCAGATCGACCACACAATAGTAGGCGTTGTAGTCATCCTGCATCTTGGTCCAGTTGACCAGCGCACCTAGATAGTTGCCGAGGTGCAGTGACCCGGCAGATGGTTGCATTCCGCTGAGCAGGTTTGGCTTAGTCATGGGTTAATCCTAGAGAGAGTAGTCGACAGAGACGGGGGAGTGATCGGTCCAGCGAGTGTCATAGCTGGCCGCGCGGTGCACCTTATAGTTGGCGGCCTTGGCGGCTAACCCAGGAGTCGCCAGGTGATAGTCGATGCGCCAACCCGCGTCGGTGTCAAACGCCTGCCCACGATAAGACCACCAGGTATACGGGCCTGCCGTCTCTGGGTGCGCGGCACGGCCAACATCCACCCAGCCCTGGCTCTTCATCAGAGTGTCGAAGTATGCGCGTTCTTCCGGCAGGAATCCGGCATTTTTGAGATTGCCCTTCCAGTTCTTGATGTCGAGTTCGGTGTGGCCAACGTTGAGGTCGCCGACCACAACTGCATCTGCACCCGAGGCAATCAATTCGGCCATGCGCTCTTGCATCGCCTCGAGGAACTTATATTTTTCGACCTGCTTTGGGGTGTCGACCTCACCCGAGTGCACATAGGTGCTGATCACGGTGATGGTCTTGCCGTCAAAGTCATAGTCGGCTTCTAGCCAACGGCCAGCGGAGTCAAACTCGTCGGGGCCAAGAGTGGTGCGACTTGCGATCGCGGCCTGCTTGCTGATTAGGGCCACCCCGGCTCGGCCCTTGGCGCTCGCCGCATCGTGCAGGATGTGCCACTGGCCGCCATCCTTGGGTGGGTTGGCCTCGAACAGTTCGTTTAGGTCTTTGTCATCGGCTCGAACCTCTTGAAGCGCGATGATGTCGGCGCCCGAATCGGCGAGCCAATCGGCCATTCCCTTGCGGAAGGCGGCGCGCACGCCATTGACATTTACGGTGACCACATTGATAGGCATGCCTCAAGTTTAACCTCGGCTAGACCTCTTCAAATTTCGAGTTCAGCGTTCGCGAATAGAATCGAGCCATGGCAGAGCGGTTTCTAGTGGGTGCGGGTGTCGGCAGTGGTGTCGCCCACGGCAAGGCCTTCGTGCTTGCCCGCCCAGAGGCAGCGCTTGCCCAGATCTCTAAACCAGGCAACCGAATTGGCTTGATTGCTATTCAGAAGGCCATGTTGAAGGTCGCCGAGGGCCTCGAAAAGGTCACCACGGTCGGTGAGGCCAAGGATGTAATGCTGGCGCTTGCCATGATTCTGCGCGACCCGGTGCTGTTCGACGTGGTCAAGGCGCACCTGGCCGAGGGTGCGGAAGCAGCCGATGCCCTGCGTCGCGCCTTCGCCCGTTTCGCTCGTCAGCTCGAGGCACTCGGTGGCTATTTTGCCGAGCGGGCCAGCGACCTCGGTTATCTCGCCAACCGCGTTATCGCCGAACTTGCGGGCGAGTTGCCGGCAGTCGAGTTTCCAAGCGAGCCATTTATCTTGGTCTCAGAGTCGATTTCGCCCATGGATGCCGCGAAATTAGATCCAACCCGCGTTCTCGCCGTGATCACCTCGGATGGCACGCCAACCTCACACTCGGCCATCATCGTGCGTGCGGCAAAGTTGCCAATGGTCGTCGGTCTGATTGGCTCGGGCTTGATTAGAACCGGAGCCGAGTTGTTGGTTGATGCCAGCTCGGGGCAGGTCTTCTTGGATCCCACCGCAGAAAGAATCGAACACTACTCAGCTGCGGCCGATCTCGACACCAAGGCAATCTCACTGGTCGAAGACGACCGAGAAGCTCCGGTGACCCTGCTAGCCAACCTTGGCTCGAGTTTCGAGGCTGCAGCCGCGCTGGCCGCCGGCGCCAAGGGCGTCGGACTATTCCGCACCGAACTGCTTTATCTGGGTCTCGAAACCCCGCCGACCAAGGCCGAACAGCTCGAGGAATATTCGAATCTGCTTCGGGCATTCACCGGCAAGCGGGTCTTGGTGCGAGTGCTGGACCTTGATTTCGATAAGCCCCTGCCTTTCTTGAAAGAGGCTGGCTCTGGCAAATATGCAAACCGTGGGCTTCAGGTTCTGCTGGCTAACCCGGAAGTGCTGCAGACTCAACTCGAGGCTCTGGCTGAGGCGCAAAGGCTGAACCCGAAGACCGACCTGTGGGTGATGGCCCCGATGGTGCTGAGCGTTCTTGAAGCCGAGACCTTCGCGGGCCTCGCTCGCCAAGCGGGTCTGAAAAAGGTCGGCGTCATGATCGAGGTGCCTGAGGTTGCCCAACCCGGGGTCATCGAGGGCATTTTGCGAGCGGTGGATTTCATCAGCGTGGGCACCAATGACCTTACCCACTATGCGCTCGGGAAGAGTCGCCACGTGGCGGGTGACGGAGCGGTCAGTGGCACCATTTCGCTGGCGGAGACCCGAAAACCCGAGGTCATGAATCTCATTCGCGCCGTTGTTGCGGCCGGAAAGGCTGCCGGAAAGCCCGTTGGCATCTGTGGTGAATCTGCCTCAGACCCAGAGTCGGCAAGAATGTTCATCGAACTGGGTGTCGACAGCCTGTCTGCATCTTCAGCGTTGCTGCCGCAGCTCAAGGCCGCGCTGCTGGCTTAGAGCGAAACCTTGAGTGTGGTTCCGCTAACAATCGTCTTGTAATTCGCCAGCCCGGTTCGAGCCGGCCCGTTGGTCACCTTGCCGGTGGTGGTGTTGAAGGTCGAACCATGCTGCTCGCAAACCAAGTTGGTGCCGTTCAGGGCGGTCAATGGAATCTGCTGGTGGGTGCAGTAACCGTTGAAGGCCTTGAAAACTCCCTTGCGTGGCTGAGTGATGATGATTGGAATTCCGGCAACCGAATAAGAGTGCGCGCTGCCAACGGCAACGTCGGTGGTCTTGCCGACGGTGTAGGTCTTGGCCGCTGCTAGCGCCGATTCTGCAGGACCCATCAGGCCAACCCCGGCGAGTGCTGCCCCGAGACCAGACAGCATCGCTCGACGGCTCAGGTGGTTCGCTGGGATTTCGGTAACGGTTCGGTTCGGGGTCGTTGCCCCGGTTGCACAAAGGTTTTCGCAGCTCATAGTGACAACGCTAAACCTGGGTTAACGAAGAAACCTGCAAGGTTCCAAAACTCTTAGGAACTTTGCAGGTTTCTTCGCTGTGGATAAAACTATGGCTTGCCTCGAAGGATCGCCTGCTTGACCTCGGCGATAGCCTTGGTCACCTCAATGCCGCGAGGGCAGGCCTCGGTGCAGTTGAAGGTGGTGCGGCAGCGCCAGACGCCTTCCTTGTCGTTAAGAATGTCGATGCGAACTTCTGCAGCCTCGTCACGAGAGTCAAAGATGAAGCGGTGTGCGTTCACGATAGCTGCCGGGCCAAAGTATTGACCGTCGGTCCAGAACACTGGGCACGAGGTGGTGCAGGCGGCGCAGAGAATGCACTTGGTGGTGTCTTCGAACTTTGCGTGGTCGGCTGCTGACTGAAGACGTTCCTTCTCTGGCTTGTCGCTTGCGATCAAGAATGGCTTGATGTCGCGATAGGCCTGATAGAAAGGGTTCATGTCGACGACGAGGTCCTTTTCGACCTCTAGACCCTTGATTGGCTCAACATAGATCGGCTGAGTGATGTCTAGGTCTTTGATCAGGGTCTTGCAGGCAAGGCGGTTGCGACCGTTGATGCGCATCGCATCCGAGCCACAAACACCGTGAGCACACGAGCGACGGAAGGTCAGTGAGCCATCCATCTCCCACTTGATCTTGTGCAGCGCATCGAGCACACGGTCGGTGCCGTGAACCTGAACGTCGAAGTCCTGCCAGCGAGCCTCTTGGCCATCTTCAGGGTTATAGCGACGAACGAACAGGGTGACGGTGAACGACGGGACTGCGCCGAGTTCTTCGAATTCAGTTGCCATTAGTACTTACGCTCCATTGGCTGGTAGTTGGTAACGGTGACAGGTTTCCACTCGAGCTTGATGTTGTCGCCCGGCTTCTTTGCCTTCTTGTCGGTCAGGTAAGCCATTGAGTGAACCATGAACTTCTTGTCGTCACGGGTGTCGAAGTCTTCGCGGAAGTGGCCGCCGCGTGATTCGCGACGCTCACGTGAGGTGAATGCCAAAACCTCGGCGAGGTCAAGCAAGAATCCGAGCTCGATGGCCTCGAGCAGGTCGGTGTTGAAGCGCTGACCCTTGTCTTGAACCGAGATGTTCTCATAGCGAACGCGCAGCTCGGCAATCTTCTCGAGAGCCTCGTTGAGCGACTCTTCGGTGCGATAAACCTGGGCGTTTTTATCCATGGTGTCCTGAAGCTCCTTGCGAAGCACGGCCACCTTCTCGGTTCCCTTTGAGTTGCGAACCTTTTCGACCATCGCGATGACCTCGTCGGCAGCGTCGGCAGGAACCGGCACGTGCTTTGCCTTCTTGGCATATTCGACTGCGGCGATGCCGGCGCGCTTGCCGAAAACGTTGATGTCGAGAAGCGAGTTGGTTCCCAAACGGTTTGCTCCGTGCACAGAGACACAGGCGCACTCGCCGGCGGCATAGAGACCAGGCACAACCTTCTTGTTGTCGCGCAGAACCTCGGCCTGAACGTTGGTCGGGATGCCACCCATTGCATAGTGGGCGGTAGGGAAGACCGGAACCGGCTCGGTGTAAGGCTCGACACCGAGGTAGGTGCGAGCAAACTCGGTGATGTCCGGCAGCTTCTCGTCGATGACCTCTGGTGGCAGGTGGGTTAGGTCGAGCAGAACGTAGTCTTTGTTTGGACCGGCTCCGCGACCCTCACGAACCTCATTGGCCATGGCGCGAGCAACCATGTCACGCGGCGCCAAGTCCTTGATGGTTGGAGCATAGCGCTCCATGAAGCGCTCACCAGACGAGTTGCGAAGGATTCCACCTTCACCACGAGCGGCCTCAGAAAGCAAGATGCCAAGGCCGGCTAGACCGGTTGGGTGGAACTGGTAGAACTCCATGTCTTCGAGCGGAAGGCCCTTGCGATAGATGATGCCAACGCCGTCACCGGTTAGGGTGTGTGCGTTAGAGGTGGTCTTGAAGATCTTGCCGAAGCCACCGGTCGCGAAAACGATCGACTTGCCCTGGAAGACGTGAATCTCTCCGGTTGACAGCTCGTATGCGACTACCGCTGATGGGCGCTCTTCGCCATCAACCTTGGCCATGACCAAGTCGAGCACATAGAACTCGTTATAGAACTCGATGCCCAACTTGACACAGTTCTGATACAAGGTCTGAAGAATCATGTGACCGGTACGGTCGGCTGCATAGCAAGAGCGGCGAACCGGGGCCTTGCCATGGTCGCGGGTGTGGCCACCGAAGCGGCGCTGGTCGATCTTGCCGTCTGGGGTGCGGTTGAATGGCAGACCCATGTTTTCTAGGTCGATGACCGCCTGAACCGATTCCTTGGCAAGAATCTCGGCAGCATCCTGGTCAACCAGGTAGTCGCCACCCTTGACGGTGTCGAAAGTGTGCCATTCCCAGCTGTCTTCTTCGACGTTGGCAAGTGCGGCTGCCATTCCACCCTGAGCCGCACCGGTGTGCGAGCGAGTTGGGAACAGCTTTGAGATAACGGCGGTCTTTGCGTGTGGCCCAGCTTCAATTGCTGCGCGCATGCCGGCGCCACCGGCACCCACAATGACGACGTCGTACTGGTAGTGGTGAACCTTTGGTGATGCGTTGGTCACTTTTATTGTTTCCTAACGAGCAGGGCAGAAGGATGGAAGATTAGCGGCGATGCCGTTTGCAGGGCATGGATCGAAGGTGAGGATCACCAAGGTTCCAAGCACGACCAGCACCGCACAAATTCCCCAGAGGGCAATGTTCAAGGCCTTACGAACGCCTTCGCGAGAGGTGTAGTCGTTGACGATGGTGCGCATTCCGTTGGTTCCATGAATCAACGCAAGCCAAAGCATTAGCCCATCCCAGACCTGCCAGAACGGGTTTGACCACTTGCCGCCAACGAAGGCGAAGTCGATGGCCTTGATTCCCTCGCCAGCCCAGAGGTTGGTGAAGAGGTGGCCGAAAATCAAAATGACTAGAAGCGCACCAGAGGCGCGCATGTACATCCAGCCATACTTTTCCCAGTTCGCACCGCGGCGACTGCGTGGGCTGCGTGGTTGTTCGATAACTACAGACATCTTTAGCTCCTTTGCTTAGCCCAGGTGGAATACATGGATGAGGTGACGAGGTGCGAAGCCCGCGAAGGCAATCAGTGCGACCACGACAACGATCCAGAACATTAGGTTCTGGTGCTTGACGCCCTTGCGCCAGAAGTCGATCAGAATCACACGAACGCCATTGAGCGCGTGATAAAGAATGGCGGCGACGAGACCAAGCTCACCGAGACCAACTAGCGGGGTTTTGTAGGTGCTGACGACCGCGTTATAAGCCTCAGGGCTTAGACGGACGAGCGACGTGTCGAGCACGTGCACCAATAGAAAGAAGAAGATTGCTACACCAGTGATGCGGTGTAGAACCCATGACCACATTCCGACTTTGCCACGATACAAAGTTCCGGCTGGTTTTGTTGGCACGAAGACCTCCTAGTAACAGACACTTAAGTCTAAGCCTAGAAAACGCTGAGAATTCCCGCTTTGGCGCACTTCGAGGCAGGTATTTTGAAGTTCTTCGGTAGTGTTTTGAGTGACATGAGCATTCAGCGCGAACCACTCGACCGTTTCTTCAGCATCATCCCAGCCGGAGGAATCGGCAGCCGCCTATGGCCGCTATCTCGCGCCTCGGCTCCAAAGTTCTTGCACGACCTAACCGGTTCGGGCCAGACCCTGCTGCAGGACACCTGGGATCGCCTCACCCCACTGGCTGGCCGAGACCGCATCCTGGTAGTCACCGGAAAGGTGCACAAGGCTGCGGTTCTCGAGCAAATTGAAGACCTCTCCACCGACAACCTTGTGCTCGAGCTTTCGCCGAAAGACTCGACCGCAGCGATCGCCCTCGCCGCCGCAATTTTGATGCAGCGCGAACCCGATGTGATCATCGGCTCTTTTGCCGCCGACCACGTAATCACAGAGGACGACAAGTTTCAGGCCGTGGTTCGCGAGGCAGTCGAAGTTGCCGCCACCGGCAAGATTGTCACCATCGGCATCGCTCCAACCGAACCTTCGGTTGGCTTTGGATACATCAAGCAAGGTGAATCACTCGGGCTCGCTTCGGCGCCAAATGCTCGCGACGTGGTCAAGTTCGTCGAAAAGCCAAACATCGACAAGGCCCGCAAGTATGTCGAGTCGGGTCTTTATCTCTGGAACGCCGGCATGTTCATTGCCCCGGCATCGGTCTTGTTAGAACAGTTGGCTAAGTCTGAACCGGGGTTGCACGCCGCGATCATGGAGCTCGCTGCCGCCTGGGACACCGATGACCGCAAGGCAGCAATCGAAAGAATCTGGCCGACGCTTAAAAAGGTTGCCATTGATTACTCGGTTGCCGAACCAGCGGCAGCCGAAGGCCTTGTGGCCGTGGTTCCTGCCGACTTCAGCTGGCATGACGTCGGCGACTTCGCCGCAATCGCCGAGTTGCAATCGCAGGGCCGCAAGGGCAACCTCGCGGTGCTTGGCAACGCCAAGGTCTTGGCCGATTCTTCGAGCGGCATCCTGGTAAGTGACACCGACCGATTGATCGCACTAATCGGTGTAGAAGACATCATTGTGGTCGACACCCCGGATGCGCTGCTGGTAACCACCAAGGAGCATGCCCAGAGAGTGAAGTCGCTGGTCGACGCGCTCAAGGCCACCGGGCACTCCGACGTTCTTTAGGGTCGGCTAGACATCCGAGCCTCGGATTGTTACTTTTCGGTTAATAATTTCCTCTAAACCCAGGATTACCTATTTCTGTGAACTTGCTGGGCGTAGGCTAAATCCGCACAACGGTTGTGAGAGACACAGCCGTTTTTCGGGAGGAAAAAACTGTGAAGACTGTTTCACGCACTACCGCAATCAAGGGCCTAGCACTTGCAGCAATTGCAAGCCTCGCCCTAGCTGGCTGCGCCGCCGCACCGGCCGCGCCAACCGCAACCCCAGTGAACTACAAGGCCTGTATGGTCTCTGACGCTGGTGGCTTCAACGACGCATCATTCAACCAAGAGGCATACGCCGGTCTAACCCAGGCCAAGGCAGAGCTAGGCGTCCAGACCGCAACCGTAGAGTCACCAGAGAAGGCGACTCAGACCGACTATGTGTCTGGCATCGACTCAATGATCTCTGAGGGCTGTAACCTGATCGTCACCGTGGGCTTCAACCTTGCAACCGCAACCCGCGATGCAGCAAAGAAGAACCCAAAGGTTAACTTCGCAATCATCGACTCAGCGCTAAGCAACGATGACTACTCGCCGCTAAGCCTGCCAAACGTAAAGCCAATTCAGTACAACACCGCTGAAGCCGCTTACCTAGCTGGTTACCTAGCCGCTGCAACCACCAAGACCGGTAAGGTCGCTACCTACGGTGGAATGCTTCTTCCTTCTGTAACCATCTTCATGGATGGCTTCAAGCAGGGTGTTGACGCATACAACATGGCTAAGGGCAAGAAGGTTGTCGTTCTAGGTGCTGCTGGCACCGACACCAAGAAGTGGGCCGCAACCGGCGACTTCAACGACCAGGCCAAGGGCAAGACTCTAACCCAGGGCTTCTTCGCTCAGGGTGCAGACATCGTGCTTCCTGTTGCTGGTCCAGTTGGTGTTGGTTCAGGTCAGGCAACTCTTGACAAGAAGGGCACCCTTGTTGTCGGTGTTGACAGCGACTGGTACAACCTACCTACCCACGCTGCATACAAGGCAAACATCTTGACCTCGATCGAGAAGAAGATGGCAGCTGCTGTTCTTGCTGTTATCAAGACCGGCGTTGACGGCACCTTCTCCGGTGGCGACGCAAACCAGTACGTTGGCAACCTAGCCAACGGTGGCGTTGCAATCGCTGCTCAGCACGAGGTTGTTTACCCAGCTGGCATCCAGACCGAGCTTGATGGCCTAAAGGCTGACATCATCTCGGGCAAGATCAAGGTCACCTCGATCTACAACAAGTAACAACTAAAAGTTAAGTCGGGGATGGTCACCTGTGTGGCCATCCCCGGTTTCTTTTCGAGGCTAAAAAGTTAGACTGAATTACCCCCAATCGGGTCTAGTGAAACGGATGAGCGATGAAGCTTGAACTGCGTGGAATCACCAAGCGCTTTGGCGCCATGGTGGCCAATGACAACGTGAATCTAATTGCGCAACCAGGCGAGATCCACTGCCTCCTCGGCGAAAATGGCGCCGGCAAATCGACGCTGATGAATGTTCTCTACGGTCTTTATCAGGCCGACGGCGGAGAAATTCTGCTAGATGACAAGCCGGTCAAGTTCTCTGGGCCGGGCGACGCAATGGCTGCCGGAATCGGAATGGTTCACCAGCACTTCATGCTCATCCCTGTTTTCACGGTTGCCGAAAATGTGATGCTCGGTCACGAGCCAACCAAATTCGGTGGCGTCCTAGACATGGCTGCGGCCCGCGCGAAGGTGCGCGAGGTGGCGGCAAAGTTCGGTTTTGAAATCGACCCGGATGCGATCGTCGGCGATCTTCCGGTTGGCGTGCAACAGCGCGTCGAAATCATCAAGGCATTGATCGGCAATGCCAAGGTTCTGATCTTTGATGAGCCAACCGCGGTGCTAACCCCGCAAGAGACCGACGAGCTCATGGCGATCATGAAGCAGCTTCGTGCCGCTGGAACCGCAATCGTCTTTATCACCCACAAACTTCGCGAGGTTCAAGAGGTGGCCGACAAAATCACCGTGCTGCGTTTGGGCAAGGTGGTGGGCGAGGCTGACCCGAAGTCAACCGCAAACGAACTCGCTTCGATGATGGTTGGCCGCGCCGTAGATCTTGACGTTGAAAAGGCCGCAGCGAAACCGGGCCAGCCGACCTTCAAGGTGCAGGGGCTTTCGGCTTGGAACCACTCGGGCACCAAGGTGCTCGACGACATCAACTTCGAAATTCACGAGGGCGAAATCTTGGTCATTGCCGGCGTGCAGGGAAACGGTCAAACCGAGCTCACCGAGGCAATCATCGGCATGCACGGCAAGACCGCAGGTTCGATCCAGCTCGATGGTCGCGAACTGATTGGCAAAAACGTCAAGCAGGTGCTTGACCTCGGCGTCGGCTTTGTTCCCGAAGACCGAACCGAGGATGGCCTGGTTGCCGAATTCACGATCGCCGAAAACCTCATGCTCGACCGCAGCGACCGCAAGCCTTTTGCCCGGGGTCTCAACATAGACCTCGGTTATCTGAAGAAGTTTGCCCTCGAAAAGTTGAAGCAGTTCGATGTGCGTGCCCAGGGCATCGAATCGAAGGCTTCGCAGCTTTCCGGCGGAAACCAGCAGAAAGTGGTGCTCGCTCGAGAGCTCTCAAGAGAGCTGCGATTATTCGTGGCGTCGCAACCTACCCGCGGCCTCGATGTTGGTTCGATCGAGTTCGTTCATGAGCAGATCGTTGCCACCCGTGATAGCGGAATCCCAGTTTTGATTGTGGCCACCGAACTCGATGAGGCCACTCAACTGGGTGACCGAATTGCGGTCATGTATAAGGGAAAGATTGTCGGCATCGTGCCTTCGAACACCCCAAGAGCAACACTCGGACAGATGATGGCAGGTATCAGCGCATGAAACGCGTAATGAAGGAATTCACGAGCGGCAGCGCTTTTCTGTCGATTCTCGCGGTCATTGCATCGTTGTTGGTTGGCGGAATCCTGATCGCAATTTCTAGCCCGGATGTGCAGACCACCGCCACCTATCTAACGGCAAGGCCAAGCGACTTTTTCCAGGCTCTGTGGAACTCGGTGTTCGGTGCCTATGACGCCATGTTCCGTGGGGCGATCTTCAACTACAAGGCCATTGACGGCGTCCAGATGATCAAGCCGATCACCGAAACCCTGGCTTATGCGACCCCGATCACCATGTCGGGTCTCGGTTTGGCCGTGGCTTTCAGGTCTGGCCTATTCAACATCGGTGCCACCGGTCAAATCATCTTTGGTGCGATGTTCGCGGGTTGGGTCGGCATCTATGTCGACTTGCCTTGGTATCTGCACTTTCCATTGGCGGTGCTCGCCGGAATTCTCGGTGGAGCGCTTTTTGGCGCCGTCGTGGGCTTGCTGAAGGCCACCACCGGTGCAAACGAAGTGATCGTCACGATCATGTTCAACTACATCGCGGTGCTTTTGCTCGGCTTCCTTTTGAAGACTCCGGTGCTTCAGGCTCCGGGTGCGGTGAACCCAATTTCGCCACCGGTGAAAGACTCGGCCAAGTATCTTTTCTTCCTCGGTGACCAGTTCCGCGTGCACGGCGGAGTTTTTGCAATGTTGCTCGCTGTGGTCTTCACCTGGTGGTTGTTGAACCGCTCGACCCTAGGCTTCCGCTTCCGCGCTCTCGGTCACAACCCGAACGCGGCAAAGGTTGCCGGCATCAACATCGGGCTGACCTACATCCTGGTGATGGGAATCTCGGGTGCGCTTTCTGGGCTAGCCGGCACCTCTCAGATTCTCGGCTCAGAGCAGGTGCTGACCCTAGGTGTCGCGGCTAGCTATGGCTTCGACGCCATCACGGTGGCACTGCTCGGTCGCTCAAACCCATGGGGTGTCTTGGTTGCGGGTCTCTTGTTCGGCGCCCTTCGCGCCGGTGCAGTGACCATGCAGGCGAACCAGGGTGTGCCGGTAGACATCGTTTTGGTGGTTCAATCGCTGATTGTTCTATTCATCGCCGCACCGCCTCTGGTTCGATCAATCTTCCGGGTCAAAGAAGCTAAGGAGGTAGTCGCATGAAGCAGAGCAAACGCACCCCAATAGGGCTACTAGCACTGACCATCGTCGGTCTCTGGTTGTTCATCGCTGCCCCGAGCGGTGTGACCACAATCAACATCTCGACCGACTCCGACATTTTCAAGTTGCCAGACTTCCCACTTAATGTTTCGCTGATCAGCGGTCTGGCACTTGCCGCCCAGGTCATCGCCTTCGGCGTCTCGGCTTATCTAGTGATATTGAAGAACCACAAGACTCCGCGCTGGGTCGTCATCCTGTTTTCGGTGGCACTCGTAGTCGAAATTCTTTTGAATCTATTCGCCGGAAAAACCATGACCTTCACCTCGCTTTTGCAGGGTTCGCTGGCCTTGGCTGTGCCGCTAATCTTTGGCTCACTTGCCGGTGTGCTCAGCGAGCGCGTTGGTGTGGTCAACATCGCAATCGAGGGCCAACTCTTGGCCGGAGCTTTCGTCTCGGCACTGGTCACCTCGCTCTCGCACAACCTGCTCGCCGGTTTGATCGGTGCGCTGATTGCCGGTGCCCTGGTTGCCTGGGTGCTCGCGGTCTTTGCGATCAAGTATGTGGTTGATCAGATCATCGTCGGAGTGGTTCTAAACGTCTTGGTGGTCGGTTTGACCAACTTCATTTTCAGCACCCTGATGGTCAGCAACCTACCGCTTTATAACCAGCCAGACCGCTTCGGAAACATCCTGATTCCGGTGCTCGGCCAAATTCCGGTGCTCGGGCCGGTTCTGTTCAACCAGACCCTGATCGTCTACCTGATGTATCTAGCGGTTGCCGTGGTCTACTTCGCGCTGTTCAAGACTCGCTGGGGTCTGCGCGTTCGTGCCGTGGGTGAATATCCGAAGGCCGCCGACACCGTCGGCATCAACGTCTTCCGCACCCGCTATGTCAGCGTCATGATCGGTGGTGCGCTCGCGGGCTTGGGTGGCTCGTTCTTCACCCTCGGTCAAGTCGGTGCCTTCGGCAAAGAGATGACCAACGGTGCAGGTTATATCGCTCTAGCGGCCCTGATCTTCGGTCGTTGGAACCCGATCTATGCCGCATTCGCCGCACTCTTGTTTGGCTTCGCCGAAAACCTCCAGTATGGCCTGGCCATCATCGGTTCCTCGGTGCCAAGCGAATTCCTATTGATGCTGCCTTATGCCTTGACCGTGGTCGCAGTCGCCGGTCTCGTCGGCAAGGTCACCGGCCCTGCCGCCTCCGGCAAGGCCTACATAAAGAGTTAGGTGAATCATGTCGGTTGAAATCAACTGGGACGAGCTTCGCGAGGCCGCGAAGTCGGCGATGGCGAAGGCATACGTGCCCTATTCAAAGTTCAGGGTGGGTGCAGCGGCACTTACCGATGACGGGCGCATCGTCTCGGGCTGCAACGTCGAGAACGCGTCCTATGGGCTGACCCTCTGCGCCGAGTGCTCTTTGGTGAGCAACCTGTTCATGACCGGTGGTGGCCGACTGGTTGCGTTCACCTGTGTGGATGGCCACGGCAACGTGTTGATGCCCTGCGGTCGCTGCCGTCAACTGCTCTTCGAGCACTCTGCGGCCGACATGATCTTGGAAACCGTTTCGGGCTTCAAGAGCATCGACGAGGTTATCCCTGACGCCTTCGGCCCACGCGATCTAGAAGCGAGAAAATAATGTCTGAGTTTGCAGCAGTTGAACTGATCATGCAGAAGCGTGAGAAGGGCGAGCTCTCGACCGCACAAATTGACTGGCTTGTTGCCAACTACACCTCAGGTGTCGTTGCCGATGAGCAGATGTCGGCGATGGCGATGGCCATCTTGCTAAACGGCATGAGCCGCCGTGAAATCAAAGACCTAACCATGGCCATGATTGCCTCGGGTGAAACCCTGAACTACGCGGGCTTGGCTGCCCCGACCTCTGACAAGCATTCAACCGGTGGCGTCGGCGACAAGATCACCCTTCCGCTCGCGCCACTGGTCGCGGCCTTTGGTGTCGCGGTTCCTCAGCTTTCTGGCCGTGGCCTAGGTCACACGGGCGGCACCCTAGACAAACTCGAATCGATCAAGGGTTGGCGAGCATCGCTAAGCAACGAGGAATTCCACCGCCAGCTCGCCGAGGTTGGTGCTGTCATTTGTGCCGCCGGTGCCGGGCTAGCGCCTGCCGATAAAAAGCTCTACGCCCTGCGCGATGTGACCGGCACCGTCGAGGCAATCCCGCTGATTGCCAGCTCGATCATGTCGAAGAAGATCGCCGAGGGCACCTCATCGTTGGTTTTGGATGTCAAGGTTGGCTCTGGGGCCTTCATGAAGAACATCGACCGCGCTCGTGAACTTGCCACCGTGATGGTTCAGTTGGGCCAGGATGCCGGCGTGAACACCTCGGCCCTGCTCACCGACATGTCGACACCGCTTGGCCTCGAAATTGGCAACGCTCTCGAGGTTAAGGAATCGGTCGAGGTGCTCGCCGGGGGAGGCCCGGCCGATGTTGTCGAACTGACCGTCGAACTGGCGCGAGAGATGCTTCGCCTCGCCGGCAAGACCGACGTCGACGTGGCTGCCGCTCTAAAGGATGGGCGCGCCATGGACAAGTGGCGTCAAATGATTTCGGCCCAGGGCGGAGACCCTGATGCCGCGCTGCCAACCGCAAAGGAACACCAGGTGATCCTGGCGCCGAGCGATGGAGTCTTGACCAAGCTCGACGCCCTTCAGGTGGGCACCGCATCCTGGCGTCTTGGCGCCGGCCGAGCTCGCAAGGAAGATCCGGTTCAGTTCGGGGCCGGAATCACACTGCACGCCCAACTGGGTTCTGCGGTAAAGGCGGGGCAACCGCTGATGACCCTGCACACCGACGAGGCAGAACGATTCGAGAGGGCTATGGAAGCGCTCGAAGGTTCGTTTAAGATTGAGGCTGCTGCTATTGCTGCACCGCGCAAAATCTTGCTCGATCGCATCGAGGGCTAAACGAAAGGCACCAAATGGCTCGCTTCAACATTCAGGCACTTCCGAAAATCTCGCTCCACGACCACCTGGATGGCGGCCTTCGCCCGCAGACCATCATCGAACTTGCCGATGCCGTGGGTCACAAGCTGCCTGCCGACAACGCCGCAGACCTCAAAAACTGGTTCGAGACCTCGGCCAACTCGGGTTCGCTGGTCAAATATCTTGAGACCTTTGACCACACCACCGCCGTGATGCAGACCCGAGAGGGCCTTCAGCGCGTGGCTCGCGAGTTCGTTCACGACCTTGCCGAGGATGGCGTCATCTATGGTGAGGTGCGCTGGGCTCCCGAGCAGCACCTTCAGCGCGGCTTGACCCTGGATGAGGTCGTTGAGGCAGTTCAAGATGGCCTCGAGCAGGGCATGGAAGACGTCGACTATCACGGCGGGTTCATCCGCACCGGCCAGTTGGTGACAGCCATGCGTCACGCCGACCGTGGGCTTGAGATTGCCGAGCTGGCCGTTCGTCACCGCAACAACGGTGTGGTCGGTTTCGACATCGCCGGTGCCGAAAAGGGTTTCTTGCCTAGCCGTCACAAGATCGCCTTCGACTATCTGGCGTCAGAGTTGTTCCCGGTAACTGTTCACGCCGGTGAAGCCGATGGTGTCGAGAGCATCAAGGATGCGATTGTTTCAGGCCGCGCCCTTCGTCTTGGTCACGGCGTTCGCATCATCGAAGACATTCTGCTCTCGCGCAGCGAGGGTGATGCAGACTTCGTCGAACTTGGTGAGGTTGCTCGCTGGGTTTATGACCGTGGAATCGTTCTCGAGACCTCGCCTTCGTCAAACCTTCAGACCGGAGCGATCTCGTTGCTCGGTGAAACCATGGCAGATCACCCGTTCGACATTCTCTATGATCTAGGTTTCAAGGTCACCGTGAACACCGATAACCGCTTGATGTCTGGCACCACTCTGACCCGCGAGCTCGAACTTTTGGTGAAGACCTTTGATTATGGCTTGGCCGATCTAGAGACCTTCCAGTTGAATGCGGCCGAGGGCGCCTTCCAAGACCTTGAGCAGCGCGAAGAGCTCATGGACATGATTTCAGACGGTTTCGCCGAAGCAGTTGAGTAACTATCCGGCACTAGCCGCGGCCTTCGCCGAACACTCGATTCGAGTTGGGGCGATTGCGTTAGATCGTGAGCACGCCATCGAGATGGCCGGCGAGCTCTTGGTGGCAAGTGGTCGGTCAACACCTGAATACACCGATTCGATGATCGAGGCTGTCGAGGCCAACGGACCCTACATCGTCATCGCTCCGGGGATTGCCCTTGCGCATGGGCGACCATCCGAGGCAGTTTTAGAAATTGGCTTGAGTCTGGTCACTCTGGCCGAACCGGTGGCCTTCGGCAACGAGGCCAATGACCCGGTGCGGCTGGTTATCGGGCTGTGCGCAACCGATCACGAGTCACACATTGACATCATGGCCGAGCTAGCCACATTTCTTGGCGAGGCCGACTCTGTGAATAGTTTGTTAAATGCTGTCGATAGCGACCAGATTCGCTTGTTGTTCAAGTGAAGCGGGTCAGAATAGAAGCATGAAGATTATTGCCGTGTGTGGGATGGGCATCGGCACGTCTGTTTTGCTAAAGATGAATGCCGAGAAGGTGCTTCGCCAATTGGGCATTGAGGCGACCGTGGATGCAACCAGTGTTGCCATCGCTCGCGAATCTCGTGACGCCCAGATTATTTTGACCACCCCGGATCTGGTTGATCAGTTGCAGGGTCTGCCTTCTGAGGTTGTCGCCATCGAGCATTTCTTCGACCTCGAAGAGATCACTGAAAAACTTTCTGCATCGCTGCTCTAAGCGCAGCTAGGCCGGCTTCGGCCTCAATCTTGGATGTTCCAATCGCCTGAAGGTAGCACTTCAATTTCGGTTCGGTTCCAGAAGGTCGAACTATCACGCGACGCCCATCGGCCAGGTCAAAGCGCACTCCGTCGGTTGGTGCTAGCCCATTGCCGCCCAGGGCCAAATCGGTGAATTCCGCTGTCACGCCATCGATTGTCGCCGGGGTTTGTTCGCGCAGTTTTTTCATCTGGTTGGCGATCAGAGATAGGTCGCTGACTCGAATCGAGATCTGACCGGTGGCATAGTGACCGAAGAGTGCCCCCAGGTCGGCCAAGCGTTCGGCGAGGGTCTTGCCCTGCCCGGCGAGGCGGTTGGCAAGCTCGGCGATGATCAGCGCGGCCGAAATGCCATCCTTGTCTGGGGTGTGCTGGGCGTCGACGCAATAACCGAGTGCCTCTTCGAAACCAAAAATGAGGTTTGGCACCTTTGAGATCCACTTGAAACCGGTGAGAGTCTCTTTGAACTCAAAACCATAGTGTGCGGCCACCTTGCCAAGCGCCGAGCTCGAGACGATTGAACAGGCCAGGGCACCCTTGCGTCGATCGGCGACGGCACGTCTGGCCATTTCATCACCGAGCAACAATCCGACTTCGTCGCCGGTTAGCTGACGGAACCCGGTCGACGAGGTGTCGTCCTTTATCGCAACAGCCAGGCGATCGGCATCTGGGTCGTTGGCCAAAATCAGGTCGGCCTTGCGGTCACGACCGATCTCAAGAGCGAGGTCCATTGCCCCCGGTTCTTCGGGGTTTGGGAAAGCCACGGTCGGGAATTTGCCGTCTGGCAGCAGCTGGGCGGTGACCGTCTCTGGTCGGGCTAGCCCAACCGACCCGAACAGGGCCTCAACGATATGCCAGCCGACACCGTGCATCGCGGTGTAAACGATTCGAACTCGATCGCCGTCAATCACTTCGCCGGTCAGCCCCGCCGCCTCGGCCACATAGGCCTGTCGCAGCTCGTCGCCAACCACTTCAAAATTGTCACTCTTGTTGATTTCATTGAAGGTCTTGGTCTTTGCGACCTCGGCGATGTGCCCCGCGATGATCTTGTCGGTGGGCGAAATAATCTGCGAGCCACCGTTGCTGCCGCCAAGGTATACCTTGTATCCGTTGTCGCGCGGCGGGTTGTGCGAGGCGGTCACCATGATGGCGGCCGAGGTGTTCAGGTGCTTTCCGGCAAATGCCAAAACCGGGGTCGGCACGACGCCATCAAAGAGCAGCGCACGGATTCCGGCTCCTGCGAAAATTTGCGCGGAGTCGCGTGCGAAAACCGCGCTGTTGATGCGGCCGTCAAAACCGATGATGACGCTCGGCGGCTCGACATCCGAGTTGAATTCTGGTTCGCTGAGCAAGAACTTCGCGATGCCGGCGGCTGCCTGAGCCACGAGCACACGGTTCATGCGATTTGAACCTGCGCCTAGTTCACCGCGAAGACCGGCGGTGCCAAATTCAAGTCGGCCGTCGAATCTGTCGCTGAGCGCGGCAACATCACGCTTGTCGATTAGCTCTTCGAGTTCGGCGCGAGTCTCCAGGTCAGGGTCTTGGTCTGCCCAGGCGCTGGCTGCCGCGATTAGGTCGGCGAGGTTCTGGCTCATAGCTTCGAAACAATCTCCGCCAACAGGGCACTGATGCGAATTTCGGCATCCTTGCCGGCCTGGATGACCTCTTCGTGGCTTAGTGGAGTCTTCTGGATTCCAGCTGCGAGGTTGGTGATCAGTGACAAACCAAGAATCTCCATACCGGCCTCGCGAGCCGCAATCGCTTCAAGCGCTGTCGACATGCCAACAATGTGACCGCCGATGTGCTTGGCCATCTGCACCTCTGCCGGGGTCTCATAGTGTGGGCCGCGGAACTGGCAATAAACGCCTTCGTCGAGGGTCGCGTCAACGGTTCGGGCAATCGCACGCAGGCGGCTCGAATAGAGGTCGGTTAGGTCAACGAACTTGGCGCCCTCGAGCGGGCTGTCTGCGGTGAGGTTGATGTGGTCGCTGATCAGAACCGGTGTGCCCGGTTTCCAGGTCTCTTTGATGCCGCCCGCACCGTTGGTGAGAATCATGATCTTGGCGCCGGTTGCGGCTGCGGTTCGCACTCCATGTGCCACCTGGCGAACCCCGTGGCCCTCGTAATAGTGGCTTCGAGCCCCGAGAATCAGCGCGTGCTTGCCGCTCGGAAGTTTGATCGACCGAATGGTTGCAACGTGACCAGGCACAGCCGGTGGCAAAAATCCTGGGATTTTGGTTGCATCGATGCTGGCCACGGTTTCACCGATTAGGTCGGCGGCCTTCGCCCAGCCAGACCCCAGGGTTAGGGCGATGTCATGGTTCTCAACGCCGCTTAGTTCGGCGATTTTCGAGGCGGCTTCTCTGGCTAGGTCGAACGGATTTGTCATGGATCGAGTCTACGACTGGCAGAATAAAAGGGTGAGCACAGACAAGACTAAGAAGCACCACATTGTTATCATCGGCGGCGGCCCTGGCGGATACGAGGCAGCACTTGCCGGAGTCCAGCTCGGAGCAGACGTCACCCTGATCGAAAGAAACGGGATCGGTGGCGCCGCGGTGCTCACCGACGTGGTTCCTTCAAAGACCCTGATTGCCACCGCCGAGGCTGCTCAGCGCGTGGCTCACGCAACCACGCTTGGCGTGAAGTTTTCGTTCGCGGGTCAGTCGGTAAAGCCAAAGATCGAAATCGATCTCGCTCAGGTGAACCGTCGTTTGCTCGACCTAGCCGAGGAATCATCTTCAGACATGCTCGAGACACTGGTCAAAGAGGGAGTGCGAGTCATCCATGGCACCGGCAAGCTCGACGGAAACCATCACGTCATCGCGACCCCAGCCGATGGCGGCAAGCCAGAAAAGATGGAAGCCAAAACCATCATCATTGCGGTAGGTGCGCACCCTCGCCAGCTGCCAGATGCCAAGCCAGATGGCGACCGAATTCTCACCTGGACCCAGCTTTATAACCTGGATGAGTTGCCAGAGCACATGATCGTGGTCGGTTCTGGTGTCACCGGAGCCGAGTTCGCTTCGGCCTACCGTGCCCTAGGCAGCGAGGTTTCGTTGATCTCCAGCCGCGACAAGGTTTTGCCTGGAAACGACAAGGATGCCGCCGACCTCATCGAGCGCGTGTTCCGCAACAACGGCATCAACATCCACTCGAACACCCGCGCCGACAAGGTGGTCAACACCGGCACCGGCGTTGAGGTCACCCTTGCCGACGGCACAATCATCAAGGGTTCGCACTGTCTGATGGCAGTTGGAGCCATTCCAAACACCGAAGGTCTCGGGCTGGAGGAAGCCGGTGTGGTCTTGACCGAGTCTGGCCACGTTCAGGTCAACAAGGTCGCCAGAACCTCACGTGCAAACGTTTATGCGGTCGGTGACTGCACCACTTTCTTGCCGCTGGCTTCGGTTAGTGCAATGCAGGGCCGCACCGCGGTGTTCCACACAATGGGTGACGTTGCGGTGCCGACCGAGCTGCGCAACGTGGCATCTAACGTCTTCACTTCTCCTGAGATTGCCTCGGTTGGATGGATGGAAAAGGACATTGCCGAAGGTCGAGTCAACGGTCACGTCGAGATGATCGACCTAACCACCAACCCGCGTGCCAAGATGCAGGGCCTCACCGAGGGTTTCATCAAACTCATTTGCTCGACCGGTGGCACCGTCATCGGCGGTGTGGTCGCGGCTCCTCGAGCCTCAGACCTGATCTACCCAATCGCAATCGCCATCGAAAACCGTTTGACGGTCGATGAATTGGCCGAGACCTTCACCGTCTATCCGTCGCTTTCGGGTTCTATCAGCGACGCGGCTCGCGCTCTGCACAGCCCACTGAATTAGTAGAAACTGCTTCAAACAGAAAGGGCCTCCCGCATCGGGAGGCCCTTTCTAATCCTTGGTGACTTTTATTCGAGCTCGAGCAGAACGGTTCCGGCTGGAACGGTTTCGCCAACCACAGCCGAGATCGACCTGATGGTTCCTGCCTTGTGGGCGTTCATTGGCTGCTCCATCTTCATTGCCTCGAGCACGATGACCAGGTCGCCCTCGGCAACCGTGTCGCCTACTGCAACCGCAACCTTGACCACGGTCGACTGCATCGGAGCCTTCACGGCGTTTCCGCTCGCGGTTGGGCCAGATGCGGTTCCGTGTGATGCTCGCTTCGGAGCGTGAGCCACTGGGCCGGCTGCCCCGCCACCGCTTAGCAGTCGCTTAGGCAGCGAAACCTCGACGCGCTTGCCGTCAACCTCGACGACCACGTTATTGCGCTCGGCAGGCTCGGCCCCGGCCTCGGCAATACCAGACCAGGCCGGGATGTCGTTGACGAACTCGGTCTCGATCCAACGGGTGTAGATTCCGAACTTGTTGGTGTTGTGGTCACCGATGAAGGCTGGTTCGTTCACGATCTTTCGGTGGAATGGCAGCACGGTCGGAAGGCCGGCAACTTCCATCTCGGCAAGAGCGCGACGTGATCGGGCCAGTGCCTCTTCGCGGGTGGCGCCGGTGACAATCAGCTTGGCGACCATCGAGTCGAATGAACCCGAGATGACATCGCCAGATTCGACGCCGGTGTCAACGCGAACACCAGGGCCAGAAGGCGCCTTGAACACGTGAACCGGCCCAGGGGCTGGCATGAAGTTGCGGCCGGCATCCTCGCCGTTAATGCGGAATTCGAATGAGTGACCCTTGACCTGCGGGTCTGGATAGTCGAGCACGCCACCCTCGGCCAAGCGGAACTGTTCGCGAACCAGGTCGATGCCGGTAACCTCTTCAGAAACCGGGTGCTCAACCTGAAGGCGGGTGTTGACCTCGAGGAACGAGATGGTGCCATCCTGGGCGACCAAGAACTCACATGTTCCCGCTCCCTGATAGCCAACCTCTTTCAAAATTGCCTTTGATGACTCGTATAGTCGACGCACCTGATCTTCGGTCAGGAACGGGGCTGGTGCCTCTTCAACCAATTTCTGGTGGCGACGCTGAAGTGAGCAGTCTCGGGTCGAGACGACGACTACGTTCCCGTATGCGTCGGCAAGGCACTGGGTCTCGACGTGACGTGGCTTCTCTAGATATTTCTCGACGAAGCATTCGCCACGACCGAAGGCCGCGATTGCCTCACGCGTAGCCGAGTCAAAAAGTTCTGCAACCTCTTCGGTCTTGTATGCGACCTTGATTCCGCGGCCACCGCCACCAAATGCTGCCTTAATGGCCACCGGAAGTCCGTGCTGGGCAACAAAATCTAGAACCTCGGCGGCACCTGAAACAGGGTCCAGGGTTCCAGGGGCAAGGGGTGCGCCTGCGCGCTCAGCAACGTGACGAGCCGAAACCTTGTCGCCGAGCTGCTCGATTGCCTTCGGTGATGGGCCGATCCAGATCAAACCCGCTTCGATGACCTTGGTGGCGAATTCGGCGTTCTCTGCCAAGAAGCCATAGCCAGGGTGAACCGCATCGGCACCCGACTTCTTTGCAACGCTAAGAATCTTGTCGATCACCAGGTAGGTCTCAGGTCCGGTGGTGCCATGCAGCGCATAAGCTTCATCGGCAAGCTTGACGTGCATCGCTTCGCGATCCTGGTCTGCATAAACGGCTACCGACGCAATGCCGGCATCCTTCGCGGCTCTCGCAATTCGAACGGCAATTTCGCCTCGGTTTGCGATTAGTACCTTGGTGATTTTCTTAGACGTAGTCATGCCTTCAAGCCTATTGACAAAAGGGGTCGATTTATTGGCGTGAAATCACAAAAAAATCACAAAACTACTGTGAAGACTGCTAACTGAGGTTCCACAGGTCGGTGTATTCGACGCCGAGCGAGCGCACCAATTCGCGCAGGGTCGGCAACGATAATCCGATGACCGTGTGGGCGTCACCTTCGATTGACTTCAGGAATGCTCCGCCGAGCCCGTCGATGGTGAAGGCGCCGGCTACCTTAAGTGGTTCGCCGGTTGCCACGTAGGCGTCGATTTCACGTTCGGTCAAGTCGGCAAAGTGCACGACCGCCGATGACACGTGGCCGACGGCAGGGGGAGTGACACCTGGTCGTGGGTCACGATTATCAATCACCCAGTGGCCCGAATAAAGTTTGCCCGAGCGACCGCGCATCGCTAACCAGCGCTGGCGAGCAACCTCGGGTTCGTGCGGTTTGCCGAGGGCTTCGCCGTCAAATTCCAAGGATGAGTCGCAGCCGATGATCATGCCACCACGTGCGTCTGGGTGGTCGACAACCGCCTCGGCCTTTGCCTTGGCGAGCACGTGCACCATTTCAGCGGTGTTCGAGATTAGGCCCATAGCGGTTGCGCGTTCGGCAACCGCATCTTCGTCAACCCCGGGTGCAATCGTCACCGGGTCGATGCCTCCAGCTCGAAGAAGGGCGAGGCGGGCCGGTGAAGTCGAAGCCAGGATAAGTTTGGTCACAGCTCCAGTCTGGCAGATTCGTGCCTTGGGCGATGTCTCTGGGGCAGGGTAATCTTGGCTGGTGAGTAAAACTACAAACTGGGTCGGCCAGAATCTTCCACTAACCATCGAAAAAGTTGCGCACGGCGGCATCTTCGTCGCTCGTCACGATGGTCGAGTGGTCTTTGTCTCGCATGTGTTGCCTGGCGAAAAAGTTCTAGCCCAGGTTTATGAAGACCGCGGCGGCTCGTTCTGCCGTGCCGAACCGGTTCAGATTCTCGAGGCCTCACCAGACCGAGTTCCACAGGTGTGGAAGCAGGCTGGCCCTGGCGGTGCAGGTGGCGCCGAATTTGGTCACATCAAACTCGCTCGCCAACGTGAGCTGAAGGCTGATGTGCTCGAAGAGGCCCTGGATCGCATGGCCGGCATCAAGCTGCGCCCCGTTGTCGAAGCCGCACCCGGTGATGATGAAGCAAACGGCCTCGGCTATCGCACGCGCATGCAGTTGCACGTGGATGAAGCCGGAACGGTCGGCCCTTATCGTGAACGCAGCCACGAGGTCATCAAGGTCAAAGATTTGCCGTTGGCGGTTGAAGACCTCCGCGAGCTTGAGATGCACAATAAGAACTTCCAAAATGTGAAGAAGATCGAACTTTCGGCCTCTAGTACCGGGCAGGTGCAGTGGAAGATTGACAGCAAGCTAAAGGGTGACGAACGGCTTATCGAGCGTGTTGCCGGCCGCACCTTCCGCATCAGCGGTGGCGGTTTCTGGCAGGTTCACAAGAAGGCGGCCGAGGTTCTATCGAGTGCTGTCACCGAAATGGTGGCTGCCGTCGGAATCGACAAAGAAGCCGATAACCTCGACCTTTACGGTGGGGTGGGCCTATTCTCGGGTGCACTCGCGGCCAAGTTTGGCAATGACCTGCGCATCACCTCGGTTGAGTCGTTCCGTCAGGCAACCGATGACGCGACCCTAAACCTAGCCGACCTAAGCCGCGCCAAGGCGGTCTGTGCACCGGTCGAGCGCTTTCTAAATGAGCGTGTTGGCAACCTAGACAAGGGCGGCAAGACTGCCAGCCCGCGAAACGCGACCATCGTTCTTGACCCACCGCGTGCCGGCGCCGGAGCAAAGGTGGTTGGCCAGATTCTTGCCATTGCACCACAGCACATCATTTATGTCGCCTGCGACCCAATCGCGTTGGCCCGTGACCTAAAGCCTCTCATCGAGGCAGGCTATGAGTTGAAGGCACTTCGTGCGTTTGACCTGTTCCCACACACTCACCACGTCGAAGCGGTGGCAAGTTTGGTTCGCAAGTAGGCACCTATGAATCGGTTTCCGCAGCTAGCCGTAGCCCATCCGGTATGCGTTGCCATCGTTGACGATCACGATGCCGTGCGATTTGGTTTGCGCGGTGCCTGCGAAGAAGCCGGGTTCACCTTTTGTGGTGGTGCTGGAACCGTTGCCGAACTGCTGAGTTCGCGAAACCCCTTGGACTGCGACGTAGTTGTGCTTGATCTATCGCTGGCCGACGGGTCTCAGGTTGAAAATAACGTCAAGGCAATCATCGAAGCCGGATCCCAGGTGCTGGTGTTCAGCATCGCCGATAAGGCGGCCCTGGTTTCGGCGGCACTAAAAGCAGGTGCCGCTGGTGTGGTCAAGAAATCTCAGAGCATGGCTGAACTGATGAACAACATCCAACTTGTGGCCAATGGTGTTTATGTGAATAGCCCCGAGGCGGCCGCCGCAATCGACGCAGACTTCAACTTCAAAGAGCAGGCAAACCTGTCTCCTCGTGAACGCCAGGTGTTGGCTCTGTATGCATCGGGGTTTGCTCTCAAGCAGGTGGCCTTCGAGCTCGGTGTTAGCTACAGCACCGTCAAAGAGCACATCGACAGAGTTCGAAGCAAGTATTCACAAATCGGTCGACCTGCTGGAACCAAGACCGAACTTTATTTGCGAGCTGTCGAAGATGGATTGATCGATGGCGAATCTCTCTAGGTTCAACCCGTTTAACCTGATTGCAGACAGCGGGCCCGAGCGCTTTGCGGTCGGTCGCGTGAATATTCTGCTCGCGAGAATTTTCTCAATCGGTGGTCTCGCGGTTGGCGTTCAAATGCTGCTAAACGCCTGGTCGCAGCGCGATGTTCTCAGCCCCTGGGTCTTTTGGCCCGGATTTCTGGCAGTGGGCATTGGGCAGCTGGGGTTGATTTACGGAGCCTTTTTCTCGGGCCGAAACCGATTCTGGCAGCGCTGGTATGCGCGCTCAATTGAGCTAGTTATCGTCACCTGGTTTCTCGGCTTGCCGCCGGGCCAGACCATGCCAGATGGAATGTATCCGTGGGCCTGGTGGGGTGTCGGTTTGGCTGCGGTTGCGGCTTTCGCCGGTTTGCCGCCTCTGAGGGCCATCCTTTTCTTTTTTACCCTCGACACCTTTTGGTTTATCGCAAGATTCTTCCCGGCGTATGGCGGGGTAGACCTCTGGCTGAATCTTCAGGACACCCTGTTGACCTTTCTTTTCGCGGCGGTTTTGGGCTCGCTTATTCTGGTGACTCGTTATGAAGCCTCGAAGGTTGACGAAGCATCGACCCGAAAGATTGCGGCTGCCGCCGATCAGGCACGGGCCGAGGCCGCGGTTCGAGAAAAGTCGCGTCTCGATGCACTGGTTCACGACAAGGTGCTGACCACCTTGCTTTTGGCTGCCAAGGCTTCGACCCCCGGTGAGCGCCACTCTGCGGCCGGCCTTGCAATTTCGGCGATTAGCGCCTTAAACTCGTCGCCGAGCGCCGAACCCGGTGACGCGATTAGCGGCGCTAGCTTCTTTGCGGCTCTCGAAAAGACGGCGATCGCGCAACAACCAGACATCCTGGTGTCTAGAAATGAAATTGAATCGGTTTGGGTTCCCGCCGAAGTTGCCACGGCCCTTTCTGAGGCTATGCTTCAGGCGATCACCAATTCGCAACAGCATGCCGGTGCAGGGGTTCGTCGAGAATTGCATTTGAAAGGCCACCGAAACGGTCTAAAGATCGTGATCAAGGATGACGGCCGCGGCTTCAGAATGTCGAGGGTGCCGAAGACTCGACTCGGCCTGAGAATCTCGATTATCCAGCGAGTCGAACTGGCCGGAGGTCGAGCGTTCATCGATAGCCGACCTGGTGCAGGCGCCAACATCATCCTTGAGTGGGGTTCAAATGCTTAGAGTGCCCACCTGGCTGCTGAGTTTCTTCGGTTTGCTCTTTGGCCTGTTTCACGCCGTGCTTGGTGTGCTCTGGATTAGCAAAAACGACCGGCCAGAAATCGTCATTTTCGCGCTGATCGCCTATGTCGCAATCTTGATTCAGACGGTCGCTGTCGGCAAAACCCGATCGATGTCGCTGGGGGTTGCCCTGGTAAACCTGGTCGTCGGTGCTCTGATTCCTCTGGCGATTAACACGCAGCTCGACCCATCTCACCTCACCGACTATTCCACCTGGTATGTGTTGGGCGTCGGAACGATCCTTGGCGGAACCGCGGTTCGCGGCCAACGCGCGATCGCGTGGCTCGGCCTCGGCATTCTGATCGTCGAGATCGCCTGCTGGGGCGGCGTGCCTAGCCTCGCCAGCACCGGTTTGCCAGGCGTGCTCTCGCTGCTGGTCACCGGACATGCGGTGTCGATCGGCGTCGAGCGAGCAGTGAAAAACGCCCAGGAGCTAAACCGAATCGCCGCCGAGACCGCGGCCGAGACCGCGGCCGTTGAGGCGGCCGCTCTCGTGCGTTCGAGTCTGCTCGAAAAAACCCTCAGAACCGCTCTGCCGGCGCTGAATTTGATTGCTGCGCTAGGCGGCAACCTAAACGAATCACAAAAAGCTGAGGCCCTGTTGCTCGAGGCTGGGCTTCGAGATGAAATTCGAGGCGAGGCCCTGCTGAACGATGCCATGCGCGAAGCCATCAAGGCCGCCCGCCAGCGTGGCGCCGAGGTTTTGGTCTTGGATGAGGGTGGGCTCGACGGTTTAGATGACGCGGCCCGCAACGAGCTGCTCGGTCGAGTGGCCGCAAGCATCGCCGGGATTTGTTCTGGGCGGCTCACCATCCGAGCCCCTAGGGGTGAGGACTGGCGAATCACCGTGGTTGCAGTTCGCCCCGGAACCGCCGAACCAGACCTCTGGCTCAAGCTCAGTTAAATGTGAAAGGTGGCCCCTGAGAGCCACCTTCACAATTCCCCAATGAGAACCTTTCGGCTCTCTCCCCAGATCGACCGCTACTTCCCCTATAAAAATTCAGTCGTTCTATGCTTCCAGTATCGCTTGTGGTTTGGATTCTAGAAGGGGGATAGGTATCCCCTCTTTGGGGGATAGACGGTTACGAATTGGTTAACCCAGCAGCGCCTTGCGAAGGGTGTCCAAGCCCAAGCCGCCTAGATTAAGCGCCTCGCGGTGGAATTCCTTGATGTCAAAGTCGGCACCCTTGCGCGCAGCATATTCATCGCGGGTCTGCTCCCAGATGCGCTGGCCAATCTTGTAGCTCGGTGCCTGACCAGGCCAGCCGAAATAGCGGTGCACTTCGAAATTCACAAACTCTGGGCTCATATTCACGTTCTTGCCCATGAAGTCGAGTGCATAGTCGAAGTCCCACTTGCCAGTGCCATCCAGGCGAGGCTTGCCCAGGTGAACGCCAAGGTCGAGAACCACTCGAGCGGCACGCATGCGCTGGCCATCGAGCATGCCGAGGCGATCGCCCGGGTCATCCAAGAAGCCAAGGTCGGCCATCAGGCGCTCGGCATACAGGGCCCAACCCTCGCCATGGCCCGAGGTCCAAGAAGCCAGGCGACGCCAGGTGTTTAGCTGTTCGCGGTTATAGACCGCCTGTGCCACCTGAAGGTGGTGGCCCGGAACGCCCTCGTGATAAACGGTGGTGGTTTCTCGCCAGGTGTCGAATTCTTCGACGCCAACCGGAACCGACCACCACATGCGCCCAGGGCGGCTGAAGTCATCGGTTGGCCCGGTGTAATAGATTCCGCCAGACTGGGTCGGGGCAATCATGCACTCCAACTTTTTGAGTGGTTCGGCGATGTCGAAGTGAGTGCCGCTTAGTTTTTCGATGGCAGTGTCTGAGAGGCGTTGCATCCACTCTTGAAGCGCCTTTGTTCCGTGAAGTTTGCGGCTCGGGTCGTTGTCTAGAAATTCGATGGCCTCGAGCACGGTTGCGCCCGGCTTGATCTGTTTGGCTACCGCTTCCTGCTCTGCGGTGACGCGGGCTAACTCTTCTTTGCCCCACTCGTAGGTTTCGTCTAGGTCCACTTTTGCACCGAGGAAGCTGCGGCTGAACAGCGCATAGCGTTCGCGGCCGATTGCGTCTTCTTCGTTTGCTGCCGGGAGCAGTTCGGTCTTCAGGAAGTCGACAAACTTCTGATATCCGGCGGTGGCGGCTTCGGCGGCCTTTTCGGCGTCGGCCTTCAGGCTGGCTGGTAGCTCACCGTTCTCAAGCTTGGCGTTCGCCGCAAAGGTCTTGAAGAATCCGTCGGCCGCGGCAATCTTCTCTGCCTGATCGATGTTGGTCAGCACCTGGCGGCGGGCCGGGGTGTCTTTGGCTTCGATGCCGAGTCGAAGGGTGCGCATGTAGCCGTCGAGCGAGCTCGAAACAGCGTTCATTCGAGAAACCAGGTTTCGCCAGTCTTGCTCGGTGCTGGTCTTCGAAAGATCAAAGATGTCACGGATGCCCTGGGCCGGTGAGGCTATGTTGTTGAGATTTCGGCGTTCCACCTTGGCATCGTGAAGTTCGACACTCAACTGCAGATCTTGGGTCATCGCATCCTTGGTGACCTCATCAACCTTGTCGACCGCATCGGTCGAGGCAAGTTGGGTCAGCACGCGCTTGATCTCACCGTGCATAACCTCTTCGGCCTCGGGTGAGTGATCGTCTAGTTTGTCGTCGCCACCCGGGCGACCGATGTAGGTCGCAAAGGTTGGTTGCATTTCTGCGATTTTGTCGACCCAGGCGTCGGCAATCTGGTCAATCTTGGATGGTGTGCGCGTCATTGCGTTTTCCTCACTTATTGGGTGTTAGGTCAGCCTACTTGAACCTAGTTGAGCCCTGAGCGGTAGGCACCGCGCCACTGGCCCGGGCCGGGCAAAATTGCCGGGCGCATGACCGCGGAATTGCGAGACCAGGATGACTTTAGCGGGCGCTCGAAGCCGGTTGCCGAGGCTTCTTCTTCGGCGTGAACGGCCGCTAGCACGGCAATAACCGTGGCAAGTTCATCCGGGGTAGGGGCGCCACGAACCACCCGCAGTGAATCCTGCAGGTTAGCCTCTTTGCCCTCTTCGGCCACGTGTTTTCCGGCCATTACAGTGGAATGTTTCCGTGCTTCTTCGGCGGCAGGCTAGAACGCTTGGTGCGAAGTGCACGCAGCGCCTTGATGACCTGAACGCGGGTGGCGGCCGGCTCGATAATCCCATCAAGCTCACCGCGCTCGGCAGCCAAGAATGGGCTGGCTACGTTGTAGGTGTATTCGGCGGCGAGTCGCGCACGCACCGCGGCGACATCCTGGCCGGCCTCTTCGGCGGCCTTGATCTCGTTGCGATAAAGAATGTTGATCGCACCCTGACCACCCATGACCGCGATCTCGGCGGTTGGCCAAGCGAGGTTGATGTCGGCACCCAGCTGCTTTGAGCCCATAACGATGTATGCGCCTCCATAGGCCTTGCGGGTGATCACGGTGACCAGTGGCACGGTCGCCTCGGCATAGGCATAAAGCAGCTTCGCACCGCGGCGAATCACTCCGGCCCACTCCTGGTCGGTGCCAGGAAGGTATCCCGGCACGTCAACCAGGGTCAGAATCGGAATCGAGAAGGCGTCACAGAAGCGCACGAAGCGCGCGGCTTTTTCACCGGCCTCAATGTTCAGGGTTCCGGCCATTTGCTGCGGCTGGTTGGCGATGATTCCAACGCTGCGGCCGTCTACACGGGCGAAACCAATCAAGATGTTTGGCGCGAAGAGCGGCTGCACCTCGAGAAACTCGTGACCATCAACAATCGACTCAATCACCGAGCGCATGTCATACGGCTGGTTCGGTGAGTCAGGGATGATGGTGTTCAGCTTCTGGTCTTCATCCGTGATTTCGAGCTCGCCCTCGGCCGCATAGACCACGGTCTCCGAGAGGTTGTTTTCTGGAAGATAGCTGAGCAGTGAGCGAGCGTAGTCGATCGCGTCAACCTCATCCTCGGCCAGGTAGTGGGCCACACCAGAGGTCTGGTTGTGGGTGCGGGCGCCACCGAGCTCTTCCATGCCAACGTCTTCGCCGGTCACGGCCTTGATCACGTCTGGGCCGGTGACAAACATGTTTGAGGTTTTGTCGACCATGATCACGAAGTCGGTCAGCGCAGGGGAGTAAACCGCTCCACCGGCAGCTGGGCCCATGATGATTGAGATCTGCGGAATCACGCCAGATGCCATGGTGTTGCGCTTGAAAATTTCGCCATACTTGCCGAGTGCGACCACACCCTCTTGGATGCGCGCGCCTCCCGAGTCGAGGATTCCGATGATTGGCACGCCGGTTGCGATGGCTAGGTCCATGACCTTGATGATCTTGTTTCCGGCTGCCTCGCCGAGCGAGCCACCGAAGATGGTGAAGTCCTGAGAGAACAGGGCAACCTGGCGACCGTGGATGGTGCCCACACCGGTCACCACCGCGTCGCCATAAGGGCGGTTCTTGTCCATGCCGAAAGCGGTTGAACGGTGACGCACGAATTCGTCGAGCTCTACGAATGAACCCGGGTCTAGCAGCATCTCGATGCGCTCGCGCGCGGTCTTCTTGCCCTTGGCGTGCTGCTTGGCGATGGCGGCCTCACCACTTGCGTGCACAGCCTCGTGATAGCGATTGCGCATATCTTCGAGCTTGCCCGCGGTGGTTGCGATGTCTGGGTTCAGACGGATTGCCGTGGTGTAGGTCATTTCTTCAGCCATGCACACCACTCTATCCAGCGTCAGGCAGAAAACTGTTGAAGGTTTGCCACTATGAAGTGCTAAAACCGCTGTTAACTTTCTACAGCGACTAGCCTTAAGTCCATGGATTTTCCGATCAGCAGCAAGCTCGTCAACCGACTCGACTACGTTTCATCAACCGGTTCGACAAACACCGATCTCATCGCGGCCGCTGCCGATCGTGCACATCTCTCGGTTTTGGTTGCCGGCCACCAGAGCGCCGGTCGTGGGCGGGCTACTGGTCGTCAGTGGGTCGCTCCCGAGGGGAGCTCCTTGGCGATCTCGGTGCTGCTGCGTCCAAACGCCGGGTCTCAACTGACACTTGAACCAACTGCGTTCGGTTGGCTGCCGCTGATTGCTGGCCTTGCCATGGCAAGAGCCGTTGACCAATTCATCCCCAGTTCGCGGGTCGAGATTAAGTGGCCAAACGATGTTTTGGTGGCCGAGCACAAGGTGTGCGGAATTCTGAGCGAACTATTGCCTGATCTCACCGGCGTGGTGATCGGAGCCGGCATCAACATCCGCCAGAGCGCTGACGAACTGCCTATCGAGACCGCAACTTCGCTTGCCATCGAAAGCGGCAACGACTCGGGGCTCGACAACGACCGAATCCTGGCCGCCTACCTGACCGAACTGATCTCGCTTTACGAAAGATTCGTGGCCGCCGGCGGTGACGCGGTGTCGAGTGGAATCCGTGACGAGGTTGCTGGCCGCTGTGCCTCGATTGGTCGTCGAGTGAGGGCAATTATGCCGGGCGATAACGAGGTCACCGGCAACGGAGTTGGCCTCGATGACACCGGTCGCATTCTGATTCAACCAGACGGCGAGCGCGAACTATTTGCCGTTTCAGCCGGCGACATCGTGCATCTGCGACACAATTGATTCAATGAGCCAGAGTTTTATCGAATCACGTCGCATCGCGAGAATTCGGCCGCGCGCCATTCGGCTCTTCTTGCCGTTTCTGATTTTGGCCGCGGTTTCTTTCGGGGTCTCGTTCTATAGCGGCCGACTGCCTGAGCCTTGGATGAACACGACCATGTATTCGGTGGCCGCGGCAATCGCACTGCTGTTTTGGCTGATCCCGGTGCTTCGATATTTGAGCGCCTACGTAGACATCTATACGACTCGGATTTTGGTTAGGTCGGGGCTGATGGGTCAACACCGATCCGAGGCAAGCTTCGCTCAGGTGACCGAAGTTCGACTCGGTCGAGGTCGCAAGATTCAGTTGGCTCTGACCGGTGGCGAGTCGCTCGAACTTCCAGCCCTGCCCAGGGCCAAGAAACTGTTGACCGAACTCCAGGTGCTGGTCGCAAAGGTTTAAACTAGAACCAGACGAATAAAGGATTGGTGTCATGGCTTCTGTTGGCGTTATCGGTGGTGGCCAGTTGGCTCGGATGATGACACCGCCGGCCATCAATCTTGGCCTCGAAATCAAGGTGCTTGCCGAGGCTGTCGGCTCGTCTGCCGCACTAGCCACCACTCAGGTCGGCGATTACACCCACCTAGATGTGGTTCGTGATTTTGCCTCGACCGTTGATGTGATCACCTTCGACCACGAACACGTTCCGCTTCCGGTGCTCGAGGCCCTCGAGGCCGAGGGGGTCAAGGTGAATCCTCCTAGCAAGGCCCTGGCCTTTGCACAGAATAAATTGAAAATGCGCAAGCGTCTGGGCGCTCTGGGTCTGCCGATGCCGGCCTGGGCCGAAATCCAGGATGCCGAATCGCTGCAGACCTTTATCGACACCCACGGTGGCGTGGCAATCTTGAAGACCCCAATCGGCGGATATGACGGCAAGGGTGTTCGAGTTGTTCGCTCAGCCGATGACGCCATGGATTGGCTCGGCAACCTAGCGCAATACGGGGGCAGCCTGCTGGCTGAAGAAAAAGTCGACTTCGTTCGTGAGTTGGCGCAGCTGAGCGCTCGCCGACCGAGCGGCGAGTTCAAGGCTTGGCCGCTGGTCGAGACCATCCAAGAGAACGGGGTCTGCTCGGTGGTAATTTCACCGGCCCCCGAGGCAAGTGCCGAAACTCTCGAGAAGACGGCAGACATCGCTCGCCAGGTGGCCGAGGGCCTGGAAGTCACCGGCGTGCTTGCGGTCGAAATGTTTGAGGCACGAGACGGTCGATTGCTGATCAACGAACTCGCGATGCGCCCGCACAACTCGGGGCACTTCAGCATCGAGGGTTCGGTTACCAGCCAATTCGAACAGCACCTGCGTGCGGTTTCAGACCTTCCGCTCGGTTCAACCGAACCGACCGCTGAGCACGCGGTGATGGTGAACCTGCTCGGTGTGGATGATTCCAACGACTTTGTTCAGGCCTATGGCCGGGCGCTTGCGGCACATCCGGCCGCCAAGGTGCACACCTATGGCAAGGGTCCACGCGCCGGCCGCAAGATGGGGCACGTCACCGTGGTCTCGGATAATCTGCAGTTTGCGCTCGCCGAAGCCAAGGGCGCCGCAGCCGTTTTGCTCCGCGGATAACGACTAACCGCTGGGTAAAATTTCAAAGTTGTCAGATTTCTAAGGAGCCAAGCATGTCAAACCCTGTTGTCGGTGTAGTCATGGGCTCAGATTCTGACTGGTCGGTGATGTCAGATGCCGCTCAGGTGCTCAAAGACTTCGGCATCGAGTATGAGGTAGAGGTGCTTTCGGCACACCGCACTCCAGAGCGCATGATCGAGTGGGGCAAGGCCGCTGCCGGTCGGGGCCTCAGGGTGATCATCGCCGGTGCCGGTGGCGCGGCACACCTGCCGGGAATGTTGGCTTCGGTGACCACGCTGCCCGTGATTGGTGTTCCAGTTGCCCTGGCCAAGTTGGACGGAATGGACTCGTTGCTTTCGATTGTGCAGATGCCGGCCGGAATCCCCGTGGCCACCGTTTCGATCAACGGTGCCAAAAACGCGGGAATCCTTGCGGCACGCATCCTTGGTTCATTTGATTCAAAGCTGTCTGCCGCGATGCTTGCCTATGGCGAGTCGCTTAAAGAGCAGGTCGCCGAGAAGAATGCGAAGCTAAAATCTCAAATCTAGGTCCATTCCGTAAGGTAGAGCGAGTCACCCCGGAGCAGCTTTATAAGCGCGCTTGGTGGATGGTGTTGCTCACCCTGCTGATTCCCGGTTCGGTGCAGCTGCTCGCCGGAAACCGCCGCGTAGCCCGAATCGGCCTTGTGGCGACCCTGAGTTTCTGGGTGCTAATGGTGATTCTTTTGGCGCTCGGCGTGATTCACAAGAGCTGGCTGATTTCACTGGTCTCGATGCCTTTCGTCGATGTTTTCCTCGCGGTCTTCCTCTTTGCCTATGCAATCCTTTTTGCGCTGCTTAGCATCGACACACTTCGCCTAATG
>Ga0213920_1000406_pt1 | contig 35490 bp, 60 predicted proteins | sample McNCre1117MG_FD_161054 | JGI IMG/M metagenome (GOLD analysis project Ga0213920, IMG submission 161054) | Freshwater microbial communities from McNutts Creek, Athens, Georgia, United States - 11-17 MG | ecosystem: Environmental > Aquatic > Freshwater > Creek | place: USA: Georgia | collected...
TACGTGGACAGCTGTATATACTGATATGCCCTGTCGGTTGGAAATAAAATCAAAGCCAATTATATTTACACCTGCTGGAGAACGTGTAGACCCATCATCAAATATACTATATATATCAAGTGAATATTCTTTACAGGCTGAAGATCGTATCTTTATAGGTTCAGATGTATATATAGCTCAAGGGGTACAGACGGCTTTTGATCCTATAGGGAATGTACATCATTATGAAATTCAAGTACTTATTGAGCCATAATATGTCAGGTATTACATTAAAAATTGAAGGCGTAGATGCGTTGGTTAAAAAATTTGATGGTATGCCAGAAGCATCAATAAAGAAGCTATTTACTGCTTTCAAAGTGGCATCTTTAAAAATACAGTCTGATGCACAGGCTATTGTGCCAGTAGATACTGGAAGGCTTAAGTTAAGCATACAGTCACGTGTTGAACGTAAAGGAGATGCTGTAGGTGCTGAGATATGGTCTGGTGCCGAATCAGAAGAGGGTAAGCCTGTAGACTATGCTGCATTTGTGGAATTTGGTACTTCTAAAATGAAAGCGCAACCCTATATGAGACCTGCCATGGATAAGAACAAAGCGCAGTTAATTAAGCAACTAGAGCAAGTATTAAAGGTATAATATGCTGCAAATTCTCCAATATGTTATTACAACCCTTAAAAATGATGCTACTTTGCAGACATATTTAGGTACCTCTCCTACTCGTGTTTTCCCACAGGGTGTTGATATTTCTCCAGAAAATCTGCCTTGTATCACAGTATTTAATGTCTCAGAAATCACTCATACTACTGAACGCAACGAACGAGATGGGACTATTCAGATTGATATTTGGGTCAATGCTGGAACAGCAACGCTAAGTCCACAGCTTTTATCAGAGACTATAGCAGAGCGCGTACTAATACTATTAAACTTTGCTCAATATCAAAGTGGCTATGGCAATAGCTTATTGCGTTGGTCACGTGAGGATATGATGGTAGATCAGTTTGAGAGTGATAGACGGATTTACCATAAAGTTATAAGATGGAAGTGGTGGGCACGGCCACAATCATAATAAAATCAATTTAAACTATAGATATTATGCCTTTACAATCAACAGGCACACCGTTAAGTCAAAAGGTCACTTTCAATAGTGGATACGTTACTTTTGGAACAAGTCAATTAGTAAATTTGGAAAATGTTACTATTGAAACAAATTTTACTGAAAAAGAATTGCGCGTTATCAATTCGATCAAGATGGCAACGCATAAACGTTCTACTTTTAAAACTTCTTTAAAAGGAAAAGTACGTTCTATGAATAAGGAATTACTTGCTATTATTACGGGCACATCTTCTGCTGATGGTTCTGGAACTTTGTATACTGTAAAAGATGGCCAGCAAGCAACATTGAATCCTATTTTCACAACGTATATTGATGATGACACAACAACGCCTAAAGTTATTCAATTCCAATTTTCTGATGCTATTTTAACGACTCTGCCACTTTCTCAAGCGACAGAAGATTTTGGAGCATACGATTTTGAACTATCCGCAATTGATGTAAGTGTCTATACACAAAACGCGTAATAATAAGTAAAGCCCGCATACTATGAGTCAGCTGCCGTCCATTTTAAACGAGAAAATACCTTTAACTATTAAAGGCACAGAATTCCTTTTTCATAAACCAACACTAAAAGATTTTGCTGAAATACAAAACTTTAGAAAACAATGGTCTGATGCAAAAGAAACAGAAGAGAGTATTGAAATGAAAACCTCTTTACTTGCTGTGATGCTTTGTTTAAAACATGAGTATCCGGAAGTGACCATGGAATATGTTGACAGCTTATTTGAAATGATGGACGCGGAAGTCGTTCTAGATGTTCTCAAAAAAGTAGGTTTTATTCCTCCCCAAGCCAATCCAGTGAGCCAGTAGGTGAAGAGCCAATGGACTTGGGGAGTATAGTGGCAATGATTGTAACAAAAACTGGCTGGACTATAGAATATACTTTGAGCGTCACATTTGAGCAGGCACTTGTATTGATAAACTTTTGGGGCGGTAAAAAACCAGAAAAGGTAGCAAAGAAAATGAGTGACGTTGAAATGTTTATGATGGGTATAGGGAAAGAGATTATAAAGAAATAAATATGGCAACACCAATAGGTGAGCTGGTAGTAAAAATAGGAGCCGATATTTCCGGTTTAAAGAACGGAATGAAATCAGCCGAAGAGGCTACGTCTTCTTTGAAAACTTCTATACTAGGAACAGCCGCTGGTGTTTTTACAGGTGAGGCCGCATTCCAGGCGGTATCTACTGCTGTTCATTTTGCAGCAGATCAAATGGGGGACTTTATTGATGAAGCACAAGGTGGAGAAGTAGCAACTACTCAAATCAATACAATTTTGGGCACAATGAATCAGACGCTTGATGATAACGCGTCTTTCTTTGATGCAGCTGGTAAGGCAGCGGTTCAAAAAGGTTTTGATGATGAACAAGCAACGGTTTCTCTGGCAAAATTATATCAACAGACAAAAGACCAAGACAAGGCACAAGTTGCATTAACTACGGCAATGGATTTAGCCCGCTTTGCAAATATTGGTCTTGAGGATGCACAGAAGTTAGTGCAAAAAGCGTATGAAGGAAATACAGGAGCTTTAACTAGATATGGAATTCAAATAGAAAATGGAACGCAAGATATGGACGCTCTTGCGGCTATTCATAAAGTAACTGGCGACCAAGCTGATGCCTTCTCACATACCGCTAAAGGGGCTATGGAAAGATGGGAACAATCTATCGCAAATGTTAAACAGACAATAGGAACGGCATTTTTGCCTATGTTTACTAAAATGGTGGATACTGTAACTAATTTTGTCAGCTCTGAAGCATTAACGCATTTTTGGGAAGAGACAGTAAAGAAAGTGAAAGAAGTAATCCAAACGCTTAAAGATTTAGGTATTTTAGATTTAGTGAAACAGATGTTTGATAAGTTATGGGTAACTATATCAACAAAACTTTGGCCGTCCATTGAAAAGTTGTGGAACAGCTTACAACCATTGATGCCTACGTTTAAATTTATTGCTGAGGTTGTAGGTGGTGCATTGCTCGGTGCTTTTATAGTAGTGGTAGATATTATCAATACTGCTATAGAGGCTATTAGCCGACTCATGGATATTATGTCAAATGCTTTAAGTGGGATAACTGGATTTGTGAATGAAGTTAAAGGAGCTGTTGGCACAGTAGGAAATTTTGTTTCCTCTGTTGGTGGTGGGGTGGCAGGGGCGTTAGGTCTTTCGGGTAGTAGACAAGTTGGAGGACGTATTTATGAAACAGGGGTTTACATGTTACATCAGGGTGAAGAAGTAGTCAGTGCTCAAAATGTTGCTAGAGCACAAACAGGGTCTGGTGGAGGAAGCCAGAGTGTGGAAGTGAATTTTAATAATCCCACAGTCCGATCAGATCAAGATTTAAATGCTTTAAAAGATACAATCCGGCAAGTATTAAGTCGTGATATTGAATTGAATCGTTATGGAGTATACTAATATCACATCTTTAAAGCCGTTGTCCTGTTGTGTTTGTGACACTTCTATTGTTGAATTTGATAAAATATACCATCAAGCAAAGAAGACGCCACTGTATAAGGATGTGTATATAACCTTCACTAATAGCCAAAAAATGCGCGTACAGATGTGCAAGGACTGTTTTGGCTCTATAGACCAGGCTATGATTGATTTTGTGATGCTAAGGCATTTTAAGACGTGGGAAGAAACAGGAGAGAAATATGACCTAACTGTTGAATCATTCACTCAATAATATGGTAACAGCAAATACACAAGTCATGTTCAACGGTACAGATTTATCTGATATTGCTACTTTTATTCCACGAGATACTGACCACCAGATGGCCCCTGGACGTGATATGAATATGCTTAAAACTGCCAGGAGTGATGGTTCCAAATTGATATCTTCTTGGTGGAAAGAAAAATACATTGTATTAAATGGCTATATTCAACAAGATACACAGGCAACACTTGAAAATAAAATCGATGCTTTCAAGGCTACACTTAGCTACCCAGCCGGAACACTTTCTTATTCTTGGGATGCAAGTGGAACGCGCGAATATCAAAATGCCACTGTATCGGATTTAAAAATCATTCGAGACTCTGACCATAGAGATTGGTGCGAATTTTCTGTAACATTTTTAGTACCAAGCGGTAAAGGATTTAGCACTGTTGCAGAAAATATTTCATATCCAGGATATACCGCAGCTACAAAATCTTTCACTTGGACTATAGAGGGTAGTGCAACCGCTCATCCTATTTTTACGATACAACTTTTTACTGTTGCTAGTTTTACTAATATTGCTTTGGAGTCCACAAGTGATTTTTTCGGTGAAACTCATACCTTGAACTTCCCGGCTGCTTATAATTCAGGAGATGTACTAGTTGTTGATTTTGGAACATTTGAAGTAACGCTTAATGGAAGCCCACTTGATTACACTGGAGCGTGGCCAACATTTGGAATTGGAGACAATGATGTTGTAATAACATTTACATCTGCATCACATACAGTAAACATTGATGCAACATACTTCCCAGAATATATATAGCTATGTATCTCAAGACTTTTTATTTCAAAGTATACAATGGGCCGGATGATAGTGCGGCAAATTTTCTAACTACTTGGAAAGAAGATGTCTGTACCACTCCATCGTTTAAAACCATTATCAATGGTGGAGCCGGTGAATTAAAGTTCACACTTGCTCGTAAGATTACTAACTTTGGTGAGGGTGCTGATGTGGCTTTTAACAACCGCATAAAGCTATATATTCAAGATGTTGATGCACCAAATGGTACGCAAATATTTGATGGTTTTATCTCTTCCTATGTTTCACATTTTGATGGAGCACAGGAATATATTGAAATAATTTGTCTTTCTTATACAGCAACGCTACCGGAAATTATTATCCGGAATGGGACAGCTTCGACTTCAGATACGTCCATTACATATTCTAGTTCTGACCCATCGACTATTTTCTCTGATTTGATTACAAAATATCAAGCACAAGGTGGCGTATTAACAGCAGGGACAATTGAAACTACAGGTCAGGTTATTACGTATACTTTCCAAATAAATAATACACAAGAAGGCTTTGAACGATGCAGAAACTCCGCACCTGCCGGTTGGTATTGGAGAGTGAACCCTGATTCAACAATAGATTTTAAAGCAGAAAGTGCGGATACATCGCCAGACCATACATTGTTAATTGGACAGCAAATACAATCCATGGACGCTACAAAGCGTATGGAAGATGTGAAAAATGTGATTTATTTTGTTGGTGGGGATACTGGCGGTGGTGTTTATCTCTATAAATACTATGAGAATACATCCTCTTTAGCTGTGTATGGACGTAGGGAATATCTTATGCAAGATGGACGCGTAACTGATGCACCCACAGCAGATATATTTGCAAATAGCTATCTTGATAGGTATGACAATTTTGAAGTGCGTACAACAATTAAGGTCATGGATAATAATGGTACTGACCAAAATTTGGGGTACGACATTGAAAGTTTAAAGGTAGGGCAGACTATTCTTATCAAAAACGCAGCAGAATACGGGTTTACTCTATGGGATTCAGCAGTGTTTGATACAGATTCATGGGATTACAACCCAGAGTATGCCTTAGCTATACCTATGCAAATTCAGACTATACAGTATGATTATGATAGTGTGACACTAGAATTAAGTAATCGCATTCCTCAAGTATCAAGACGAATTGAGGACGTAAATAGAAACTTAATGCAAACCGTCAGCACTAACGCACCGACAAACCCAACTCCTTAATTTTACACATATGTCAGTAGTACCCTATATATATTCTCCAGGCACTATCATCTACTCAGCAGAGATGAATACAAATCTTGTATTTTTGAATTACACGCTGATAGACAATAATAAAAAAATACAGTGGTACAACAGTAGTGCTGCGCTCTCTGCTTATATTGTCCAAGATTCGTCGAATAATCTTACTGTTGCAAACCCGTCTGGTAATTTTGTTTTGCGATCATCTCTTCCTTTTGTATTAAACAATTCTACAAATACAGTAAGCAGTACCCTGACAATGGGTTCAAATCTTAATTTAACTGGAGGAGCAGGCATTGGAACTTTTGATATTGATTTTTCTGCTGGTGGGAATGCAGTAAGATTTAGAAATTCTACCGCTATATTGTTATACAACTCTGGGAACGTATCACGTACTAACATAACAATGGGTACAGATTTTGATATCACAACTCTTTCTGGTGGGATATCACTAAACGCTAATACACACGTATACACTCTTTCTGGTAGTACAAATCCTTTTGTAATAACTGCAACAGGTAATACAGAATTGAATGTTGGAACAGGAAATTTGCATGTATATAATTCCGGTCATACAGTACATGTTCGAATTTATGCCACAACAGGTGGCGCTAACTATCACGATATTTACCACGACGGGACGAATGCACAATGGAGCACGGGTTCCGGAGATATTTATATCACTCCAGCTGGTGGTGATGTAGTATTTCGTTCTGGCACTAATGTTAGAATTTATGATAATGCAAATACGACATATGGCATTCTATCAATGGGTGCAAACTTTGATATTGTCTCTTCGGCTGGAAATATCACGCTATCACCATTTACTAGTGCATTGACTATCAATGCAGTCACAACGAATAATGGCTATATTTTTTCTCAGGATTTGAGACCTTTAGCAACAAATACATGGCAATTGGGTGATGTGTCAGCTTATTGGGCCGGAGCATATGTGAATAGTATTATTTCTTCAAACGTAATGTCATTTACATCAGCTACAGCAGGTGGGGGATTTGATTTCGATGCAAATGCAAATAATTCATATATAAAAATACCCACTATATCAGGCTCGCCTTCTTCGCCAGCAAATGGAATGATATGGTATGATACTGCTACAGGGGACTTTAAAGGGTACAAAGGTGGAGCAGTTAAGACATTTACATTAACATAATCAATAAAAATACAGCCATGAAAACAGTTTCTAACCTTAACAAACAATTCATCACCATTGATGGTGCGCTAATTGATTTAACGCCTGACCTTCCTGCAACAGTTAAAAATCTTGCTGTTAATATGTTGGCAACAGCAACAAGATTGCAAGCTATGGAAATTCCACGCGCTTGGGATTTAGCAAAAAAGTTCAAAGATGCAACTGGTGAGTCTATTGAAATTGAAGACCAGGATGCAGAGATTTTAAACAAAGCAAAGGATGAAAAGTTTTATCCCGTACAAGTTCTCATCCAATTTAACGAATCAATAAAATAATATGGACAAACAATCACTACAAAATGGTGGATTAAACGCAGCATCAGGTATGGCATTCGCAACTGGTACTACGCTCGTATCAACACAAAAAACAGTACCTATGGTTATTGGTACAATACTTATTGTATCAGGATTTGGTTTTCAAGCATGGCGTGAATACTTAAAATCAAAAGCAGAATAGTTTTATGTCGGAAAATCAGCCAGTACCAGTATATACAGAGGCACAAGTCAATAAAATAGAGGCTGATTCCTTTTTTAAAGGGAAAGTATTATCTAATCTTGATGATATTAAAGGCGGACAAGCAGAGTTAAAAGAAGAGTTCGCAAAACTTGCTTTAGACGTGAAAAAGTTAAACGAAAATAAAGCAGATAAGGGTGAGATTACCTCTTGGAATATTGCATTATCAGCAATTGAAAAACGTACTGATGCTTTAGAAAAGGCAAAGGCAAAACTTATAGGCGCCATGTTTATACTTGGAATGATTTGGCCTATACTTTCCGGACTTTTACTTGACTGGGTAAAAGCTAGATTTAGTAGTTAGTAAAACTTAGTCACAATCACACATGCAGATGATCTATCCAGAGGGGTATGATGGTCTGTATTTTGTTTTAGGTATTGCTCTACCTTAGTATCAGTCTCATTAAATAGGAATGTATCAATCACATCTATGGTCACTGTAGGCGCATCAAATTCATTTGAGAGCGTACTTTCTGTAATAGCTGCATAATCCCATACTCCATTGAACAAATCAGCCTCTATGATCCTAGCTTGCACCCACTGATTGATTGCATCTCGTGTGTTGTAGATAAACACGATGTCTCCAATAATTAACTTGGGTGCTAAAAACTCTGGGGTTTCGTTGTATGTAATGTCAGATCGCATAGTCGTATATTTTGATTATTGTATAGCTAGTCGTATCGTGGTCAATTTTCATATGTACATCTATCAACTGCATATCGTCTTTATAGACGACTCCCTGCAATGCGTCTAACAAAGCCTTGCTGTAATTTGTGCAGTCACGCCTTCTATTATCAGAAAAATAGTGGGTTACTTCTACTCGTAACTTATCTTCCCGCACTTCACCTGTGTATGTTAGCTTTGCAAATTCTGCTACATTCTTTTTATAGTCTGCCACTTCCTTTGGCATATACATGCGTTTATTAAAACCACGTAGATAGCTGTGATTGCTACTTGGTGGTTTCCATGGAAGTTTTGCTGACCATATAATCATGTAGTTTGTAATGTCCTAAACTTAGGCCTTCTACTGTCTTTTGTTATGTGCATTTTAGTTTTTGGAGTAATGATATTCACTAGATACTCATTCACAGTGGCAAGTGGCATATTCATCTCCTCACTTATCTGCTTGGTAGTATATTCCTGACTAAACAGTTCTTTGATTTTTATTTCTTCTTCTTGGGTCATATTATCCTTGCATCCACTCTTTTAAAGCCCTTGCCATAATACTATATAGTGTTGCCCTAGTACCTAGTTCTAGGTTTTCTACAATCTCCTTATCAGTCACATCATCATTAGCCCACATATGGGCAAGTCGAATCATCTCCTTTGTAATAACATGATTCTTTAACTCACGTTGCTGTTTAATCTTTTTGAATAGTTGGTTTTTTGTCATAGTATATTGTTACTTCATATTGTTGGCATATTTTGCATAGGCTTAGTTTTCTATTGCAATCAGATAATTTCTGTGTTGATTTGAATATATCGTGCCCACCTTTAAAGAAGCATATGAATCGCCTCCAATTTCCTTTTAAGGATAGGTGACGTATTGTTTCTTTGTCTTGCGTATATGCTGTCATAGCTGATACATTGTTTTGTCTAGGTCTTTTCTGATTTGGTTTACTGCGTCTATAACATCGTTCAGCTTTTCCCCTACATCAAAGCTAGTTACTTCCATGGTTGTGGCGAATCCTGTTTGTTTATATAGTTTTAATATCTCAATCTCTTTCGGCTGAGTTTTTGTTGGCGGTATCTTCTTAATCGGCTTTGGCTTTTTGCCATCTAAATGAATATGCGGCATTGAAATTCTATGATGATGCTCGTGTGTATCAAAACAATAATTTTGTGCTTCCTGTATATCTTTCGGAGTCTTCTCTCTCTCCTCCAAATGCTTCTCCAAGAACTCAATGCGCTCTTGTTCGGATAACATAGCCAGCCACGACTTATGATTTTGCAAACCAATAAAACAAGACCCTATGCTACAATATCCAATCTCTGTTGGTATAGATTTTATGAAAAACTTCTCACAAAAATCAGTGCCAAAGAGTATGTCGTTTAGGGACACAACCTGAATATCTGTATCAGATTTCATATAAACATTGAAAGCCTTTGGAGTGTGTTGAATTCCTTGCATTCTCCATCCTTCCATCCACCCTCTACTTTGTGCTTGTTTAAATACTTGTGGGTTCATATTATTCCTTAATAATAACTTTCAACTGTCTCTTACCAAACTGTATAGCTTTTTGGTAATCCTCTTGCGTATAACCCATAAATACGTCATAGCGACCATTTAGCCTCAAGGCGGTACGATCGGAGCATACAAGGTCTCCAAACCCCTCTATGGTCACTACAGTGCCAAATGGGAGCTTTCTAGGACAGGCAACTGCCCCTACATACGCCTTTTCACCGTTAGCCATGTGACACCCTGTATTGCTGCATGATTCTATAGCAGTGTATCCAGTAACCGTAGCCATCTCACTGACTTCTTCCTTTGGTTCCTCAATAGGAGGCACAATGATAGTAGGGTTATTCATTTCATCTATAAGCTCTGGGTCTACAGCACATGATCTGCATGGTTCTTTTGTACTAGGAGCAATTAACAATGCAGCACAGAATAATAGAAATAATAGCACTAGATATATCCTCCATGTTCTAGCCATATTTTTGTTTTTATTTTTAGTTGATTCTACTTAGTAATATTCACAAATGGTGTCGTGTCCCCCATCATATAAGTTGGAAGTTGGCCATTCCATTTCTGGATTGCTTGTAATTGCACATAGGCCTCACCACCTTGTTGTTGTACTGCCTCTGCTTGAATTTTGATAGCTTCTGCCTCGCCCTTGGATTGTTCGATACGTTGCTGTGCTTCTACCTTTATACGCTCAAGATCGTTAGTCGCTTTTTCAGCATTTTGTTGAGCAATTTGTTTTGCTTCAATTGCATTTTCATAGTCAGAGGTAAATGCCTCATCTACTAAAGAATAGCTAGAGGTGTAGATAATATCTGGGACACTTGCTGTAAAAGCATCATAAATTTCTGACTGGATTTTATTTCGTTGTTGTGGGATTTCTTCGGCAGAATATTGTGCTATTACTTGTTTCACTGCTGCATCTAAGTGGGGTGTAAGAATTTTACTGAGGTCAGCATTATATTGTGTATAAAAATCACCAACACGGTCAGCTTTTACTGCCCAATTGACAGTTGATCGGATATTTACTTGCTGCAAATCTTTTGAATATGTTTCCGATTTATCAATTGCCAATGTTTGTACTTGCAAGTTAATATTTTTTACTGATTCACTAATAGGGTTTACAAAATGCACACCAGGCTCTAGCGGGGTTCCTGATACGGCGCCCCATTTTAAAACTAAACCACTATGCCCTGTCTGGATTATAGTGAAGCTAAGAAAAAATAAAATGATACCTGCTAGCAAAACTATTCCGCCAATAATTGTAAGTACGACTGATTTAACTTTTAAGTCTCCGTTTTCTGTTTCAAAGAATGACATAGTCTTATTTTTAATATTATTTATTATTCTCCTACTACTTGTTTATACTCCACAGAATTTGACCAGAACATGTGTGTTTTATCAGCACTACACTTTAATCCTTTATACGGTTTACCTGATTTAGGTGACACTCCACTCATAATACTTGCATTGTTATGGCATGTAGGGCATGTATAGAGTCTATCGCTAAATGTTGCTGTTGGTTGTTGGGTTGTATTTTTTTGTATAGCGGGTTGTATAGGACTATCAACTAATCTTTCTCCTTCTTCTAATTCTGGTGCAAATTGCGTACCGTATCCGCACATAGCAAGTGCGCGCCCAATTGATCCCGTTTCCGCTTTCTCTACAAAATCTGCGAATCCTGTTTTATCTTCTTGCTTTGTAGCTGATGCAATTATGCGGCCTTCTTCATTTTTGATGTATGCACGGTAACGAGCGTTTGTTTGCGTTACTTCTTCTGCGACTGTTTCTATGCCCCACGTAGGACGTTCTTCACGGAACCATACAAGTCTATGTGCAACTTGCAGATATGGTTTACCTTTTATATTTGCCAGTGGCAGTTCTGTTCCTTTTGGTGTTTCCATACTAATTCCCAAATCCGCTAATAATTAAACAAAGGATAAATATTCCGAAACAAATGTGGTCTGCTCGTTTAGGTTGGTACATATTATTAAAAAGCTAGTTTATCACTTTTACTATCATGTAAAGATGGCCATTTATTCCAACCATCTACAAGATTATTTAGTGCTTTATTTAGGGATGCAAAACGTTCTTCTTTTGTTTCATGTTCTCCCTTTTCTCCTCCGCACACTTTGCAATACTCAACAAACATTGTGTCATCGTTTCGAGTATCAATAACCTCAACCTGTTCTGGTTGAAAGTCATGCATGTTAAATCCTAGTTTTGTTTGGTTCATAGTCGTAGATATGAATACTTAATACCTGTATTATACATCTGACGTCTTTTGACGTCAATAGGGGGGTGTTAATAACTTTGTGTATAAAACAAAAAGACCCCAATGACATAGGGTCTTCTTGCCAAAAATACACATCATGCGTAGCATGACCAAAAGTACAGATACTCCTACGACAGAGTATGAGTACGTGGCTAGTTTATTCTATTTTACTAGTGTAGTCAATATGCTATACTACTTCCATACTGTAGTAGAAATGCTATAGCGTACCTAATCTCATATTGACTACATGAGGGAATGAACAGCGTATATATTCCACGACGTGAAAACAATGAGGCATAGCCTGTACTCACAGGAACACGTCTACATTCATCGAGACTCAATTGAATATCAATAATATCCAATAAATCCAATTTTTGGTTAGCAGACTGTCACAAGCATGGGATAGAACCTATGCAGGGTATATGCAAGTTCATCACTAAAGCACTCTTATAGGTGCTTTTTTGTTTGTGCTATCATTCTTATGCGGAGGAACCATGACATTTGTTGATTGGTCTATCGTAGACTTTTACGACAACCATCCTGCAATTGGTGGAATTGCTCGACTCGCAATCATCGTTTTCAGTATCTATCTTGCTTTCAAGGTAAATGAAAATGCAGAATCCCCCAGTAAGGATTGAGTGCAAGTATTGCAAGGAACAGACTGGCCTGCATATCGAGCATGGCGTTATCAAGATCGGTGGTGTGTATCTCATCATCTCTTGCGAGCGTTGCTCTATGCCTATGCTACTCCAACTTGCCGATAAAGATGGAAACCTCAAGCCGCAAGGCTTCATTCTCTGAAAACCCTGCTATCTTCTGCGGGGTTCTTTTTTGTGCTATATTAAAAATAACCTGCGGCCAGGTTATGTAATGCAATGTTATGAACAAATTATCAAATCAAAAACCAATGTCAAATGAATTTTTAGCAAAAGAAGAAACCTTGGTAGAAAAACAAGAAAGCAGACAGCGTAATATGCATGAAGAGTGCAGCAATGAACTAAATGACGCAAAGGGTAAAATAATGAATGTTATTGAATCCATAGGGCTTTCTAAAAAACAAGAGGAAGCAGTCAAAAGTCTAATTAAACAAATTCTTAATTACACGTATCAAGGCATAGACATTTCAAATAGAGAATACGTAAGAACAGTTTATGAAATTTTAAGAGCAGAAGGAATTGGGGAAAAATATCTTACCAATATGTTCTCAAGCGATGAAGTTAATGAATATCCAGCATCTAAATAATTAACCACCTTGCCGCAGGTTAATTATTATGAAGAAAATTACAATTCCAGTAGGTGCTTATAAAGCAGAAGTTTATATTTGGATTTGCACACCAGAAGAAGCGACTAAAGAATATAAAAAAACAATATTCTATAGTGCTGGCTATACATCAGAATTTCATAAAAATGGAGCAAAAACATTAAGTATTGATGGGTTTGATCCAATAATCTGGATAGATTCAAATTTAAAAGGTCACTTCAGAACTTCCGGAATGGTACATGAATTTTTTCATGTTATCATACACCTAATGGACTCAAGAAATTGTAAAATAGACGTTGATAACAACGAACCATATGCGTATCTTATGGAATATCTAATGAAACAATATCTATTTTCAGCCTAGGGCTACTGGGCGAGTTCAGAACCAACTTAAGTTCAACTTAGTTTACATCTACTCAATCAATGTAAACTATCTTGTTTGTTTCTATACATCTCTATTTTAGAGAGAATCCTGGTAAAATGAATATGTATAAAATTCCTATTAAAATACACATATTTATAAGATATGTGTTAGTTTATCCACATGGCATTTGCATAAAATAACAGGGTGGTTTATACTTTCTTTAATCTCTGTGGAAGGAGTGAATCAATTATGCTATCATAGTTGCCAGAAGAGTCTCGCTCTGCTTTCTCCTTCCACGGAAAGAGCGGGGCTCTTTTGTTTAAGGGCCAATCCGGCAACACCGATCGGGGTGACCTCAGGATATTATGAGGATGAAGTACCGACCCACTACAGGCACATCTAACAGAGAGGACTAGAGTACGTTCCGTCACTCACAGATTACTAGCCTGAATCAACTGCAGAACAAGTAGCGTAAAGCTACTGCAGGAATGGCTAGTGAGGCTTGCATGAGTTAGGAGTTAGAGTGTGGCTAGAGAATTAATATATTATATAATAGGTATGAGCTTATTAGATGCTTGTAAGGAGACTAAAAGGGAAAGAGTGAATTTATTTGATATAGAAATTACAGATGAATTTATAGAAGTAGCCATTGCATGGGCTAAAGATGAGGTATCTACGGCACAAATTGGTAAGGCATTAAACCTACCAAGAACTAACTATATATTACCAGTACAACGAGCGTTGTTGAAAGTTTTTAAGCAATATATACAAACCCATGAGGCTAATTGATATTGTAAAAGCGCAACCTAAGTACGATGACTTTTATAAAGTTGTTGACAAAAGTGCTGATATTTTAGCCATGTTTAAGTCTGGCATGATGCCAATAGAAATCAGTAGAAAATTTGGTTGTTCAAGAGAAAGAATAAGACAAATCCTATTATTTAAATTCGGTGTAAAAGTTTCTGATTTTGATTTTAGAAAAAAAAGAGCAAAAATTCGGGCAGAACGGCGTTTAAAAAAGATGGACGAGAGATGTTTAAAATTATTTGGTTGTACTTTTAATGAGCATAAAGAGCTTGTAAAACATAAAGGCAATCCAACCCGTGTATTTTCAGAATTAAAAAGAAATACTCGTTTCATGGGTGTTCCTATGAAAATGAATCTTTTTGAGTGGTGGACTTTATGGAAAGAATCAGGACACTGGGCAGAACATGGAGTACATAAAGGAGCTTATGCAATGGTAAGAATTGACAAGGATAAACCTTTTGAAAAAAATAACGTGCATATAGTTTCATTACAAGAAGTAATGAGCAAAAGAACACCAAGAAAAAAAGTTAAGTTTTGGTATATTAACAATAAACACTGGTACCGATATACAAACAAAAAAGGGATTAGAGTAGAGAGACGTATTTATAGCAAACAGCTATATGTTATGGGTAAATATATTAAAACATTTAAAACTATAGAAGAGTGCATGGAAAAAGCAAGAGAAATACTAGGGGATAAATTTACTGAATAATTATGACAAATAAACTATACCCACACACAATCCTTGCTACAGATGATACCTGGGAACAATTTATAAAGAAGAAAGAAGAGTCTGGATTGACATGGAACCAATTTATACAGGAGCTATTAAACAAATAGAGTATGGAAAGATTCCACATAGGCTTAAAGTATGAGTATTGTCCGAATGGTAATTATTGGAGCGAGATCTCTGGAATGTTCGACACAAGGATTTATCTTTATTGTGATTGTAATAAATGTGGCGAAAAGGTTTATGAATTAAAACCAATAGATGTAACTAAAAAAGTAAGTCCGGATGTTATTAAAAGCCGCAAGGAATGGTTAAAACTATAAGAAATAAGATTAAATATAAATACTAAAAATATGATTGAGGTAGAAAAATTATTAAATAAATAGAGTATGTTCAAAAAGTTATTTGATCTGTTTAGCAAACCGGAGAATGTATATGAAAAGCCGATTGAGGCAGAGAAGCCAGTTAGACCACCTAAACCAGAAGAGAAGTACCAATCTTGGTGTGGGGAAGAGTTTGATTATAAATGGAGTTCGTTTTACGAGTTATGGCAGCCATTAGAATATTATGCACATAGTAAAAAATTACATGAAACAAAAGATGATAAAAATGGTATTTGGTATATTTGTAGTGGTAAGAAAGTAAAACATTATGAAAAAAGCCATAAGGATGACTGGAAAAAATACAAGACAATAAAATAATGCAATACAGAGTATCAGCAATCAAAACACAATGGTTTACAGATGACCTAGACCATGCAAAAGAGATGGCAAGGAAAGAGGTCAATGACAATGAAGGATGGGCGAAGGTAGAAGAATATACACCCGGTCAGATGAAAAACTACCCTAGTCAACAAGTGTTTATCTGTACGTTCTATGATGGGAAGTACGATGAATCAGATAGTGTGCTAGATATTAAACAACCAAAAAGACCAAAAGTATGAAATGTAGGCACCAATTCTTTGAGGTACAAAAAGCTAAAAGAGATGTAGGAGATATAGAAATATTAGGAGTAAAGCTGCAAACAGAGTACGGGGTAATGGTTGTTTGTGCTTTATGTGGGGAGAAGCGATTACTTTGGAGCGAGTCTGAATATGAAAAAGTATAGATTCTACTTTACAGTAAACGATAACCAAGAATGGTTTATTGATAGAGTAGAAACATGGGATGGTATGCAGTATATTGAGGATGAGGATATGAATATTAAGTGGAAGAATAAGAAAATAAGTTTATGAAGTCAAAAGAATTACTACTTAGTAAGTACCTTGAAAATATGAGATTTAAATTCCCTGTTGAAGAAGCAAATTTGGAAATCTTTATTGAAACTGGGTACTTTAATGACTCGGATGGTATTTTTTATGAGGTATCTATAAAAGATACAGACGATGATATAAACGTATCCGGCGTTTTTAACAAGGATATGATAAAAGAACTAATAATATTTTTGCAGTTTGCCATAGCATTAGAAGATGCAGAGTAAACCTATACATTCCAACCCATGAAACCAGCAGAAACATTATATTTTTCTAAACAAACCTATACAAAATCTATGATTAAAGGCCAATCGTCAATTGAGAATTTACAAGTACAGGAGAATGTTCGTGATGTGCTACGTGCAATTGTTACTCATTTTAAGGAAGAGGGATTTGATGAATATAAGATTGAGATGGATAATGGGACGCTAACTTTTACTAAGTAGGTATGAAAAATGGAAACTATAAAAGACTACTATGTACTGTACTAAATCATAAAGTAGGGTACAGACAATATACGATAAAAAGAACAAAGTCAGACATACTGGAGTGTTACTGTTTACGCTGTTACTTTACATTTTTTATACACGATAAAAATTATATTACTGGGGGAATAACTATAACCCATAACAACAAATAGTATGAACAAGAAACTAAACGAAGCAAAACGGAGATTATTTAAGCAGATGATTAGTGCAGATCATGTAGAGCTGAATGAGCATGTAGATGATTTTATGCGAGAGGTTGTCAGCATATTTATTCAAGAGTTATCAGAGAATAAGCTCAAGGATAATGAATATGCAGAGGCTATTGATGAGTATGTGCAAGATATTGCAGAAGAATTTTTAAAAAATATATGAAAAGACACGATTTATTTTTATCTATAGACCAATTTGTCAATTATGTTTCAAATGAGTGTAGCGAGTTCCATGAGGATAATACTGTTTCTTTTAAAAAACAGTATATTAAAGATTATATTAACGATCTTATCATTCAGGCCCGCCAAGATAAAGCAGAAAATATATTAAAATGTATAGAGTCAAAATTGCCTGTTTCTCATGCTGAAGTTCGTGATGGGGCTTGGATGGTTGACCAAGAAGAAATAGTTAAAGAAATTCGTAAATATTATGGGGAAAAAGAAAGCGACAACAGTAAAAAGATTTCAAGTATTACAGCGGGATAACTTTCGTTGTGTATATTGTGGAATTACTAGCAAACAAACGCATCTAACTGTAGATCATATTTTACCGCAGTCTAAGGGCGGGAAAAATACTATCGAGAATATGATTACTTCCTGTTCACAATGTAATAGGGGAAAAGGAAGTTTAGAATTAACAAATGAACAATTAAAATATGTTCGTGAAAAGAATATATGAAAAGAAACATTACACTTGAACAACTAAGCAGCCTGTCAGAGTTTGGCAGAGAAAACCTATGGCGATACTTTGAACCAATTTTTACAAAGGAGCTAGGTGCAATGACACCAGAGGAACAAAAGAAAATGGGCAATATCATGATGGGCAAGGTTATCCCACTACTGGATATTCCAACTATGATTGAGTATTTATCTACCAACAGCACTGTAAAAATGGAGCAATGGAATGATGAATATAAATATTGGCGTGTTGGTCTGAATTGGTTTAGCGAGGATGATTACTGTTATGTTGTAGAAAAGAAAGAGTTGTGCGATGCATTATGGGAATTAGTGAAAGAATTACTAGAGGATTGATGTGACACTAAACCGGCCCCCAAAAGTTTTTCTTCCTCTTCTTGCTGAAATAAAACTTAAACATAAGGCAAAATATACAAAATGTGTATGTTCATTGTGTACAAAAGGAAAAAAATCGCTTTTATATAATAAAAAGGTATGACAAAGGAACAACTTGACCATATCCTTCTAGCTTCGAATAGGACACTAAAGCAGATTATTGACATGTCCTATAGAGAGTTTGTGACGTATGGTGGCGAGCTTGTTAGTAAGGGTAGGTGGTCTATGAAGGAGTTTGCAGCAGCCCAGAAGATCAAAGAAAAGTATAATCCTATCAAGTCTAAGCCGGCAGAACCACAAGTAGAGATGGTAAACGTGGCAGAAGAAGCCGCAAGAGTATTCACTAAACCGCACGTAGACGCTCAAAACTCGCTTATAGAAGGTTCTGATGGTGAAAAGGTACAAGACAGCGGTATAGATCGTGCAAGGGCATATATCGCTAAGAAGGCAGATAGTAAAGTACAGTTTGTTTTCGAGATACTATCTGATGGCAGACCACACCATAAACGTGATATATTCCAGACAATGAGAGATAAGGGATGGACAGATGAGCATGATCTTAGGAAATATGTGAGTGATATACGAGACTACCTAGCGTTTGCAGCATCTCATTACGAGATACCAGACTGTCCGCCAGGTAAACCAGCTATTTATCAATTAAGATTAAGGAAATGAAAAAGCCAACATTGTTACAAAGAATCCTTAGACCATTCCATTGGCAGGAGATACTACGAGTGTGCAGCTATGTCTTTATTGATGAGTTTAAAAAGCTAAATAAGGATATGAAAGCTATGGAGAAACGGATTAAAGACTTGGAAAGTCAGATTAAATTGATGCGATAATATGCCAGATAAACCGCCACATGATGGATGCTATTGCAGGGATTGCAAGCCATATTGGGTAAAGGTGGTTGAAAGCTGGAAGAAAAAGAAGTAAACTATTGCTATGACAAATGACGAATATATCTCCGGTCTTTATAATACAATGCAGCCACTAGCTATTTCATTCCTTGATGCAGCTAATAAAGAAGGCTTTAATCTACGTATTACCGCAGGATTTAGGACGTTTGAGGAACAAGATGCCTTATATGCCAAAGGTCGTACAGAACCAGGACCTATTGTTACAAATGCAAAGGGTGGAGAATCGTTCCATAACTTTGGCCTAGCAATCGATGTTGTTGATACTCAAAACGGCTACCAGATTGACTGGGATAAGCTAGGGAGTATCGGAGAGTCTGTAGGACTAGAGCATGGAGACCGTGGGTATACAGATCGTCCACACTTTCAATATCGTGGCGGGCTTACTCTCGAACAAGTGCAGGCAGGAGAAAGGCCAGGAGAATATCAGCCACAAGAACCGGGTAATAAACCAACAGAAAAACATATGTCATTGTATGATTCACAGTATTTAGTCTATGTCCCTAAGAATGCAGGTACTTCTTTTGAGTATTATGTAATTAAACGACATGGAACAGACCCACTTGAAACAGCGCACAAGGTAGCTAAGAAGCATTACCATAGCGTTATTGCATTGTTTAAAGACCAGCCAAACGGTATTTGCTTGATGAAACGCAAGGCACAACAGGGTGTAGATCATTACCTTGAAGGGCTTACACAAGGGCCAGGGTATAGACCAAATGCTGAATTTGAAAAGCACGGAGACTTAGCAAGAATGATTTGAGATATGTGTGATGTAGTAGGCACATGTGAGCGTGGTTGTGAAAATGAGGACGAACATGATGAAACAATGCAGGGAGGAATTAGTCAGAGTATACGGTAAGTATTGGGTTATCCGGAAGTGTTGTGGAGTGAAGACATTGCATAGAGTCTATTTCTGGCATATACTGTCCGCAATAAAAAAGTTGCATAAGCATAACTATCCTTTATGGCCTATGCATACTTTGCCAGACTATAAGATAGGAAGACCATGGAAGTAAATTGATTGTTATATTTATATGTCCGAACCTGTAGGAAGACCATCAGAAATGACTGAAGAAAAAGTAAAGAAACTTGAAGAGGCTTTTGCTCTTGATGCAAGTGTAGGTGAAGCTTGTTTTTATGCTGATATTAGCAAAACAACATATTATAATTGGCTAGAAAAAGCACCAGAATTAGTTAACCGATTTGAGGCTTTACGAGAAAGACCTGTTTTACTTGCAAGACAATCAGTTATTGATAGCATGAAAGAGAACCCTGATATTGCTTTAAAGTATCTTGAACGTAAGCGAAGAAAGGAATTTGCAACTCGTGTTGAGGAAGCTCTTGAAGGGGGTGTTGATATTACCATGGGTACCTTGAAACAAGCAGCACAAGAATTGCGAGAGGAAAATAAAAAACAGCCCAATGAAACTGAACAAAGAACAAGCCAAAATAGCGATCAAGGCAATCAATAGCTTTGAGTATTTTGTCGATAATATCTTTTCGTTAAGTTTCCCTCACTGGGTATCTGGGCAACATATCCATAATGTTTGTTTGGAATTAGAGAATCAGAAAAAGACTGCTCGTATTTCAGCCCGAGATCATTTTAAGTCTACCAGTATGTACGCCTACCTTATGTGGCGTATTTTTAAAGGGTTTGGCGTTGATGAACAGTGGGCCTATTTCTCTTACCAGGAATCAATGGCCGGGTATCATATTTCCAAGATCAAAAGACTTATTGCAATGAATCCATTTTTTGTAGACTGTATTGATTTGAAGCCTACAGCGGAGAGCATTATCAAGTATCAATGGAAGGGCGATAGTCATTCTTTTACTGTTGACCCACATGGTATGTTAGCCTTTAAACGTGGTTTGCACGGATATGGGGCTATTGTGGATGATCCTTTTCAAGACCCTGAGAACAAGATGTTATTGACTAAGATTAAGAAGATCAATGATATTTTCGTTACGCAGATCATGGATATTCCAAGCGATGAGTTGCATGTAGTAGGTACAGCACAAACCAATGAAGATTTTTTCTTTAATCCTGTTGTGATGAAGCGCTTTAAGGTTTCTGTACTGCCAGCTGTGAAGGTGTTGAAGGCATCAGATGAATGGAGAGATGAGGATGTTCTGTGGCCGGAACACATGAGCGCAGAAGAGTTGAGACACAGACGTGCAGAACGTGGTGAGAAGGTGTTTAGTCAAGAGTATCTTTGTACGCCGGTATATGCTGAAGAGAGCTTTTTCAAGCGTGACGACCTATTGCCAGTTATCAATAATGATTATTTCGGTGTAGATTATAGGCAGAAATTACAAAAGGATAATGGGACGGAGATTATAGCCGGCATGGATATTGGGAAGAAAGCACATCCATCTCACATTGTTGTTTATGAAGTGAAGGATGGTTTCTGGAAACAGTTATGCCAGATATTCCTTGATGGCTGGGACTATACAAAACAGCTAGAACTTGTTACTCTTCTTGTAGAAAATCTAAATATAGATGCTTTATATTTCGATGGAACACGTGGAGAGTTTGAAAGTCTTGCAGAACAAGGTGCATTACCTAGGTGTATGAAGTCTATTAACTTCACGTTAAAACAAAAGTCATCTATGGCCACGGAGTTTGAGAAGGTGGTTAAAGAAAGGAAAATACAACTATTGCCAGATAGTAGACAGCTTGAACAAATACTGCTCGTTACAAATGATTTGGATGCGATAGAGACACCACAAGGACATGGCGATTCGTTTTGGTCTAACGCACTTTGTTTCTGCCATAATTCATTTGGGTCTTCTTTCGCTTTTGCATAAAAATAATTAAAACATATTGTATGAACAACAAATCAAGTCTCCCGCCGCTAGAAACAATCGCTTACTACATCGTGAACATATGTAGTTTTGGAACTCTTTGGATGATGAAGATAGTAATTAAAAAGGCTATATCCGAGTCGGATAAAAAATAATATGGCATCAATAGGAGATATTAAGGTCGAATGTGAAGAGTGTGGAGAGTTGATTAGGATTAAAGATGCAGAGTTTATAGAAAAGAAAGAAGGATCATGGACTAGAACTGTAGAAGTTTGCTATGATTGTTTTAGAAATCATCATTAAAAGACAGCCCGTATGCCTAAAGAAGATGAGCATGTAATCTGCAACTTTTGTTCTAAGCCGCACAAGAACTCAGAAGTAAAGAAGATCAAGGTCACATATATCAAGTGCAATGATTGCGAGGAAGGTGATATTGATGAATTGGAGAATATTTATCAAACTGCTAGATTAATGAGCGGTACCGCAAATATTCCACATATTCAACAGGGAACAAACATGAATAAACAAGTTAGTAAAGTTTTGCCTCCTCCTATGGTTGCAGGAGCTATGAGACCACCTGAGGGAATGGGCTTATGAAAACAGCACTTGTATTAGGAGCTGGGGGATTTATCGGCAGTCATCTTGTTAAGAGGTTAAAAGATGAAGGGTATTATGTTATTGGTGTTGATATTAAATACCCGGAGTTTCACGATACATATGCCAACATGTTTTTTATCCATGACCTCAGGAACCTAGATGGGTACAACAAATTCTTCTCCGATGGCATTGATGAAGTGTATCAATTAGCAGCTGATATGGGTGGTGCAGGATATTTATTTACTGGAGAGAACGATGCAAATATTTTACATAACTCCGCATTGATAAATTTAAATGTCGCAGCGGCTTGTGTGACGTATAAAGTACGTAGAGTTTTCTATTCATCTTCCGCTTGTGTATATCCCTTACGTAATCAGCTAGACCCAAATAATCCAAAATGCACAGAGAATAGCGTATACCCTGCTGACCCTGAATCTGAATATGGGTGGGAGAAGTTGTTTAGCGAGCGTGTATATAAGGCCTTTGCGCGTAATTATGGCCTGCAAGTTCGTATTGCACGATTCCATAATATCTTTGGGCCATACTCTACGTATGATGGTGGAAAGGAAAAGGCACCAGCTGCTTTGTGCAGAAAGATAGCCAAAGCAAAAGACGGTGATACTATTGAAGTATGGGGAGATGGAAAACAGACAAGGTCATATCTGTATATTGATGAATGTGTCGAGGGTATTCGTAGATTGATGGAATCTGATTATGAGGAACCATTAAATATAGGTTCCGAGGAGATGATATCAGTGAATGATTTTGTACAGATGATTGCAAGGATTGCTAACAAGAAGATTGTTATTAAAAACATACCGGGGCCTGAGGGCGTACGTGGCCGTAATTCAGACAATACGTTAATACGTGAAAAACTAGGTTGGGCACCATCACAGGGGTTAGAAAATGGTATTGTCAAAACGTTCTATTGGATAAATAGCAAAGTAAATACACAAGTATGATTGATTTTTACGTTCCTACGTTTGGGCGTGCGCATAAATTACAAGCAGTCTATGACAATATCAAGGCTAGTTTAAAAGATCGTGCTGATGAAGCATTGATTTGGTTCATAGTTGAAAAGCACGACCCTGAATCAATAACGGCCGCACTTGATGTTGCTGGTACTGTTATTATAAACAAAGGTAACCCTTGCTATGGGGACGCAATCAATACCGCATACCACATGACCAGTGCGCCATGGTTTTTTGTAGCTGCTGATGACGTTTCATTCCATTATGGATGGCTAGAAGAACTAGAAAAGGCTATGCTCGCATATCCAGAAGCCGGAGTTCTTGGTACGAATGATTTGTTGGGGCAACGGTCAACACACTTCCTGGTAAAGCGTGAATATATCTTGAAACATTCTGGAATAATGGATAAACCAAACACAGTTTATTATCCATACTTGCACAACTTCACGGATGTTGAACTATTTAAAACGGCTGAGAAACGGGGTATGTATTATAACTGTCGTGAGTCTGTTGTAGAGCATTTGCACCATGTAAACGGTAAGGCGCCCCACGATGCAACGTATGCAAAAGAAGAAGTGACCACAGAATTGGACAGGCCAGTGTTTGAGGCTCGTATGAAACAATTTGATATTGACGATAGTTTATGACAGACATGCTACAACCCACTCCGCTAAAGATGAATAACGCCATGTCAGCTGTAGATATGGCATGGCAATATGTAAAAGAAGTGAGGGACAACTATATGTGCGAGAAGGAAGATAGTGATAATTTGGAGAAGTTTACTAGCTATTTAGGGGTTGTATTGATTGTAAAGACAAGAGAAGTACGGCAAGCAGATGATTATTTTATTACAGGAGTTGACGGTTCAGCTGTAAACCTTAGTAGTATTGCTGGGGCAGGTGGCACTATGATTAGTAAACAAAACAAGATTGAGGCCATGGAAGGTATAGCTCAATTCTTTTATGCTCTAGTTAAAATCTTTAAGGATGAAGCGCAGCATAAGAAAAATAGCCTCTCTCATTTTATGAAATGGGGAAGTGGATACGTGCAAAACTATCAGAAAACATTGACGAACACATAAGGAACTATATATACTGTTTAATATATTAACTTGCATATTGTGGCAAATTTTCTCAATCGTCTTATTGACAGCCTTGGTTATGTTCAGAAGTCAGAAGACTCAAAAGGGACAGACTCAGGGCCAGAATCTTTTGCCTTCGATCCATCTTTAACAATGTATCGTACTGCAAGTGGGGTTAGTCAGAAAGGCTTGAAAAAGCCTGGATACGTGCCATTTGATGTGTTGCGCCGAATGTCTAAGGCTTCAGAAGTTGCACGATTATGTATTAATACTTTAAAGCACGAAATTACCCAAACGAAATGGGCGATTGTTCCTATAGACCCTAAAAATGCTATTAAAGATGATAAGCGCATAAAAGAAGTTGAACACTTTTTCAAGTTTCCAAATCAATTGGATACATGGAGAACGTTCAATGACAAGGTTCTCGAGGATTTATTGGTGTTAGATGCTTGTGCTATTGAGTTAAACAAGAACAGAGGTGGTGGATTAAATGCAATGTACTATGTTGATGGCGCTACTATTCGTCCTTGCTTTGATGAGCATGGTGTTCTTGGTGACCCTGCTTATGTTCAGGTATTGCCAACAAGTGTAGGAGAGGATGTGAAGGCAGAGTTTGCTAGAGACGAGTTAGTTTATTTCATGCAGAACCCGCAAGCGGATGTTCGTAACTTTGGTTATGGGTTATCTCCACTAGAGGGCGTCATTCTCTCTGTTTCGAACATGATTAACGCTGCAAACTACAATGGGTTGTTTTTTCAACGTGGCACCATACCACAATTGATGATGTACTTAGGTGATGCAAACAAAGACCAAGTTGAACATTTTAAGGCATATTGGCAGTCACAGGTGGAAGGTAAACCATGGTCAACAACATTCTTTGGCGGAAAAGAAAAGCCAGATATTATCAAAATGTCTGAGAACAACCGAGATATGCAGTTTATGGAGTATCAGAATTGGTTGCTTAGACTTATTGTTGCCGCCTTTGAAATGTCACCACAGGATATTGGGTTCACTATGGATATTAACAAAGCTGTTGGTGAAGTGCAGGCGCAACTATCTAAGTCTCAAGGTTTCCGTTCTATCTTGAACCTATTGAAAGAAATCTATAGCATCCGAATTATCAATCAAGGGTTTGGCTATGATGATTTGATGTTCCAATACATGGATTTGGAACCTGAGAAGCCTATGGAACGTGCACAAATTGCTGATATTGAAGTAAAAACTGGTTTGCGAACACGTAATGAATATCGAAAAGAAGTAGGGCTTGATCCTTTACCAGAAGGTGATAAAGCTTTTGTTTTGACTGGAGCTGGCATTCAATACGTTGACGACCCTATGGAAATGGCCATGCAAGAGCAGCCTATAGCAGAAAAGTCTTTAAAGCATGATGTTGAGATGGTGAATAAGACCGTTACAGCTGGTGATTATCTTTGCTGGATGGATGATCGAGGTTATAGCCAACCTTTTATCTGCACAGATGAATTTATGCAGGCTGGTTATGTAATCAAACCACCTATTGCCGTTGATATTGATGGGCCATATCGTGAGGAGCGTTTGTCTACAGAAGCACTAACATTAGGTTTGAATGTTCCTTGGGTTAAAATGACTGCAAAGAATAAGTTAGACGAATACTTTGCATCGCCTCTTGTTGCTGCTGAATTCCAGAAATATATTACACTTGCACCTGAGTATTATTCAAAGAAATGGGAAAAGAACTTCGGGAAATCTCGTGACTTTCAATTCTATTTAGTCCAGGACTACATCAATGGCGTGCCATTGTGTGATGAGACATTGTTGAGTACAATGGCACGAAATCCAGAACAATATCGTATTGCTGTGAAAGATTTGGCTAGATTGTGGCAATGGGAAAAGGATAAAATGCTAGGCGATCGCAGAGCAAACCAGTATTTGATGACACAGGATGGACGCGCATACGGGGTAGATTATCAGTTTGAAGGTGACAAATACTTTTACGATAAAACCAAAACTGCCGTCTACGAATTGCTATATAGTACATTGCCATTGCTCGCAGAGTGGTATGTAGAAGACATTGGCAAGGGATGGGATGAAAAGCAATAGAGCATTATTCACCATTCCTCCTACTGAACATTATCATCTTGTTCAGCATGAACTGCGCCAGGTAGAGGATAAGCTCGTACCTGTTATTCAGCGTATTTTAAAGCGCATGTATCCGGAATTGCTTGATATGATTCCAAAGGATATAGAGAAGAGCAAAAAGGATGATGACTATTACCTTTATTTTGAAGGGAAAGAAATTCCATTGCGAGAGCTGCATTCTTTATTGGGTAAGGCTGCATACAAAGGCATTCAGTTAGGTGGTAGTGAACTATGGGATAGAATCAGGTCGCAAAAGGGAACGCCTATTGATGATTTTGATAATGCTTTCAATCCAGATGAGATATGGTCAACAAACAATGACGCTTTGATAGAACATTCAAGGATGACGATACAAGAAGTTTCTGATACTCTCAAAGAAGATACTCGGCTGTACTTGAAACGTGCTTTGGGAGAGGGGCTTACGTATAAAGACATGGCTCAAGGTTTAAAAGACTTGTTAGGTTATGATGACTCGTGGCGGGCTGTCCGAGTCGCTCGTACTGAAGCAAATTGGGCAGCAAACCAAGGAATTGCGAATGCTGCCAACTCGTTGGGAATCAATCAATATACTGTGAACCTCTCTCCGGATGCATGTGAATATTGTCAGGACGCATTTATCGGTGTAACATTAGACCAGGATGAGGTAGATAGAGAATTACCAAATCATCCAAATTGTAGATGTACCGCCGCACCAACTATTCCAAACGATTGGAATATTGAAGATTACATGTAAAACTTTATGGATAAACAACAAAAAATAGATACACAAGATTTTAGCTTTCTTATTGAGAAGGCTGCCGCAGTAGAAGAAGGCGGTGATATGTATGTAGAAGGAATCGCTACTACCCCAAATATTGATTTGGAAAATGAGGCGATGAGCCCAGAAGCAATCGAACAAATGATGAAGGCCATTAATGATGGTTCTATTCCTTTAGTAGATGAGCACGGCAAAGGATGGGCGGATAAACTAGGGACAATTGTTAAGGCTACACTGGATGATCGACACCAATTATATATTCGTGCAAAGCTCGACCCTATCAACCCAAAGTCAAAACAACTCTATCAATACCTCAAAAATGGGGCACAGTTAGGTTTGTCTGTTGCAGGTCGTGTAAAAAATAGTATAATGGATGTAGTCGATAGTATTGGCAAACAGGTCAAGACTTATACAGACGTAATCCTGACTGAAGTTTCCGTCACGCAACGGCCAGCTAACTTTGATACTTGGCTTGTTGCTAAAGGTGGATGGACTGGTACTATTGCCAAGTCAATTAAACAACTGAGTGATAAAACTATGAGCGCAAAAGATATTAAGAAGTCAGAGGAAGTGCCTGTGGAAGGCAATATGGTGGCTACTGAGGAGCCAAAAGCAGAAGAAAAAGCTGCTGAGGTTGTTGAAGTAAAAGAAGAAGCCAAGCCAGAAGAGAAGAAAGAGGAAGCTGTTGCAGAAAAGAGTGTTGAAGAAACAACTGAAAAGTCCCAAGTATCAAAAGCCAAAGCTATGGCAGCTTTTAAAGAAGCTATGAAAGCTATGACTGATGCTATGAACATGATGACTGAAACAGATGAAGAATCGTCCTCAAAAGCTATGGATGACAGTTCTACAACAACCACAACTGCAAAAGCAGAGGAAACAACCACAGAAACTGAGACTGAGAAATCTCTGAAAATCTCTGAGGCAATGATTCAAAAAGCTATTGCTAGTAACATGGAGTATTATGAAAAAAATGCTCTTAAAGTTGTTGGCGGTGTTCGTCGTGTAGAAGAAATGGTGCGTGCAAAAGCTGAAGAATATGAGAAACGTTTCAAAGCTCTTGAATCACAACCAATGCCAAAGAAAAGTATTGCATCAGCACAGCCATTGCAGAAAAGTCTCGCAGGAGCTGAATCGGTAACAGCAGTAGCAAAAGAAACTTCCTTGAAGGAAGACTTGCTAGCAAACCTCACAATCCAACAATAGTTCGATCGTTCGTTCCTTGTAAATTCAACTTTTGCGCTATGAACAGCTGCGCTCGTAAGAGATAAGCAGCTAAGAGTAGATAAGCAAGAAAAGGATTATATTATTTATAACGTATTTGTTATGTCCGACATTTTCAAAGCTCTCGAATCATTCGAGAAAGATGTCAACGTTGCAAACTACGCTGGTCCAATACCTTCTTCGCTCTTAGCCCGCCAAGATCTTGAAGCTGCGATTGTCAAATTGACAAATCGGGCCACACCTCTCCGTGATGTAGTGTCACGTGTTAAGGGTGATGGTCGTGCTCATTTGTGGAACCAACGTACACAACTTGACCCAAGTGCTGCAAGCTTAACCGTTAATGCATTCTATGCTGACGGCGCTCTCCCAACACAGTCTGATGGTACTTATGTACAAAAGACTGCTGCCTATAAATACCTTGGTTATACTGGGGTAGTTACAGGGCCTATGGTTGCATCCGGCCGTAGTTTCACAGACATTTTGGCAGAAATTGCTGAAGCTCGTCTCCGTGAAGTTATTCAGGCTGAAGAATGGGCTATGTTCCATGGCAATTCTACAACCAATGCTCTTATGTTCGACGGTCTTGATGCTCAATTGACAACAAACTTGCTTGATAAAGCAGGAGCTGCAATTGCAATCACAGATATCTGGAAGATCATCAAGAACATTCGTAACCAGGGCGGTATCTCAACTCATATCTTCTGCTCATTTGGTGTTCAAAACCAAATCAACAGTTTGCTCTTGGGTGATAGCCGTGTTGTAATTAACCAAGGAACAACTGTGACTGCTGGCGTGAATGTGAACAACATTCAAACACCAGTTGGCGCATTGCCTTTGGTTGGCGACTTCTTCATCAATCCAGCATCCCCATATCCATACAATTCTGCTGGTACATCTTCTGGTACATCCGGAAGTTCTACCTCAAACATGTATGTATTGCAGGTTCCTGAGATCGAAATGGTTGATCTTATGCCTATTGGTCGAACTGAATTGGCGAAAATCGCTGATACTGTGCGGTTCTATATCAATGAATACACTGTTATGGCTGTCAAAGCAGAACCATGGCAGGGTGTCATTCAGAACATCTCAGACCCAACGAGTTAAACCTAACCGGTTCATGGTGAGGGGCTTTATAGCCCTTCCCATGAGTTGATTATTTTAAACCTATATATTTATGGCCTATACAAATCAAAAAGCCGTACAAGTACAAGAAATGCTTAACCAAGCAGCAAAACTTGCAGGAGCTTTAGCAGCAGGACAGAAAGCAAACAGTAACTACAACACAACTTATGATGCTGTGAACAACAATGCAGCTATCGTTGATGCAGCAAAAGCAATCCTCGATGTTGTGCAGACAGGTGCTAACGATGTCACAAAAGTCTTCTACACAGCCTAGTAAATAAGAGACAGCCCGAATGGAAACGAAACCAAAAATAAGCGTTTTAGCTATTTGCCGTGATGAGTCTGAATTCATGCGGCAATTTTTGGAATACACACATAGTTTTGCAGATGAAATTATTCTTATTGATAGTGGTTCTACAGACGGCACTCAAGAGATAGTAAAGGAATACCAAGATAAAGATTGGCCTATTCATTTTGAATACAGAGACCTAGCAAATGATTTTGCCGCCCAACGTGCTTTTGCAAAGAGTCTTTGCAAAGGTGAATGGATTGTCATGCTCGATATTGATGAGAAATACACTAATAGTTTTGTGCGTATGCTGCCAGAATTGATGAATGGCTCTTGCATGGCTTATAGTTTTGGCACCTTACACCTGTTTAAAGATGATAGGCACTATGGGAACAACCAAGATGATCCGCATGTTCGCATGTTTAGAAATGATCCAAATATCAGTTTTCAAAAGCCTATACATGAGGTTTTAACGTTGAATGGCAACGTCTTATCGCCACATAAATATGATGCTAGTGCTACTGTGCGCTATTTGGACAACGTAAAACTGCTGCATTATGGGCCTTTAAAGTCACGAAAATCTTTAGAGAAAAAACAATCTATCTGGAATGAAAAAGGTTTAACCGTGCTCTCCAATTCTGTAAATTGTCCAATGACAGATGATTACTTTGTTAAGTTTGCTGATTATAAAGGGGAAGTATACCCTATACCATTCGAACAATATGATTAAAGTCATCGACAAAACAAAGAAAAGGAAGGCATTTTGGGTGAAAGATCACTGGGTGGATTTTTTTAACGGGGAGGCTTTTGTGTCTGAAATAGATGCTTGGGAAATGAAACATAACCCTGATTTTATTGTTGATATACCACCTATTCCGTTCAATAAGAAAACATGGACGAAGAAATACAAAAAGATTATATGGGATACTCAAAATATCCAATTGGCTAATGGCTATGGTTCTGTTTCTGAAATGGCTATAAAAACACTGGATAGATTAGGGATAGATGTATACACCTCTGCCAAACTCGCTGACGAATCTACACAAAAAGATAGGCTTGGAGAGATAGCGAAAAAGCCAATAGTGAGCGATGCTGCAACGATTATCTATAGTCTTCCCGACGTTTATGAACGTGTAGCATCAGAAATCAAGCTGGGATATACAATGTTTGAGAATACAAAACTACCAGAAAAATGGGTGGATCAATGCAATGCTTGCTCTGGAATGATTGCACCATCCAAGTTCGTGAAAGATTTGTTTATTGATAATGGTGTAAAAGTGCCGATACTTACTTATTTGCATGGTGTAAACCAAGAATATTACCACTGGATGGATAGGCCAGAACGGGAGACATATACGTTTATTGATTTTGCTGCACCATTAAGCCTTCGAAAGGGGGCAGAATACGTTTACAAGGCATTTGCCGCTGCGTTTCCCTTTGAAAAGGACGTGCGCTTAGTATTAAAAACAACAGAGCCTTTCTGGCTATGGGGAGGAATTAAAGACCCTAGAGTCAAGCTATACCATCATTCTATGAGTATAGAAGAAATGCAAAAGCTCTTATTTAATGCAGATGCTATGGTTTTCCCTACCCATGGAGAAGGTTTTGGCCTCCCTCCACTGCAAGCGATGGCAACAGGATTGCCGACACTCGTAACTAACTGGTCTGGTTGCCAAGAATATATTGACGATAAGTATTGTCTACCTATAGATTGTGATTTGGTTGATAGCCCTCACTGGAAAACTGGTGGCAAATGGGCAGACATAAAGTTTGATGACCTAGTAGAAAAAATGCGATGGTGTTATAATAATCGCAAGACAGCCCGATCAATCGGTCAAGCAGCCTCTGAATATGTTGCCAAGCAATGGACTTGGGAGCAAGTAACCAAAGAATTCTTGACTGAATTAAACAATTTTTTAGCATAAAAATATGGCTAATGATCGGGATTATCCAATAGCAGATATATACAACGATATTTATGATCCTACTGCACATAAAATCAATGTAGCTGCAACAATTGGGTCAGTAACAGCAAGTGATAATCTTGCACAAGTTAATGGTGCTACTGTTAATGTAGGAGTAGGCGCTTCAGGAACAGGAACACAGCGTGTGGCCGTTGCTTCAGATAGTACAATCGGTTTAGTAGCAGGTACTGCATTAGTTGGTAAAGTAGGCATTGACCAAACAACTCCAGGGACAACAAATAAAGTAAGTATTGGGACTGATGGAACAGTTGCTATTAATGCTGCACTTCCTGCGGGTTCCAATGTAGTTGGAAAAGTTGGATTGCAGGTCGGTGGTGCTGATGTAACTACAGCAAACCCTGTAGCAGTACAACCTCCAGCTTCCGGCGCTTTATCAGTTGACCTTGCAAAAGTTGGTGGAGTAACAACGTCAACAGGAAATGGTGTTGCAGGCACAGGAGTTCAACGTGTGACTATTGCTTCAGACAATACGGCTTTTGGCGTAAACGCTACTCTTTCCGCAGAAACAACAAAAGTTATCGGTACTGTAAATGTAGCCGCATCACAAACAATAGCTGTAACTCAGGCAACTGGCGCAAATCTTAACGCAACTGTTGCACAAGGAACTCCTGCAAATTTGAAAATGGAGCCAACTCAGCTTACGGCTGCTAATTTGCAAGTTACTGCCAACCAATCAACCGCTGCTAACCTTAATGCAACCGTTGTACAGAATACGCCAGCAAACTTAAAAGTAGAACCAACTCAATTAACAGCGGCAAATCTACAAGTAACAGCAAATCAATCAACAGCGGCAAATTTTAATGCAACAGTTGTACAAAGTACTCCTGCTAATTTACAAGTGCAGTCAACCATTCCTGGAACAGGGGCCGCTACTGTTAGTTCTGTTGCTGCTAGTGCAACTAGTGTTACGTTGTTATCTTCTAACGCTGCTCGTAAGCAAGCCATTGTTGTAAATGATTCTACAGTAGCAAAATGCTATTTAAAATTTGGAGCAACAGCATCTACTTCTAGTTATAGCTATGTAATCCAACCAGGTGGTACCTGGGAGCAATCAACAAGTTCCATAATTTACACAGGAATTATTGATGCAATTTGGGATAGTGCAAGTGGGAATGCTCGAATAACTGAAATTTAAACCTTATGGCTATTTATCAACCGGTGCCCTCAAATAAGCTTTATGGTAATGGCGCAGACGGAAATGTTAGCATTGGGTCTAACACAACTCTTACATCAAACAAATTTTATAACGGTCTTACCGTACAATCCACTTTTACACTTACTACAGCCTCATTTTTAGTATGTGCAAAGACAGGTATTAAAAATTTAGGAACTATTAGTTGGTCAGGAGCAAATGGTACAGACGGCGGAAGTGGTGGAGCAGGAGCAGCAACTATCGGGACTCAATATTATCAAGGCGCAAGTGGTAACGGGGGTAATGGTGGTGTCAATGCAGTTGGGAGTAATGGTGGAGGAAGTTCAACAATAAATGCCGGAGGAGCAGGTGCAAATGGTGGACCAGGTGGAGCAAATGGTGGAGGTACAGGTGGTCTAGCAGGTATTGGTGGTGGGCAGGGTGGAATTATTTCACAATATGCAAATGATCTTATTACTGGTGTACAAGGTACTTTGAAATTGAACGGTGGAGCAGGAGGCGGTGGCGGTGGTTCAAATAACGTGCTTGCAACAGGCGGAGGCGGTGGAGCTGGTGGTGGCTATCTAATATTAGCATCAGCAATTATTAACAATGCGTCAGGAACAATAAAAGCCAATGGTGGAAATGGTGGGAATGGTGCAGCAACTGCCGGAGCTGCTGGAGGCGGTGGCGGTGGTGGTGGTGGTGTCGTAGGAATTATTTGTGATAACTTTGTTGCTGGTACTGAACAAGCAAACGGGGGCACTGGAGGAACAAATACAGGTGGAGGTTCAGCAGCAAACGGTTCCAATGGGCAAGTTATTAAAATTATTGGATAAGTATGGCTATCAAAACTCATACAATCAATAAAATCACAAGCCAAGTAGAGATGGTGTCAGATGGAGCAAACCAATATGACAATCCAAATTGGTACGATCTTCAGTTGGATGATGCTGTTTTTGAAGAATGGAAAAACCTCGGGCGTGCAGCACAGTTGATGTATAACGAATCCGAAGGAACGCTCTATATTAAAGAACTTGCATAGTAATAATAAATATGGCAACAGAAACAAGGGGCGGGTTATGGCAAACACCTACAAACACACCTACGGGTGCGGCAATGCAGGTTTCTGTTGATAATCCATATATCACTAAGGCACAATTTGTACTCAATCCTATTGCTAAAGGGTTAGGCATCACAGCGTCCTCAAGTGAGTACACTGACGGTACACTTGATGCCATTATTCTCGAAGCATCATCAATGATTAACCGGTATTGCCGGCGTCATTTTGACCGACAGACAATTGACGAAATTTATCCAAACATAACGATCCAAGTATCGAATCCACAGCTTACAACTGTGCCGTTGGATGAAGGGCCTGTCAATCAGATCAATACAATCTATATTCAAGTGTTGCAGTGGTTTATACAATTTGCTCTAGACTACTTACAGACAATTCCAGAAGCACACTACTATCAAATAGTGCCATTATTGTCCTCTGATGGTTCAACAGGTATTCCAATTCCATCAGTATTATTGCAGCAATCAAACCTTGGGAAGATTTGGACAAACTATGACTACGGGTATTCTCGGCCAATAGTGGCGGATACTTCTACTGCTGATGCTACAAAAACAATCTATACGTTTACTACTCCTTTATGGGTAAAAAGCTCAACGTTAGGTGTCACGCCTGTTGTATATGTTAATGGTGTAGCGGCAAGTACTTCAGCATATAGCATCAATTATCGTGATGGCATTGTTACGTTCACGAGTGGGCAAAGCACGGCTGTAATCACAGCAACGCACTATACCTATTATCAAGCGTTGCCGCAGGAAGTTGTGCAGGCTGCAATTTTGGTTACTGGTAAGTTGTTTGCGACTCGTATGAACCCACTAGGGCTACTTTCGTTCAAAACTATGAATACAGCATACCAATGGGGTGATTATAACCCTATTGATGACCAAGTAAGACAATTGCTTGACCATCTTTGTTTCCCAACACTTGCAATTACATAATAAAATATGAGTAGCTTACTGCCATACACTCCAACACTAGCAACTGTGCGTCGTCGTACAGGCGGAGCCACAGGTACTGGGGCTACTCTTGATGCACTCAATGCTCAAGTATATGGCGCGCCTTCTACGTGGACAGCTGTATATACTGATATGCCCTGTCGGTTGGAAATAAAATCAAAGCCAATTATATTTACACCTGCTGGAGAACGTGTAGACCCATCATCAAATATACTATATATATCAAGTGAATAGTCTTTACAGG
>Ga0213920_1000408_pt1 | contig 35360 bp, 32 predicted proteins | sample McNCre1117MG_FD_161054 | JGI IMG/M metagenome (GOLD analysis project Ga0213920, IMG submission 161054) | Freshwater microbial communities from McNutts Creek, Athens, Georgia, United States - 11-17 MG | ecosystem: Environmental > Aquatic > Freshwater > Creek | place: USA: Georgia | collected...
CCAATGTGAGTTGGCACAGGGTTTGCGATAGCTTTTGCAAGCGAGTGAATGAGATGCCCGCTGAACACCGCAACCTTTATTTTTTGGAGTGAACCCATGATGAATCGTCGAGGAAACCTCAAGGCCCTGGCTGCAGCCGCAGCGCTGTCGGTCGGATCGTTTGTGATTGCGCCACAAGCGCTGGCTGCAGACACCATCAAAGTTGGCGTGCTGCACAGCTTGTCGGGCACCATGGCTATTTCTGAGACCGTGTTGAAAGACACCGTGTTGATGGCCATTGACGAAATCAACGCCAAGGGTGGCGTATTGGGCAAGAAGCTCGAGCCCGTGGTGGTCGACCCCGCATCCAACTGGCCTTTGTTTGCTGAGAAAACCAAGCAGTTGCTGACGCAAGACAAAGTTTCGGTAATCTTTGGTTGCTGGACCTCTGTGTCTCGCAAGTCCGTGTTGCCTGTGGCTGAAGAACTCAACGGCCTGTTGTTCTACCCCGTGCAATACGAAGGTGAAGAACTCAGCAAAAACGTGTTCTACACCGGTGCTGCCCCTAACCAACAAGCCATCCCTGCTGTGGATTACTTGATGAGCAAAGACGGCGGCGCTGCCAAGCGTTGGGTCTTGTTGGGCACCGACTATGTGTACCCACGTACCACCAACAAAATCTTGCGCGCTTACCTGAAAAGCAAAGGCGTGAAAGACAGCGACATCGATGAAAAGTACACCCCATTTGGTCACTCCGATTACCAAACCATCGTGGCTGACATCAAGAAGTTCTCGGCCGGTGGCAAGACCGCTGTGGTGTCCACCATCAACGGTGACTCCAACGTGCCCTTCTACAAAGAACTCGGCAACGCTGGCTTGAAAGCCAAAGACGTGCCCGTGGTGGCTTTCTCTGTCGGTGAAGAAGAGTTGCGCGGTGTGGACACCAAGCCGTTGGTCGGTCACTTGGCCGCATGGAACTATTTCATGTCCATCAAGAACCCCACCAACGATGAGTTCATCAAGAAGTGGTCTGCTTACGCCAAGGCACACAACATCGCTGGCCACAAAGACAAGCCTTTGACCAACGACCCCATGGAAGCGACGTACATCGGCGTGAACATGTGGAAACAAGCGGTGGAGAAAGCCAAGTCCACCGACGTCGACAAAGTGATCGCTGCCATGGCTGGCCAAACCTTCAAGGCGCCAAGCGGCATCACCTCGAAGATGGACGAGAAAAACCACCACTTGCACAAGTCGGTGTTCATTGGCGAGATCAAGGCTGACGGCCAGTTCAACGTGGTCTGGAAGACACCCGGTCCGGTGAAAGCCAAGCCATGGAGCCCATTCATCGAAGGCAACGACAAGAAGCCTGATGAGCCTGTGAAGAAGTAAACCCTCTCCAAGGGATGAACTTGGGGGAGGGCTGATGCCCTCCCTCTTTCTTTTTGGAACACTGATGACTCGAATTTCTTCTTTCTCTTTGGCTGCCGTCACCTTGAGCTGTGCCGCGTTGTTTGCTTCCTCAGCGATGGCGCTGACCTCTGAGCAAACCCGTGCCTTGACGTTCGGTGAGACAGACGCCCGCATCACAGCGCTGCAACAAGCGCTCGCATCGCCTGACGAAAAGACAGCAGCCTTCATGCAAGCCATGGCGGACGATGCTGTCAAAGTCAGCGGCACACACGTGTTGATCGTGCGCGATGGCAAAGCGTCAGACCCCGTGACAGGTGACGCGCAAGCCCTGCCCGAGGGTGCAGAAGACGTGATCAACAACAACCGCATGCGCGGCGAGATCGACGCTGCTCTGGCCGCGTTGCAACTGCTCAGCCCTGATGCCGCACTTCGAATGGCTGCGACCAAAGCCATGTTGAAAGAGCCCGATCCGACCAAGCTGGCCATGCTGGAAAAAGCACTCGCCGTTGAACAGAATTCGGGTGTCAAAACCCACATGTTGCTGGCCCGAGCCGCCGTGATGCTCAACAGCACAGACGCCCAAGCGCGTTTAGCCGCTGCCAAAGCTTTGGCTGACAGCCAAACCCCCGACACCCAACTCTTGCTGAACCAACGTTTGAGCGAAGAGCAAGACAAACAAGTGCGTAGCCAATTAGAGGCTTCGCTCAGCACCATCCAAGCGGCGCTCAACTTGGGCGAAAAGCTGGGGGCTTTGTTCACCGGTATCAGCTTGGGTTCTATTCTTCTGCTGGTCGCCTTGGGCCTCGCCATCACCTACGGCTTGATGGGCGTGATCAACATGGCGCACGGCGAGTTGATGATGATTGGCGCTTACGCCACTTACGTGGTGCAAGGCTTGTTCCGCCAGTACTTGCCGGGTATGTTTGACGCGTATTTGTTGGTGGCTGTGCCTGCTTCCTTCTTAGCCGCTGCCTTGGTGGGCGCTGTGCTGGAGCGCTTGGTCCTGCGTCACTTGTATGGTCGGCCTCTTGAAACCCTGTTGGCCACTTGGGGCATCAGCTTGGGTTTGATGCAAGGTGTGCGCAGCTTGTTTGGCGCGCAAAACGTGGGGGTTGAAAACCCTTCATGGATGAGCGGTGGCGTGCAACTGCTGGCCAATTTGTCCTTGCCCTACAACCGCTTGGTCATCATCGGTTTTGCCTTGTTCGTGTTGGTCGGCATGACCCTGTTGATCAGCAAAACACGTCTGGGCCTGTTTGTGCGCGGTGTGACCCAAAACCGCCCCATGGCCTCCGCCTTGGGGGTGAACACAGCCCGCATTGACACCTATGCGTTTTCACTCGGTTGTGGCATTGCGGGCTTGGCAGGTTGTGCGTTGAGCCAGATTGGCAACGTGGGCCCTGACTTGGGGCAAAACTACATCGTCGACGCCTTCATGGTGGTCGTGCTGGGTGGCGTGGGCCAACTCGCAGGCACGGTGTACGCCGCCATGGGCTTGGGGTTGATGAACAAATTGCTTGAAGGCGTGGCGGGTGCCGTGTTGGCCAAGATTGCCGTGTTGATTTTCATCATTGTGTTCATCCAAAAACGCCCACAAGGTTTGTTTGCGATGAAGGGCCGAAGTGCCGAGGCTTGATATGCACACCACAACAACGACTATGACTTCTGCGATGCAACTCCCTCAACCCGCCCCTCTGATGAGTCGCCGTGCATGGGTGGCTTTCTTGGCGGCCCTCGTCACGCTGTGCGCGGTGGTGCCGGTGCTCAATCTGTGGGTACCCGAGAGCAGCCTGTTTCACATGAGCGACTACGCGGTAGGCTTGGTCGGCAAGATCATGTGCTACGCCATCTGTGCCTTGGCCATGGACTTGATTTGGGGCTACACCGGCATCTTGTCGCTCGGCCACGGTTTGTTTTTTGCCTTGGGCGGTTATGTGATGGGCATGTACCTCATGCGCCAGATCGGCACCGACGGCAATTACAAAAGTAACTTGCCCGACTTCATGGTGTTCCTCGATTGGAAAACCTTGCCATGGCACTGGACCTTCAGTGACAGCTTCATCGCCACTTTGATTTTGGTTGTCGCTGTGCCTGGCGTGCTGGCTTGGGTGTTTGGCTACTTTGCGTTTCGCTCACGCATCAAAGGGGTGTACTTCTCCATCATCACGCAGGCGTTGACGTTTGCTGCGATGTTGCTGTTTTTTCGCAACGAAACGGGTTTTGGTGGCAACAACGGCTTCACCGACTTCAAGCGCATCTTGGACTTGCCCATTGCCACGCCGGCCACGCGCATGACGCTGTTTGTCATGACCAGCGCTTGCCTCTTGGGCTGCTACGTATTCGCCCGTTGGTTGGTGCAAAGCAAGTTTGGTCGTGTGTTGCAAGCCATTCGTGATGCAGAGAGCCGCGTGATGTTTTCGGGCTACTCACCGCTGCCGTACAAATTGACCATCTGGGTGATCTCGGCCGTGATGTGCGGCATTGCAGGCGCGCTGTATGTGCCGCAAGTGGGCATCATCAACCCCAGCGAAATGAGCACAGCCAACTCGATTGAGATCGCCGTGTGGGCTGCAGTGGGCGGTCGTGCCTCGCTGATTGGCCCCATCGTGGGTGCTTTCTTGGTCAACGGCATGAAGAGCTGGTTGACTGTGACGGCTCCTGAGTTTTGGTTGTATTTCTTGGGCGCGCTGTTCATTGGCGTGACGCTGTATTTGCCACAAGGTGTGGTGGGGTTTGTTCAAAAAATGAACGCCAAGAAACAGTCAGGAGAGAAAGCATGACCCCCGATCTGTTTGAACAAGGCGCAGAACGCTTAGCCACGCACCAAGCCCGTGTGGTGGCCGAGGTCACCTCGGGTGACCGCAGCGCAAGCTTTGGCCGCATTCACGAGCCCGGCTCGTTGGACTTGACCCACGGTCGCATCTTGTATTTGGAAGATGTGCATGTGAGCTTCGATGGTTTCAAGGCCATCAACGGTTTGTCGCTCGACATCGCGCCTGGCGAGTTGCGTTGCATCATTGGTCCGAACGGCGCCGGCAAGACCACGATGATGGACATCATCACGGGCAAAACCAAGCCCGATTCAGGTCAAGTATTTTTTGGCAGCACCATTGATTTGCTGCGTCACAACGAACCTGAAATCGCGCAGTTGGGCATTGGTCGCAAGTTCCAAAAACCCACAGTGTTTGAACAGCTGACCGTCTTTGAGAACTTAGAGTTGGCCTTGAAAACCCACAAAGGGGTGGCGGCTTCGATGTTTTTCAAGCTCAACGGCACCCAACGTGACCGCTTGGGTGAGGTGCTGAAAACCATTCACTTAGAAGACAGCGTGCGCCGCCAAGCGGGCAATTTGAGCCATGGCCAAAAGCAATGGTTAGAGATCGGCATGTTGCTCATGCAAGACCCCAAGTTGTTGCTGCTTGACGAGCCCGTGGCCGGCATGACCGACTATGAAACAGAGCGCACAGCCGAGTTGTTTTTGACGCTGAAAGGCAAGCACTCGCTGATGGTGGTGGAGCATGACATGAGCTTCATCAACACCATCTCAGACATTGTCACCGTCTTGTGCGACGGCTCTGTGCTGGCGCAAGGTACGCTGGCACAGGTGCAAGCCGACGAGCGCGTGATTGAGGTGTATTTGGGCCGTTGAGGTTCAAACTAAAAAACGAGACACACACCATGCCCCTCTTAGAAGTCAACAACATCAACCAGTACTACGGCGGCTCGCACATCTTGCGTGACGTCAGTTTCACCGCCGAACTCGGCAAGATCACCGTGCTTTTAGGGCGCAACGGCGTGGGTAAAACCTCGTTGCTGAAGTCGCTCATGGGGGCGGTGCCCATTCGCAGCGGCAGCATCACATTTGATGGCTATGCCATTGAGCGTCACGCCCCTTATGAGCGTGCGCGTGCCGGTATTGGCTACGTGCCACAGGGCCGCGAAATCTTTGCACGCTTGACGGTGGAAGACAACTTGCGCATGGGTTTGGCCACGCAGCCCGCAGGCACCGACATTCCCGCTGAGTTGTACGAATTGTTTCCCGTGCTCAAGCAAATGATGCACCGTCGAGGTGGTGATTTGTCGGGTGGACAGCAGCAGCAATTGGCCATTGCGCGGGCGTTGGCGTCGGGCCCCAAACTCTTGGTGTTGGATGAGCCGACCGAGGGCATTCAGCCCAGCATCATCAAAGACATTGGTCGCGTGATTCGGATGTTGGCCAACCGCGGTGACATGGCCATTGTGTTGTGCGAGCAGTACTACGACTTTGCCGAAGAGCTGGCCGACGACTATTTGGTGATGGAGCGCGGCGAGGTGATTGCACGCGGCCCGGGCTCAGAAATGCAGGCCAAGAACGTGCGCCAATTGGTCGCGATTTAAGCGCAGGCGAGGGGCAAAAATAGCCCCATTCGCCTGCTCACATCGCCCAGATTCGAGGCGGCTGGTCGTTCATGGTCCACAAACCTTTGCGCCATGCCGCCCACACGCTGCGCAGCAGCGTTTGGGCCGGCTCCACCAACGGCGAGAGGGTACGTACCACCACCACACGCGGATGAGGTGAGGTGACGCCTGCATGCAGTCCCGCGGGTGCGTGTTCGGTGAACTCACGGGCGAGTGCCAAGGCCAAGTCGCGACGCTCACGGGGCAGTTCTGTACCGCAAGCAAAGACCAAGGTCGCCAAGCACCTTGTACCCGCTAGACCGAGGGGGCCATTGAGCAGGCGCTCGTCTTGCGCGTCAATCAAGCCGCGTTCCAACCAAACGCCTGAAATTTCAAGATGCTGCTGGAGCTGACCTTTTTCAAACGGTAAGTTGGCATTGGGCAATCCGAGCGCCGTGATGTCCCACGCCATCAACTCTGCGGTGGGGGCAAGGTCGAACACGGCATGGTTCAAGCCATGGCAGCCGTTGTAGGCGATGGTTTCCAGCGGCAGCCATTCCAAGCGCGTGTGTTCGCCGAGGGTGGCATGTACCTTTTGCGTGGCCAAGCCTTGCTCGCTGCGGTAGAACCGCGTGGCGCCAGGCGTGGTCACCAAGCCGTGTGATTCGGAGGCCATGGTGACGGTGATGTCCAGCACGTCGCCGCCGACCAAACCACTCGGCGGGTGCACCAAGACGTTGTGGCACACCGCGTCGCCTTCGGGGTAGAGGCTTTGCAAAATACGCAGAGGGCCATCGTGTTCAAACCGTGCAACGGTTCGCGTGCCCTCTCGCGCGTAGTCCAACGCCAGTTTGGCGTGCCAGCCTTTGACCGTCATCGTCCAGCGGCTTTGTCGGCTTTCACTTGCTTGGCGATGGCTTCCACTTGTTCGTTCGACATGCCGTACTTGGCTTGTAATTTCTTGAGTTTGCGTTCTTCTTCTTCGGTCACGATGTCATCGGCCAACACTTCGCGAACTTCCATTTCATAGAAGGTTTCGCGGCGTTGCACTTGGGCGGTGTACGCGGTCGCCACCACACCGGTCAAGATCGCGGCCAAGGCGATGGCGAGTACTTGTGTCACCACGACCAAGATGGTGCCCACAAAGGTGACGGGGTCCACGTTGCCCCAGCCTGAAATGATGGTCAAGATGAACCAATGCATGGCGGCCGGAATAGAGGGGAATACATCAGGTTGTTCATGGCCTTCAATGATGTAGATCAGCGAGGAAAACAACAAACAGCTGATGAACAGCAAAAACATGGCGGACGAAAAGGAATCACGCTCAGCTTTGACCGCTTCGAGCATGTCTTCCATGGCGCTGTTGTAGCGCGACAGCTTGAAAATTCGCATCAAACGGAACATGCGCAACACGCGCAAGTCTGCACCCGGAAAGAGCAGTTGCAAGTAAAACGGGACGGTGCTGAAAAAGTCCACCAGCCCATAGGCACTGAACAGGTATTCTTTTCGGCCTTTCCAAGGCGAGTCGTTGTCTGCGGGGTATTTTTCGCTGTAAGACCATACGCGCAAGGCGAACTCGACCGAGAACACCCCGACGCTGACCAAATCAAAATAGTGAAAGAAGCCTTCATAGGCCTCATGAAATTGGTGAACCGATTCCAAGATGATGGCGATCACGTTGGCGATCACCAGCACCGCGATGAAAATTTCGCAGGTATGGCTGGCCTTGTCAGGCACTGCGCCATCCAAAATTTCAAAAGTACGGCGCTTGATGGCTTTGTAAGTACGCATGCTGGTCGGTGTCATTCTTGTGCCGCTTTCTTGTCGGCTTTCACGCGCTCAACCATGACTTGCACTTCTTCATCGGTCAAACGGAACTGGTTTTGGAGGCGTTTGAGACTGTCACGTTCTGCATCGCTGATGTTGTCATCGGCCAAGACTTGAATGAGCTGCTCTTGGTACGCCGATTTCTTGCGAGACATTTGTGTGGCAAAGGCAGAGGCCACGATACCGGTCATGATCGCCGCCATACACACGCCCAGAAAGCCGGTCAGCAACGCGATCATTTCGCCCGCATGTGTGACGGGCTCGACGTTGCCATAGCCCGAGGTGATGGTGATGATGGACCAGTAAATCGAGTGTGGGATGGAGCCAAAGAACTCTGGCTGTTCGTGGCCTTCGGCAAAGTGCATCAACGAGGCAGACACGATGGTGGCAATCAACAACAAGAATGCAGCAGAGCCAAAGGCGCGGCGCTCGGAATGCACGGCTTGAAACAAGTCTTGCAGCGCGGTGTTGTATTTGGAGAGTTTGAGAATTCGCAGCAAGCGCAAGACACGCAAGATACGCAGATCGAGGTAAGGGAAGAACATGTGCAGGTAATGCGGCATGGTGGCAAAGAAGTCGACCAAGCCAAAAACACTGAAGATGTAGCCACGACGACCGCGCCAAGCGCCGCCTTCTTCTGGCGTGTAGCGTGCGCCCAAGGACCAGACGCGCAAGACATATTCAAGCGTGAAAAACATCACGCTCCAAAATTCCAGTTCATGGAAGAAGTCTTTGTAAATCGCGTGGATTTCAGGCACAGAGTCCAAGATCACGGCAGAGCAGTTGACCAACACCACGGTGGTGATGAGCAGTTCAACGTATTTGCTGACTTTGTATTTGTGAGATCCGTCTAAGACCTCCATGAGGGAGTGTTGGAAACCGGTAGTCATCGAAAAAAAGTCATCAATCTATGTATCAAAAGAGCCGAGCCACACGAAGGCGTCAAGCTTTGCCCTGAATTTTTTGCCACAGCGCGAATTCGGCATCTGACAAACGCTGGCCTTGCATGGCTGCTTCGTCAAATTTGCTGCTATCGGTTTGAATGCCCAGTTGTCGAATTTGGCCCAACAACATCTTGTAGTGTTCGACAGCCAACTCCGGTGTTTCTGCGATTTTGTGAATGGGTAACGGCGTGCGTTCTTCCAGTTCGTGCTCTTGAATCACTTGGTCAATCAGGGCGTTGATTTCCTCGGTCGACAGGTGCAGCCGTTTCGCTTCTGAACGAATGATGACGGCCTCATCCTCGTCGATACGACCGTCTTTGAGGATGCTGAACAAGTTGGCTTTCAACGCGTCACGTTCTTTCACCAACTCGTCGCTGAAGGCCGAGGCCAGCAAGGCGGCAGGAATGGCGAAAATACCAATGCCCAACAACGCCAGCACGATGGTCAATGTACGGCCCACAGGGGTGACAGGCGAAATGTCGCCGTAGCCCACGGACGCCAAGGTGATCACCGCCCAGTAAATGGAGGTTGGGATGTTTTCGAACTTGTCGGGTTGCGCATCGTGTTCAAACAAGTAGCCGAGGCTGGCTGTCAAGATCACCAGCAACAACATGATGAAGGCCGAGGCACTCATGATGGGCCATTCACGCACGACCACTTTCACCAAGACGGCCGTGGCATCACTGCCGCGTGTGAGTTTGAGCAATCGGGCCAAACGGAAGACCCGCAAGAATCGCAAGTCAAAGAGGTGGTGCAAAAACACTTCCAAGTAGAAGGGCAGCACGGCCAAGAAGTCAATGAAGGTCGATGGCGATTTGGCCTGTTTGATGCGACCTAAGACGGCGCCTTTGTAGCCCGGTTCTTCGACACAGGAATACAAGCGCATGCAATATTCCACCGTGAAGATGGCGACAGCCACGGCATCCAAGATCACGAATTGCAAGTTCAAGATGTAGTGCACGCTTTGCACAGACTCCAAAACCACGGCCATGACCGACAGCAAAACCCAAACTGCGATGAACACTTCAAAAATGTTCTGCATGGTGCCGCCGTAGGGGCTGGGGAACACCAAGGCATGGATCTTTTGGCGGAATGTGCGATCTTTGTTGAGGCGTTTGAACTCGGCGATGGCAGGCACCACCACGCGGAACAATTTCAAAATTCGCAGCAATCGCAAGAACCGCAGAACGCGCAAATCAATGGGAATGAACGCCTTCAAGTAGAAGGGGGCGACAGCCAAAAAGTCGATGATGGCGAAAGGGCTGGTGGCAAAAGAAAAACGCGCGTGTTTGGCGGTTTTGAATTCTTCGTCCTCAGGTGCCAAATAAAACCGCAACAGGTATTCAATGGTGAATACGGTCACGGAGAAGATGTCAAAGAAGTCAAACCAGTGTTTGTAGGGTTCGTACACCGCAGGGACATGCTCGAACATCAAGGTGAACAGGTTGCCTACGATGAGAAAACTGATCCATTTGTCGATGTCTTTTTGGAAGTTCCCAGGAATGTGGGGGTCCAACAGCCAAGCGTACAGCCACTTGCGCATGGGCAAGTCTTTGGAAATCTCAGCTTCTTGTGCTTGGCCAAGAATGGCCTGCATGTCGATGTCTTTGAGGAAATGGTTGGGTTTTGTCGCCATGATGAACCTCAGAATTCCAACTCGGTGATCTTGATGGGGTAGCCACCCTTGTCGCAAACCGTGATGCGCACCTGCATCTTGTAATCAATCGAATCGCTCTCAACCAAGGGCGTGACCACGAAGGGCACAGGGGAGCCGGGTGGCGTGGCCATCAGGTCTTCCAACACAATGGCGCCCATGATTTGACGGTCTGACGGTATGCATTGCGGCACCAGCTGAGGGAGCTCGTTAAAAAATGGGTTACGTAAATCTTTCAATTCCGTCTCGGCCATCAAGTAGGCCAAGCAGGCGCCCCACGTGCCAGCCACGGGGGGGGGCGATTTGGCGGGGTCTTGTGTGGGTTTGACGCCGCCTTTGCATGCAGGGTGTTTGAAGTCTGCATCAAAGCGTGCTCCGCTCGCCTCGGTCAACCAAACTGCCCAAGCTTCGCCATTGCGTTTGGAGTCTTCGGTCTTGTTACCTTCTCGGTAGTTCAAGACGCCAAGCCAAGTCACGCAGACCAAAACGCCTGCTAAAAACACCATAAACAAGTAATCGGCGGTGGTGGGGCCGAGCGTTTTGTTCTCAGGCGTTGGGTCGTGGGGTGAGTCCATGGGAGTGCTGCCGTTGAGATAAAAAAATGGCGATCTTTGTTAAAAAGACCGCCGAGGCCATCTATTCATGATATTCGCAAATTTGGCGAATATTTTGAATTTACATCAAAAATGATGATAGTTTGAAAGGCTGATGGCCCTCTGACAAGCTGTCCACAAGGGCTTCTAAGCGTTCACCCCAGTTGCGGTTTTCAATGATCTTGCGATCCGCGATGTGCCCATCCGGTGGTGTGTTTTTCGATGTAGCTGAACAGCTCATACATCACCATCGCCATGGCGCCCACCACCACCAAGCCAGCAAAGGCCAAGCCCATTTGCATGGCAGAGCCTGCGGAGATCAGCAGATAGCCGATGCCCTCGTTGGCAGCCGTCATTTCTGACACGGTGGTGCCGACAAATGCCAAGGTGATCGCCACTTTGAGTGAGCCGTAGAAATAAGGCATGGAGCGGGGCAGGCCGACTTTGATCAAGACGTCCCAGCGCTTGGCACCCAAGACGCGCAACACGTCTTCAAGCTCGGGCTCCAAGGTGGCCAAGCCCGTAGCGATGTTGACCATGATGGGGAAGAAGCTGATCAAGAAGGCCGTCAAGATGGCTGGGCCCACGCCAATGCCAAACCACACCACCAAGATCGGCACAAAGGCAGCCTTGGGCAGCGCGTTGAAACCGGTCATCAATGGGTAGACGGCGGCATAGGCCAAGCGTGAGCTGCCAATGACGAAGCCCAACAGCACGCCCACGACGATGGCAATGCCAAAGCCCACCATGGTCACCCAAAAGGTGCGCCAAGCGTGGGCCGCAATCACGTCGCGAAATTCCACCATTTGTTGCCAAATGCGAATCGGTGAGGGGAAGATAAATTCAGACACATTGAAGAGCGAGCACAGCGCTTGCCAAATCAGCAAGGTGGCCACGAGCAGGCCCCAAGGCGCCCAAGTTTCGAGTTGTTTTTGAGTCATGGTCTTGCGTTCGAATTACTGCTGAATGGCGGCGCCCGTTTTGCGCATGGCCCCGATGTGGCCGCGCAGCTCATGCACGATGTTGGTGAACTCGGGGGTGTAGGTCACCTCTAAGTCACGAGGGCGTGGCAAGTCGATGTCGCGTTTGACCACAAAACGGCCTGGGCTCTTGCTCATCACATAGACGGTGTCGGCCAAGAAGACCGACTCGCGCAAGTCGTGGGTGACCAAGATGACGTTGAACTTTTGCTCGGCGTGCAAGTCGCGCAGCGTGCACCACAGCTCTTCGCGGGTGAACGCATCCAACGCGCCAAAGGGCTCGTCGAGCAAGAGCATCTTGGGTTCATGAATCAGCGCGCGGCAAATGCTGGCGCGCTGTTGCATACCGCCCGACAACTCCCACGGGAACTTGCGTTCATAGCCGCCCAAACCCACGGTTTGCAGCAGTTTGAGCGCACGTGCTTCGTACTCCGCCTTCTTCTCTTTGAAGTTGGCGCGGTAGGGTTCCACGATTTCCAAAGGCAACAACACGTTGTCCAGTGTGGTCCGCCAAGGCAGCAGGGACGGCGATTGAAACGCCATGCCACTGATCTTGAGCGGGCCATTGACAGGCTGGCCATCCACAAAGATGCTGCCACGGCTGGGCTTTTTCAAACCCGTGGTGAGCTTCATGAACGTGGATTTACCGCAACCTGAGGGTCCGACGATGGCGATGAATTCGCCTTGTTTGACCTGCAAGTTGATGTCTTCCACCGCGAAGTGGTCTTGGGCCATCAGCTCGTCGTTGTAGGCGAGCCAGACGTTTTGGAAGTCGACGAAGTTGGAGTCAGAAGCAGTCATCAAGTCAGCGCCAGTTTATTTTTTCGCTTTTGGGGTCGGCAGCACGTCGAGTTCTTTGGCCGTGGGTAAGAACGCACCGTTCCAAATTTCATCGGCTTTCACACGTGTTTTGGTGTTGAACGCGTCAGACACTTGCGACGCCATCAACGACAAACGTGGGCCTTTGATTTGACCGAAACCTTCGGCGCGGGCATCCGCGCTGTTGATGACGGTGTCGATGGCCAGTTGCAAACGGCGTGTTTCCAGAGGCACGTTGATGATGCCGTCACGGGCTTTCACGGTCTCGATCGACGCTGCGGGGTTGCCGATCACGTCTTTCATGCCCTTGGCGAAGGCGGCCAAAAAGGCTTTCACGGCAGCTGGGTTTTCTTTGATCATCTTGGGCGACGCGATGATGGCGTTGCCGTACAGCTTCACACCGTAGTCTGGGTATTGCAGCACGACCACGTCTTCGGCTTTCACGCCACGGGCTTCAATGTTGAGCAACGAGGTGAAGGTGAAGCCAGTGATGGCGTCCACATCGCCGCGCACCAACATGGTTTCACGCAGAGGGGGGTCCATGGCGGTCCACGCCACGTTGGTCACGTTGTTGGCCTTGGCAAAAATGGGGAAAGCGCGACGGCCTGCGTCAAACACAGGGGCGCCCAGCTTTTTGCCAGTCAAATCGGCGGGCGTTTTGATGCCTGATTTTTTCAACGCCATCACCGAAGCGGGGGTGTTGTTGTAGACCATCATCACGGCCACTGGCTTGTTGGGGGCGTCAGGGTTGTTGGCGTGGAACTCCATCAAGGCAGCCAAATCGGCAAAGCCCATGTCGTAGGAGCCCGAGGCCACGCGGGTCACCGCGCCACCAGAGCCGTTGCCGGCATCGACCGTCACGTCCAGCTTGGCATCCTTGAAATAGCCTTTGGCTGCGGGCACCAAAAACAAGGCGGCAGGGCCTTCAAAACGCCAGTCGAGCTGGAACTTAATCGGGGTGGCTTGCGCAAAGGCGCTGCCAAAACTGGCGGCCAAGGCCAAGCCGAGTGTGGTTTTCAAAAAGGTGCGTTTGATCATGGGGATTCCTAAAGCTGGTGACAGCATTAACGGTGTGATGAACTGACTCTTGCAATAACGGTGCCCGCTTATCTGCGGCTGTTGCCGTTACTTAGGCGCAAATTGTGCGCGACTTTGGTTTGTATACAAAACGGGTTTGCACCAAGATTGGGCATGTGCACTGCGTGCGTGCATTTCTTGAGTGCGGCACGCGCATGAAAAAAGCCAGCACGCAGGCTGGCTTTTTTCAGGAGGCGGGGGCCGTTCAGTGGCTGTCCGCCTGACGCGCGGCTTCGACCGCTGCCGAGTCGTCGGCCGAGGCGCCGTTGAAGAACAAGTTCAGCAGCACCGCAGACAGTGAGGCCAACAAGATGCCCGACTCAATCAGTGGGTGCAGGTTGTGCGGCATCCATTGTTTGAAGTTAGGCGCGATCAACGGGATCATGCCGATGCCAATCGAGATGGCCACGACCAAGCTGTTGAAGCGGTTGGTTTTGAAGTCCACACCGCCCAAGATGCGAATGCCGGTGGCTGCCACCATGCCGAACATCACCAAGCCAGCGCCGCCCAACACCACGGTGGGCAAGGACTCGACCAAGGCAGCCATCTTGGGAATGACGCCCAAGATGATGAGGATGATGCCGCCTGCCACGCACACAAAGCGGCTCTTCACACCCGTGACGGCAACGAGGCCCACGTTTTGCGAGAAGCTGGTGTAGGGGAAGGTGTTGAAGATGCCGCCAATCAGCGTGCCCAAACCGTCGGTACGCAAACCACGGGTGAGCGCGGCGCGGTCCACATGGCGGTCGGTCATTTCGCCCAAGGCCAAGAACATGCCGGTGGACTCGATCATCACCACGATCATCACCAAGGTCATGGTGAGGATGAGCACGGGGTCAAACACAGGCATGCCAAATTGGAAGGGTGTGACGATGCCAAACCACTCGGCCTTGCCCACTTTGTCAAAGTTCATCAGGCCCATGCTGGTGGCCACGATGCCGCCGATGACGATGCCCAAGAGCACCGAAATGTTGGCGATGAAACCTTTGGCGAACTTGGCAATCATCAAGATGGAAACCAGCACCAAGGCGGCAATGCCCACGCCGGTGAGGTCGGCGTATTTGGGATTGGGCATCTTGGCCATCAAAGCCAAATCTTTGGGCACAGCTGGCAAAGTAGAGCCAGGGGCTGAGGCTGCAGCCGCGGCATCAGCCAGCCACTTGGCGTGTTCTGGATTGACGATGGACGGGGCAGTTGGGCCGAAGGGGTTTCCAAAAATCCAGTTGATACCGATGCGCATCAAGCTGATGCCAATCACGGCAATGATGGTGCCGGTCACGACGGGTGGGAAGAAGCGCAACATGCGACTGACCAAGGGGGCGATCAGCATGGAGATCACGCCTGCGCCCATGATGGCACCGAAGATGAGTTGTGCACCGCTGTCGCCCGGGTTGGCATTGGCCATCGACACCATGGGAGCCACGGCCGCAAAGGTCACGCCCATCATGACGGGCAGTCGGATGCCAAACCATTGGGTCGCCCCCCAAGACTGAATGAGGGTGACCAAGCCGCACACAAACAAGTCGGCTGAAATGAGCATGGCCACTTGTTCGGGGCTGAGTTTCAAGGCGCGCCCGACGATGAGTGGCACAGCCACGGCACCGGCGTACATCACCAAAACGTGCTGAAGGCCCAAGGCGGCGAGCTTGCCCGTGGGCAAACGCTCGTCAACAGGGTGGGTGGAAGAGGTCATGGGAATTTCTCCAAGTTAATCGCATACAAAACTGTATACAGTTATTCGTTTGGAGATACTTAGAAGAAACCCTTGTATGAATCGTGTGAACAATAGACACCGTTTGTTTTGGCCATCCTTCGCAATTTTCAGGAGATCACGCTTTGAATCAATCGATCCGTTACGGCATCATCGGCTGCGGCATGATGGGACAAGAGCATTTGCGCAACATCGCGTTGTTACCGGGTGCCAGCGTGACCCGTATTTTTGAGCCTGATGACGCGATGGCAGAGCGCAGCTTGGCCCTCGTGCCTCATGCCCAGCGCGTGGCCAGCTTGGCCGAGGTGGTAATGGCCGATGACGTGGATTGTTTGTTGATCGCCAGCCCCAACTTCCGCCATGCCGAGCAACTGCGCGAGATCGCAGCGCTGCGTCCCTTGCCTTTGTTGCTTGAAAAGCCGGCCTGTACCTCGTTGGACGATGTGCGAGCCTTAGCCGCTTTGGCTAGCCAATATCCCGCTCCAATTTGGGTGGCGATGGAATACCGCTACATGCCGCCTGTGGCGTTGTTGGCCCAAGAGGTGCACCGCCAGCTCAACACGGGCCCCGTGACGATGCTGTCGATTCGTGAACACCGCTTCCCATTTTTGGTGAAAGTGGGTGACTGGAACCGCTTCAACCAATACACCGGTGGCACCTTGGTCGAAAAATGCTGCCATTTCTTTGACTTGATGCGTCACCTCACCCAAAGCGAGCCTGTGCGCATTTATGCCTCTGCGTCGGTGGCTCACAACCATTTGGATGAGCAGTACCCCTTGGGAACGCCCGATATTTTGGACAACGCCTACGTGGTGGTGGACTTCGCATCAGGCCAGCGTGCGTTGCTGGAGTTGTGCATGTTTGCCGAAGGGGCACGCTACCAAGAAGAGATTTCGGTGGTGGGGCCCAAAGGCAAGGTGGAGTGTTTTGTGCCAGGGCCAGGTCGTTTTTGGCCTGAGCATTTGGGCGAGGCACCTATGCCAAAGCTCGTCATCAGCCCGCGTGAACCCAAAGGTCCGCGCGAGTTGGACGTGCCGGTCGACGCCGTGGCCTTGGCCGCGGGTGACCACAATGGCTCCACGCTTTATCAGCACCAACGCTTCAACGCGGTGGTCCGAGGTGAGGGGGATATCGAGGTGAGCTTGCGCGATGGCTTGGCTGCCGTCGTCATGGGCTTGGCGGCACAAGAGTCGGCGCGCACGGGACAAGCGATTGACTTGACGCATGGCGCGTACGCTTTGGGCAGCTTGCTCCAAGGTGTCTAACTTGGCGATAACCCCGAGCGCTAGGGACATGGATTCCTTTATTATTCATTCATAGATTTCGCGCGATCGTTTACAGGGTTTTAGATTCAATTTATGGCATCCGTCCAACTCCAACAAGTCACCAAAAGCTACGATGGCAAGCACAACGTCATCCACGGCATTGACTTGGACATTCAACACGGCGAGTTTGTCGTGTTTGTGGGGCCGTCGGGCTGCGGCAAGTCCACCTTGCTACGCATGATTGCCGGCTTGGAAAGCATCACGGGCGGCGATGTGTTGATTGATGGCGTGCGCGTCAACGACCAAGCGCCGCGCCACCGTGACATTGCCATGGTGTTTCAAGACTACGCGCTGTACCCCCACAAGAGCCTGTACGACAACATGGCGTTTGGCCTGCGTTTGCGCAAGATGCCCGAAGATGAGATCAAGCGCCGCGTCATGGATGCCGCACGCCTGCTGCACATCGACCACATGTTGGACCGCAAACCGGCGGCCTTGTCGGGCGGCCAACGCCAGCGCGTGGCGATTGGCCGTGCCATCGTGCGTCAGCCCAAAGTGTTTTTGTTTGACGAACCCTTGTCCAACCTCGACGCGCAGTTGCGTGGTGAGATGCGCAGCGAAATCAAAAAATTGCACCAGCGCTTGGGGGCCACCATCATCTACGTCACCCACGACCAAGTCGAAGCGATGACGTTGGCCGACCGCATTGCCGTGTTGAGCGGTGGGCACAAGATGCAATACGCCAGCCCGGACCAGATTTACAACCGTCCCGCGGCCCAGTTTGTGGCCGGCTTCACCGGTAGCCCGCCGATGAACTTGCTGCCGTGTTCGCTTGCGAACGGGTTGGCGGACGTTGGCGGTGCAGGCGTCGCTTTGCCTGCCGATTTGTGGGCGCGTGCCGCAGCGGCAGACGGCCATGTGTTTGGCATTCGCCCCGAAAACATCGCATTGAGTCCTCGCGACGGGCAAGCCCACATCGCCATGAATGCGCAAGTCGTCATCACCGAGCCACTGGGAGCGGAGACTTTGGTGACCTTCCAAGTGGGGCAAGCCGAGTTGGTGGCGCGTTGCGCGCCTGACTTCAGAGCGCCCGCTGGCAGCGCACAAACGATTTACTTGGACGCCTCGGCGCTCCACCTGTTCAATGCATCCACAGGGCAAGCGCTTTGACGTCGGCCCGCACCTTTGAATTTATCCAACGGAGACAAGCCATGAAAAAACGTCAAGCATTGAAATTCACCGCATTGGCCTTGGCCGCAGGCCTGTGCGCAGGCAGCGTGTGGGCGCAGCAAACCACCTTGCGTGTGTTTGTGGGCCCTAACCAGCGTCCTGACTTGCAGCAAAAGCTCTTTCAGGAATACAACAAAGCCAACCCCAACGTGAAGGTCGAGATTGAGACCGGCGGCGCCACCTCAGAGTTGCAACGCCAGTACCTGTCCACCGTGCTCAACGCCAAAGACTCGGCGATTGACTTGTTCTTGATCGACATCGTGAACCCCGCGCAGTACTCGTCCAAAGGCTGGATCGAGCCCTTGGACAAATACGTGGGCGGCCCCGCAGCCTTGCGCAACGACTACTTGCCCGTGTACCAGCAAGCCAACGTGATTGACGGCAAAGTGTTCGCCATGCCCAGCCAAGGCGATGCGATGTTCATGTATTACCGCAAAGACTTGCTCGCCAAATACGGCGTGGCCGAGCCCAAGACATGGGACGAGTTGGCCGCTGCTGCCAAAAAAATCATGGCCGGTGAAGGCAATGCCAATTTACAAGGCTTGTCGATTCAAGGTGCGCCAATTGAGGGGGCTGTGTGTACCTTCTTGTTGCCTTACTGGGGCCAAGGCAAGCAGTTCAACGACGCGGGCGGCAAGCTGACGCTGGACAAACCCGCCGCCGTGAAAGGTTTGAACGCTTGGTTGGGCATGGTTGACCAAGGCGTGATCAAAAAGAACGTGGCCGAGGTGAAAACGCCTGACACGGTCAACGAGTTCAAAGCCGGTCAAGTGGTGTTCGCCATCAACTGGGGTTTTGCATTTGACCGCTTCAAAGACGACGCCGATTCCAAAGTCAAAGGCCAAGTGGGCGTGATGCCACTGCCCGCCATGGCTGGCGGCAAATCGGCCACCTGCATGGGCGGCTGGCAGTGGGCGATGAACGCATACAGCACCCACAAAGACGAAGCAGGCAAGCTCATCAAGTTCTTGTCGTCCAAGCAAGCCAGCGCGTTTGTGGCCAAAGAGGGCTCCATCTTGCCGGTCTTCCAAAGCGTTTACGCAGACCCCGAGGTGAACAAAGTGGTGCCTTGGTTCAAGGACGCGTTGCCCGTGGTCTTGGCAGCCCAAAGCCGCCCCATGGTGAACGACTACGGCCAAGTCTCCGACATCATCCGCACCACCACCAGTGCCATCTTGGCTCGCACCAAAACGCCTGAAGCGGGTGTGGACGAAATTGCCGCGCGCGTCGGTCGCCTGATGCGGTGATGCTGTCTAAGTTACGCGACCCCAGCGAGAAAACGCTCGCGGTGATGCTGCTGTCACCCGCGTTTGCGTTGCTGCTCGCCATCGTGGTGTATCCGATCGGCAAGCTGATTTACAACAGCTTGTTCGCCATCGACAAAGACGGTGCCTTCTTGGGGCTGCAAAACTACGTGGATGTGTGGCAAGACCCCTTGTTTTGGAATGCCACGCAAAACACCTTGCTCATCACCCTCATCACCGTGCCTGGCGCGTTGATCGTCGGACTGGCCTTGGCCTTGTTGGCGAATTTGCCGTTCAAGCGCAAATGGCCGGTGCGTTTGTCGCTGTTGCTGCCTTGGGCGCTCCCGCTGTCGTTTGCGGGTTTGATCTTTGCGTGGTTTTTTCACACCGAGTACGGCGTGGTCAACGATGTGTTGATGCGTTTGGGGCTGCAAGACGAGCCCACCAGTTGGTTGCTCAAACCGCGCTGGGCCTTTGCCGCCATTTGCCTGACCATCATTTGGAAAACAGCATCCTTCATGGCGCTGATTTTGTTGGCGGGTTTGCAGATGATTCCCCGTTCTTTGTACGAAGCTGCAGAAGTCGACGGCGCGAATTTGTGGCAACAGTTTTGGCAAATCACTATTCCCATGCTGATGCCCAGCATCGTGGTGGCCTTGATTTTTCGAACCATCACCGCGCTGCAAACCTTTGACATTCCGTACACCATGACCAAGGGCGGGCCCGGTGAGGCCACCGAAACCTTGGCAATGCTGATTCACAAATACACCATCGATTACTCCGACATTGGCTTTGGCTCCACGTTGGCCGTCTTCATGTTCGTGATCTCCTTGGTCGTGACGGGCTTTTATTTGAACCACATTGGAAAGAACGCCGCATGAGCATGGCGCAACAACACGGGTTGTGGTCGTCCCCCATGCTGCGCTGGATCGCGGCGGGCATTGTGGTGATCAATGGGTTTTTCCCTGCGGTTTGGATTTTGTTCACCTCGCTCAAGCCCGAGAGCGAATTGGTGCAGAAACCCATCACGTGGTGGCCGCATGGGCCGACGCTGGAGAACTATGTCCGCGCGTTCACCGACCAGCCGCTGCTGACGTACCTCAAAAACAGCGTGTTGGTGGCCTCCGGCGCCACGCTGCTGTCCTTGGTGGTGTCGGCATTTGCCGCGTATGCGATTGCGCGTTTGAACCTCAAATACCGCCAGCTCATCTTGACTTGCATCGTGGCGTCGAGCATGTTCCCGTTGGTCACCTTGCTGGTGCCCATTTTTGAGACCATGCGCGCTTTGGGTTGGCTCAATAGCTATGCCGCGTTGATTTTTCCGTATGTGGTGCTGAACTTGCCGGTTTGCACCTTGGTGCTGGTGAGCTTTTTCCAGAGCATTCCCAAAGACTTAGAAAACGCCGCCATGATCGATGGCTGCACCCGCATGGGCGCCTTGGTGCGCGTGGTGGTGCCCTTGGCCGCGCCTGGCGTGTTCACGGCGGGCATCTTGGCGTTTGTGAATTCGTGGGACGAATTTTTGCTGGCGTTGTCGCTCAATTCCAGCCCCGCCGTGCGCACGCTGCCGGTGGGCATTGCGCTGTACCAAGGTGAGTTCACCTTTCCTTGGCCCATCATTTCGGCCGCGCTGATCGTGTCCATCGTACCCATCGCGCTCCTGATCGCCGCTTTTCAAGAGCGCGTGGTGGGCGGCTTGACCCAAGGCGGTTTGAAGGGCTGAGGCTTAAGCGGGCAGTGCAGCAAACTGCGCCATTTTGCTGCGGTAATACCCCAGCCCACCTGCATCGGTGCTGCCAAAGCCGCGCACGGCTCCCAGCACGATGTGGTGGTCACCGGCTTCGATGAGTTGGTGGATGTCGCAATCAAACCAAGCCACGGCGCCCTCCAAGCGCAGACGTTGGCTGTCTAAGCGCTCGACGGGCACGTTGGCAAATCGATCCGCCATGCTGCCTGTGGCAAATTGCCCTGCCAATGCCGCTTGATGCTCGGCCAACACACTCACGGTGAAACCGCCTGAGCGTGTGAACGCCGCGTGGCTGCTGGCTTCGCGCCGAATGCTCCACAGCACCAAGCGTGGGTTGAGCGAGACCGAGCTGAACGAGTTGCACGTCATGGCCCAGTCTTGGCCCTCAAAATGGGCGGTAACCACCGTCACACCGGTGCCGAAGCTGGACAAGGCTTTGCGATAGTCCATCGCGTCTGTTGTGTTGTGCATGGTGTCCTTAAGGCACTTCGTGCCCGCAGGCCAATTCGTAGAGTTCAAACCACGTTTGGCGGTCCATGGGCACGCGCTCGGCTTGGTTGAATTGCGCGATGCGTTCCAGCTGGTTGGTGCCCATCACAGGCAGCACTTGGGCGGGGTGGTGCAGCAGCCAAGCGATGGCCACGGCGGTGGTGTCGGTGCCTGCGGCTTGGGCCAAGCTTTGCAATTTGGGTGCGAGGCGAGCGGCGGCCGTGCCTGCGGTGTGGGCTTGGGTGTGCAAACGTCCGCCGCCCAAAGGCGACCAAGCCATCACGGGCATGACATGTTGTTGCGCGTGGGCCATTTGACCGTTGATCAACGGGGCGGTGTTGAGCAAGCTCACTTCGAGTTGGTTGGTTTGCAGCTTGTGCGTCATGCGCGATTGCAGCAGGTCCACATCCCAAGGCATGAAGTTCGACACGCCGACGCCGCGCACTTTGCCACTCTTGATCAGGCCATCCAAGCACTCACCCAAGGCTTGGGCGTCCATCAGCGGGTCAGGGCGGTGGATCAACAGCAGGTCGATCACGTCCACACCGATGCGTTGCAGCGAGCGGTCCACGCTGGCGCGCACATGCGCGGGCGAGGTGTCGTAGTGCTTCACGCGGGTGGTGGGCCAGTGCTGCGAGAGCAACATGATGTCGGTTTTGGTGACGACTTCGATCTTGCTTTTCAGACCAGGGTGCGCTTTGAGTGTCTCGCCAAAGAGCGATTCGCAGCGGTAGTCGCCATAAATGTCGGCATGGTCGAAGGTGGTGATGCCTTGGGCCAAACACGCTTCGATGCGCGCCAAGTTGGCCTTCACCGAGGTGTCACTGGCTTCGCTCAAGCGCCACACACCGTAGGCCATGCGGCTCAAAGATTGACCGTTAGGCAGGGTGAGGCGACTCACGGGGGACTGACTCATTTGCGAACTCCTGTGCCCAGCGGTGTGGGCGGTGTGGTGGCGGGCACGCGCCCATATTCTTGGGCGAGTGACACGGTTTTGAGGTGGGGCAGCACTTTGGTGCCGAAGATTTCGCATTCGTTCAAGTGCGGATAGCCCGAGAAGATGAAGGCGCGTATGCCCATTTTCATATAGTCGTGGATCTCGCTGAGCACTTGGTCCACGCTGCCCACCAAAGCGGCGCCGCAACCGCTGCGGGCGCGGCCTACGCCGGTCCACAAATGGGGTTCGATGTAGCCCTCTTCGTCAGCGATGTCGCGGTTTTGGCTTTGCAATGCCACGCCCAAGCTCTTGGCGTCCAAGGCTCGATTGCGAATTTCTTGGCCTTTGCCGTCGTCGAGTTTCGACACGAGCTCACGGGCGTACTCGCGGGCTTCGGCTTCGGTGTCGCGCACGATCATGTGCACGCGCAGGCCGTAGTCGAGCAGGCGGTTGTGTTTGGCCGCTTGGGCATGCACGTCGCGCATGCGTTGTGCCAACACGTCTTTGGGCTCGGGCCACATCAGGTAGGTGTCGCAGTGGGCACCGCACAGGGCCAAGGCATCGGGGCTGTAGCCCCCGAAGTAGAGCAGGGGTCCGCCATTGATTTGGTAGGGCCGCACGGGGTCGGTGGACAAACCTTTGAGGTTGTAAATCTGGCCTTCGTAGTTGATCTCGTCTTGCGTCCACGCCTGCTTCAAGATCTCCACCACTTCCCACGAGCGGCGGTAGCGGTAGGCACTGTCTTCTTGCTGGCCAGGAAAGTCCGACGAGATCACGTTGAGCGTGAGGCGGCCTTCCAAGATGTGATCCAGCGTGGCCACGGTACGGGCCAGCATGGCGGGGTGCATTTCACCGCAACGGATGGCGGCGAGCAAATTCATGCGCGAGGTCTTGGGGGCCACCGCAGCGGCAAAGGTCAGCGTGTCTTGGCCGACTTGGTAAGACGACGGGCACAAGATGTTGCGAAACCCCAGCTCTTCCGCGCGCGTGACGATGCGGCTGGTGTTGGCCCAGTTGCTGCGCAAATCGCCATCGGGCACGCCCAAATGGCGGAAATCGTCGGAACACAAAGGCGCAAACCACGCGACTTCGGCACCCTGAATGTCGGCGCCTCTGACAGGAACAACGCTCATCAAAATCTCCTGATGGAAAAAGTGAATGAATGGTATATGAATTGAGTCATGCGTGTGATGGGTGTTTCCACGCATTTGCGATACTTGGACCCCATGAAGGCCTCCACTCCCGCCAAATCTTTGCCCGTGTATCTGCAAATCGCAGAGTTGCTGACGCGCCAGATCAAGGCGGGTTATTGGCAAAGCGGCGAGCGTTTGCCCACCGAGGCTGAGTTGGCCGAATCGTTGTCGGTGGCGGTGGGCACTTTGCGCAAGTCGCTGGCGCTGCTGTCTGAACAAGGTGTTTTGGAGCGCATTCAAGGCTCGGGCACCTATGTGCGTCGCGCCGAAGGGTCGCAACGCATTTACGAGCTGTTTCGCTTGGAATTGACCACGGGTCCCGGTTTGCCCACGGCGCACATTTTGGATGTGAGCGCTTGTGCCCGCCCTGCACATGTGCCCGTGTTGGGGGCGGACCCCGATGCACCTGTGTGGCGTGTGCGCCGCTTGCGCTTTTTGAGCCAAGTGCCCGTGGCGTTGGAAGAAATTTGGTTCGACGGCGCGCTGGCGCCTGCTTTGCAAGCGTCAGACTTGGGTGATTCCATGTATCTGTTCTACCAAACCCAGTTCCAAGTTTGGATTGCCCGCGTCGAAGACCGCATCAGCGCCGCACCCGCACCCGAGTGGGCCGCGCCGCCTTTGGGCATGCAGGCGGGGGCGTGTGCGGGATTCATTGAGCGCTTGTCGTGGACCGCCAACAACACCTTGGCGGAGTTTTCACAAACTTGGTTTGACCCAGCGGTGTGTCGCTACGCCTCGCGCATCAGCCAGTGACCGTGCGTTGACGTTTAGCCGAGCAGGTCTTGCAGGGTGCGCGCAATCACCTTGGTGGCGCGGCGCAAATCTTCCAAGTCCAAACGCTCATCCGCGCGCTTGGCATGACTCTCCAACACCGTGCGTGGACCGGCGCCGTAAATCACACCTGGAATGCCGCGTTCGCTGTACAAGCGCACATCGGTGTAGAGCGGTGTGCCCATGGCGGGAATGGGTTCGCCAAAGAGCTGTTCACCGTGCTTTTGAATGGCATCGACCAAGGGCTTGTTACCCGCCAGCGGTTGCATGCTGTGCGCCATGAGCATGCGCTTGATGTCCACGCTGATTTGCATGTCAGCTGCGCGGCCTTGGTTGAAGCCGGTGACCGCATCGGCAATGACTTGGCGAATGCTGGCCTCGACTTCGACGGGGTTTTCTTCGGGAATCATGCGGCGGTCGAGCTTGAGCGTGACCTTGCCGGGGATGACGTTGGTGTTGGTGCCGCCTTCAATCAGACCCACATTCACATACGGGTGGTTGATGCCCTCGACCTTGGAGGTGATGGCTTTGTACAAGGTGTTTTGGTGGTACAGCGCGTTGAGTACGGCCACGGCGCCTTGCAAGGCATCCACACCAGTCTCGGGAATGGCAGCGTGGGCCATCTTGCCGTGCACGGTGACTTCCATTTGCAAGCAGCCGTTGTGCGCGGTGACCACTTGGTAGCTGAAGCCGGCGGCAATCATCAAGTCGGGTTGGGTCAGGCCTTGGTCTAACAACCAGCCGGGGCCGAGCAGGCCGCCGAACTCTTCGTCGTAGGTGAAGTGCAGTTCGAGGTTGCCGTTGAGCTTGTGGTTTGCGGCCTGGTTCACGGCCTCGAGAGCGCGGGTGGCGAAGGTGAAGGTCGAGAAGTCGCACTTACTCACGGCGCTGGCGCGGCCATAAATTTTGCCGTCCACGATGTCGCCACCGTAGGGCTTTTGGGTCCAGCCTTCGCCAGGGGGCACCACGTCGCCGTGGGCATTGAGGGCGATGGTTTTGCCGGTGCCGTACTTGCGGCGCACGATGAGGTTGGTGATGGTTTCGAGGCCGTAGGCCTTCACATCGGCTTCGGGTACGGCGTGTTTTTCGGCGTCAAAGCCAAAGTCTTTCAACAGCGTGGCGGTGCGCTCGGCGTGGGGGGCGTTGTTGCCGGGGGGCGTGTCGGTGGGAACGCGGATGAGTTCTTGCAAGAATTTCACTTGCTCGTCGAAGTGCGCGTCAATCCAGGCGTCGAGTTGGGCGTAGGTGGTCTGGCTCATGGTGTGTCTCGGTGTTTTCGTAGTGGCTGTGACTTCTTGCGTGCGAGGCGTCTTTGGGTTTTGTGGTCGTGTCACGCGTGCGTGTTGTGCAGCATGTGCATGAAGGCGTCGATGGCCAATTGCATGTCGTCACTTGTCGTGGATTCCAGCGGGTTGTGGCTGATGCCTGCGTTTTGGCCACGCACAAACAGCATGGCTTGGGGCATGACTTCGTGCAGTTTCATCGCATCATGACCCGCGCCACTGGGCAGGTGGAACACGGGCACACCGAGGGATTGCACGGCTTGCTCCCAAAGTGCTTGTAGCTTCGCATCGCTCGGTGCAGCGCTGGCGCGCATGGTTTCTTCCAGCGTGTAGTGCAAGCCACGGCGTTCGCAAATGGCTTTGAGCACAGCAAGCACGTCGTTCATCAGCGCATCGCGCATGGCATCGGTGGTCGCGCGCAGATCGAGGCTGAATTGACAGCGACCGGGCACCACGTTGATGGAGCCATTGGGCACAGTCAGCATGCCGACGGTGCCTACCAAGTTGGCTTGTTGTGAGGCGCGTTTCTCGACGTAGAGCGCAAGTTCGGCGACGGCTGTGGCGGCATCGCGGCGGCGGTCCATGGGGGTGGTGCCTGCGTGGCTGGCCATGCCCGTGATTTCGCCCACAAAGCGCACGCTGCCGTTGATGGAGGTGACCACGCCCAGTGGCATGTCGAGCTCATTCAGCACAGGGCCTTGCTCGATGTGCACTTCGACAAAGCCCAAGTAGTCAGCGGCGTTGCGGGCGAGTTTGGGGATGTCGTTGATGTTCAAGCCTGCTTGTTTCATGGCTTGTCGCATGGTGATGCCATCTGCATCTTGTTGGTCCAGCCACTCGTGTTTGAAGTCGCCCACCAAAGCGCCAGAGCCTAAGAAGGTGGCTTTGTAGCGTTGGCCTTCTTCTTCGGCAAAGGCCACCACTTCAAGGTTGAAGGGCAGACGCTGGCCCGCACGGGCCAGTTCGCGCACGCAGGCCATGGGCACGAAGATGCCCAAGCGGCCGTCGTACTTGCCGCCGTTGCGCACGGTGTCGTAGTGCGAGCCGGTCATCAAAGTTTTCGCGTTGGATGCTGTGTCTGTGTGGGCCGCTTTGTAGACGCCCACCACGTTGCCCACGGCGTCAATGCGTACGTCGTCAAAGCCGCAGGCCTTCATGCCCAGCTCGATCGTGCGGCCGCATTTCAGGTGCGCGTCGGTCAGGTAGGTGACGGTGAGTTCTTCGCGTGCGGCTTGTGGCGCGTGTTGGTTGACCATGCCTGCGTCGCTGAACTGGGCCAACCACTCGTGCCAGTCCCACACCTCGTGGCCCAGCGTGGGCTCGTAGCCCAGCTTGTCATTCAAACGAATCTCCACGATGCGGTGAATGTTGCGCAAACACTCGGCCAGTTCGTAATCGGGATGGTTGTGCAAGCGGCGCTCGAAGGTGCTGATGATTTGCTGTTTGTTCAAACCCGACCCGCGCGGCCCACGCACGGCCAAGATGAATGGAAAACCAAACTTGGCGTTGTAGCTGGCGTTGAGCTGCTGGATGTGCGCAAACTCTTGGGGCGTGCAGTTGGTCAGGCCGGCTTTGGTTTGTTCATGGGTCGATTCAGCGGTGAGGCTTTTGCTCACCATGGCTTTGCCCGCCAACTCGGGGTGGGCGCGGACCAGCGCTAACTGGGGTTCACGGCCCGCCTTTTGCAGCACCTTCACCATGGCGTGCTTGAGCGCAGCGGCCGAGGCAAAAGGGCGCGCGTTCAGTGCTTGCTCGGCAATCCAATCGGAGTGTTCGTACAAGCCGGTCAGCAAGGCTGCCGCCTCGGCGCGGGGCAGGGTGTTGATTTGGTTCAGCGTGATGTGCGAGTGGCTCATGTCGTTTCCTGCGTCGGTGTAGGGCGGTACGAATGTTGTGTTGAAGCTGTGCGCTGCCGCAATTAGCTGCCGCTGAACGGATGCACTTGTTTCCAGTGACGCGCAATGTCAATGCGACGCGCCACCCACACGCGGTCGTGTTTGGCAATGTGGTCTAAAAACTTTTGCAGTGCCACGATGCGGCCGGGCTTGCCCAGCAAGCGGCAGTGCATGCCGATGCTCATCATCTTGGGCGAGTTCGTGCCATTGGGGTCGCCCTCGGCATACAGCGCATCAAAGCTGTCGCGCAAATAGATAAAGAAGTCTTCCGCTTGGCTAAAGCCTTGGGGCAGCGCAAAGCGCATGTCGTTGCAGTCGAGGGTGTAGGGCACCACGAGTTGGGGCACCACCTCGCCATTGGTTTTTTGGACCTTCATCCAAAAGGGCAGGTCTTCGCCGTAGTAGTCGCTGTCGTATTCAAAGCCGCCGTGGTCTGCCACGAGGCGGCGTGTGTTGGGGCTGTCGCGGCCGGTGTACCAACCTGCGCCATGGATGCTGTTGCCGTGTGTGGTGTTGGTCAGGCGTTCGATGATGTCGATGCCTTGCTTCATGTGGGCACGTTCAGTGGCTTCGTCGGTTGTTTGGTAGTTGATCCAGCGGTAGCCGTGGCAGGCAATTTCGTGGCCGAGCTCTACAAACGCGGCGGTGAGTTCGGGGTGGCGTTCGAGCGCCATGCTCACGCCAAACACGGTGAGTGGCAGACCACGTTTTTCAAACTCACGCAAGATGCGCCACACGCCCACGCGTGAGCCGTATTCATAAATGCCTTCCATGCTCAGGTGGCGGTCAGGAAAGCTGGGCGGGTTGAACATCTCGCTCAAAAACATCTCGCTGCCCGCATCGCCGTGTACGGTGGCGTTCTCGCCGCCTTCTTCGTAGTTCAGCACAAACTGCACCGCAATGCGGGCTTGGTTGGGCCATTGCGCGTGCGGCACTTGGCGGCCGTAGCCCACCAAGTCGCGGGGGTAGGCGGCGGTGCTGTCGTAAGTGGCATTGGGGTTGGACATGCAATAACTCCGTATTTAAATAAGCGCAAGCGCTTAGGCCAACGCCATGGCGATGTCGTTGCTGGGCACTTTGCGGTCGAGGGCCAAGCCTTCTTCCACGTTGCGCAAGTGTTCGTCCATCAACTTGACGGCCAAGTCTTCGTCTTTGGCCGCGATGGCTTTCAAGATTTCGGCGTGCTCATCGGCCGAGTGTTCGGCCGCATTGGTGGTTTGGTACATCAGGGTGATCAGGGCACAACGCGAAATCAGTTCGCTCAGAATTTGGGCCAACACTGTGTTGCCCATCAATTCGGCCATGCGCACATGAAAGTCCCCCAGCAAATCGGTGCGACTGGGCACATCACCGCTGTCGACGGCGGCCTTTTCTTGGGCCACGTGGTCCTTGAGTGCTTTGATTTGCGCAGGCGTCACGTGGCGCACAAAGCTGCGGGTCATCTCGACTTCGATCATGCGACGCACCGAAAACACTTGGCGGGCTTCATCGGAAGAGGGGGTCGCCACAAACGCGCCGCGTGCAGGCTCCATGCGGATGAGGCGCTTTTGGGCCAATTGAAACAAGGCTTGTCGAATCAGCGTGCGCGAGACGCTGAAGTGATCGGCCAACTTTTGTTCAGCCAGCTTGGTGCCGGGATGCAAGCGATGCTCGACGATCGCTTTGGTCATCGCGTCCACAATGGTTCGGGTGGCGGTTGAGCTGTCCATTTAGAGTCTCCGTGCGATGTCAATTTTCTGAAATGATAGCCGCAAATGCTAAAACTGTATACACTTTCTGTCGACCAAGTTGGTCGCCATCATTTTTGGGAGCGTTTCATGGGATTGAGCACACACGTTTTGGACACCATGCACGGTGGCCCCGCTGCGGGCATGAAGGTTTCGTTGTTCACCACAGACAACGGGCAAGCCACATTGGTGAAGTCGTTCAACCTCAACCATGACGGACGCAACCCCGATGGCTTGCTCTACGACAACGAGAGTTTGAAAAGGGGCACTTACCGCTTGGTGTTTGATGTGAAAGGCTATTTCGCCTCGAAAAAAGTCGAATTGCCAGAGCCGAATTTCTTAGACCAAGTCAGCCTCGATTTTGGCGTGGCGCACACGGATCAGCACTATCACGTTCCATTGCTGGTAAGTCCTTGGAGTTACTCGACCTACCGCGGGTCTTGATTTTTTTGTATACCAAGCAGCATACGTGCTGCGAATTTGGGGTGCATGTCACTAAAATCTGTGTCTTCCCCCCAGATTTCCACACCCCACACCATGACCCAAGTCACCAACACCGTGCGCTTTGTGCTCGACGGCCAGATCGTCGAAGCCCAAGGCGCTCGTCGCACCACCACTGTTCTTGATTACCTGCGCGAGCAGCTTCACCGTACCGGCACCAAAGAAGGCTGCGCTGAAGGCGACTGTGGCGCCTGCGTGGTGATGGTGGGTGAGCTCAATGCCGCTGGCACGGGCGTGGACTATGTGGCAACCAATGCGTGTATTCAGCTGCTGCCATCGCTGGACGGCAAATCCATCAAGACGGTGGAGAGCCTGAAAAAAGCCGACGGCACGATGCACCCTGTGCAAGAAGAAATGGTCAAGTGCCACGGCTCGCAGTGCGGCTTTTGCACGCCAGGCATCGTGATGAGTTTGGTGAACTTGGTGCAAACCAACACCTCGCCCGTGCGCCAAGAGATCACCGACGCCTTGAGCGGCAACTTGTGCCGTTGCACAGGCTACGCGCCCATCATCGACGCGACAGCCAAGGCTTGTCAGAAGAAATCAGCTTTGAAAGTCGACGACAGCGCTGACCTGCCTCTGCTCAAAGAAATCAAGCGTGCCAGCACACCGACCATGAGCCTCGACGGCGAGATCATCGTGCAGCCGGTGGTGCGCACCAAGAAGGGCAACGAGTTTGTGTCACCTGCCACCTTGGCGGAAGTGTCTGACTATTTGGTCAAGCACCCCACCACCACCTTGTTGGCTGGCAGCACCGAAATCGGTTTGCAGGTGAACAAGCAGTTCGCACGCCCCGATCACATCATGTATTTGGGCAACGTCAAAGAACTGCGCCAAGTGGCCGAGACCGACAAGGCTTGGCGCATTGGCGCTGCGGTGTCGCTGGCCAAAGTGGAAGAGTTGGTGGCCAAGGCCTACCCCGATTTCGCCGAAGTGCTGCGTCGCTTTGGTTCACCCCCCATCCGTTCGACCGCCACCTTGGCGGGCAACATCGCCAACGGTTCGCCCATTGGTGACTCCATGCCTTGCCTGCTGGCGCTGGGTGCCAACCTCGTGTTGCGCCGTGGCGAGAAGACCCGCAACGTGTTGCTGGAAAACTTCTACACCGGCATGAAAAAGAGCGTGCTCGAAGCCGGTGAGTTCATCGAAGCGGTCGAGTTGCCCAAGCCTGTGGCCGGTCAAGTGTTCCGTGCCCACAAGGTGAGCAAGCGTTTTGAGCAAGACATTTCGGCTACTTGCGCGGCCATCAGCTACACGCTCAAAGGCGGCAAGTTGAGCGGTGTGAAGTTGGCCTACAACGGCCTGAGCCCCTTCCCAGCGCGTGCACCCAAACTCGAAGCTGTGCTGGAAGGCAAATCACCAGCCGATGTGACAGCCGCTGATCTGGATGCCGCGATTGCCGCCAGCTTCACTGCACGCGACGGCCTGCGCGCCACATGGGCGTATCGCGCTTTGGTGGCTCGCAACTTGGCCTTGGAATTCATCGAAGAACAAACGAAAGAGGTGGCTTGAATGAACGCTCCTACCGCACTCAAAAACCTGTTGCCCGCTTCGGGCGTCCAGCAAGGCACTGACGTTGTTCACGAATCCGCACACCTGCACGTGACGGGCTCGGCCACCTACATCGACGATATTCCTGAGCACGCCGGCACTTTGTATGCTGCACTTATCTTGTCGCCCGTGGCGCATGGCGAGTTGATCGGTGACGGCATTGACCGCGAAGCCATCCTCAAGGAACACGGCGTGGTGGCGGTCTACACGGCCAAAGACATTCCGGGCGAAAACAACTGCGGCCCCATCGTGCACGACGACCCGTTTCTGGCCGCAGGCAAGGTCGAGTTTGTCGGTCAGGCTGTGGCCGTGGTCGTGGCGCGCAACATGCTCTACGCCCGTGAAGCCGCCCACAAAGCCAAGGTTCTGGTCAAGGAACTGAAGCCCATCCTCACGGTGGAAGAGGCCATGGAAGCGGGCAGCTTCATCATGCCGCCCAAGGGCATCACCCGTGGCGACGCCGCAGCGGCCATTGCCAATGCACCCCACAAGATCAAGGGCACGACCCGCACCGGCCAGCAAGAGCAGTTTTACCTCGAAGGCCAGATCACTTACGCGGTGCCCAAAGAAGACGGCCAGCTGACGCTGTACGTGTCGACCCAGCACCCCGACGGCAACCAACGCGAAGCCGCGCACGCTCTGAACCTGCACACCAATGATGTGGAGGTGATTTGCCGCCGCATGGGTGGGGGTTTTGGTGGCAAAGAAGGCAACGCCAGCATCTTCAGCCAGAGCGCCGCCCTGGCCGCGCACAAGCTGGGCAAGCCCGTCAAGCTGCGTGTGAACCGTGATGACGACATGACCATCACCGGCAAGCGTCACGACTTCCGCATCGACTACGAAGTGGGTTTTGACGACAACGGCCGTGTGTTGGGCGCTGACATCACGCTCATGTCGCGCTGCGGTTACAGCACCGACTATTCGGGCCCGGTGAACGACCGCGCTTGCCTGCACATCGACAACACCTACCACTTGCCCGCGCTCAAGCTGGTGAGCCACCGCTGCAAAACCAACACGCAAAGCGCCACCGCTTTCCGTGGTTTTGGTGGCCCACAAGGCATGTTCGGCATCGAGACGGTGATGGACGAGATTGCGATGACTTTGGGCAAAGACCCGCTGGAAGTGCGCAAGCTCAACCTCTACAAAGACCCCGCCATCAGCGGCACGCCCGACACCATGACCACCCAATACAACCAGCTCATCGAAGACTGGGTGGGTGACAAGGTGATCGCGCAAGTCGAACACGAATCCAAATACGCCGAGCGCCGCGCTGCGGTGCAAGCCTTCAACGCCAAGAGCAAAACCCGCAAGCGCGGTTTGTCGCTCGTGCCATTGAAGTTCGGCATTAGCTTCACCGCCACGCACCTGAACCAAGGCGGCGCGTTGCTGGTGGTGTACATGGACGGCTCGGTCAGCTGTAACCACGGTGGTACCGAAATGGGTCAAGGCCTCAACACCAAGATGGCACAGGTGTGTGCCGATGGTTTGGGCATCAGTGTGGACCACGTGCGTATCACGGCGACCGACTCACAAAAAGTGCCCAACGCGTCGGCCACTTCCGCATCGAGCGGTGCTGACATCAACGGCGCAGCCATCATGAACGCGACCATGCAAATGCGTGAGCGCTTGAAGCCTGTGGCTGCCCGCATGTTGGGTTGCGCCGAAGGCGATGTGACCTTTGCAAACAACGAAGTCCACGGCGGTGGTAAGTCCGTCAAGTGGGCGGACGTGACCAAGCAAGCGTGGCTCGACCGCGTGGGCTTGTCGGTCACGGGCTTTTACATGACGCCCGAAATCAAATACGACTTCACCACCCTGAATGGCCGTGCTTTCTATTACTACTGCTACGGCGCTGCCGTGAGCGAAGTAGAGATCGATACCCGCACCGGCGAGTGGTGGCTCAAAGCCGTGGACATCGTGCACGACGTGGGCCGCAGCATCAACCCCGCATTGGACAAAGGCCAGATCGAAGGCGCCTATGTGCAAGGTATGGGCTGGCTCACCATGGAAGAGTGCATTTGGGACAAGAAGGGCAAGCTGCTCACGCATGGCCCCAGCACCTACAAAATCCCCGTGGCGGGTGACATTCCTGAACACTTCAAGGTGTCTCTGTTTGAAAACCAAAACAACAAGCCCACACCCTTCAACAGCAAGGCCACGGGCGAGCCTCCTTTGATGTTGGGCCTGTCTGCCTTCTTCGCCCTGCGCGATGCCGTGGCTGCCAGCGCCGATCACAAAGCGGTGGTGCACATGGATGCCCCGGCCACGCCCGAGCGCATCTTGATGGCGTGTGAAGCCGTCAAGGCCAAGGCCGCGGCTTAAACCTACGTGCCTCGCCACACCGCTGAACTGCTGAACCAACTCCAACATGCCGATGGCGTGTTGGTGTCGGTCGACAGCGTGCAGGGCTCGGGTCCGCGTGAGGTGGGCGCTTGGATGGCCGTTTTCCCGCAGACCTTGGTCAACACCATTGGTGGTGGGCATTTGGAGTTTCAGGCGATCGCGGAAGCGCGCGCTTTGTTGTCGCGGCCTGCGCATCTCAATCCCTCTGACAACGCTGCGCCGTCTATCAACGGCAACGTCGCATCGGCGCTCACTCACGAAGACAACACACTCACCACGCGCTATGCCCTAGGCCCCGCGCTAGGTCAATGCTGCGGTGGTGTGGTGCATCTGAAGTTCGAGCGCATCAGCGCTGCCGATGCACCCGCACTCAAGCAACGCTTGTTGGCCAAGGGGCAACCGCTTGCATTGTTTGGCGGCGGTCATGTAGGTCGCGCCTTGGTCAACGTACTGAGCACCTTGCCCTACAACGTCCAGTGGGTGGACAGTCGCGACGAAATCTTCCCCGCACAGTTGCCGCCCAACGTGGTGTGCGAACACTCCGACCCCGTGCACGCGGCTGTGGGCGATGTGCCGAGCGGTGCTTGTGTGCTCATCATGAGCTTCAGCCATGCCGAAGATCTAGACGTGGTGGCCGCTTGCCTCCAGCGCCAACGCCTGCATGGCGATTTGAAATTTGTGGGCCTGATTGGCAGCAAAACCAAGTGGGCCACGTTTCAGCACCGTCTCGAAGCCAAGGGCTTCACCGCGCAAGAGTTGGCCTTCATCACCTGCCCGATTGGTGTGAGCGGTATCACCGGCAAAGAGCCCGAGGTCATTGCGGTGTCGGTGGCCGCGCAGTTGTTGCAGCAGCGCTGACGCTCAGTCTTTCATGACCTCGCGCATCAATGTGCGCACTTTCCCAAGCAGTGGCGGTTCGGTGCGTGATGCCATGGTGATCAAGCCAAATCGCGCGTTGGCATTCAAGGCGGGCGACAGGTCTATCTCGACCAAATCTGGTGCTGAGGCGCGAATGGCCAGCACGATGGCGTCGCTGGTGCGCGCCACGTCGAGCAAGCTCGATATTTCTTCACACCGCAAATTCACCAAGCTGTCGGGGTGCGCTTCTGCGCCAAATTGTTCGATCAGCAGTCGTGCCACTTCGTCGCTCAAGGGGGTGGACGCAATCGCATAGTCGCGAAGTTGTGCAAAGGGTACCTTGCGTTTTTTTGCCAACGGGTGACCGCGGCGGCACATGAATGCACCTTTCATTTCTTGCAGGGCTTCGACCTTCAAGTCGGTCGCGGGTTTGAGCGAACGGATGTCCAGCACCAAAGCATCGAGCGTGCGTTCGCGCAGCGCTTGCACCAACAGCGTGGTGCTGCCACGCGAAATGTCGATGTGCGCTTGCGGATGCTCGGTGGCCATCAGCATGAGCAAGGGCGTCATCAGCATGGCACCAGGGCCAGAACCCATGCCCACGCGAAATTGGCCGATCTCGCCTTTTTTCAATTGCAGACTGGTTTGGCGCAACTCGTTGGCTTCGTCGACCAAGACGCGGGCGCGTTGCACGATGTGACCGCCAAACGCAGTCAGTTCATTTTTGCGACCCACGCGGTCGAACAAGGGCTGTCCCAATTCATCTTCCAGCGCTTTGATGCTGCGGCTCAACGCAGGTTGCGTGAGATGTAACTTGCTGGCCGATTGGCTGAATGAACCATTGCTGGCCAATTCGATCAAATGTTTGAGCTGAACCAAGGTCACGGTTGTTCCAATCTATGCATAAAAGTCATGCTAATTGACATAAGAATGCATTGGACATTATAGAAAC
>Ga0213920_1000411_pt1 | contig 35225 bp, 37 predicted proteins | sample McNCre1117MG_FD_161054 | JGI IMG/M metagenome (GOLD analysis project Ga0213920, IMG submission 161054) | Freshwater microbial communities from McNutts Creek, Athens, Georgia, United States - 11-17 MG | ecosystem: Environmental > Aquatic > Freshwater > Creek | place: USA: Georgia | collected...
GACGAATGATGCGGCGTTGCACATAGCCACGACCCTCGTTGCTGGGCACCACGCCGTCACTCACCAAGAACGAGGTGGCACGGATGTGGTCGGCAATCACGCGCAAGCTCTTATGGCCCAAGTCTTGACAGCCCGTCTCGCGTGCGGCGGCTTTGATGAGCGCATCAAAGATGTCGATTTCGTAGTTGCTGTGCACGTGCTGCAAGATGGCGGCCAAGCGCTCCAAGCCCATGCCCGTGTCCACGCAAGGCGCGGGCAAGCGGGTCACGCTGCCGTCTTCATGCATTTCAAATTGCATGAACACGTTGTTCCAAATTTCGATGAAGCGGTCACCGTCTTCTTCGGGGCTGCCGGGAGGGCCGCCGGGAATGTGGTCGCCGTGGTCGTAAAAGATTTCAGAGCAAGGGCCGCAAGGGCCGGTGTCGGCCATCATCCAGAAGTTGTCGCTCTTGTAGCGGCCGCCTTTGTTGTCACCAATGCGAATCACGCGCTCAGGTGGCAGGCCAATTTCTTTGGTCCAAATGTCATAGGCTTCGTCGTCCTCTTGGTAGACGGTGGCCAACAAACGGTCGGCGGGCAGTTTGTAAACCTCGGTCAACAACTCCCACGCCCACTTGAGCGATTCACGCTTGAAGTAGTCGCCAAACGACCAGTTGCCCAACATCTCGAAGAAGGTATGGTGGCGCGCGGTGTAGCCCACGTTTTCCAAATCGTTGTGTTTGCCACCGGCGCGCAAGCAGGCTTGCACCGAGGCTGCACGCACGTAAGAGCGCTTGTCAGCACCCAAGAACACGTCTTTGAACTGAACCATGCCCGAGTTGGTGAACATCAAGGTGGGGTCGTTGCCCGGCACCAAGGGGCTAGAAGCCACGACGGTGTGGCCTTTGGACTCGAAGAAGTCCAGAAAAGTTTTGCGAATGTCAGCGACGGTGAATTTGGGTGTAGTCATCCTCAAATTATAAGTTTCGGTGTCACCCCAGAGTCATCACGGGCGCTGAGCCGGCGGTATGCTCCGCAGATTGATTTTGGAGAAGCCCTACATGAACGCGCCCCTTGCTTTGCTGAACGACCCCACCCTGCTCAAAACCGACGCCTTGATCAACGGCCAATGGGTCAAAGGCGCCAGCCGCTTCGATGTGCACGACCCCGCCACCGGCGCGAAACTGGCCGATGTGGCCAACCTCACCGCCCAAGATGCCGAAGCCGCCCTTGACGCAGCCAACGCGGCCTGGCCCGCATGGCGCAACAAAACCGGCAAAGAACGCAGCATCATCTTGCGCAAGTGGTTTGACCTGCTGATGGCCAACCAAGAAGACTTGGGCCGCATCATGACCGCCGAGCAAGGTAAACCGTTTGCCGAAGCCAAGGGCGAAGTGGCCTATGGCGCAAGCTTTGTGGAGTGGTTTGCCGAAGAGGCCAAGCGCGTCAATGGCGAAACCCTGCCCCAGTTTGACAACAACCGCCGCTTGATGGTGCTGAAGCAACCCATTGGCGTGTGCGCCGCCATCACGCCGTGGAACTTTCCGCTGGCCATGATCACCCGCAAAGTGGCGCCAGCCTTGGCTGCGGGCTGCCCTGTGGTCATCAAACCCGCAGAGCTCACACCGCTGACCGCCTTGGCCGCCGCAGAACTGGCCATTCGTGCGGGCATTCCTGCGGGCGTGTTGAACATCCTCAGCGCTGACAGCGACAACAGCATTGCGATTGGCAAAGTGTTTTGCAGCAGCGACATCGTGCGCCACATCAGCTTCACGGGCTCCACAGAAGTGGGCCGCATCTTGATGGCGCAGTCTGCACCGAGCATCAAGAAACTGGCCCTCGAATTGGGTGGCAACGCCCCCTTCATCGTGTTTGACGACGCCGACATCGACAGCGCTGTGGAAGGCGCAATGGCCAGCAAATACCGCAACGCAGGCCAAACCTGTGTGTGCGCCAACCGCATTTACGTGCAAGACGCAGTGTACGACGAGTTTGTGCAAAAGTTCGCCGCCAAAGTCAAAGCCCTCAAAGTCGGCAACGGCTTTGACGAAGGCGTGGTGCAAGGTCCCTTGATTGAGCCCGCCGCGCTTGAAAAAGTAGAACGCCATGTGCAAGACGCCATTCACAAAGGCGGCAAGGTGCTGGCCGGTGGCCGCAAGCTAGACGGTCAGTTTTTCGAGCCCACCGTCATTGCCGAAGCCCGCGCCGATATGCTGTGCGCCCGTGAAGAAACCTTTGGCCCCTTCGCCCCCGTGTTCCGTTTTCACAAAGACCAAGAAGCCATTGACGCCGCCAACAACACCGAGTTTGGTTTGGCCAGCTACTTCTACAGCCGCGACATTGGCCGCATCTACCGCGTGGGCGAAGCGCTGGAATACGGCATGGTGGGCATCAACGTGGGCATCATTGCCACCGAGCATGTGCCATTTGGTGGCGTGAAGCAGTCGGGCTTGGGCCGCGAAGGCTCCAAACACGGCATGGACGAGTATTTAGAAATGAAATACCTGTGCTTGGGCGACATCCTGAAATGACGGCAAAGCCTTTGAAGCTGTGGGTGTAAGTGGTTTTACGAATTTTTTAACAAAATCACTGTATACAATTCCGATCAAGCTTACATATGTAACAAAAGGCATATCTATCATGGAATCTAAACAAATCTATCTGCGCTTTCTCAACCTGATCCACGCTTTGGATGGCGGAGCGAACGCGCCTGCGATGGATTTGGATGCCAAAAAACTTTTGGAAGTGATCGCCGTGCGTCACGGCCAAGAAAAGGCCCTGACCGTCACTGATGCGATGGCCTTGAACAGCATCGCCTCACCTGCGACCATTCATCGCAAACTCGACCAGTTGCGTGAACTCGGCATGATCGACACCGTGTTTGAAGGCAAAAACCGCCGCACCAAATACTTGGTACCCACGCAAGCCGCGCAAACCTACTTTGACCAAGTGGGCGAAGTCATGCAGCAGGCGCTGGCACAAGCCTAAAACCGCTTCGCGCTCACCCCAAAACAGCATCCCAAGTGAATGCTGTTTTGTTTTGTCAGCGAATGCTGTTCTCGCAGCGCTTCTTGATTTTGTCGGTGGTGATGCGACGGCAGTACTTCACATCGTTCTCCACCTTGCCCATGCACAAGTTGAGCAAATCATTGCCACTTATTTTTTGGCAATGCGATTTGTCATTCGTATCAATCGCACGGCAGTAGTTGGCCTTGTCTTTGTCTTTGATGTCATTGCAGGCTTGAGCTGCCACCAGCAAAGGCACACAGAGGCCGATGCAAATCGAAATTTGGGTGATGATTTTCATGTGCAACTCCTCGCCTTGGCAATCTGGACGGGGTTAAGTTTAGATCCACCCCGATACAATGTCACCCATCGCGGGTGTCGTTCAATGGTAGGACTCTTGCTTCCCAAGCAAATAACGTGGGTTCGATTCCCATCACCCGCTCCAAATAAAAAAGCCGCTCAGGTGATTGACCTGAGCGGCTTTTTCAATGGGTCCATGAAGCACCCCAATTCGGCAATTACTTCACCAACAAAACCGGTTTTTTGCAAGTAGCCATGACGCGCTGCGCCACAGAACCCACCAGCATATCGACCAAGCCGCTACGGCCTTTGGAGCCCATGACGACCATGTCAAACTTTTTGTCTGCGGCGTTAGAAATAACTTCTGCCACATGGCCCGTTTGAATGATGCTGTCGTGCTTCACACCTGCTTTGACCAACACGGCCAAAGCAGATTTGAGTTCTTTGTCACTCAGCTCGCGCAGGTAGTCGGCAATGCCATCTTTACCCACGAACTGTTGCGCGTGACGCAAGCCTTGATCGTCATGCACGTTGATCAAGGTGATGCGGTCTTGTGTGCGGAAGTTAGAAGCCAACTTCACGGCGTACTTGACCGCATTCAGTGAAGATTTAGAACCGTCAACAGCAACCAAAATTTTCATGGTTTTTCCCCTTGTGATGAATGGTTCGAGTTTAGCGTGCCATTCACAGCAAGGTCACGCCGGTCTTGCTTTGCAAGAACTCACGCGTCACGCCAGGAGCAAGCTCGATCACTTTGAGACCTTCAGGCACCACGTCCATCACCGCGAGGTCGGTGATGATGCGGTCGACCACGCCCACACCTGTCAAAGGCAAGGTGCAGCTGGGCAAAATTTTCAAGTCTTCGGTGCCGTCTTTTTTCTTGGCCACGTGTTCCATCAAGATGATGACGCGCTTGACGCCCGCCACCAAATCCATCGCACCGCCCATGCCTTTGATCATCTTGCCGGGGATCATCCAGTTGGCCAAGTCGCCCTTCTCGCTCACTTGCATTGCGCCAAGGATAGAGAGGTTGATCTTGCCGCCGCGAATCATGGCGAACGATTGGTCGCTGCCAAAAATCGCAGAGCCTTTGATGGTGGTCACGGTTTGTTTGCCCGCGTTGATGAGGTCGGCGTCGACTTCATCTTCGTAGGGAAACGGGCCAATGCCCAACATGCCGTTCTCGCTTTGCAGCCACACTTCCACGTGGTCAGGCACGTGGTTGGCCACCAGCGTCGGAATGCCAATGCCGAGGTTCACATAAAAACCGTCTTGCAGTTCGCTTGCCGCGCGTGCGGCCATTTCGTCTTGAGTCCAAGCCATGATGGTGTGTCCTTATTTGCGGTCGCGGGTGGTGCGCTTTTCAATGCGCTTCTCGGGCGTGGGGTTGTGCACGATGCGGTGCACATAGATGCCGGGCAAGTGAATGTCGTCAGGGGCCAATTCGCCCGTGGCCACAATGCGCTCGACTTCCACCACACAAATGCGGCCGGCGGTCGCAGCCGCAGGGTTGAAGTTGCGAGCCGTCATGTTGAAGCGCAAGTTGCCTGAGCGGTCCGCCACGTCTGCTTTGATGAGCGAGATTTGAGGCACGAGCGAGCGTTCCATCACATAAGTTTCGCCATCGAATTCGCGCAGCTCTTTGCCTTCGGCCACCAAGGTGCCCACACCGGTTTTGGTGAAGAAGGCCGGAATGCCAGCACCGCCTGCACGCAACTTTTCAGCCAGCGTGCCTTGGGGGGTGAATTCGAGCTCCAACTCGCCAGAGAGGTATTGGCGTTCAAACTCTTTGTTCTCGCCCACGTAGCTGGAAATCATTTTTTTGATTTGACGGGTTTCGAGCAACTTGCCCAAACCAAAGCCGTCCACGCCAGCGTTGTTAGAGATGACGGTCAAGTCCTTCACGCCGCTGTCGCGCAAAGCATCGATCAGGGCTTCAGGAATGCCACACAAGCCAAAACCACCCACAGCCATCAGTTGGCCGTCGGCCACGATGTCTTTGAGTGCTTCAGCAGCAGAAGGGAAAACTTTGTTCAAGGGATGCTCCAGTCAAAGTACAACAGAATGGCATTACGATACTACGTATTAGACTACGTAGTTCTTCGTAAGCACTCACCCCCTAACGCCCGCCGCATGATTGATTACCGCCAAGCTTTTGACCTCGCCCCCGTTGGGCTGGTGCTGTCGCGCAACCGCCAAATGGTGGACTGCAACCAACACGTGTGCGACATGTTTGGGGCCACACGCGAGCAACTGATTGGCCAATCGTTTCAGGTGCTCTACCCCAGCGCCGACGAATACGAACGCACCGGCGCACGCATTGAACTGAGCCTGAATGCCAAAGGCCTGTACGCCGATGACCGTGTGATGAAACGCATCGATGGCCGCATGAAGGGCGAGCCGTTTTGGTGCCACGTGACGGGCCGCGCACTCAACCGCGCAGCACCGCACGAAGCCGGCATTTGGAGTTTTGAAGACCTCAGCGCCACGCGCCCCGTGCGCGCCGAGTTGACGGCTCGCGAGCGCGAGGTGGCGGCATTTTTAATGGAGGGCATGACCTCCAAAGAAATTGGCAAAGTGCTTGGCATCAGCCACCGCACGGTGGAGATTTACCGCGCCAAGCTGATGCGCAAATACAAAGCATCCACCACCGCCGACTTGGTGCACAAGCTGGTGGTGGGCTAGCCCATCTACGCTTGAGGCGCGTCCACCACTTCAGCTGCAGCCCTAAAGCCCTCGACCGCCGTGGGCACACCACAGTAAATGGCTGCGTGCAGCAGCACCTCTTGCAATTCTTCTTTGGTCGCCCCGTTGTTGAGCGCGCCGCGCACATGGCCTTTGAGCTCGTGCGTTTTGCCCAAAGCCGTCAACATGGCCACCGTGATGAGGCTGCGGGTTTTCAAATCCAAGCCATCACGCTGCCACGAATCGCCCCACGCTGCGCGGGTGATGTGGTGTTGCATGGGCAAGGTGAAATCGCTCGCGCCTGCAAAAGCTTTGTCTACAAACGGCTGGCCCATCACTTGGGTGCGCTTGGCCAAACCGTTTTGAAACGCGGCATCGGTGGGGTGTGCGTGTTTGCCTGTCATGTGAGCTCCGTCAAAAAATTGTGCCTAGGATAATCGGCGCATGAACTGTCGCAACGCGTGCGGCGCTTGTTGCATCGCGCCCTCCATCACCAGCCCCCTACCCGGCATGCCGCATGGCAAGCCTGCGGGTGTGCCGTGTGCGCAACTGTTGCCCGACATGCGCTGCGCCGTATTTGGCAAGCCCGAGCGCCCCGCGTTTTGTGGTGGCTTGCAGCCTTCAGCCGAGATGTGCGGCACCTCGCGCGAGGCAGCCATTGCGTGGCTCACGCGCCTAGACGCGCTCACCGCACCCTAAGGTCTGCGCCGAGTTAGGGTGTGACCAGCTTGCGCACCCAGTCGGGCAAGTCCACCGCTTTTTGCTTGGGGAAATCCACCCAAATGGTGGTGGCGCCGCCTGCGGCGTAAATCACGCCGGGGTTGCTGGCGAGTTCCATGGTGGTCCACGTTTCAAACGTGGTGCGGCCGGGGTCACTGGCATACAGCTTGAGCAACACATCGCCTGGGTATTCAAGCTGTTTGTAGAAGTTACAAAACGCGTTCACGATCACGGGGCCTTGCCCCTCTGGCGACGGCTCTGCATTGTTTTGCGCCAGCCACTCCACACGAATGATTTCAAGGTAGCGAAAGTACAAGGTGTTATTCACGTGTCCCATCGCATCCATATCGCCCCAACGAATGGGCGCGGTCATTTCAAAAACCAGCTTTTTATTCTCGGGAATCTCGTATCTCATAGTGCAAATCCGTCGTCGGCCGAAATGATGGCCCCGTTGATGAAAGAACTCTCGGCACTGGCCAGCAGCACCAGCAGCGCATCTAAATCGTGTGGATGGCCCACACGTTTGCGCGGCAACATGTTGACCAGCTTTTGTCCTTGCTCGGTGCTCCAAATGTGTTCGTTCATTTCGGTGCTGATGTAGCCGGGGCAAATGGCGTTGACGTTGATGCCGAAACGCCCCCACTCCAACGCCAAAGCCTTGGTCATTTGAATCACCGCGGCTTTGCTCATGGCATAGGGTGCGATTTGCGGCAACACGCGCAAGCCCACCACCGACGCAATGTTGATGATGCGCCCGCCTGTGTAAGTGCCGGGCGCTGCGCCTTTGGCGCGGGCCAACATGCGCTTGCCCACCTCTTGCGCCATGAAGAACGAGCCACGCACATTGGTGTTGAACGTGAAATCAAAGTCTTCTTCCGTCACGTCTTGGACGCGTTGTGTGGTGCTCACGCCCGAGTTGTTCACCAAAATATCAATGCTGCCCACTTCGGTTTCGGCATGGGCCACCGCCGATTGAATGCTGCTTAAGGTGGTCACATCCAAGCTCACCACATGGGCGTCGCCGCCTTCGGCTTGAATCTCGGCGCGCAGCTCTTTGAGCTTGTCCATTCGGCGGCTGGCCAGCACCACCGCAGCACCGGCACGCGACAAGGTTTTGGCAAATTGCGCGCCTAGGCCGCTCGATGCGCCGGTGACCAAGGCCACGCGGCCCGACAAATCCATGCTGTACGCCATGCTGATCTCCAAATGTTGAGTGATTTCATTATGACAAGTGCATCTATGACAGGCCCTAGAATCTGTCTCACCTCTGACAACCAACAGAATGAGACAACGCACATGACACAAGAAGAAATCCTCGCCCAGTTTGGCCCACGTGAGGCCATGGAATACGACGTGGTCGTAGTGGGTGGCGGCCCCGGCGGTTTGGCAACGGCCATTCGCATCAAACAGCTGGCTGCCGAAAAAGGCAACGACGTGTCGGTGGTGGTGCTGGAAAAAGGCTCTGAGCCCGGCGCACACATTTTGTCGGGCGCGGTGATGGACCCCAAGGCCATGACCGAACTCATCCCCAACTGGAAAGAACTCGGCTGCCCGTTGAACCAAGAAGTCACCGGCGACGACGTACTCTTTCTCAACGAGATCGACGCGCAGCGCACCCCCGATTGGCTGCTGCCCCGCAACTTCCACAACGACGGCTGCTATGTGGTGTCACTCAGCAACGTGGTCAAGTGGATGGCGGCGCATGCTGAATCCATTGGTGTGGAAATCTTCCCTGGCTTCACGGCGGCTGAGGTCCTGTACAACGATGACGGCTCCGTCAAAGGCGTCGCCACCGGCAACCTCGGCGTTGGCAAAGATGGCGAACCCACCGACAACTTCCAGCTCGGCATGGAGCTGCACGCCAAGTACACCATCTTCGCTGAAGGCGCGCGTGGCCACTTGGGCAAACAAGTCATTGCCAAATACAACTTGACCGAGGGCAAAGACCCACAAAGCTATGCCATCGGCATCAAAGAGCTGTGGGAGGTTGACCCCGCCAAAGCCAAGCCCGGCTTGGTGGTGCACACCTCCGGCTGGCCCATGCAAGACGATGCTTTTGGCGGCGGCTTCTTGTACCACCTCGAAGACAACAAAGTCACCCTCGGCTTTGTGCTCGGCCTCGACTACAAAAACCCATGGCTTAGCCCCTTTGAAGAAATGCAACGCTGGAAAACTCACCCAGCCATTGCAGCCCACCTCGAAGGCGCCAAGCGCATTGGCTACGGCGCACGCGCCATCAACAACGGCACGCCACAAGCCTTGCCCAAAACCGTGTTCCCAGGCGGCGCACTGATTGGTTGCGATGCAGGCTACTTGAATGCTGCGCGCATCAAAGGCAGCCACGCCGCCATCAAGAGCGGCATGTTGGCAGCAGATGCAGCTTTTGAAGCTGTGTCAGCAGGCCGCGCTCACGATGAACTGAGCGCCTACCCCGCTGCGTTTGACAAGAGCTGGCTCAGCAAAGAACTCAACCAGTACCGCAACTTCAAACTGTGGTTCAAAAAAGGCAAGCTCGTGGGCATGTTGATGACTGGCATCGAACACTGGCTGCTGCCCAAGCTCGGCATCGATACCCCACCCTGGACACTGCATGGCGACAAGCCCGACCATGTGAATTTGGAGCCTGCGGCACAACACGCCCCAATCAACTACCCAAAACCCGACGGCAAGCTCACGTTTGACCGCTTGAGCAGCGTGTTCATCAGCAACACCAACCACGAAGAAAACCAACCCGCGCACTTGACGCTCAAAGACGCGTCCGTGCCCGTCAACATCAACCTCGCCAAATTCGCAGGCCCCGAGAGTCGCTACTGCCCCGCCGGTGTGTACGAGTTTGTGAAGAACGACGACAACTCTGACCGCTTGCAAATCAACGCGCAAAACTGCGTGCACTGCAAAACCTGCGACATCAAAGACCCCACCCAAAACATCGTGTGGGTCACGCCTGAAGGCGGTGGCGGACCTAACTACAGCGGCATGTAAAGACTATGAACAAATATCACGCAGAACACACCTGGGTGCGCATTGAAGGCGACACCGCCTTGGTGGGCATCACCCAACATGCACAAGACACGCTGGGCGACATCGTGTTTGTCGACTTCGCAGAAGTCGGTCAAACATTCGCACAAGGCACCGTGGCCGGTGTGGTCGAGTCGGTCAAAGCCGCCGCTGACGTGCACATGCCCGCCAGTGCAGAAATCCTCGAACACAACGAAGCCTTGCGCGCTGACCCATCGCTGGCCAACAGCGACCCTGAGGGTGCGGGCTGGTTTTACAAGGTCAAGCTGAGCAATCCGGCTGAGTTGGATGGGTTGTTGGACGGTGCGGGATATCAAGCCGTCACTGGCTGATCTTCGTCGTTACTTTTGTTTCCTTGACGAGGCGCTGCTTGTGAGCGGGGCAGCGCCGCCCTCCTCAGAGACTTCGTCACGATTGCGTCGGTCGGCGCTGCCCCACTCACAATCAGTTGGTGCGCGAGACCAATTCCTCTGGCTTAGCCCAGTGCCTTTGACAAGCGCGCAATCCCCTCATTGATCTTGTCCACATCCGCCGTAGCAAAGCTCAAACGAATCGCAGTGGTGTCGGGGTGGCTTGCAAAGAACGGTGCGCCCGGCACAAAGGCCACGCCTTGCTCAATTGCGCGTTTGGCGAGCTCGCTGCCGTCTTTCACTTTGCCACCTGCGCCGGTGAGGTTGGCCCAGAAGAACAAGCCGCCTTGCGGTTGGGTGAACGTCAAAGCATCGCCCAGCTCGCGCTTCAAGGCGTCGCCCATGGCTTGGGCACGTTCGGCGTAGACGCTGCGCACATGCGCCAAGGTGGCGGGCATGCGGCCTGCTTTGAGGTAATGCGCAGCGGTGGCTTGTGCAAACGTAGACGTATGTGCATCGCTGAACTGCTTGCACATGGTGGCGCGAGCCAACAACTCGGGCGGTGCAATCATCCAGCCCACGCGCAGGCCGGGCGACAACACTTTGCTGAGCGAGCCGCAGTGAATCAACCACTCGCGGCTGCCCGGCACTTGGTCGCTCAAGGCGAGCAACGAAGGGGGCGGTGCATCGCCAAAGTAAAGGTCGCCATAGGGGTCGTCTTCGACCACCACGGTTTGGTATTTCACAGCGAGTTCGAGCACGCGCAAGCGACGCTCAAGGCTCAACGTCGCACCACTGGGGTTGCCAAAGGTGGGAATGAGGTAAACGAGCTTTGGCTTGTGTTGCACGATCATTTCTTCGAGCTTGTCTACTTGCACGCCATGTGCGTCGATGGGCACGCCCACCACTTGCGGGCCGTACAAACGGAAGCACTGGATGGTGGCCAAAAACGTGGGGCCTTCCACCAAGGCCACGTCGCCAGGGTTGAGCAAGGTTTTGGCAATCAAGTCCAACGCTTGTTGGCTGCCGGTGGTGACGATGAGTCCATTGGCGTCTAAGCCCTTCACGCCTTTGCTGGCCATGAAGGCGGCGAGTTGTTCGCGCAAGGGTTGATAGCCCTCGGTCGCACCGTATTGCAGCGCGGCACCCGGCTCTTGGGTCAGTGCGGCTTCGCTGGCGGCACGGATGCCGTCCACATCAAACATGGCGCTGTCGGGAAAGCCGCCCGCAAAGCTGATGATGCCGGGCTTGCCCAAGAGCTTGAAGAGTTCACGAATGGCGGAGGTTTCAACGTGGTTGAGGCGGTCAGCGTATTGCATGGTGGGGATAATGAGCGAATGAAAACACAGCACATTGAGCCTTTTTTTGCGACGCTGAAAGCAGCCAATCCGCAGCCCAATACCGAGTTGGAATATACCAGCGTGTTCGAGCTGCTCGCCGCTGTGCTGCTGAGCGCACAGGCCACCGATGTGGGTGTGAACAAGGCCACGCGCCGCTTGTTTCCGGTGGCCCATACGCCGCAACAAATTTTGGACCTTGGTCTTGAAGGACTAGAGAGCTACATCAAAACCATTGGCTTGTACCGCAGCAAAGCCAAGCACCTGATGCAAACCTGCCGCATCTTGGTGGAGCAACATGCGGGGCAAATTCCCCGCACGCGTGAAGCCCTAGAAGCCCTACCCGGCGTGGGCCGCAAAACCGCCAACGTGGTGCTCAACGTCGCATTTGGCGAACCCACGATGGCGGTGGACACCCACATTTTTCGCGTGGGCAACCGCACGGGCTTGGCTCCGGGTAAAACGCCTTACGAGGTGGAGATGCAATTGATGAAACGCATCCCACCCGCGTACTTGGTGGATGCACACCACTGGCTCATCTTGCATGGCCGCTATGTGTGCCAAGCGCGCAAGCCACAGTGTTGGCAGTGTGGGGTGTCGGCCTATTGCGGCTTTACCCCAAAAACACCGCGCCCTTAGTCAGCCGACACACCCGCTTTGCGGATGATGGGGCCCCACTTGTTGATTTCCAGCTTCAGGTGGTCTTTCAAACCATCGGCGCTCATTTTGTCTGGCGTAGGAATGTCTGAGCTCAAATCAGCCATGCGTTGCTTGACCACGGGGTCGGTCATGGCAGCGCGCAAAGCCGTGTTGAGTTTCTTCAGGATTGGGGCGGGAGTGCCTTTGGGCGCATACATGCCGTGCCACACCTTGACCTCAAACCCTTTCAAACCTTGCTCATCCAAGGTGGGCACATTGGGCAAAGCAGCCAAGCGTTTCAAAGTGGTCACGCCAAACACTTTGACGCGGCCATCTTTGATCATGGGCACAGTCTGCGTGGTTTGGTCACACAAGATGTCCACTTGACCACCTAGCAAATCGTTCATCGCAGGGCCTGTGCCTTTGTAGGGAATGGTGTTGATGTTCACGCCAATCGCGCTCTTGAACATCAAGCCACACAGGTTAGACACGGCACCCAAACCCGCATCCGCCAATGACACTTTTTGTTCGTTCGCCTTGATGTAGGCAATCAGCTCTTGCAAGTTGTTGGCGGGTATATCTTTGCGCGCCAACAACGTCATGGGAACGTCCAGGACTTGGCCAATGTATTCAAAATCCGCCAAGGGATCGAAGTTGAGCTTGTTGTACAACGCAGGCGCGGTAGACATGCCCATGTGGTGCAACAACACGGTGTAGCCATTGGGTGCGGCACGTGCCACTTTGGTGGAGCCAATCGTGCCCCCTGCCCCCACGGCGTTTTCAACAATCACCGATTGGCCCAATGACTTACCCATCGGAATCGCCATCATGCGTGCCACCACATCGGTGGGGCCACCCACGGCAAAGGGGATGACCAAAGTCACCGCCTTGTCGGGATAGACATTCACTTGCGCCGCTGTTGGAGCTTGTGCATGTGCCACGCTGCTCATGGCCAGCGCCGCCAACAGCAGATTTTTTGCCAATCGTTTCATTTTTTGTCTCCTCTTTTTTATCAATCAAACACAATCAAGTCACGCATCGCTTCGCCTGTGTTCAAACGGTCAAAGCCTTCGTTGATTTGTTCCAACTTCAAACGCTGTCCCATCAGTTTGTCGATGGGCAGCTTGCCTGCCAAATACAAATCCACATAGCGCGGCACATCTCGCTCTGGAATACATGAGCCCACATAGCTGCCTTTGACCGTACGCTCCTCGGCCACCAGATTGACATGCTGCAAGCCCCAAGCATCGCCGGGCGGCGGCAAACTGGCTGTCACCGTGGTGCCACCTCGGCGCGTCATGCGGTAGGCCGACTCCATGGCGTGCACCGAACCCGCAAACTCAAAGGCGAAATCCACACCGCCTTTGGTGAGGGCTTTGATTTTGTCGAGCAGCTCTGGATCTTTGGCGTTGAACACCGCCGTGGCACCCAAGCTCTTGGCCATTTCCAATTTGCTCTCGTGCAAATCCACCGCAATGACTTGACGTGCGCCCGAGGCAATCGCGGCCAACACCGCACAAAACCCCACGCCGCCCAAGCCCACAATCGCTGTGGTCTGCCCGGCTCTCACACCTGCGGTGTTGATGACAGCTCCTGCACCAGTCAACACAGCGCAGCCAAACAGCGCGGCTTCAACCGGGTCAATCTTGGCGTCAATCTTCACGCACGAACGGCGCGACACCACCGCATGGTCGGCAAACGCCGACACGCCCACATGGTGGTTCACAGGCTTGCCACCAAAGCCATACAGGCGACGCGCGCCGCTGAGCAAGGTGCCGTCTGTGTTCGCCTTGGCACCCGGTTCGCACAACGCCGGGCGTCCTTCGCCGCACATGGGGCAAGACCCACAACTGGGCACAAACACCATGGCCACCAAGTCGCCCAATTTCAAATCGTGAACGCCTTCACCTAAACCGACCACCACCCCCGACGCTTCATGGCCCAAGGCCATGGGTGTGGGGCGGGGTCGCACACCGGTGATCACCGACAAATCAGAGTGGCACAGCCCTGCCGCCTTGAGTTGAATCAAGACCTCGCCCGGGCCTGGGTCTCGTAATTCCAACTCTTGAATCGTCAAGGGTTGGCTCTTGGCAAATGGGGCGGGTGCGCCCATTTCATTCAGGACTGCGGCTCTGATTTTCATAATGACCTCGGTTTCGCGCCTTAGTTGGCAGAGTAGGTTTTCACCTTGGTTTGCAAGATGTCCGACTTGACCGACTTCACCCACTCAGGTGATTTTTGGCCCACAGGGGTGGTGGCCACATCGGCTGGGATGATCATCATTTGGTCCAACACGGGGAAGGGGTACTTGGCGGTCTTCTTGGTCACGCCCAGCAACTGGTCTTCCAAGCCTTGGCCGTCAGCACGCATCTTCACAGGGCGGCCATAGCCTTTGAATTCCATGTTGGTGTGCATGGCATCCGCAACTTCTTCTGTCGTGGGCCACTTGCCGCCGTTGGCTTTCATGGCAACTTCATAGCCAGCTTTCAAACCAGCCACCGCTTGGGCCATGTGGTAGACCGAGTAGATGGGATAGCTGTCGGTTTTGGCTTTGAACTTTTGCACAAACTGTTTGTGCTTGGCATCATCTTTGGTTTCAGGGTGCAAGAAGTAGTGGTCACCGCGTGCGCCCACAATCACGCCGTCAGGCAAGGTGGTACCCAAGCGCTCAAGCGAGCTTTCGGCCAAAGGCAACACAAACTTCGATTGCTTGAACAAACCGCGTTGTGCAGATTGACGCACAAAGGTATCCAAGTCACCGCCCCATGACGTAGACAAGATCACGTCAGGCTTCAAAGCAGACAAGCGTGACACTTCGGTCGAGAAGTCAGGCGCACCAAACTTGGGGAAGAACTCGCCCACCACCTGTGCATCGGGCTTCAAAGCCATCAAGGTGTTGCGGAAAATTTCCCATGAGTCACGACCCCATGCATAGTCTTGGTTGACCACCGCAATCGTTTTGAAGTTGGGGTTGGTCTTGAGCAAGTAAATCACGGTGGCCACCATTTCGGTGGTCGCGTTGGCTTGCGTGCGCACCACGTAGCGGTACTTTTTGTCTTCCAACAATTTTTCTGTGCCGCAGTCCCACATGACGTTCAAGACTTTCAAGTCTTCAGCCACAGGCGCGACGATGTTGCAGTTGCCGCTGGAGATGGCAGAGAACGTGGTGCGCACACCTTGGTCTTGCACCACGCGACGGTATTCAGACAACAGCTTGTCGCCACCCAAACCTTCGTCAATGAACACCGGCGTGATCTTCACGCCAGCAATACCGCCTTGCGCATTGAGGTCATCAATCAAGATTTCAGCCGCGGCTTTGGCAGGCACGCCAAACACCGAGGCGGGGCCTGACAAGAACGTGGTGATACCCACCTTTAACTCAGCAGGCTTTTGCTGTGCCCAGGCCATGCCGGCCAAAGCCATCGCGCCGACCAGCAGCGTTGCTTTTTTTGCGAATTTCAATTTCATGATTTGTCTCCTGTTAAAAACTCACACACACCATCACACCGTGCGGCCGCCATCGACTGGCAACTCCACACCGGTAAAGAACTCTGCTTCAGGGCTGGCCAAGAACAAGGCCGCCGCCGCCACATCACTAGGCTGAGAGAAACGACCCAGCGGAATTGAACCCAAGAACTTGGCACGGTTTTCAGGCGTATCAGGCAAGCCCATGAACTGGGTGAACATGCCGGTCTCGCCCATCACGGGGCAAATGGCGTTGACACGAATCTTGTCAGGGCCCAACTCCACGGCCATCGATTTAGACAAGATATTCACCGCGGCCTTCGAGCCGTTGTACCAAGTCAGGCCTGGGCGTGGGCGAATGCCTGCGACCGAACCGACGTTCAAAATCACACCGCCACCCGCTTTGCGCATGAGCGGCACCACGGCGTGCGCCATGTTGAAAATAGATTTCACGTTGATGCTGTACACGCGGTCAAACTCAGCCTCGGTCACATCGAGCATGGGCTTGTTCACATGCGTCACGCCTGCGTTGTTCACCACGATGTGGGGTGAGCCAAATGTTTTGACGGTGTGGTCCACCAAAGCTTGCACGCTCGCGCCGTTGGCCACGTCGCACACAAACGCGCTGGCGTTGGGGCCTAGGCGCGCAGCCACGGCTTTGGCCGCATCTTCGCGAATGTCAGCCACCACCACTTTGGCGCCCTCTTGCACATACAACGCGGCAATGCCTTCGCCAAAACCACCACCAGCACCGGTGACGATGGCCACTTGATTGTTTAACTTACCCATGTGTTGTTCTCCTTGAATTTGATTAGCCGTGATAGTTGATGACCGTTTTGGTGGTGCTGACTTCTTCGAGTGCCATGAAGCCTTTTTCGCGCCCGTGGCCACTGCGCTTGACGCCACCGAAGGGCAGCTCTACGCCACCGCCTGCACCAAACCCGTTGATGTACACCTGCCCCGCATGAATCGCTTTGGACACGCGCTGTTGGCGACCGCCGTTTTCAGTCCACACCGCGGCCATCAAACCGTAGTCGGTGCTGTTGGCCAAGCGGATGCCGTCTTCTTCCGTGTCGAATGACATGGCCGCGAGCACGGGGCCAAAAATTTCGTCTTGCGCCACGCAATGGTTAGGCGGCACATCGCCCAACAAGGTAGGTGTGACGTAATAGCCGTCGGCAGGCAAACCCGCCGACAAAGTGCCCTGCGCCACCACAGCGATGCCCGACTTTTTAGCCTCTGCCAAGTAATGGCGCACGCGCTCTTGTTGCGCGAGGTTGACCACGGGGCCGCAGTCCAAATCCATGTCGGGCGTGCCCACTTTGATTTGCGCAAACTGCTTGGCCAAGCGTTCCATGATTTCGGGATAAATGCCTTTTTGCACAATCAAGCGGCTGCCTGCGGTGCAAGTCTGCCCCGTGTTGGCAATGATGCCGCGCGTGATGATGGGCACGGCACGGTCGAGGTCGGCATCGTCAAACACCACATGCGGCGACTTGCCGCCCAACTCCAACACACACTTGATAACGTTCTTCGCAGCGGCTTGCTGCACCAGCACGCCGACTTCGTTGGAGCCAGTGAATGAAATGAAGTTGATGCCAGGGTGCTGCGCCAATTGCGCGCCCGCCTCTTCCCCCAAACCGGTGACGATGTTGATGGCACCGGGAGGAAAGCCCACCTCACGCGCCAACTCGGCAATGCGAATGGGCGACAAACATGCGTCTTCCGCAGGCTTGACCACCACGGCGTTGCCCATGGCCAACGCAGGTGCGATGCTGCGGCCCAGCATTTGCGCGGGGTAGTTCCAAGGAATGATGTGTGCGGTCACGCCCAAAGGCTCGCGCAACACGGTCACGTTGTAACCGTTCATAAACGGAATCACTTCGCCATGAATCTTGTCAGCGCCCGAGCCATAAAACTCAAAGTAACGCGCCAACACGGTGATGTCGGTGTTGGCCGTGGTCATGGGTTTACCCGTGTCGCGCGCTTCGAGTTGTGCCAGCTCTGCGTGGTGCGCCAACACTTTTTCGCCCAGCTTCATGAGCAAACGACCACGCTCCAGCGCGCTCATCTTGCCCCATGCACCGCTGAGCGCTTGATTCGCTGCCTTGACCGCTGCGTCCACATCGGCTTTGTCGCCGCGTGGAATTTCGTCAAACTTCTTGCCGTCGACGGGCGAGAGCACGTCGAGCACTTTGCCAGACACTGCGTTCACGGACTCGCCGTTGATGAACATTTTTGCCATTTCTTTTTTCCTCTGTGTGTGTTCAATGTGTGAGAGCTTCAACAAAAGAGCCGCGCTCAATCGTCAAAATTTGGTTGGGAATGTCGGTCAACAAAGCCGCATTCGATTCGGTGATGATCACGGCCAAGTCTGGGCGCGATTGACGCAAACGGGCCAAGGCCTCGGCGTATTGCAAAGCCAGCGCGGGGGCCAAACCTTGGAACGGCTCGTCGAGCAACACCAAGTTTTTGCCCACCATCAAGGCGCGCCCCAAAGCGACCATCTTTCCTTGACCGCCAGACAGTGCCGCGCCTGAGCGAGCGAGCATGGGTTTGAGTTGCGGCACCACGTCCAACACGTGGGCCAAGCGTTCTTGCATTTCAGGCTCTGTCAGGCCCAGCACATCGCAGGGCAAGCGCAGGTTTTCTTCCACCGAGAGGGTTGGAAAAATCACGCGATCTTCCGGCGCGTAACCAATGCCCACGCGGGTGCGGCCATGCGCGGGTGCCAGCGTGAGGTTTTCGTCATCCAAGTGAATGACGCCGCTACTCGGCGTGACCAAACCCATGATGCTGCGCAACAACGTGGTTTTACCTGCACCATTGCGCCCCACCACCGCGGTGGTGGTGCCCGCATGCACTTCCATCGACAAGGCACGCAACACGGGCGAGCCTGCGAGAGACACCGAGAGGTTTTCAATCTTCAGCATGTCATGTCTCCCAACACTTCTTTTTTGATTTGCGGATTGCTCAGCACATCGCTGGGCGCACCGTCGGCGGCAATTTGCCCCGAAATCCAAGCGGCCACACGTGTGGCGTATTTCGACACGATGTCCACGTCATGCTCCACAAACCAGCTGGTGACTTTGCGTTCATCCAAGGCCTGCATGATGAGCGCCATCAAGCCGTGCTTGTCTTCTGACGACACGCCGCTGGTGGGCTCATCCATGATGATGAGTTTGGGCTGGAGCATCAAAGCCATCGCCACGTCCAACAGTTTTTTGTGGCCTTCGGGCAGCGAGCCCGACAACTCACCGGCTTTGTCGCGCAAGCCGACCAGCTCCATCGTCTCCAGCACTTCGCTGTGCGACACCGATTGCGACAAAGGCGTGAGCCACGACAACTTGCCACTGCGTGCCGCGGCGGCAATTTCCAAACACTGCTGCACACTGTGGTCCACAAACAGTTGTGGTAATTGGAACGAACGGCCCATGCCCAAACGCACGATGTCACGCGGCGTTTTGGCCGTGATGTCTTTGCCGTTGAACAAAATCTGGCCGGCATCGGGCTTGAGGTAACCCGTGCAAATATTGATGAAGGTGGTTTTACCCGCACCGTTTTGGCCAATCACAGCCAAGCGCTCACCTTCGTGCAATTCGAAGTGGATGTGATCTGCCGCGACCACGCCGCCAAACGACAGGCACACATCCTTCGCGATCAAGATGGGTTCGCTCATGCCTGCTCTCCTTGTTTGTTTTCTTTTTTCTTTTCAAGCGCGCCAATGATGCCGTCCGGTGCCACCACGATGACAACCAAGAGCGTCACACCCAGCAGCAGTTGCCACACCCCTGCCATATAGGCCGAGGCCGCGAGCTTGACCACTTCAAAAATGCCAGCACCCACAAAGGCCCCAAGCGCATGGCTGGCACCGCCCAAAATCATGATGAACACAAACTCACCCGAGCGCATCCACGAGCCCATGTCCGGTGTGACCAAGCCTTGCGCCAACGCGAAGATGGCCCCCGACAAGCTGAGGAACACACCCGAAATGACATAGCCCACCCACAGCACTTGGTGTGCAGACAAGCCCAAATATTCCAAACGGGTTTCGTTGGTTTTCAAACCCGAGAGCGCTTCGCCAGAGGCCGAGTGGATGAAGCGTTGGTAAAACCAACCGCAACCCATCGACACCAAGAGCGTGAAGCCCAACAACAGGGTTTCAAACTCGTTGCGTTCGGTGACAAAACCAAAGAATGTGGGACGGTCCACACGAATACCATCAGTCCCACCCGTGAGCGAATACAACTTACCCAGCAAGGCCACGATGACCATGCTCACGGCCAAGTTCAGCATGCCAAAGAAGATGCCGCGGTAGCGCACCATGAACAAGCCCAACACAGCACAAAACGCCGTGGACAAACCCACACTCCACACGATCAACATCAACCCATCTAACTGTGGAAAAGCTTTGGCGGTGAACGCCACCGCATAAGCAGCCACACAGGCAAACATGGCGTGACCAAATGACACCTGACCCGAGCGCGCAGGTAACGACACACCGAGTGCCGCCAAGCCGTAACACAGGCCCAGGATGCCAATGGTTTTCATCCAGGGGAACAACACGCCAATGGCCATCATGGCCGCAGCGAGCACCAAAGAAATTAGTCCGAATCGCATCAAATTCTCCGTGCTTGGGCAACTGTGAACAAACCGTTTGGACGCACCAACAGCACCCCCAACATGATGATGTAGGGCATGGCCACCTCAAACTCAGGGGCCACATACACCGCCATCGAACGGGCCAAACCGATCATCAATGAGGTGATGAGTGCGCCGGTGATTTGCCCCAACCCAGCGGTGGCCACCACGGTGAACGACACCACAATCATCTCGGCACCAATGCCGGGCGAGAGTGACGACACAGGCACGGCCAACGCCCCACCCAAGGCGCCAAAAACGGCCCCCAACACAAACACCAAGGTGGCAATCTTTTTGGCATTGATGCCCAAAGCGGTGGCCACTTCACGGTGGTGCGTGATGGCCACGGTTTGTTTGCCCAAAGAGGTTTTCTTCAAAAAGAAATTCAGACCGAAGTAGCTGATCAGTGCAATGCATGGAATGACCAACACTTGGTAGGTGGTGTAGGTCACGTTGAACACCTCAATCGTGCCCAAGCGCATGACCAACTCGCCTGCGGAATAAGGCGATGTGCCCCAGATGAGTTTTTGCAAATCCTCAAACATCACAAAGGCAGCAAAGGTGACCAAGAGTTGCAATACCGGATCTTTTTTTTGGAAATACCGCAGCAGCCCCACCTCTAGCAGCAGGCCCATGACCACGCCCACCACCACGGCGGCGACGAGCAAGACCACAAACAACACCGGCGTGCTAGCCAATTCATGGCGCATCACAAAGCTGGTGATGCTGGCAGCGGTGTAGCCCCCAAAGGCATACAAACTGCCGTGTGCGATGTTGAGCACACCCAACACACCAAAAATGAGCGTCAGCCCGAGAGACATGAGAAACAGCAAACCGGCGTAAGACACGCCGTCTGCCACTCCCAAGAGCAAGGTATCTAAATTCATTGCAAACCTGCCTTTTGAAGAACAAATTTGGCCAACATCACCACGGGGCGGTCGACCATCTTTCCATTGAGTTGCACCACCCCGCCGTTGGCTGCTTTGTCAGCAGCTACCACGGCTTGGGCGTGTTCCACTTCTTGCGCCGAAGGCTGAAAGCCGTCGATCACCGCATCCACCTGTTTGGGGTGAATGCACAGCTTGGCCTGAAAGCCCAAGCGTTTGCCACGCAGAATGTCGGCTTGCAACTGCGCATCAGATTCAATCTGCACCGTGACACCGTCAATGGGCGCAGCGATTTCAGCCAAACGACTGGCCAACAAAATCTGATAACGCACGGGCAACAGCTCCAACTCATCGGGGCCACACTGCAGGCCAAAGCTGAATTGCAAATCGATGTTGCCCAGCGACAAACGCAAGGTGTTGGGGTGCGCGGCAATCGCTTTGAGTTGGTCCACGCCTTTGGCGCTTTCAATCATCGGAATCAACACGGGCGTGAACGACAAGGCGTTGCTCACTTGCGTCAGCTGCTCTGCCGATTCGGTTTTGGGCAACATGAGGTGGCGAATGCCCAATTCGTCGACCAAGCGCAAGTCGTCGTCCAAATACGGTGTACCGCAGGCGTTGATGCGGACCACAATGCGCTCGGGGCATTGCTTCAGGAAAGGTGCCAACTCACGCCGAATGGCATCGCGTGCGGCGTCTTTGTCAGACAAGGGCACGGCATCTTCCAAATCCACAATCACGGCATGCGCACGGGTGGCCAACGACTTCGCAAAGCGGTCGGGTCGGTTGGCGGGCACAAACAAAAATGCTTGTGCAAAAGACAAGGGGTGCGTCATGCCAGCCAAGCCTCCACGCGTGGGGCTTTTTCTAGCGCCCACAGTTTGGCAATCACCGCACGCATTTCGGCTTCGGTGGCCGACTGGCTGTAGGTGGCCAAGCGAATGGCTTTGCTTTCAATTTCTTCACGCGACAAGGTGTTGCCGGGGTCGCCCTTGGGTTCATCCACACGGCCATGCAACACACGGCCATCGGTGGTGGTGACAGTGACTTTGCCAATCCAGCGCTGGGGGTACGCGGTGTCCACCTCTTCGTCGAGCACCATCGTCACTTTGTCGCGCAGCGCCATGATGGCGGCATCGCGGAAGTGCGCATCAAACTCGGCCAAGCCGGCGTGTTCGTATTGCGCCACCAAGGCCAACACCGTCCCCATGCTGAACTTGCTTTGGTGCACCGTGGCAGGATCGACCACAGGGCCCAACACGTCAATCGCGCCTTGGTGCACATGGGTGACGACCTTCGCGATGTCGCTCAGTTTGAGCTGATGGGCTTTGACCACTTGCAACAAAGCATCGGCTGCTGGGTGTGTGTGGCGGCATGAGGCGTGGTACTTGAACGAGGTTTCTACCGTGGCCCAACGTTGGCCCAAACCTGCGGTGAGCTTGCGCACATCGGCGTCGGTGGACATGCCTGCGGCCATGCCTTGCGCGCCTTCCAAAATGCACTTGGCACCTGTGAAGCCTTGTTTGGCTAAGTAAGCCGACATCAAGCCCGTGCCGGCGGCGTGTGCGGTGTGCAGTTGTTTCGAGTCTGCGGCGTCGCGCAAAAATTCCCACAGGCCTGCGGCTTGCGTGCCCGCCGAGCCAAACGCGTGGTTCATTTGTTCCGGCGTGAGTTTGAGCAAACGCCCGACCGTTGCCGCTGCCGCCACGCTGCCCGCTGTGCCGGTGGTGTGAAAAATTCGGTAGTGCGAGCGACCCAAAAATTCACCCACGCGAATGCCCACTTCGTAGCCGGCCACGCAGGCCACCAAAAACGCTTCGCCACTCGCGCCAATGGCTTGGGCCACCGCCAGCGCTGGCGAGAAGACCACGGTGGCAGGGTGAAACACCGAGCCGTTGTGCACATCGTCTTGCTCCACCACATGCGAAGCGGCGGCATTGGCCATCGCCGCCATGTAAGGCGACGAGCTGCGACGGTTGAACAAAATTTCGGAAGGCCCATGCGACGGCCCCATGTCCATCGCAAACTGCGTCAGCGTTTCTACCGCGCGTGCACCCTTGCCTGCCACGGCAGAGCCCAACCAATCGACCAACAGGTCTTCGGTTTTGCGCAGCACATCGGCCGGAATGTCTTTGGCTTGCAGATTCGCAGCAAAGGCCGCCAGTGCAGCGCTGCCTGTCAATGCGGTACTCATCGTGCGACTCCCAATTCTTTGAAGATGGCTTCGGTGTGTTGCCCCACGCGAGGAATGGCATCCATGCGGTAATCAAACGCGCTTTGTTGACCGGGCGGCAAGAGCGCGGGCAACTCACCCACCGGTGAATCCACCATCACCCAACGGTGACGCGCTTGGAGTTGTGGGTGCGCCCACAAATCGGCCATGGTGTTCATGCGTGCGTTGGCAATCGGTGCAGCCTCTAAACGTGCAATCACCTCAGCGGTGGTGAGCTTGGCAAACACCTCCAAGATCAGCGCTTGCAAGGCTTGGCGGTTGTCGTTGCGTTTGCCATTGCTGGCAAAACGTGCGTCTTGCGCGAGCTCGGGCTGCATCAACACGCATTCGCAAAACTTCACCCACTCGCGCTCGTTTTGCAGGCCCAACATCACCGTGCCGCCATCGCCTGCGGCAAAGGGACCGTAGGGGTAAATGGTGGCGTGTGCCGCTGCGTTGCGTGGCGGGGGCGATGCACCATCGATGGCGTAGTACATGGGAAAGCCCATCCACTCGCCCAAGGCTTCGAGCATGGACACATCGATGTGCGAGCCCTCGCCTGTTTTGTCACGCTGAATCAAAGCGGACAAGATGTTGGTGTAGGCGTACATGCCTGCCGCAATGTCAGCAATCGAATTGCCGCTCTTGCTCGGATGTTCAGGCGTGCCGGTGATGCTTAAGAAACCTGCCTCGCTTTGAATCAACAAGTCGTAGGCTTTTTTATCGCGGTAAGGGCCGTCGTTGCCGTAGCCCGAAATGTCACACACGATGAGGCGTGGGTGCTCGGCACGCAAGGTGGCGGCATCCAGCCCCATGCGCGCCGTGGCACCGGGCGCGAGGTTTTGCACCAGCACATCGGCCTTGGCCAACAGCTGTTTGAGCACGGCCAAATCTTGGGGGTCTTTCAAATCGAGTGCCAAACTTTCTTTGGAACGATTGACCCACACAAAGTGAGACGACTCACCGCGTGCGCGTTGGTCGTAGGCACGCGCAAAGTCACCCACGCCTGGGCGCTCGACTTTGATGACGCGTGCGCCCAAGTCTGCCAACTGGCGTGTGCAAAACGGCGCTGCGATGGCGTGTTCCAAAGAGACCACGGTGATGTGGTCGAGGGGACGAACTTTTTTGTCGGTCATGGCGTCGCACTCAGAATGAACGTGGCAAACCGAGGATGTGCTCGGCCACGTAGCTGTAAATCATGTTGGTGGAGATGGGCGCGACTTGGTACAGACGTGTTTCGCGGAATTTGCGCTCGATGTCGTACTCGCAAGCAAAGCCAAAGCCGCCGTGTGTTTGCAAACACACGTTGGCGGCTTCCCACGACGCTTTGGCCGCGAGGTACTTGGCCATATTGGCTTCGGCACCAGCGTTTTGGTGGGCGTCGATTTTTTCGCAGGCTTTCCAACGCATGAGGTTGGCGGCTTCGAGTTCGATGAAAGCATCGGCAATCGGAAACTGCACGCCTTGGTTTTGACCAATCGGGCGGCCAAACACCACGCGCTCGCTCGCGTATTTGCGCGCACGGTCGATGAACCAATAGCCGTCGCCAATGCATTCGGCAGCAATCAGTGTGCGTTCGGCGTTGAGGCCATCGAGCAAGGTTTTGAAACCTTTGCCCTCTTCGCCCAACAAAGCATCTTCGGGGATTTCGAGGTTGTCAAAGAACAACTCATTGGTCTCGTGGTTGACCATGTTCAAAATGGGGCGCACGGTCAGACCGTTGCCAATGGCTTGCTTCAGATCAATCAAGAAGCACGACAAACCTTCAGAGCGTTTGGTCACTTGATCGATGGGCGTGGTGCGCGCCAACAAAATCATCAAGTCGCTGTGCTGGATGCGTGAAATCCAAACCTTCTGGCCGTTGATGACCCAGCGGCCATCCTTCTTGACCGCACTGGTTTTCAACTTGGTGGTGTCGCTGCCTGTGGTGGGCTCGGTCACGCCCATGGACTGAATGCGCAACTCGCCTGTGGCGATTTTGGGCAAAAACTTTTCTTTTTGCGCTTGCGAACCACTGCGCACGATGGCGTTCATCACATACATCTGGCCGTGGCAGGCGCCGGAGTTGCCACCCGAGCGGTTGATCTCTTCCATGATGACCGAGGCCTCGGCCATCGACAAGCCCGAGCCGCCGTACTCTTGCGGAATGAGCGCCGCCATCCAACCGGCTTTGGTGAGTGCGTCCACAAATGCTTCGGGGTAGCCGCGTTGCTCGTCCACCTTGCGGTGGTATTCATCGGGGAACTGCGCGCACAGATCGCGCACAGCATCGCGAATGTCTTGGTAAGGGTCTTGGTGGTTCAACATGAAATGTCAATCAATGAATCAAAAAGGGATCAACCGAGCTCAGCCGTGGCTTGCATGGTGAGCCAGCCTTCGTGGTCTTGAGCCCACAGGCGCACGGTGGTGCCATTGGCATCGGGCTCGCCACACACGCGCAAGTTGCGTTGGTCTGCACACTCAAATGTGGGGCGCAAGGCTTTGAACTCGAAGCTGCGAATGGGGCGTGTGGTGTGGCGACGCACCAAGTCGACCAACAAAGTGGCGATCAAGGGGCCATGCACGATGAGGCCGGGGTAGCCCTCGACTTCGGTCACATACTTGCGGTCGTAATGGATACGGTGACCATTGAAGGTGAGCGCCGAGTAGCGAAACAACAGCACATCATCAGGCGCGACATCGCGTTGCCATGCGGCGTGCTTTGCAGCGGCCACAGGGGCTGGCACGGGGTCGCCCGCTTGAGCGGCGGGGCGATACACGATGTCGTGCTCTTCGGTCAAACACAAACCTTGCGCGTTGTGCACCTCGTGCTTGACCAACACAAACAACAGGTCGCCGCTGCGGCCCGATTTGTGGGTGACCGACTCAATGGTGGACACACGTTTGACAGCATCGCCCACACGCAGCGGTGCATGCCAATGCAAACGCCCACCGGCCCACATGCGACGCGGCAGCGGCACGGGCGGCAAAAAACCACCGCGCTTGGCATGGCCGTCAGGGCCGATTTCGCTTTGGCGATGGTGTGGCAAAAAGAACAACCAGTGCCACAGCGGCGGCAACTCGGTGCCTGCTTGCGGCAAAGGGTCGTCACGGTCCAAGGTGGCGCTGAGTGCGCGCAGTGGCGCAGGCGTGATGAGGTCTTCCAATACCTCGCTTTGGCCTTGCCACGTTTGCAAGTGTGCGAGGGTGGCGGCGTCCATGTGTTGGGTCATATCAGTCAATCGAAGCGCCAGAAGATTTCACAATGCGTGCCCACATGACCATGTCGTCTTGCAGCAGTGCGGCGAATTGCTCAGGTGTGGTGGGCGCAGCCAATTCCACGCCTTGCAGTTCCAACTTGTCGCGCACGTCTTTGTTGGCCAAGGTTTGTGTCATGCCGCTTTGCAACTTGCTCAACACGTCGTTGGGCACACCTGCCGGTGCAAACAAACCAATCCACAAGGTGCCGCGGTAGCCGGGCACAGACTCGGCCAAGGCTGGCACATCGGGCAACGACGGTGAACGCTTGGGGCTGCTCACCGCCAAAGGCTTGAGCTTGCCCGCTTTGATGTGCGAGAGCGATGCAGGCAAGCTCGCAAACACCAGCGGCAATTGACCACCCAACACATCGTTGAGCGCAGGCGCCACACCTTTGTAGGGCACGTGTTGCAAGTCGATGCTGGCCATGCTGTTGAGCATTTCACCCAACAAGTGGTTCAAGGTGCCGTTGCCCGCCGAGGCGTATTGGTAGTGACCGGGTTTGGCTTTGGCCATTTGGATCAAGTCCTTCATGGACTTGGCAGGAAAGTCTGGGTGAGCCAACAACACATTGGGCACCGAGCCGATCAAGCTGACGGGTTTGAAATCTTTAACCGGGTCGAAGCCCGGATTTTTATAAAGCGCAGGGTTGATGGCTTGGCTGCTGCTGATGGTCATCAGCAAGGTGTAACCATCTTTGTTGGCTTTGGCGGCGAACTGTGTGCCCACATTGCCACCCGCGCCGGGGCGGTTCTCTACCGCGACGGCGGTGTTGAGCACCTCACCCAACTTTTGACTCACGATGCGCCCCACGATGTCGTTGGTGCCGCCTGCGGCTTGTGGCACGACCATCAAGATAGGACGGCTGGGGTAAGCCGATTGCGCCATCGCCACTTGCGTGCACAGCGCCGAGGCTGCCAAGCTGGCAAGCACCCAACGTCGTGAGTTTGAAGTCCATTGCGTCATCGCGTCTCCATCCCTTGTTTTCAGATGGCCGCGATGTTCAACGCATTTCACGCATTCGACAATCGGTATTTTTAGGACTAAGCCTTCAGCTTTTCCGAAGGCTCAAATTTTCAGACTAAGATTCACGCATGCATTTTGACCTCAATGACCTGCGTCTTTTTGTGCTCGCCGCCGACGAAGGCAGCCTCACCAAAGCTGCTGCCAAACACCACTTGTCACTGGCCGCTGCCAGTGCGCGCATCAAAGCGTTAGAAGCCCAAGCCGACTTACCACTTTTGTACCGAGAAGCACGCGGCGTACGCCTGTCACCACCGGGACAAGCCTTCTTGCACCATGCCCGTTTGATGCTGCATCAGGTGGAGCAAATGCGCGGTGATTTGCATGAGTACGGTGGGGGTTTACGCGGCCATCTCAGGGTATACGCGAACACCACAGCAGTGACCGATTTCTTGCCAGAAATCTTGCCGCGCTTTTTGGCGGACAACCCCAAGATCAACATTGACCTTCAAGAAAAACCGAACGCTGAGATTGCCAAAGCCGTGCAAGACGGACGGGTGGACATCGGCATCGTGTCGGGCCAAGTGGACACGCTCGGTTTGCAAAGTCTGCATTTCAGTACAGACCGCTTGGTGTTGGCCACGTCGCGCCAACACCGCTTTGCCAAACGCAAGCGCATTTCGTTTGCGGAAATTTTGGATGAAGACGCAGTGGGCATGCACCCCGCCAGCACATTGCAAACATTCTTGGGACAAGTGACCGAGCGTTTGGGCAAGCCACAAAAACTGCGCATTCAACTCACCAGCTTTGATGCGATGTGCCGCATGATTGGTGCGGGTGTAGGCGTTGGCATCGTGCCGGAGTCAGCCGCCAAGCGCAACCAAGCGACCATGAATTTGGCGCTCATTGAATTGACGGAGCCTTGGAGTGTGCGAGAGCGTTACATCCTCACACGCGACCAAGCGGCCTTACCCAGCTACGCGCAATCGTTGATTGACCACTTGTGCGAGCACTACGCCGCACAGGCGAAGGATTAAGCAACGCGTGACGCAATCAAGGCGCGCAAGGTGTCTGCGCCCATGTGTTGCTCTAGGTAATCGGCCAAGCCTTCAAACACGGTGTCGAGCGTGGGCGTTTGCGCACCAAACAAAGCCTGCAACACCGCAGGCTCCTCAAACAGCCCATGCAAATACGTGCCCATCACATTGCCTGCGTCGTTTTGCCAAGCCAGTGTGGGCATGACCTCGTGTGCCACCTGCCCTGCGGCCAACATGGCGGTGTGCGCTTGCGTTTGGCCGTGATGAATTTCGTAACCACGCACACGCACCTCTGACAACGCGGACCATGCACCGCGCACTTTTTCAAACTTCGCCGTGGTGCGCTGCACCGTTTTGTCAGCAGCGAATTGCGTGACCAACGGCAACAGCCCCAAGCCTGCGGCGTTGCCATCGATGTTGTGTGTGTCGATCAAGGCCTCACCCAACATTTGCAAACCGCCGCACACGCCCAACACGGCGCCGCCCTGCGCTGCGTGTTTGGCAATAGCAGCATCCAAGCCTTGCGCACGCAACCAAGCGAGGTCGCTGCTGGTGTGCTTCGAGCCGGGCAGGATGACCCAATCACTCGGCTGCAAGCCCGCCAAGTCTGCCGGGCTACGCGCCCACAGCAAGCGCACGCCGGGCACGTTTTTGAGCGGTTGAAATTCGTCGAGGTTGCTGATGCGTGGATAGGCCACCACCGCCACCGTGCGCGTGACTTGCCCAGCTTGGATGGATCGGTCGTCAAACACGCCATCCTCCTCTGGCAAGCCGTGTTGCCACCACATGGGCAGCACCGCCACCGTGGGCACACCTGTGCGCTCTTGCAACATCTCAGGCGCGGGCGCCAACAATGCGGCATCACCTCTGAATTTATTGAGCACAAAGCCACTGATGCGGGCTTGGTCTTCGGCGGGCATCAGCGCCCATGTGCCGTACAGATGTGCAAACGCACCGCCACGGTCAATGTCGGTCACCAGCAAACAACGGGCGTTGGCGTGGCGCGCCACACGCAGATTGACGATGTCACAGGCCATGAGGTTGATCTCGGTGGGCGAGCCTGCGCCCTCGATCACCACCACATCGTTTTCGGCACACAAGGCATCCAACGATGCAGCAATTTGAGGCCACACTTTTTCACTGCGGCCACGCCAAGGGGTGTGGGTCAACTCGTGGTTCACCTCGCCCAGCAACACCACTTGGCTACGCGTATCGGCCTCGGGTTTGAGCAGCAAAGGGTTCATGCGCACATCGGGCTCGGCCTTGGCGGCGAGCGCCTGAAAGTATTGGGCAGAGCCCACTTCGCCCAAACCGTTGTGCGAGGCCACCACGCGCGCGTTGTTGCTCATGTTTTGCGCCTTGAATGGCGCGACCTTCAAACCTTGGCGCGCATACCAGCGGCACAGCGCGGTGGTGAGCCAGCTTTTGCCGGCGCCGCTGGAGGTGCCGAGCACCATCACACATTTGGCTGTCATGGGTGCATTCCTTCAGTCTTCAATGCCACGTTGCGCAGGCACGCCTGCATTGAACGCGTGTTTGATTTTGTTCATCTCAGTCACGGTGTCTGCCAACGCGATCAATTCAGGTGGACAACGCCGCCCCGTCAAACACACATGGACATCTTTGGGGCGATGACGCAGCGTGGTGAGCACCTCGTCAAGCGGCAACCAACCGTAAATCAGCGGATAGGTGATTTCATCCAACACCACCAAGAAAAAAAGGCCACTCTCAATCGCCGCCTTGGCCTTTTGCCAACCGTCGCGCGCCAACTGCGCGGAGTGTTCCAAGTCTTTGCTTTTCCAACTGAAACCATCCCCCAACCCAACCACGGGAATGCCCAGTTTTTCAAACACGCGGTGTTCACCAAAACGTGCCGAAGGAACTTTCATGAATTGAAAAATTTTGACGGCTTTGTTGCGTCCATGTGCACGCAAGGCCAAGCCAAATGCAGCGGTGCTTTTACCCTTGCCATCGCCGGTGTGAACCAAGATCAGTCCGCGCCGTTCAGCAGATGGCGTCACACGTGCGTACGCAACAGGAGCGGGTTCAATGTGCATGACGTCAGCGCTTGGGTAAAGCCACCCATTCGCCGTCGAGGGCGTGAATGGCAATGCGATGGTCAAACACAGCTTCTACCGCACGGTGCGTCTCCGCGCTGCGGCAAGCGCCGTGATGCACCACACGCCCCGCTTGCATGACCACCAAATCATCGGCGTGTAAGGCCATGCCAATTTCGTGCAACACACTCACCACCGTGGTGTGTTGCGCGGTGAGGCAACGCACCTGCTCTAACCAATCCACTTGATGTGGCGGGTCTAAGTTGGCCAATGGCTCGTCCATCAGCAACACGTCGGCTTGCACAGCCAATGCACGCGCCAGCAACACACGTTGACGCTCTCCCCCTGAGAGCTGCCCCAGTGAGCGCTCACGCCAATCCCACGCTTGGGTGGCGCGTAAAGCCGTTTCCACCACCGCACGATCATGCGCACTGGGGGCCGCCAACCAGTCTTGATGTGGCATTCGACCGAGCATGGCCACATCCCACACGCGCAAGTCATCGGAGGCAGCTTCGTTTTGCCCCAACCAAGACACACGCTGCGCGCGTTCACGGCGCGAGATGTGCGCCACATCTTGCCCAGCCAACTGCACGCGCCCTTGTGCAGGCAACAAACCCAACAAGGCTTTGAGCAAGGTGGATTTACCTGCGCCGTTGGGCCCCACAATCGCCGTCCATTGGCCTGCGGCAAAAGCAATATCAACCCCATGCAACACAGGCTGACCGCCCAAGCGCACGTGCAAGTTGTGGGCGCTGAGTGCGTTGCCCGTCATCGCACACCTCCTGCGCCTTGACCGCGATACATGAGCCACAGCAAATAACCTCCGCCCAACACCGCAGTGAGCACGCCCACAGGTAATTCTTGCGGGGCCAACAAACCACGCGCCAACAAATCAGCCGCCAACAACAACGCGCCGCCCATGAGGCTAGAGAGCAAAACCACCCCACGGTAGGTGGTGTGCACCGCAGAGCGCACCAAGTGCGGCGCAGCTAATCCCACAAACGCCACTAACCCAGTTTGGGCCACTGCCGCACCGGTGCTCATGGCCAAAACGGCAATCAGCACCACACGCACCGCCACCAGTGGCAACCCCAAACTGTGTGCAGTGGCTTCACCCAAGGTGAGTGCATCCAACACGCGGCTCACACCGAGTGCAATCAGCAAGGCCACGACGTAGACCACCCACATCACACTGCAAGCCGACCAACCAATGAAACTGGTGGACCCCAACAAAAAGCCCTGCATGCCCAACAACACGTCAGGACGCATGAGGGTGACCAACGACGCCAACGCACCCAACACCACACCCACGATGACACCGGCCAAAAGCAACCGCAAGGTGTGCTGCACCCCTCGGGCCAACAACAAGGTGAGCATCACCGCCAACACAGCCCCTACAAAAGCAGCACTGGTCAGCCCCATACGCACCAACCACTCCGTGGCAAACGGGTTCACCCCAAACAACGCCAAGGCTACCGCCACGCCCAGCGATGCACCTGATGCACTGCCTAACAAATACGGATCCGCCAACGGGTTACGAAACAGCCCCTGCGCCACAGCCCCCGCCAAACCCAAGAGCGCGCCTGCCGCACAAGCCCCCAAGCTGCGAGGCAAACGAATGTCCCACACAATTTGCTGTGCCACGTCGTCTTGCCAAGCTCGCATCCAACTCTCAAGCCCCGTGCTGCCCACCAGCGTGCCAAGCGCCACACCCAACACACACAGCAACAACAAAGCCAGCGCCAACCGCCACACCCGATGACAGGAGACACACGTCATGGGCGCTCCTTGGGTAAGTTGGCAATGCACTGCGCCATCAAACGTGCAGCCTCGGCCATGCGTGGCCCGGCGCGAACCAACACATCAGAGTCTTGCGGTTTGAAATGACACACACGCTGCTCGCGCATGGCACGCATATGGGGCCAACCAGGACGGGCTTGCATGTCGGCAAAGTTACTGTCGCCCACCATGATGAGATCGGGCTGTGCACGCACCACAAACTCTGGATTGAGCTTGGGAAACGGCCCCATCGACGCAGACAAGATGTTGCGCATGCCCAAACGCTGCAAAGTTTCGCCAATGAACGAGGCCTCACTTGCGCCATACGGCGTGCGACTCACTTCAAAGTACACCCGTTGGCCTTTGGCCTGCGCGGGGATGGATTGCGCAGCAGCGTTCACCGCCGCGTCGATGTGGCGCCACACGCGGTCACTGTCTTGCACAGACACATCCAAGGCTTGTGCCACCAAACGCATGACGCGCTGCACATCGGCATGGGTGCGAGGCTCCAACGCCAAGACCGTCAAACCCAAAGCTTGCAAACGCTCTGCGCCGCGTGCCGATGTGGCCATGAGCACCAAATCGGGCTTCAAAGCCACCACGCTTTCGATATTGGGGTCAATGCCACCACCTACACGTGGCAGCTTGGCCAAGCTCTCGGGCCAATTGGAATAACGATCCAACCCCACCAGTTTTTGACATTGCCCCAAGGCACACACCGTCTCGGTGAGCGAAGGCAACAAGCTGACGATGCGTTGCGGTGGCTGTGCGATGTTGACCTCAACTTGGCGGTCATCGCGCAACACCACAGCATGCGCAGCCACAACCCAGCTGCACAGCATGAGCGCCATCCAACAATGTTTACGCATAGCGCGCCTCCCATTGCTGAATGATGGCGTGCAGCTGCTGCACACCGTCGGTCAACGCGGCAGGGCCCGGTTGCAAGATGTCGGCAGATTTGATTTCAAAAATTTGTTTATTCCGAACAGCTGGCACGTGCTGCCAGCCCTCGCGCGCCACCACGTTTTCGGGGCGAAACTTTTTACCGCACAGCGAGCCGATGATGATGTCGGGCGCACGGTCGATGATGGTTTGGACGTCGGCAATGATGCGATCTTTACCCATAGGCATTTGCGCCAGCTCGGGGAAGCAATCGTCACCACCCGCCATACGGATGAGCTCACTCACCCAACGAATGCCACTGATGTGCGGCTCGTCCCACTCTTCGAAATACACCTTGGGGCGACGCTTGAATTGGGTTGCCGTGTTTTGAATGTGGGTTAGCTGCTCGCGCATTTGTTGCAAACGCTGCACGCCTTGCTCGGCCTGCCCCACCATCGCGGCCACTTGGTACAGCATGGAAAAAGTCTCATCCACGCTGCGCTGGTTAAACACCGTCACCTGCACGCCAGCACGAATCAGTGCAGCGGCAATGTCGGCCTGCAAATCAGAAAACCCAAACACACAATCGGGCTTGAGCGCCAAGATCTTGTCAATCTTGGCGCTCAAGAACGCACTGACCTTGGGCTTCTCATCACGCGCACGACGGGGGCGCACGGTGTAACCCGAGATCCCCACAATGCGCGCCTCTTCCCCCAGCATGTACAGCCACTCGGTCGTTTCCTCGGTGAGGCAGACGATGCGTTGGGGGAGAAGATCAAGCATTCGCTTTACTTGGGTTGGTATTGCAATGTTGCGTAGATACCGCGGCCGGGGGTGTTGTACCCACCGGCCAACTCGTAGTTGCGGTTGAAGGCATTCTCCAGCTTCACACGAGCAATCCAATCGGTATCAATTCTTCGGCTGGCATAGAACGCCCAAGTCGTGTAGCCGGCAAGGTCTGCCTGTCCACCAAAATTTGAACGATCTGAGGATCCAACGAATTTAGTCCCGACTTCATAGCCAGATATCCAGCGAGAAATATCAAACGATCCATATTGTTTGGCACGACGTCCGGGCAACTGGTTGCTTGTCACGTTCCAAGGGTCTTGTGCAACCCACGCCCCCTTCAAACTGTTGCCCCAAACCTCGGCACGCAGGGTGAACTCGTAGCCTCTATTTGTCATTTCACCTGTATTTACTGGTGTGTTTCCGGCATAAGCAATGGTGTCTTGCGTACGAGTTTGGAAATAAACCACACGGAATAAAGTTTTCTCAACGTTATAAACACCACCAACTTCTTGTGTACGGTGAGTTTCTGGCAGCAAATTGGGGTTCCCATAAGTGCCCATCAAATCATTGGCCGCTGGTGCACGAAAGCCTGTAGAAGCTGTCGAGGTCAAACGCCACTCGGGCGTCAACTGATACCCAACCCCAAGCAAATGCGTGTTGTCAGCAAAATCTTTCTTCACTGAGCCAGAACTTTTACTGTTGTCCACTGTCAGGGCATCGCGACGGACATTAGCTTGAAAATTCCAACGATCCAATTTAGAAGTCAGGCCTGCAAAATATCCCGTGGTATCACGCTTGGCATCGTAAGTGCTGCGTTGTTGGTATTTTTCATTTGACTGATCCAAACCGAAATTCAAATTTGCAGACTGATTCAATTCGTAAGAGTTTGACCACCGGAATACGTCCTGATGCCCTGTGTAATAACCCGAGGCTGCTTCCGCACCATTCTTCAAGTCATCGTATGAGAAGTTAGAGGCTGTCACGTCAAAATTTGACATCCAATCATTCGACACGCGCTTGTTGATGTATGCACCTACGGTATCTGTTTTGATCAAAAACTGATTGGTCTCAGTTCGGGTGCCATAGCCATTGTCATAGTCAACAACGGAACTCTTCGTACTCCCACGCAGGCCAACGCGTAGCGTGCTATCAATTTTCTGATCTATTTTCGCCCCAGCGTATTGGCTACGAAATGCATCACGATCAGGGTTCACGTAGCTGCTTTTGTCTGCATTCATGGCA
>Ga0213920_1000412_pt1 | contig 35073 bp, 32 predicted proteins | sample McNCre1117MG_FD_161054 | JGI IMG/M metagenome (GOLD analysis project Ga0213920, IMG submission 161054) | Freshwater microbial communities from McNutts Creek, Athens, Georgia, United States - 11-17 MG | ecosystem: Environmental > Aquatic > Freshwater > Creek | place: USA: Georgia | collected...
AGCCCCCTAAAGAGTCGTTCAAGACCAGGACGTTGATAGGTCAGGTGTGGAAGCGTAGTAATACGTTAAGCTAACTGATACTAATTGCTCGTGCGACTTGACCCTATAACTTTGATCCGAACCTTAACGGGTTCATTGTGATCAAGGAAGTTATGCCAAGTGACGCATTCAAAATTAATCTGATATTGCTCTATGAATTCGTTGCCTTGACCCAGTCAAGGTGATAACAAGTTATGCCTGATGACCATAGCAAGTTGGTACCACTCCTTCCCATCCCGAACAGGACCGTGAAACGACTTAGCGCCGATGATAGTGCGGGTTCCCGTGTGAAAGTAGGACATCGTCAGGCTATTACAGCCTCAGAAACCCCCGCTCAGATGAGTGGGGGTTTTTGTTTTTGTGCCTCACTTAATCGATGTTAATAATGAATTCACCATCGACGATGCATGCATTACTTTTCTCTAGGCTTTTGTATAAGTCGACAAACCACGATTCGAAACTTTGCGTGGATGAATATTTGTCAAATAACAGATGCAGGTAATGGGCAGATTGCCCCCAATTCAGAAAGTCTGCCTTGCTGATACGTTGAAACTCAAGTAACTTGAATTTCAAAAGTACCTTCGCTGCATAACTGGCGTGCTTATCAGGCGCATTTCTAAATTGTGCGAGTCGACTTCGTGCTCTTGCGAGCGCACCACTTATATCGCTGAATGGTGATCCGTGACCTGGCAAGACAAGTTTTGGTGATAATTTTTCGATGACATTCAGCGTAGAGGCTACTTCATCAAAAGCCTCGCATCCCTCAATTTCAGGGAATACGACTCCAAAACCGTTTTCCCAAAGTGCATCAGCTGAAATTAGCACTTCATCTGTTTCATTGAAGATCACAACAGAGTGAGGGTCATGACCAGGGGCTGAATGTACACGCCATATTTGTCCACCTATGCGATAAGCATCACCATCCTCTAGAAGGCCATGCCGAACAAATGGTGGGCAGTGTTGACCTGTAGGTTCGTAGGTCAAAATGCTGGCGTCCCACTGGTCCACATAGTTGGCATGCCCCGGCGGAATATACGTGCGTACCTCTGGGTAGTTTGACTGCAGAAATGCGTTTCCCCCACAATGGTCACTGTGCAAGTGGGTATTGAAAAGAGCAGTCAGAGGGCGATGTTTTAAAGCGCTTTGAGCAAGTGCCAAAGTTTGTTCTGCATGTGTCCAATAACCGCTGTCAACCAAGACCGCATGCTCATCATCTTGTATCAACACGTTGTTAGATGACAGCCAGCCACGCTCAAAAAAGGTAACACCTGTCGGTAATGGGTACATGAAAGTGTGAATTGGGTTAGGTCAGTGACTTGTGCATTTTGGCAGCAGCAAAAGTTGAAATTTCATGACTTGTGTTGCCTGAATTACAGCAGCTAAATATTTGCAATTAGAGCCCCGCGTCTAATGCGTGTCAGATAAGTGAAAGAATGAGGGAAAACCCGTACAATCACATCATGACTCTCGTACAAACTCTTGCCAAAACAACCCTAGAAGGGGGTAAACAAATGCTTCGCTTCACAGGCGTTTCGCAAGAGCAATTACGTAAGACCGAAGGTGTGTTGATTCCAATTGCGCCTCTAGGCGAAGAGCATTTGCCACAAGTATCAGCACATTTGTTGGCATTGTCTGAGCATGACCGCTACTTGCGGTTTGGCTACACCGCCACGGATGCACATATCCAGCGCTATGTCCAAGCCTTGAACTTCGAGCGTGATGAAATTTATGGCATTTTCAATGCCGAGTTAGAAATCATCGCGATGGCGCATTTGGCCTTGATGAAAGATGCAGGTCGCGAGTTCAGTTCTGAATTTGGGGTTTCTGTCGCTGCACATGCGCGCGGTCGAGGTTATGGCGCAAGACTGTTCGAACGTGCGGTGATCCATGCGCGCAACGAAAAGGTGTACCAGATGTACATCCATGCCTTGAGTGAAAACGCTCCCATGATCCGCATCGCACGCAAGGGCGGAGCAAAGATCGAACGTGACGGCTCGGAAACAGAAGCATTTTTGCGCTTACCAAAGCGTGACTTGGACAGTCGTGTCACAGAATTTGTGGCCGACCAATACGCCAAAACAAACTACAGCATCAAAGAAGACGCCAAGCGTTTTTGGAATTTTTTAGCCAAAGTGCAAGAAATTCGTGAAGGCGTGCGCGATGCACGCCACCAAGCCGCCGAATAACAGCAATGGCCCATGCAATGGGCTATGCTTGAGGCTTGTGAGACTTTCGCAGCAATCCGCTGCAACACTGTGATACCCCCGCAATCCCGAGAACAAGACAGCAACGACAAACGTAGCTATTGGCAACGTTTGCTCGAGTTCATACACCCAGGCCCAGATTCACGCGAAGAGCTGCTAGACGCGCTCTCTGACGCAGAAGATAACCAAGTGATTGGCGCAGAAAGCCGCCTCATGCTTGAAGGCGTGCTGCGAATGGCCGACCTCACAGCGGGCCAAGTCATGGTCGCTGCACCACGCATGGATCTGATCAATCTCGAAGCGCCCATTGAAGAAAGTCTCCATCAAGTCATTGATACAGGGCACTCGCGCTTTCCCGTTTACGAAGGTGAACGCGATAACTTGGTCGGCATCTTGTTAGCCAAAGACTTGCTCAAGTTGCAACGTGCCCCCTCGCTAAATATTCGAACGCTGTTACGTCCCCCTGTCTTCATTCCAGAAAGCAAAGGGCTGAACGATTTGTTGAGGGAATTTCGCAATACGCGCAACCACATGGCGCTGGTCGTGGATGAGTTTGGGCGCATCGCAGGGCTCATCACGATTGAAGACGTGTTGGAGCAAATTGTCGGCGACATTGAAGATGAGTTTGACAGTCAAGAGGACGTGGGCGACATCTTTGCGCTCGCAGATCAAACCTACCGCGTCAGCGGCGATGCCTCGCTAGAGCGAGTGGGCGAAGCCTTCGGGACACACTTAGAAGTGACCGCCGCAGAAGAGTCAGACGATACGCATTTCGATACGATTGGCGGATTCATCGCGCATGCCATGGGGCACGTGCCACGTCGTGGAGAGCATTTTGAAATCAATAAATTGCGCTTTGAAGTTCTGCACACCCGTGGCGGGGCAGTGAAATGGTTCAAGGTTTATCCCGCGCCTGAGGAAAAGGCGCAGCCTTAACACATGCACAACAACGCGCAACCCAAAAGTCGCCGCTTATTGAGTGTGGGGACCATCGCGATTTTGCTCATCGCAGGCCTTGCGCAAGCGCTCTCGTTGGCATGGCCGTTTGAAGGTTACTTCCAAGGCGCATCACAAGGATGGTTGCAAATTGTGAGTTTGACCGTGCTGGCTTGGTCACTCGATCGCACGCAATCTAACAAACAAGCATTTATCACATGTTGGGTCTTTTCATTTGCATGGCTAGCTGGCTGCATCTGGTGGCTCTTCATTTCGATGAATCTCTATGGTGGCTTACCTGCGCCAGTCGCTGCTTTGGCTGTGGTTTTGTTGGCGGGGGGGCTGGCGTTGATGTACAGCTTCGCGGGTGTCGTGTTTCGTGCGCTGAGCCAAACAGGTGTGGGTGTGTTGGCGCGTGCCAGTGCCTTTGCTGCGGTATGGATGTTGGCTGAAATGCTTCGCGGCACGCTGTGGACTGGGTTTCCTTGGGGGGCCGTGGGTTACGCGCACATCGACAGCGTGATGCAGCACTGGGCGCCGTGGCTGGGGGTTTATGGTCTATGCGGCCTGTCTGCCTTCGTCGCCATGTTCATCGGGGCAGAGCGCAGAGGCTATGGCAATACAACACGCATCACGCAAGCGATCGTTCTCGCTTGCTTGCTAGTCTTGAGCTACATGTGGTTCACATCGCCAAGCCGACAACCCCATGAGCAGAACCAATCGACGCAGCCATTGAGCGTCACTCTCTTGCAAGGCAATATTGCTCAAGATTTGAAATTTGGTGAGGGCGTCAATCGTGCATTGCGCGACTACCGCGAAGCCCTGCTATCGAGCACCAGCGACTTGACTGTGACGCCCGAGACAGCTATTCCACTGATCAAACAGCAAATACCAGAGCGCTATTGGGAGCAACTCGAAGCGCACTTTGGCAAAGGCAAACAAGCTGCATTGATCGGTCAGCCCATGGCCATGCGCAGCGAGCAGGGGCAACTGAGATACAGCAATTCCGCCATTGCCTTGATGGCTCAGTCGTCACCTGCTGCCACGGCTAGCTACCAATACGACAAACACCACCTCGTTCCGTTTGGCGAATTTGTGCCGCCGCTTTTCCAGTGGTTTGTGCGCATGATGAACATCCCCTTGGGCGATTTCACACGTGGCGATGTCGCACAGCCCAGCTTGGCGTTCAAAGGCGAGCGCATCGCCCCTAATATTTGCTACGAAGATTTGTTTGGCGAAGAATTGGCTCGTAGCTTTGCAGACCCCGACAAAGCCCCGACCATGATGGTCAACCTCAGCAACATCGCCTGGTTTGGCGACACCGTGGCCATCGACCAGCATCTCAATATCTCGCGCATGCGTGCGCTAGAGATGGGCCGCCCCATGCTACGTGCCACCAACACGGGAGCGACAGCCATCATCAACGCCCAAGGGCAGGTGACGCACCGCTTGCCTAGCGCGGTGCAGGGTGCACTCACGGCGGAGGTGTATGGCGTGCATGGCCCTGTCACGCCTTATGCCCGATGGGTGTCAGTTTTTGGGCTTTGGCCACTCGCAGGCTCGGCTTTGTTGACCTTATTGATCGTGGCCGCCATGGCACATGCATCTAGGCACGGCCAGAGGCGTTTCGGCCCGTAAAATCAGAGGTTTGCGGGCGTATTGACCTGCAGCCTAAATTGCCAGCGTCTGCTGGCCACTTTGCATGCTGACTTTTCAAGAAATCATTCTCACACTCCAGTCCTACTGGGCCAAGCAAGGCTGTGCATTGCTACAACCCATCGACATGGAGGTCGGTGCGGGTACTTCGCACACCGCCACCTTCTTGCGAGCCTTAGGCCCAGAGCCTTGGAAGGCTGCCTATGTGCAACCGAGCCGCCGCCCCAAAGATGGCCGCTACGGTGAGAACCCCAACCGCTTGCAGCACTACTACCAATACCAAGTGGTGTTGAAGCCCGCGCCCAGCAACATCTTGGAGTTGTATCTAGGCTCGCTCGAAGCGCTCGGTTTTGACCTCAAGAAAAACGACATCCGCTTCGTTGAGGACGATTGGGAAAACCCAACCTTGGGCGCATGGGGCTTGGGCTGGGAAGTTTGGTTGAACGGCATGGAAGTCACGCAGTTCACCTACTTCCAGCAAGTGGGCGGCATTGATTGCAAACCCATCACAGGCGAAATCACCTACGGCCTTGAGCGCTTGGCCATGTATCTGCAAGGCGTGGACAACGTCTATAACTTGCAATGGACCGAAGGCCTCACCTACGGTGACGTATACAAACAAAACGAAGTGGAGCAATCCACCTACAACTTTGAGCACAGCGATGCCGAGTTCTTGTTCACCGCTTTCGGCGCGCACGAGAAACAAGCGCAGCACCTCATGGGCGCGCAACTCGCATTGCCTGCTTATGAGCAAGTGCTCAAAGCTGCGCACACCTTCAACTTGCTCGATGCGCGTGGCGCCATCAGCGTGACCGAGCGTGCAGCCTACATCGGCCGCATCCGTAACTTGGCTCGCGCCGTGGCGCAGAGCTATTACGAGAGTCGCGAGCGCTTGGGCTTCCCCATGGCCCCGCGCGAGTGGGTGGAACAAATGCCAAAGAAGACTGCTTGAGCGTAGGACACAAGAACATGACGACACAAAACCTACTCATCGAACTCTTCGTGGAAGAGTTGCCTCCTAAGGCTTTGCAAAAACTCGGCGACGCTTTTTCTAGCGTGCTGTTTGACCAACTCAAAGCGCAAGGCTTGACTGCCACCAATTCAGCCGTGACGGCCTACGCATCACCACGCCGTTTGGCCGCGCACATCACCGCAGTGTCGGCATTGGCTGCTGACAAAGCCGTGCAACAAAAACTCATGCCCGTCACTGTGGGCTTGGATGCCAGCGGCAACGCCACACCAGCCTTGTTGAAAAAACTGCAAGCCTTGGGCGCGGGCCCTGAGGCTGTGGCACAACTCAAACGTGCACCTGATGGCAAAGCCGAAGCCTTGTTCTATGACAGCATCGTTAAAGGTGCGAGCTTGGCTGATGGCCTGCAAAAAGCTTTGAACGAAGCCATCGCCAAGTTGCCGATTCCTAAAGTGATGAGCTATCAGCTTGAAACAGATTGCGAATTGCCGGGCTGGAGCAGCGTCAACTTTGTGCGCCCCGCGCACAGCTTAATCGCTTTGCACGGTAACACCGTGGTGCCAGTCAAAGCCTTAGGCTTGACCGCTGGCAACAGCACACAAGGCCACCGTTTTGAGGCCAAGGTGTCACCCGTCGTATTGATCAATGCTGATGTGTACGCAGACACACTCGCTAAAGACGGCGCAGTCATTGCCAGCTTCACCGAGCGCCGTGCAGAAATTGCACGGCAACTCGAAGCAGCTGCGGCCAAAGTTGGCGGCGGTGAGGACTCGAAGTCGCACGGAGCGCTCCGGCCGATTGAAGATGCCGCATTGCTCGACGAAGTCACCGCCTTAGTCGAACGCCCCAACGTGTTGGTGTGCGAGTTCGAAAAACAATTCCTCGACGTGCCGCAAGAGTGCCTCATCCTCACGATGAAGGCCAATCAAAAATACTTCCCGCTGCTCGACGCAGCAGGCAAGTTGACCAACAAGTTCTTGGTGGTGAGCAATATCACGCCTGATGACGCGTCTGCCGTGATTGGTGGCAACGAGCGTGTGGTGCGCCCACGTTTGGCCGATGCCAAATTCTTCTTTGACCAAGATCGTAAAAAGACACTCGCTTCGCGCGTGGACGGTTTGGCTAAGGTGGTGTATCACAACAAGCTTGGCACGCAAGGCGAACGCACCCAAAAAGTTAAAGAGATTGCTCAATACATTGCGATTGAATTAAAGCATTCGGCAGCTCAAGAGCAGCATGTCTTGCAAGCTGCTGAGTTGGCGAAGACAGATTTGTTGACCGACATGGTTGGTGAGTTCCCTGAGCTGCAAGGCATCATGGGTGGTTATTACGCATTGAACGACGGTTTGCATGCCGATGTGGCCGCCGCGATTGAAGATCACTACAAACCACGTTTTGCGGGTGACGAATTGCCGCGTAACAAGGTCGGCTTAGTTGTCGCCTTGGCGGACAAGCTCGAAACTTTGGTGGGTATGTTTGGCATTGGCAACTTGCCAACGGGTGACAAAGATCCATTCGCTTTGCGTCGTCATGCTTTGGGCGTGATTCGCATTTTGATGGAGCGCGATCTTGCGATTGATTTGAATTCGCTCTTGGTCACGGTCGCTACATTGCGCGGCTTTGACAACCCTGAGCAGATCGCAGAACAAGTCACGCAGTTCTTCTATGACCGTCTGTCTGGTAGCTTGCGTGAGCAAGGTTATTCAGCTCAAGAAGTAGAAGCCGTGTTGGCACTCAAGCCACAACGCCTAACGGACGTGAGCAAGCGTCTTGAAGCTGTTCGCGCCTTCGCCGCCTTGCCCGAAGCTTCGGCTTTGGCCGCCGCCAACAAGCGCATCGGCAACGTGCTCAAAAAAGCTGGCGAGGTTGACGCACACGTCAACACTGCCTTGTTCAAAGAAGACGCCGAGCAAGCGCTGTACACCGTCATGCAAAAGCTGCTGCCCGAGTCCGAGGCTCAGTTCAACGCGGGCGATTACACCGCCTCGTTGCAAACGCTTGCCGCGTTGCGCTCACCAGTGGATGCATTCTTTGACGACGTCATGGTGAATGCTGAAGAGATGGACTTGCGCTTGAACCGCCAAGGCATGCTCAAGAAACTGCATGAAGCCATGAACCGCGTGGCCGACTTGTCAGCCCTCGCTTCTTAAAGCCAAAGCCAAGCCATGCAAACCAAACTCGTCATCCTCGACCGCGACGGCACGATCAACCAAGACAGCGACGACTACGTCAAGTCGGCCGATGAGTGGATTGCGTTGCCAGACGCGCTCGAAGCGATTGCGCGTTTGAACCATGCAGGCTGGCATGTGGTGGTGGCTTCTAACCAATCGGGCTTGGGACGCGGGTTGTTTGATGTCGCCGCCTTGAACGCCATGCACACCAAAATGCACAAGCTTTTGGCGGCTGTCGGTGGTCGTATTGACGCTGTGTTTTATTGCCCACACAGCCCCGAAGAAACGTGCAACTGCCGCAAGCCCTTGCCTGGCCTGTATGAGCAAATTTGCGAGCGTTACGGCATGGACCTCACAGGCGTGCACACCGTCGGCGACTCGTTGCGCGACTTACAAGCAGGCGCTGCTGTTGGTTGTGCCACGCACTTGGTGTACACGGGCAAAGGCGAAAAGCTCAAAGGTCAGCCCTTACCCGCTGACTTTCCGACAGGCACTGTGGCGCATGAAGACCTCGGTGCATTCGCCGACTGGTTGATTGCACAGTCAGAACCCGTTGCAAAAAATAACAAAGCAGGAACGCCCACATGATGGCCATGCTCCGCTCGACGCTGCACATGGCGTTTATGTTTGTCACCGTCATTCCCTACACCTTGCTCATCTTGCTGGCGCGTTTGTTTGGCGCTAAGGGCAATGTGCGTTATGCCATCGCCCAAAAGTGGCTCACGCTCAGCGTGGATTCTGCGCGCGTCATCATGGGCATTCGCTACCAAGTGCAAGGCCAAGAAAACTTGCCCGTGGGCGAAACCAGCCCCGCCATTTTGTTGGTGAAGCACCAGTCCACTTACGAGACGTTTTTGATGCCGGCCATCATGCCGCACCCCTTGGCCTATGTGTTCAAAAAAGAGCTGTTGTATGTGCCATTCTTCGGGTGGTCCATTGGCAGCTTGGACATGATTCACATCGACCGCAGCCAACGCGCCAAAGCGTTTGCCAAAGTGGTAGAGCAGGGCAAGGCTTTGTTGGACCGCGGTGTGTGGGTCATCATGTTTCCAGAAGGCACGCGTATTCCACGCGGCGAGCGCGGTAGCTACAAAAGTGGTGGCACACGTTTGGCCATTGCCACGGGCGCACCTGTTATTCCTGTGGCTGTGACTTCGGCCAAATGTTGGCCACGCAAAGCCTTCATCAAAACTCCTGGCGTCGTGGATGTATCCATTGGCAAGCCTATCCCAAGCGTTGGCCGCGATGCCGACGAGCTGATGCGCGAAGTCGAAGCGTGGATCGAAGCTGAAATGCACCGCCTCGACCCCGAGGCCTACGTCGGCCAATACTGAGTCCACTCGCATGAGCCGCTTCTTGCAACTCGTGCTCGACATGTTCGATGGGGTTACGACCAAAGCCCTTCAAGGCCTTGGCACAGATAAGCGACCCGGTCCCAAAAAACGCCAGCCTCGCCAACCCAAGCGCCTCAAGCCGCAAAGCTTGATGGGTGGCTTGCACCGCGATGCCAATGCCTTGCCCCCAGCTCCTGCGCTTCATGGCCCGCACAGGCCGTCAGAGCCCTTGGGGCAAGTGCTACCCAAAGCGCATTACGCACACCCCCGCGCCACGCGTCGCATCCAACTCGGCACCACCGATGTGGCCTACGCCTTCAGGCGTGGCAAGCGACGCACCATCGGCATGGCGATTGGGCCTGATGGTCTCGAGGTCAGCGCACCTCGGTGGGTGACGGTGGGTGAAGTTGAATCTGCGCTGCACGAAAAAGCCGATTGGATCGCCCGCAAGCTGGTCGAGATGCAAGAGCGCCAACAGCAGTTGGGTGCTGCCCGAATCGTGTGGGCTGATGGCGTGGTGCTGCCGTATTTGGGTGATCAGCTCAAGGTGGTGCTCGACTCAAGCAGCACGCTCAAGAAAAACAGCGCGCAGTTTGAGCCCTCAGCGGCAGGCACGCACACGCTGCGCTTAGGCCTCCCCCTCAACGCCGAACCTCAACAAATCCGCGACGCCGTCCAAGCTTGGCTCATGCGCCAAGCCAAAGCCTTGTTTGTGGAGCGTCTCAACCATTACGCGCCGCAGCTCGGTGTGCAGTGGCAACGCGTATCGCTCAGCAGCGCGGCCACGCGTTGGGGCAGTGCCAGTGCCAATGGGGCCATTCGCCTCAACTGGCGGCTGGTGCACCACAAGCGCGACGTGATCGATTACGTCGTGGCCCATGAACTCAGCCATTTGCGCGTGATGGACCACAGCCCGCGCTTTTGGGAAACCGTGCAAAGCGTCATGCCCGACTACGCCCAACTCAGGCGAGTTCTTAAGGATGAACCCTTACCTCCGTGGTCTTGACTTGGTTTTTGGAGATTTCCCGTCATAATTGACGTTTACGTAAACGTAAACAAGGAAATCATGGCGACCACCTATTCCATCAGCGATCTAGCGCGTGAGTTTGACCTCACCACGCGAGCCATCCGTTTTTACGAAGACATGGGGCTGTTGCAGCCCGAGCGCTCAGGCCCCGGCGGGCGCAACCGCGTGTACAGCCACCGCGACCGCACGCGCCTCAAACTCACCCTGCGCGCCAAGCGTTTGGGCTTGTCGTTGACTGAGGCCAAAGACCTGATTGACATGTACGACAGCCCACGTGACACAGGCCCGCAGTTGCAAAAATTTTTGGTAGTTCTCGATGCGCACAAGCGTGAACTCGAAGCGCAGATGGCCGAGATCCAAGCCAACCTCGATGAAGTGAAAGCCCACGAAAAAGAAGCCCGTGCGTTGTTGGCCAAGCAAGGTGAAAAACCAGCCAAAGCCACTAAGGCAAGCAAGGCGGTTAAAGCATGACGCAAGTTGCTCACCCCGATTTGCACGCACGCATCGAAGCCAGCTTTGTACGCCAAGGCATGATGCAGCACCTTGGTGCGCGCATCGTGTCAGTCGCGCCAGGCGAGGTTGAAATTGCCTTGCCCTATTCAGAGCGCGTCACCCAACAACAAGGCGGCTACCACGGCGGTGCCATGGGCGCACTCGCGGACATCGCCGCTGGCTACGCAGGCCTCACTTGTGCCGCTGAAGGTCAAGAGGTGACTACGGTCGAATACAAGATCAACTTTTTAGCCGCTTTCTCTGGCGGTGAGTTGCGTGCACGCGGCCATGTGGTGCGTGCCGGCAAGCGCCTCATCATCACCACGGCCGAAGTGGTGCACCTCAACGACGATGGTGGCGAATCACCCTGCGCTTTGATGCAGCAAACCCTCGCCACCGTCAACAAAACATACTGATCAAACGGAGACAAACCATGAACAATTTGCCAGGCCTGAATTTTCAACTCGGTGAAGACATCGACGCCCTGCGCGACGCCGTGCGCGACTTTGCGCAAGCCGAAATCGCACCCCGCGCTGCACAGATCGACCACGACGATCAGTTCCCGATGGACCTGTGGCGCAAGATGGGTGACTTGGGCGTGTTGGGCATCACTGTGGGCGAGGAGTACGGTGGCGCCAACATGGGCTACCTCGCACACATGATCGCGATGGAAGAAATTTCACGCGCTTCTGCCAGCGTGGGCCTGAGCTACGGTGCACACAGCAACTTGTGCGTGAACCAAATCAAACGCAACGGCACCGAAGAGCAACGCGCCAAGTACCTGCCCAAGCTCATCAGCGGCGAACATGTGGGCGCTTTGGCCATGTCTGAGCCAGGCGCGGGTTCTGACGTCATCAGCATGAAGCTCAAAGCGGAAGACAAAGGCGGCTACTACCTGCTCAACGGCAACAAGATGTGGATCACCAACGGCCCTGATGCCGACACACTGGTGGTGTACGCGAAGACTGAACCCGAGATGGGTGCGCGCGGTGTGACCGCCTTTTTGATTGAGAAGGGCATGAAGGGTTTCAGCATCGCGCAAAAGCTCGACAAGCTCGGCATGCGCGGCAGCCATACGGGCGAGCTGGTGTTCCAAAACGTTGAGGTGCCTGCCGAAAACATTTTGGGCGGCCTGAACATGGGCGCCAAAGTGCTCATGAGCGGTTTGGACTACGAACGCGCTGTGCTCACTGGCGGCCCGCTGGGCATCATGCAATCGGTGATGGACAACGTCATTCCCTACATCCACGACCGCAAACAATTTGGCCAAAGCATTGGCGAGTTCCAACTCATCCAAGGCAAAGTGGCTGACATGTACACCGTGCTGCAAGCTGGTCGCAGCTTTGCCTACACCGTAGCTAAGAATCTTGATTTGCTCGGTACAGACCACGTGCGCCAAGTGCGCAAAGACTGTGCGTCTGTCATTTTGTGGACGGCTGAAAAAGCCACGTGGATGGCCGGCGAAGGCGTGCAGATTTTTGGCGGCAACGGCTACATCAACGAATATCCACTGGGCCGTTTGTGGCGCGATGCCAAGCTGTACGAAATTGGTGCGGGTACCAGCGAAATTCGCCGCATGCTGATTGGCCGCGAGCTATTTGCTGAAACTTGTTAAGGCAATTGCGGCACTGCGACAATTGACGCATGAGCAAATCACTACAACACCTCTTTGATAACAACCGCGCTTGGGCGGATCGCATGGTTCAAGAAAACCCTGCGTACTTCTCACGCTTGGCCAATCAACAAAATCCCAAGTACTTGTGGATTGGCTGCTCCGACAGCCGCGTGCCTGCCAACCAAATCACAGGACTCGATCCAGGCGAAGTGTTTGTGCATCGCAACGTGGCCAACGTGGTGGTGCATTCTGATCTCAACGCCTTGTCCGTCATTCAATACGCGGTCGATGCACTCAAGGTCGAGCACATCATGGTGGTGGGCCACTACGGTTGTGGTGGTGTGTTGGCTGCCACACGCGGCACACGCGTGGGTTTAGCCGACAACTGGTTGCGTCATGTGCAAGACGTACGCTTGCGCCATCGCCAACGCCTCAACCATTTGCCACAAGACGAGCTTGAGTCGGTCATGTGCGAGATGAATGTGATTGAACAAGTCGGCAACGTGGCCTTGTCCAACGTCATGCAAGACGCTTGGGGCCGCGGCCAAAAGGTCACGGTGCACGGCTGGATTTACGGTCTCGACAACGGCTTGGTCAAAGACCTGGGTGTCACCATGAGCCATGCCGGCGAAGTGGTGGATGTCTTCCGTAACGCTTTCAAACGCTACCCTCGTGGTGGCATGCTTCCCGCCGCATGACCCTGTGGGTCGGTGCGGCATTTTTCTTTTTGTCATTTGGAGAAATTCATGTCCGACCCCATCGTCATCGTCAGCGCTGCTCGCACACCCATGGGCAGCTTTCAAGGCGACTTCTCAAGCCTCGCTGCGCACGACCTCGGTGGCGCAGCCATCAAGGCCGCTGTTGAGCGTGCAGGTATCAGCCCAGAGTTGGTCACCGAAGTGTTGTTTGGTAACTGCTTGATGGCAGGCCAAGGCCAAGCCCCTGCACGCCAAGCGGCGTTCAAAGGCGGTTTGCCTAAGAGTGCTGGTGCTGTGACCTTGTCCAAGATGTGTGGCTCAGGCATGCGCGCTGCGATGTTTGCGCACGACATGTTGTTGGCAGGCACACACGATGTGTTGGTGGCCGGTGGCATGGAGAGCATGACCAACGCGCCTTACCTCATGCTCAAAGGCCGTGGCGGTTACCGCATTGGCCACGACCGCATCTTTGATCACATGATGCTCGACGGTTTGGAAGACGCCTACGAGCCAGGTCGCAGCATGGGCACCTTTGGTGAAGACTGCGCAGCCAAATACAACTTCAGCCGCGCCGAGCAAGACGCATTTGCCACCGCCAGCGTGCAACGCGCCAAAGCTGCGACTGAGAGCGGTGCTTTCGCCACAGAAATTACGCCCGTCACTGTCAAGACTCGCGCTGGCGAAACCCTGGTGTCGATTGACGAAGGTCCAGGAAAAATCAAGCTCGACAAAATCACCTCACTCAAACCCGCGTTCAAAAAAGACGGCACGATCACGGCGGCTTCAAGCTCGTCCATCAACGACGGCGGCGCAGCCATGGTGTTGATGCGTGAGAGCACAGCTAAGAAATTGGGTTGCAAGCCATTGGCCCGCATCGTCAGCCACGCCACCCACGCGCAAGAGCCTGAGTGGTTTGCCACCGCCCCTGTAGGCGCCACCCAAAAAGCCTTGGCCAAAGCCGGCTGGAAAGTGGAAGACGTGGACCTGTGGGAAGTCAACGAAGCCTTTGCTGTGGTGCCCATGGCCTTGATGAAAGAGCTCAATGTGTCGCATGACAAAGTCAACGTCAACGGCGGAGCATGTGCTTTGGGTCACCCCATCGGTGCATCCGGTGCGCGCATCATGGTCACGCTGATTCACGCGCTCAAAGCACGTGGCCTCAAAAAAGGTTTGGCCACTTTGTGCATCGGTGGCGGCGAAGGTACAGCAGTCGCACTCGAACTCGTTTAAGTTCTCGTCATGCCAACCGCACTCATCATCGGCGCGTCGCGCGGCATTGGGCTTGAGCTGGTTCGCCAATACGTGGCGGATGGCTGGCGCGTCATTGCCACCGCGCGTGACGATGCTGGGCGCGATCGCATTCAAGCCCTAGGCGCGCAGTGCTTGCGCGTCGATGTCGCTAACCCCATCAGCGTTAGCTCGTTTGAGTGGATGCTTGATGGCGAAAAACTCGACCACGCTTTATACGTGGCGGGCGTCATCGACCATAACGCCGCTAACACCCCGCCTACGCAAGACGCGTTTGACCGCGTCATGCACACCAACGTGATGGGCGCGATGATGGTCATCCCACAAGTCGCACCGATGGTGGAAGCGGCTGATGGTGTGTTCGCTTGCATCAGCAGCGTGATGGGTAGTTTGCAAGGCACACGCAGCAGCGACGCCGCGCTGTACCGCATCAGCAAAGCCGCGCTCAACATGGTGGTGCGCACCTCGCAGCCCGAGTACCCACGCGCACGCATGGTGGCCATGCACCCAGGCTGGGTACAAACCGAGATGGGCGGGTCCAATGCCACGCTCACGGTGGAGCGATCTGTCACGCGCATGCGCCAAACGCTGGCGCACATCAAGCCCGAACACGCGGGGCAGTTTTTGTCTTACGACGGCAGCACCATTGCTTGGTGACGTCTTTCACACATTCATTTCAGAACGGATAAAGCCATGTTGCTCACCCCCGACCAAACCATGATTCGCGATGCCGTGCGCGACTTTGCGCAGCAAGAGCTGTGGCCCAACGCTGCCAAGTGGGACAAAGAACACACCTTCCCGCACGAGGTGCACAAAGGCTTGGCAGCCCTCGGCGCTTATGGCATTTGCGTGCCCGAAGATTTTGGTGGCGCAGGTTTGGACTACACCACGCTGGCCATTGTTTTAGAAGAAATCGCCGCAGGCGATGGCGGCACCAGCACCGCCATTAGCGTGACCAATTGCCCTGTGAATGCCATCCTCATGCGCTACGGCAACGACGCGCAAAAGAAGCAATGGCTCACCGAATTGGCACAAGGCAACATGCTCGGCGCGTTCTGTTTGACCGAGCCCCACGTGGGCTCTGACGCTTCAGCGCTGCGCACCACCGCCACCAAAGAGGGCGATGAGTACGTCATCAACGGCGTGAAGCAATTCATCACCAGCGGCAAAAACGGCCATGTGGCCATCGTCATCGCAGTGACCGACAAAGGCGCTGGCAAAAAAGGCATGAGCGCGTTCATCGTGCCCACCAGCGCACCCGGCTACCAAGTGGCGCGCCTTGAAGACAAGCTGGGCCAGCACAGCAGCGACACCGCGCAAATCAACTTTGACAATTGCCGCATCCCCGCCGAGAACTTGATCGGTGCGGAAGGCGAGGGCTACAAGATCGCTCTGTCTGCTTTGGAAGGCGGGCGCATCGGCATTGCCGCGCAAAGCATTGGCATGGCTCGCAGTGCGTTTGAAGCCGCGTTGCAGTACAGCAAAGAGCGCGTGAGCTTTGGCACGGCCATCTTCAACCACCAAGCCGTGGGCTTTCGTTTGGCCGACTGCGCCACGCAGCTCGAAGCTGCACGTCAGTTGATGTACCACGCAGCGAGCTTGCGCGATGCAGGCTTGCCTTGCTTGAAAGAAGCCGCGATGGCCAAGCTCTTTGCCAGTGAAACGGCAGAGAAGGTGTGCAGCGTCGCCATTCAAACTTTGGGTGGCTATGGCGTGGTGAACGATTTCCCTGTGGAGCGCATTTACCGTGACGTGCGCGTGTGCCAAATTTACGAAGGCACCAGCGACGTGCAAAAAATCATCATCCAACGCGCCTTGGCGTGATGGCTGCACACGCTTGCCCTTGCGGGTGCGTGGACAACAAAAAACGTCCCGTGGCCTATGTCGATTGTTGTGGTCGTTTTGTTGACCACGTCGATACTGCGCCGGCCTCTGACGCTGAGCACCTCATGCGCTCGCGCTACAGCGCGTTTGTGCACGAGCAAGCCGATTACTTGCTAGCCACATGGCACAGCAGTACGCGCCCTGCATCGCTTGACTTTGATGCAGGCGCCAAGTGGCTCGGTTTGGAAGTGCGTCAGCATCAAGTGACGGGGGTTGACACAGCTGAGGTTGAGTTTGTGGCCCGTTATCGCGTGCAGGGCCAAGCAGTGCGCTTGCACGAGCGCAGCCGCTTTGTGCGCGAAGGCGGTCGCTGGTTTTATGTCGACGGTGACCAACGCGGATAATTCCTGCATGACATTTGAAGCAGTTTTATTTGATTGCGATGGCGTGCTGGTCGACAGCGAATCCATCACCTGCGGTGCGTTACGCGATATGTTGGATGAAAACGGCTGGCGCTTGAGTTTGGCCGAATGCATGGCGCACTTTGTGGGCCACGCCGTGCGCAGCCGCGCGGACCTGATTGAGGCTCACACAGGTAAACCCCTCACCGACGCCTTCATGGACGAGTTCTATCGCCGTCGCAACATTCGCCTCGAAAACGAAATCGCCGCCATCGATGGCATTCACGATGCTGTGCGCCATGTGCACGAGCGCTGCGAAGGCCGCATTGCTGTGGCTTCAGGCGCAGACCGTTACAAGGTCGAGATGATGTTGCAGCGTGTGGGGCTTTCGCAGTTCTTCGAAGGTCGCATCTTCAGCGGCCATGAAATGCCTCGCAGCAAACCTTTTCCCGATGTGTACTTGGCCGCTGCAGCGCATTTGCAAGTTGACCCCGCTCAGTGCTTGGTGGTGGAGGACACAACCGTGGGCATAGCAGCGGGCGTGGCGGCAGGTTCAACGGTGTGGGCGTATGCGCCGCCAGTTGCTCAGAGCGATGTGTTGTTGCAAGCAGGAGCAGCGCACGTGTTTGCGCACATGGATGACCTGCGCATTTAGCGCATCGTCAACGTGACTTAAAGTCGCTCAAGCGCTTTGCCGGAAGGTTTCAGGCGCTTGTCCCGTCCAAGTCTTGAACGCGCGAATAAAACTCTTCTCATTCGAGAAACCCACCTCGGTCGCAATTTGTTTCAACGGTTTACCGGTGCGTAGCAGCAGCATGCGAGCACGTTGCTCGCGCACGCTGTCTTTGAGTTGCTGCAGACTCGCGCCTTCTTCTTGCAGTTGGCGATGCAGGGTGCGTGCCGACATATTAAGCCATGCTGCCAAGTCGTCGGCATTGCGGCTGTGCTCGGGGTGTTGGGCCAAAGTTTGGCGCACCTTCTCCACCAGCAAGCGATCGCGCCGGTAGGGGCGTACGGTCAGCAGCAGGGCGCGTTGCAGCATCTGTTGTAGAGCGGCTTCGTCACGGCGCACAGGGAGTGCAAGGTAGCCTGTATCAAACTGCAAGCAGTGCGTGGATGCATTGAAGTGCGTGGGGCCATCAAACAGCACGCGGTAGCTGTCGGCATGTGTGGGTGGCGCAAAGCGCAGGTGTGTGGCGGTGAGCGGGATGCGTGAATCGGTCAGCCAGCACGCCACACCCAGCGCATTGCGCAGCACCGACACCACGCAAAACTCTTGAAACATACCAAGCGCACGGACTTCATCCAGCTGTAAGGTGGCGATGCCGTTGCGTTCGGTCAAGCTCAAGCGAATGTCATCTGTCAACAAACCGTGGTGTCTGCACCAGCGATTCAACGCTACGCCCAGTGTGGGCGAGGTGAGCGAGGCTCGCACCAACATGCCATAGCTGCCCCACGGTAAGCGACGGCTGAACCAACCCAAACCTTCGTCATCCAGCTCTTGCATGGCAATGCCCGAGATCAATTCCATCTGCATGGCGGTCACGCGGGCATTGTTTTTCTTGAGAAGTTTTGGCTCGATTTGTGTCTTCTTCAGCGCTTCGTCTATGCGCAAGCCACGCGCCGCGTAAGCCGCAGCAATCGCCTGAATAAATGCAATCGGCGTCTCGGCACGTCCCAGTGCGGGTGCTTGTTCTGAGGTGGGATTGGGATTAACCATAACAAGCCTCATTGTGGCAGGATTTGCAACCCATCTGACGCAAGCTTTGGTGTCAAACGACCTAAGCTTGGCCACAACGCCGTAATAGGAAAAACACGATGACTGTTTTGCATTCCCAGCTCAACCCACGCTCTGCCGATTTCGCGGCCAACGCCGCCGCCATGCGCACCGTGGTGGACGACCTCAAAGCCCATCTCGAAAAAATCGCTGTCGGTGGCGGTGAGGCTGCGCGTGCCAAACACACTGCACGCGGCAAGCTGTTGCCACGCGACCGTGTGCAAATGCTGCTCGACCCCGGCACGCCATTTTTAGAAGTGGCCCCACTCGCTGCGCTCAATATGTACAACAACGACGCACCGTGTGCGGGCTTGATCGTGGGCATCGGCCGCGTGAGCGGTGTGGACTGCATGATCGTGTGCAACGACGCCACAGTGAAGGGCGGCACGTATTACCCCATGACGGTGAAGAAGCATTTGCGTGCGCAAGAAATCGCGCAGCAAAACAACTTGCCTTGCATTTACTTGGTGGACTCGGGCGGTGCCAACTTGCCCAACCAAGACGAAGTGTTTCCCGACCGCGAGCACTTTGGCCGCATCTTCTTTAATCAAGCCAATATGAGCGCCCAAGGCCTCGCGCAAATCGCGGTGGTGATGGGCAGCTGCACAGCCGGTGGCGCGTATGTGCCGGCCATGAGCGATGAAACCATCATTGTGAAAAACCAAGGCACTATCTTTTTGGGTGGTCCGCCTTTGGTGAAGGCGGCAACGGGTGAAGTGGTGACAGCAGAAGACCTCGGCGGTGGCGATGTGCACACGCGCCTCTCCGGCGTGGCTGACCACTTGGCGCAAAACGATGTGCACGCGCTGGCACTGGCGCGCCAATGCGTGAAAAGCCTCAACGCGCAAAAGCAACCCAACATTGCCACGCATGCACCTGTGCCACCGAAGTACGACGCACAAGAGTTGTATGGCGTCATCCCTACTGACACACGCAAGCCCTTTGATGTGCGCGAGATCATTGCGCGCATCGTGGACGGCAGTGAGTTTGATGAATTCAAAGCACGTTTTGGAACGACCTTGGTGTGCGGTTTTGCACGCATCGAAGGCATGCCCGTGGGCATCATTGCCAACAACGGCATCTTGTTCAGCGAGTCGGCATTGAAAGGTACGCACTTTATTGAGCTGTGTTGCCAACGCAAAATTCCGCTCGTGTTTTTGCAAAACATCACCGGCTTCATGGTGGGCCGCAAGTACGAGAACGAAGGCATTGCACGCAACGGCGCGAAGATGGTCACCGCTGTGGCTACTGCTGCTGTGCCGAAGTTCACCGTCATCATTGGCGGCAGTTTTGGGGCGGGCAACTACGGCATGTGCGGTCGTGCATTTGCGCCACGCTTCTTGTGGATGTGGCCGAACGCGCGCATCTCGGTCATGGGCGGCGAGCAAGCCGCCAGCGTGTTGGCCACGGTCAAGCGCGATGGCATTGAAGCCAAAGGCGGCCAATGGAGCGCTGAAGAAGAGCAGGCCTTCAAAGACCCTATTCGCCAACAATACGAACACCAAGGCCACCCCTATTTCGCCACTGCGCGTTTGTGGGATGACGGCGTGATTGATCCTGCAGACACACGCCGGGTGTTGGCCTTGGGGTTAAGTGCATCGCTGAATGCGCCAATTCCTGAAACCAAGTTTGGTTTGTTCCGCATGTGATGGGTGATTGACATGAGTGCCCTCACCATTACCAATCAAGGTGCGATTCGCACCATCACCCTCAGTCGACCCGATGTGCGCAACGCGTTTAACGACGAGGTGATCGCCGAGTTGAAAACCGCTTTCACCGAAGCAGGCCAAGCCGCCGATGTGCGCTGCGTGGTGTTGGCTGCAGAAGGCCCTGCGTTTTGTGCAGGCGCTGACCTGAACTGGATGCGCCGCATGGCTGACTACACGCGCGACGAAAACCTGGCCGACGCAGGTCAACTCGCTGCCATGTTGCGTGCGATTTACGAATGCCCCAAGCCCACCATCGCCCGCGTGCAAGGCGATGTGTTTGCCGGCGGCGTTGGGTTGGTTGCTGCGTGCGACATGGCTGTGAGTGTGGACACCGCCACCTATTGTTTGAGCGAGGTGAAGTTGGGACTCATCCCCGCCACCATCAGCCCTTATGTGATTCGCGCCATGGGTGCGCGTGCATCGCATCGCTACTTTTTAACGGCTGAGCGTTTCAGTGCGGTCGAGGCGCATCGCGTTGGCTTGGTGCACGAGGTCGTGTCTGCCGATGCGCTGGACGCCAAAGTGGCCGATCTAACCAGCGCCTTGGTCAGTGCCAGCCCCAACGCTGTGCGTGCCTGTAAACGCTTGGTGCAAGACGTGGCCGAGCGCGAGATTGATGACGACTTGGTGGCACACACGGTGGCGGGCATTGCCGACATCCGTTCAAGTGCCGAAGGCAAAGAGGGCGTGCAATCGTTCTTGCAAAAACGCAAACCTTCATGGTTGCTGTGACAGCTCAATTGGAGTTTCAAAATGTTTAAAAAGATATTGATTGCCAACCGTGGCGAAATCGCCTGCCGAGTGGCTGCCACTGCTAAACGCATGGGCATCAAAACCGTGGCTGTGTATTCGGACGCCGACGCACAAGCCAAGCATGTGCAAGTGTGTGACGAAGCGGTGCACATTGGCGGTAGCGCTCCGAAGGACAGCTACTTGCGTTGGGAGCGCATCTTGCAAGCCGCCAAAGATACAGGTGCGCAAGCGGTGCATCCTGGTTACGGCTTCTTGAGCGAGAGCGAAGACTTCGCCAAAGCCTGTGCCGCCGCGGGCCTTGTGTTCATTGGTCCGCCAGCCTCCGCCATTTTGGCGATGGGCTTGAAAGCCGAATCGAAGCAGTTGATGGAAAAGGCAGGCGTTCCTTTGGTGCCCGGCTACCACGCGGCTGACCAAGACCCTGCGTTGTTGCAACGCGAAGCCGACCGTATTGGTTACCCCGCGCTCATCAAAGCCAGCGCAGGTGGTGGCGGCAAAGGTATGCGCGTTGTTAATAGCAGCGCTGAGTTTGCCGATGCATTGGCCAGCTGCAAACGCGAAGCCATCAACAGCTTTGGTGACGATGCTGTATTGATCGAGAAATATGTGCAACGCCCACGCCACATTGAAATTCAGGTGTTTGGCGACACGCATGGCAACTGTGTGTATTTGTTTGAGCGCGATTGTTCGGTGCAACGCCGCCACCAAAAAGTATTGGAGGAAGCGCCTGCGCCTGGCATGACCGAAGCCTTGCGCAAGCAGATGGGCGAAGCCGCTGTGGCTGCCGCCAAAGCGGTGAACTATGTGGGCGCAGGCACGGTGGAATTCATCGTGGAGCAAACCGCATACGACAAGCCTGAGTCCATGAAGTTTTATTTCATGGAGATGAACACGCGTTTGCAGGTGGAGCACCCCGTGACCGAGGCCATCACCGGCCTCGATTTGGTCGAGTGGCAACTGCGCGTGGCCAGCGGCGAGCCGCTGCCTTTGCAGCAAAGCGATTTGCGCATTCATGGCCATGCCATCGAAGCGCGTATTTGTGCTGAGAACCCCGACAACAACTTTTTGCCCGCCACAGGTACGTTGGCTGTGTACCGCAAGCCTGCTTGCAGCAGCTTTGAAATCAGCGATGTACGAGTGGATGATGGTGTGCGTGAAGGTGACAGCATCAGTCCGTTTTACGACTCGATGGTGGCCAAGCTCATCGTGCACGGCGACACCCGCGAACAAGCGCTGGCGCGTTTGGATGAAGCGCTGTCGCAAACCCGCATCGTGGGCTTGACGACCAATGTGCAGTTTTTGCGTCACATCATCCGCACCGATTCATTTGCCACCGCCAAGCTCGACACGGCATTGATTCAGCGCGAAGAAAAAGCATTGTTCGCGCAAGAGCCTCTGGGCTTGGCGCTGACAGCGGCATCGGTGGTGGCCAATACGCTGTACCGTGAAGAGTCTTTGAAGGGCAACGACCCATTCAGCGCACGTGATGGTTGGCGCGCTTATGGCGTAGCGTCACGTAACTTTGGTTTTGTGTTCCATGGCGCGTCTTACAGCGCTGTGCTCACCTACGCACATGACGGCACATTGCAGCTGTGCGTGGCAGATGCGGATGGCGATGTATCTGGTGCTTTGGGTTGCCGCGAAGATGGCGAGGCCTTGCATATCAGCTTTGCAGGTCAACACGCCCGTGTGCAGGTTTTCCACGAAGTACAAGGTCATGAAGACGTGGCTCATGTGTTTGCGCCACACGGTGCCACACGCATCACCGTGGTCGATGCCTTGGCCCATGCAGGCGAAGTGCAAGAGGCCGGTGGCCGTTTGACTGCGCCAATGCCCGGCAAAGTGGTGTCGTTCGCTGTGAAGGCGGGAGACACAGTGAAAGCTGGTCAGCCGCTGGCCGTGATGGAAGCGATGAAAATGGAGCACACCATTGCCGCGCCTGCGGATGGTGAAGTGTTGGAGCTGCTCTATGCGCCGGGTGACCAAGTGGCCGAAGGCGAAGAGCTTTTGAAATTGAAGGTGTAACCATGTCCATGAATTTGCCACGTCGCGTTAAGTTGATTGATGTCGGCCCACGCGACGGCCTGCAAAACGAAAAGCAACCTGTGCCTGCTGCCGTGAAGGTCGAGCTTGTGCATCGCCTGCAAGCGGCGGGGTTGAAAGAAATCGAAGTCACCAGTTTTGTGTCGCCCAAATGGGTGCCGCAAATGGCCGACAACGCCGAGGTGATGGCGGGCATTCATCGCGACGAGGCCGTGCGCTACTCCGTGCTCACGCCTAATTTGCAAGGCTTTGAAGCCGCGTTGAAAACCAAGCCAGACGAGATCGTGGTGTTTGGTGCGGCCAGCGAGGCCTTCAGTCAAAAGAACATCAACTGCTCCATCGCCGAAAGCATTGAGCGTTTCGCGCCCGTGGTCAAGGCTGCACGCGACGCCGGTATTGCCGTGCGCGGTGCGATGAGCTGCACCGTGGGTTGCCCGTATGAAGGTGACATTGCGCCTGAGCGCGTGGGGTACTTGGCTGGCTTGATGAAGGGCATTGGCGTGCAACGTGTGGATGTGGCCGACACCATTGGCGTCGGCACACCGCGCAAGGTGCAAGCGGCCATCGAGGCCACGCTCAAGCACTACGCGCTCAACGATGTGTCAGGCCATTTCCATGACACCTATGGACAAGCGCTGGTCAATACGTTGGCTGCGCTGCAAATGGGCGTGTGGAACTTTCAGTCGTCCGTGGCGGGCCTTGGTGGCTGCCCGTATGCCAAAGGCGCCACAGGCAATGTGGCGACCGAAGATGTGGTCTACCTGATGCAGGGCATGGGCATAGACACTGGCATTGATTTGGACAAATTGATTGACGCAGGCGTGTTCATCAGCGAGGCCTTGGGGCGCAAACCCAATTCCCTCGTGTCACGCGCGGTTTTGAACAAGCGCTCAGCTTGACGAGTGGTGTTCGCTGACAATGCCTCTATGTGTGGAAGCGAACTCACCCCCAAACCCCAAGGGCTCAAGCCCTCTGATGTGCGCTTGCAAGCGCAAGCCAAACGCGTGCTGCAAAGTACCGAGACGCCGCCATCACCCTGTATCTCGATTTGTCGCATGTCGGATGACACCACTTTCTGCGAAGGGTGTTGGCGCACGCTCGACGAAATCGGTGGATGGGCGCAACGCACGGCCGATGACAAGCGTGCTGTGTGGCAGCTCATTGGTGAGCGATTGGCAGCGCATGCCGCCGCGTAAAGCGTCATCACGCTGAGGCCTTGAATACCTGAAAGACGTTTGCCATGAAAACCATCACCTGCTACCTCGATTTCATTTCGCCCTACGCCTACCTCGCGTTTGAGGCTTTGCCCAAAAGCTTGATGGGCGTGAGTCATCGCATGGTTTACAAGCCGGTGTTGTTTGCGGCCATGCTCAAGCATCATGGACAACTTGGCCCCGCAGAGATTGCAGGCAAGCGCGAATGGACCTATCGCCAAGTGGTGTGGCAGGCCAAGCAGCTGGGCGTGGCATTGGATATGCCGCAGGCTCACCCATTCAACCCACTGGCTTTGCTGCGCTTGGCCGTGGCGTGCAGCGTGGACGGTGAGCCCAACCGCTATGTGTGCGAGACCATCTTTAAGCATGTGTGGCAGGGCGGTGCTGCCGCAGACGATGCAGCACGCTTGCCTGCACTTGTTCAAACGCTTTCGCCGCAGCGCTCTGTCGACGCGTCGGATGTGAAAGATCAACTCAAAGCCAACACAGAAGAAGCTATTGCGCGCGGTGTGTTTGGCGTGCCTACGTTTTGCGTGGACGACAAAGTGTTTTGGGGCTTGGATTCGCTGCCCATGATGCGGGCTTACCTTGACGGAGATCAATGGTTTGACACAGCTTGGGATGCCGCTGCAAGCATCCAGCAAGGCATCAAGCGTTGAATGGGACATTGCCCTGACAATGTCTTATGCCCAACGCTTTTAACTTCTCCGCCTCCCCGTTTGACTGCTTAACGCCGGACCAACAACGCTTGGTGCGCGACAGCGTGGACGTGGTCTATTACCCCGAGGGTGAGGCCATCCTTGATGTGGGTACAGTCCCCACCCACTTGTTTGTGATCATCAAAGGCTTTGTCACACAGTATGACGGTGACGAGGTCATCACCACCTATGGGCCCGATGACACCTTTGACGGCCGCGGTTTGGTGGCGGGCAAAACCAGCGACAAATTTGTGGCGCAAGAAGAGGTGGTGGCGTATCAGTTGGCGCGTCAAACCGTGACCGAGTTGATTGCCAGTAATGCCACCTTTGGCGCGTTGTTGTTCTCAGATCTCAGTAACAAACTCACCGCCTTGTCGCAACGGCAAAGTCAGCATGAGTTGCAGTCGCTCACTTTGTCGCGTGTGGATGAGGCGTTTGTGAGGCCTGCATACTTTGTGAGCATGGATTCCGATGTGGTGTCTGCTGTGCATGTGATGCAAGTACAGCGCACCAAGTGTGTTTTGGTCCGTGATGAAAGAACATCGCCGCCTCGTTTGGGCGTCTTCACGGCATCCACTTTGCAGCGTGCGATTTTGAATGGCACGCCACTCAATCAGCAGCGGGTGGGAGAGTTGGCTGGTTTTCAGCTCGTCAGTGTTCGCCCAGATGATCAGGTGGGCGATGCTTTGGCGTTGTTGCAACGTCATCGCGTACACCGTTTGGTGGTGATTGATGGCGATCAGGTGTTGGGTGTGTTGGAAGCCTTGGACTTGTTCAGCTTCTTGTCTAACCATTCACACTTGATCACCGTGCAGGTGGAAGCCGCCGCCGACATTGAAGGTTTGGCTCAAGCCGCAACACAAATTACCCGCATGGTTACTACGCTGTACCGCAGTGGCACGCGCGTGAGCTTGATCGCACGTTTGGTTCAAGACTTGAATGCGCGTTTATTTGAGCGTGCATGGCAGCTCATCGCACCTGCTGACTTGGTAGCCAACAGTTGCTTGTTTGTGATGGGTAGTGAAGGGCGTGGTGAGCAGCTACTCAAGACCGATCAAGACAACGGACTTATCTTGCGCGATGGCTACACGCCCCCCGAGAATCTTGAGGCGATTTGTGACGCGTTCTCGCAAGCGCTGTCAGCGTTTGGTTATCCCGAGTGCCCGGGACACATCATGGTCAATAACCCCATGTGGCGTAAATCAGCGCATGACTTTGGGCAGATGGTGAAGCAGTGGCTACTCATGCCCAATGCGGATAGTTTGATGAACTTGGCGATCTTCTTGGATGCCCATCCTGTCTGTGGCGATGCGCGCCTCTTAGAAGATGCGCAACAGGTGTTGCAGCGTTTGGCCACAGACAACGATGCCATGTTGGCACGCTTTGCTGCTGCCATTGATGCGTTTGGTAACAGCAGTGGCTGGTGGAACCGCTTGCTGGGCTTGGATGATCAACAGGGGTTGCACCTCAAAAAAGAAGGCATCTTCCCCTTGGTGCATGGTGTACGCAGCTTGGCTTTGGCTGAGCATTTGCAAGAAACCAGCACCACGGCCCGCATCGACGCGTTGGTGGCGAAGAATGTCATCACCCCCGCGTTGGGTGCAGAGCTCACACAGACGTTGCATTTCTTGATGGGTGTGAAGCTCAAGGCCGGTGTGACAGAGATGGAAACACAGCGTGAGGTGTCTGGTTTGGTTAACGTGGCCAAACTTTCAACGCTAGAACGCGACTTGCTCAAAGACGCATTGGGTGTGGTCAAGCATTTCAAAGGCTTGTTGCGCAGTCGTTTCAAACTTGACACGCTCTGATGCAGTCGCTCATTTCTCCAACCCATTGGTGGCGCACGCTCAAGCGTGAGTGGTTGATTTATCACCTCGGCCTGCCCGAGTTCCGTTTCATGTTTGATAAGCCTCCACCCAATGAATGGGTGTCGATCGATTGCGAAACCACTGGCTTGAACGTCGGCACGGATGAAATCATTTCCATCGGTGCTGTGCGTATCGTGGGCAACAAGATCATGACCAGCGAGCGCTTTGAAGTGCTGGTGCGCCCTGAGCGAGGTGTGTCGGCCGACAGTGTGCGCATTCACCGTTTGCGTGAGCAAGATGTGGCGCAGGGCTTGCCCACCGACGAGGCGATGAAGCAGCTCATGCGTTTCATTGGCAGCCGTCCGTTGGTGGGGTATTTTTTAGAGTTCGATGTGGCGATGTTGAACAAAGCCATTTGGCCGCTTTTGGGGCAAGGCTTGCCTCAGCGCAAGATTGAAGTCTCGGCCATGTACTACGACTACAAGTTTCGCCAAATGTTGCCTTATGAGCAGCAAACGAATCCCAATATTGATTTGCGCTTCGCCACGATCATGTCGGATTTGAACTTGCCAGTGCGTGAGGCGCACGATGCGTTGAACGACGCTGTCATGGCAGCGATGGCGTTCATTAAGTTGCGCCAGTTACGGGGCGCTTGAGTTTTTTAACTTCCCTTCTTTGGCATGCGAGGTGAGGTAGGCGAACACGGCTTACATCGCTACGCGACGAATGGCGCCGTATTCGCCTACTCACCTCGCTTTTGCTTCGTGGATTTGTGAAGCGTCCGGTTTCTGTTTTGCTGCGACTGCCAATACATAGCTTGTACGTTACTTAGTTACGCATTAAGCCTACCGAAACACAAAGTGTGAGGGGCATACAGATGCGGCGCCATTCGTCGCGAAGCGATGTAAGCCGCGTCTGTATGTTCCTCACACATCTATGCCATAGAAGCAAAACAAACAGGCATAAAAAAACCGAGCACGAATGCTCGGTTTTCGTAAGGGCTGAGTCCCGAAGGACTCAGTGGCCGAAGGTCTTAGTGACCTGATGCACCAGAAGCGCCGAAGCCAGTTTCCGAACGCACTTGTTGTGCGGCGAACGCTGCGCGCTCTTTCTTGGCTTGCTCGCTGTTGTCCAAGATGGAGAACAACCACACGCCGACAAAGCCGATGGTCATAGAGAACAGCGCAGGAGAGCTGTACTGGAACCATGCTGAACCTTTGGGGTAACCCAATGTGGCTTCCCACACAGCAGGAGACACCACAGTCAGGCCCACAGAAGAGATCAAGCCCAAGAAGCCACCGATGACGGCGCCTTTGGTCGTGCAATCTTTCCACAGCACAGACATGAACAACACAGGGAAGTTAGCAGACGCAGCAATCGCGAAAGCCAAGGCCACCATGAAGGCGATGTTTTGCTTTTCAAACGCAATACCCAGAACCACAGCGATCACACCGAGTGCGATGGTGGTGATGCGAGATACGCGCAGTTCAGACGCGCTGTCAGCTTTGCCTTCTTTGAACACCGTGGCGTACAAGTCGTGTGACACAGCAGATGCGCCAGACAGAGTCAAGCCAGCCACCACAGCCAAGATGGTTGCGAATGCCACGGCAGAGATGAAGCCGAAGAACACGTCGCCGCCAACAGCCTTCGCCACCAGCACAGCAGCCATGTTGGCGCCACCAGCTTTGAGTTGAGCATTCAGTTCAGGGTTGGTCATCACCAAAGTGATGGCGCCGAAACCGATGATGAAAATCAACACGTAGAAGTAGCCGATCCATGTGGTTGCCCAGAACACAGATTTACGAGCTTCTTTTGCGTCAGGCACAGTGAAGAAGCGCATCAAGATGTGTGGCAAGCCAGCAGTACCGAACATCAAAGCCATACCGAAAGAGATGGCAGAGATAGGGTCCTTGATGAAGCCGCCTGGGCCCATGATGGACATGCCAACTTTGGCTGGGTCTGTCGCAACAGCTTTTTCCAATGCAGCAGAAGCAGCGGCAGCGGCTTCTGGTGTTGCAGCGGCAGCAGCAGATGCCGTGGCCGCTGCAATCGCAGCTTCCTTCGCAGTGCCAGCCAATGCTGTTTTCACTTCCACGCCTTTAGCAAACAATGCTTCTGGGCTGAAACCGAATTGAGCCAAGACCATGAAGGCCATGAAGGTCACACCAGCGAGCAGCATGATGGCTTTGATAATTTGCACCCATGTTGTTGCAGTCATACCGCCGAACAACACATACACCATCATCAATGCGCCAACCAGCACCACGGCCACCCAGTAGTCCAAACCGAACAACAGTTTGATCAATGAACCAGCGCCAACCATTTGAGCGATCAAATAGAAAGCCACCACCACCAATGTGCCAGAGGCAGCAAAGGCGCGGATGGGGGTTTGAGCGAAGCGGTAGCCTGCCACGTCAGCAAAAGTGAATTTGCCCAAGTTACGCAGACGCTCGGCCATCAAGAAGGTGATCACAGGCCAGCCGACCAAAAAGCCGATGGAGTAGATCAAACCGTCATAGCCCGATGCCATCACAGCAGCGGAAATGCCGAGGAACGAAGCGGCAGACATGTAGTCGCCAGCAATCGCCAAGCCGTTTTGGAAGCCAGTGATGCCGCCACCCGCTGTGTAGAAGTCAGCAGCAGATTTGGTTTTGGCCGCAGCCCATTTCGTGATGCCCAATGTGGCAATGACGAATGCGCCGAACATGATGATGGCGGTCCAGTTGGTCGCTTGCTTGGTGGTTTGGCCCAAGTCAGCGCCTGCTGCGAAGGCGGTGCCTGCAGCCAGTGCCAACACGGCACCTAAGAGTGTGGAGAGTTTTTTCATTTTGTAGCGTCCTCCAAGATTTCCTTGGTCAGCGTGTCGTACTCGCTGTTGGCACGGTTCACATAAATGCCGGTGATCACGATGGTGAACACGATGACACCCATGCCCAGTGGAATACCCACTGTGGTCACGCCAGCACCGATAGGTTGTGCGAGGAATGGTTTGTTAAATGCAATCAATGCGATGTAGCCGTAGTACACGACCAACATCAACACGGCGAGGAACCAGCCGAAACCGCCGCGCTTAGCGCGCAGCTCTTTGTACTTCGGGTGGTTCTGGATCTTGTCGACCACTGGATCACTCATTGTTTATCTCCCGTTTGGGTTATTACAGAAAGGCAAGAAGGATGACTCCTTCATTGACCAGGTCATTGTGTGAACGGGTACTGACCAAGCACTTACGTAGAACCCTGTGGAAAACCCTATGACACCCTGATAAATCAAGGGTTTAGGGGGTAAACCACTACGCTGCTTGGCGTAGTTTTGGGGTGTTTTATGGCGAGAGTCATTACCGATCGCAGGGGCGTCAGAAATCGGTCAGCTTGCACACACACAGTCGCCGCACAGTCACTGCCAAGTGGCTGCAACCAAAAAAGTCTAAGGAGACAAAAAATGGCAACATTAGATGTAGATCGCCCGATGTCGGCGGAAGAGAAGAAGGTGATCTTCGCTTCTTCTCTGGGTACCGTTTTCGAGTGGTACGACTTTTATCTGTATGGCTCATTGGCTGCGATCATTGCCAAGCAGTTCTTCAGCGGTTTGGATGAGGGCTCTGCGTTCATCTTCGCGTTGCTGGCGTTTGCTGCTGGTTTCATCGTGCGTCCATTCGGCGCGATTTTCTTCGGCCGCTTAGGTGACATGATCGGGCGCAAATACACCTTCTTGGTGACCATCCTGATCATGGGCTTGTCCACATTCATCGTGGGTATCTTGCCTAACTACGCCAGCATTGGTGTGGCTGCCCCCGTGATCTTGATCTGCTTGCGTTTGCTGCAAGGTTTGGCACTGGGTGGTGAGTACGGCGGTGCTGCGACGTATGTGGCAGAACATGCACCTCACGACAAACGCGGTGCTTACACCTCATGGATTCAAACCACTGCGACGCTGGGCTTGTTCCTGTCGTTGATGGTGATCTTGGGTACACGTACTGCCATTGGCGAAGCTGCTTTTGCTGAGTGGGGCTGGCGTGTGCCGTTCATCGTGTCGATCGCGTTGTTGGCCGTGTCGGTCTACATCCGTTTGTCGATGAACGAGTCACCTGCTTTCCAAAAAATGAAAGCCGAAGGCAAAACATCAAAGGCCCCACTGACCGAATCTTTTGGTCAATGGAAAAACCTCAAGATCGTGATCTTGGCGCTCATCGGTTTGACTGCGGGTCAAGCGGTGGTGTGGTACTCGGGTCAGTTCTATGCGTTGTTCTTCTTGACGCAAGCGTTGAAAGTGGATGGCGCAACCGCCAACATCTTGGTGGCTGTGTCTCTGTTGATCGGTACACCGTTCTTCATCGTGTTCGGCTCGTTGTCTGACAAGATTGGTCGCAAGCCCATCATCATGTTGGGTTGCTTGTTGGCCGTGTTGACTTACTTCCCCGTGTTCGAAGCGCTGACCAAGGCTGCTAACCCAGACTTGTACGCTGCACAACAAAAGAACAAAGTGGTGGTCACGGCTGATGCAGCGGAATGCTCATTCCAGTTCAACCCTACAGGAACAGTGAAGTTCACCAGCTCATGTGACATTGCGAAGCAAGTGTTGGCGTCTAGCTCGGTGAGCTACGAAAACGCTGCAGGTGCTGCGGGTACACCCGCCACCATCAAGATCGGTGAGACAGAAATCCCTAGCTACAGCTCCAAAGGCTTGCCAGCTGACGAAGCCAAAACCAAGGCGGCTGATTTCAAGAAGGCAGTGGCTGACGCTTTAAAAGAAGCCGGCTATCCAGCCAAAGCTGATCCAGCCAAAGTGGACCAAGTCAAGATCACCATCATCCTCACTTACTTGGTGATTTTGGTGACCATGGTGTACGGCCCCATCGCTGCGATGTTGGTGGAAATGTTCCCCACACGCATCCGCTACACATCTATGTCTCTGCCCTATCACATCGGTAATGGCTGGTTCGGCGGCTTGCTGCCTACCACCGCCTTTGCGATCGTGGCCCAGACTGGCAATATGTACAACGGCTTGTGGTACCCCATCATCATTGCGGGTATGACTTTCGTGATCGGCATGATCTTTGTGAAAGAAACCAAAGACGTCGATATCTATCAACACGATTAAGTCTGTCAGTCACCCAGGTGAGCCTGGGTGCTACATTCAAGCCCTCCCCAGTGGAGGGCTTTTTAATGATTTCGGAGATGGAATATGTTGAAAATTTTTGTGGGTTTCGTCGTCTTCGCTGCACTGGCGATATTTGTCATTCTCAAAGGCGGTAACAGTCTGGATATGAGCGGTGAGAAGCACGGTGATGAGGCCGTGCACGCACCTGCTGAGGCGGCATCAGGCGCGGCGTCAGACGCCTCTGCCGCCAAGTAATTTCTGGAGAGTTCACTCAGTCAAAATGCCACGGCCAGTCCGTGGCATTTTGCTTTGTAGGGTGCGATTGAGAGCTTATGTGTTCAATGCCCCGACACGCATGCGGGCCTGTGCGAATCTCTAGAATATTCGCCACACTTCAAAAGGTCCCGCCATGACAGGCACCATCCGTATCCGTGGCGCACGCCAGCACAACCTCAAAAATTTAGACCTCGACATTCGCACGGGCGAACTCACCGTGGTCACCGGCCCCAGTGGCTCGGGCAAATCGAGCTTGGTGTTTGACACCCTCTACGCCGAGGGCCAGCGCCGCTATGTAGAAACCTTCAGCGCTTACGCCCGTCAGTTCTTAGACCGCATGGACCGTCCAGCGGTAGACAAAGTAGAAGGCGTGCCGCCCGCGATTGCGATTGACCAAACCAACCCCGTGCGCAGCTCGCGCTCAACCGTGGGCACGATGACCGAGCTCAACGACCACTTGAAGTTGCTCATCGCGCGCGCCGGCAATTTGTTTGACCGACAAACCGCACAGCCTGTGCAGCACGACACGCCGCAAACCATTTATGCCGATCTGCAACGCCGCTGCGCAGCGCAGCCGCAAGACCCGCGTCTCATCATGACCTTCCCTGTGGAGTTGCCCGCCAACACCACAGCCGCCGAAGTGGAGCAGTGGCTGAGTGCCAGTGGCTTCACCCGCATTCACGCCGAACGCGAAGTGGCCACACCCACAGGTCCACGCAAATTGCTAGAGCTGGTGGCCGACCGTTTCAAGCTGGGCAACACCGAACAAGCCCGCGTGGTGGAAGCCATTGAACTCGCCATCAAACGTGGCGGTGGCCGACTCAATGTGTATTGGTCTTTAGACGCAGAAGCCACGCCCGAACTCTGGCGCTTCTCCACGGGCTTGCATTGCCCCGACAGCGACCTGCGCTACAGCGACCCTATCCCTTCAATGTTCTCGTTCAACTCGGCTGTGGGTGCGTGCGACACCTGCCGAGGCTTTGGCCGCGTCATTGGTGTGGACTACGGGCTGGTGATTCCGAACGACAAGCTCACTTTGCGTGCAGGCGCGATCAAAACGATCCAAACCCCAGCATGGGTGGAAACGCAAGAAGACCTGATGCGTCACGCCGAAGCCGAAGGCATTCCGCGTGACACACCTTGGTACAAGCTGAGCCAAGAGCACAAAGACTGGGTGATCAACGGATCACCCTTGTGGAAGGGTAAATGGAACCACCAGTGGTACGGCATCAAGCGCTTCTTTGAATATTTGGAGAGCAAGGCCTACAAGATGCACATTCGCGTGCTGCTGTCCAAGTACCGCAGTTACACGCCGTGCGGTACTTGCGCAGGTGCGCGATTGAAAACAGACAGTTTGTTGTGGCGCATCGGCACCAAAGAACACGCTGACGCTGTGCTGCCTCCTGCTAAGCGTTTCATGCCGCAAGGTGTGCAATGGACCCGCGCCCAACTCGAAGCCATGCCCGGTTTGTGTTTGCATGACTTGATGCTCTTGCCCATCGACAAGCTGCACCAGTTCTTCAATGCCACGCAGGTGGATGTGGCGGGCGCTGATGCGCAAGCCTTGCACTTGCTGATGGACGAAATTCGCACGCGCTTGAAATACCTCAGCGATGTGGGCATTGGCTACCTCGCGCTTGACCGGCAAAGCCGCACGCTCAGTGGCGGCGAGGTGCAGCGCATCAACCTCACCACAGCGCTCGGCACCTCCTTGGTCAACACCTTGTTTGTGTTGGACGAGCCCAGCATCGGCTTGCACCCGCGCGACATGAACCGCATCAACGAAGCCATGCTGCGCTTGCGCAATGCGGGCAACACCTTGGTGGTGGTGGAGCACGATCCTGCCGTCATGCTGTGCGCCGACCGCATCATCGACATGGGCCCAGGCCCCGGCGTCAAGGGCGGACAAATTGTGTTTGACGGCACGACCGAAGCTTTGAAGTCGGCTGACACACTCACGGGTGCGTACTTAGGCGCACGCAAAACCATTGGCTTAGGCCTCAAGCGCCTAGTGACCGACAACACGCCCCGCTTGATTCTCGAAGGCGCGCGCGAACACAACCTGCAAAACCTCAGCATCGAATTTCCGCTGCAACGCTTGGTGTGTATCACTGGCGTCAGTGGTTCGGGTAAATCCACGCTCGTTCAAGACGTTCTTACCCCAGCACTGTTGCGTCACTATGGCCGCGCCACAGAAACGCCTGGTGCACATGATCGTTTGCTAGGCGCAGACTACCTAAGCGATGTGGTGTTTGTGGATCAATCCCCTATTGGTAAAACTGCACGTTCTAACCCAGCAAGCTATGTGGGCGCGTGGGACGCGGTGCGTGAAATATTCGCTGTGGCGCCACTGTCAAAGCAACGCGGCTACACAGCATCCAAGTTCAGCTTCAACAGCGGCGATGGCCGCTGCCCCACTTGTGGTGGCTCAGGTTTTGAACACGTAGAAATGCAGTTCTTAAGCGATGTCTACCTAAGATGCCAAGACTGCAATGGCCAACGTTACAGACCAGAAATCCTAGAAGTCCGCATCGAACGCGAAATTCGTGGCGCGGCTGCGGGGGCGACGGCGCAGCGACATTCTGAGCGAAGCGAAGAGGAGCAAGACGTTGCCCCCGCAGCCACGACACGAATCACCCTCAACGTGGCAGATGTGTTGGAACTCACAGTCGGTGAAGCGCTAGAAATCTTCGCCAACGACCGCGAGGTCGTACGTACCCTGCAACCCATCGTGGATGTCGGCTTGGACTACGTGAAGCTAGGGCAACCTGTGCCCACACTCAGCGGTGGCGAAGCACAACGTTTGAAGTTAGCCGGCTTCTTGGCCGAAGCCGCCAAAGCCAAAACATCGAGCCGCCAATCGCTTGCAAAAAAAGGCGTGCTGTTCTTGTTCGACGAGCCCACCACCGGCCTGCACTTTGACGACATCGCCAAACTCATGCGCGCCATGCGCCGCCTGCTGGAAGACGGTAATTCGCTCATCGTCATCGAGCACAACCTCGACGTCATCCGTGCCAGCGACTGGCTCATTGACCTTGGCCCCGAAGGCGGCGACGCTGGTGGTTTGTTGGTGGCCGAAGGTA
>Ga0213920_1000413_pt1 | contig 35047 bp, 54 predicted proteins | sample McNCre1117MG_FD_161054 | JGI IMG/M metagenome (GOLD analysis project Ga0213920, IMG submission 161054) | Freshwater microbial communities from McNutts Creek, Athens, Georgia, United States - 11-17 MG | ecosystem: Environmental > Aquatic > Freshwater > Creek | place: USA: Georgia | collected...
CTCGACTGAATCAGTGCAGACTGGCTGAATGTATGGAGCGCAGATAGGATCATCTGGCCTATACGGACACCATGCTGTCCTAAGCGCTGTAGCATCGTCAATGTCGTGGCACTGTAAGTTTGTAACCCAGCCTTGAGTTGTTGGAACATATGTGCAATACCATGCATAGCTTGTGTTACTCCACAGAAGGATTAACAAGAGGTAACGTATATGTCGGACCATAGAGTTTCTCAAATCGTTTAGGATCTTTCTCATGCCATGCACGTTTAGCTGTGTAGCCTAATGATCCACCAATAGGGCAAGGTGATCCAGACATTTCCATAGCATCCCATACTCTAGGATCTTGACATAATACTGATACTGCTGCTACCTTTAAACCTAAGTCGTTAAGTGTCTTGGCTAGTTTGATGCGCTCACAGTTTTCATCTGTGATAGTAGCACCACCACTGATAGAGAACATGCCTGTGTTAGCTCCGCCAGATACACCAGACTTACACATGTCATTAGAGAATCCAGACATAGATGGGGCCATAGCACTTGGCACTGGCATTCCTTTGTTATTGATGGTTGTTGTATCAGCGTATGAATGAACGCAATATAATAAACATAATGTGAGTAGTATGCCTAATAATGTTTTCATTTGATTACATGAACCTATGAGTTAATAGAAACACGATAACAAAACCAGCAGTTCCAATAAGGATCTGCTCTAGTCTTTTAAGTCTTGCATTGATTTGTTCATAGCGTAATGCACATACTTCTTCGTGTGTGCTTAGTCTTGATTCTACATCATGCTTCACCATCATACCTCTACCCAGTTAGTTGTTGATTCATCCCATCTATACTTCTTACCATCTGTAGGTCTTGCAATAGGAGATTCCCATAACCATGTTGATTCATCTAATATCCATGATGAGAATGGTTTAGGCTCAATGAATACATCATTAACATGATCGTATGTATATCCAATACCAGCATAGTTACCACGCACTGGAGTGCCACCAAGTTTATGTTGATTACCATAAGTATTATATGATGTTTGAATCCATGTGCCTGGACTATCATCTACAAATGTTTCAAAAAATTCTTGTTCAGCAACAATAACTTGAACTACTTTACCATCTCTAACTTTAGCAAAATTTCCCATGTATATTCCTTACGCTGTATATGAACCAGATGTTCCAGTCCATTTAATAATTGTATTAGATCCACTTGTTGTGACTGTAGCTGTGCCAGTATATGTGCCAGTATAGTTTACAGTAGGAATAGATATAATAACTACACCAGAACCTCCATTACCACCAGTTCCAGAATTATCTAAATAGCCACCACCACCACCACTACCAGTATTTGCAGTAGCATTAGTTCCACTTGATCCTCCATTACCACCGCCAGCAGCTCCTGTTCCTTGTGTTTGTCCTTCAAAAGATCCACCACCACCACCAGCATAAGTTACAGATGATCCTGTAATACTTGAAGAATAGCCAGAACCTCCATTACCAGCAGTTGTTCCAGTAGTATTTCCTCCAACACCACCAGCACCACCTCCTCCTCCAGATCCAGTTGTTCCAGTTCCTCCAGCATAACCTTGTCCAATTGTTCCAGATCCAGCAGCAGAGTTAGTTCCGCCACCACCACCAGAACCTCCAGAAGATCCTGGACCAGAACCAGCTAATGAACTTCCGCCACCACCACCACCAATAGCAGTTAATCCAAATCCAGTTGTGTTGTTACCATTAGCTCCAGTATTTCTGGATCCAGCACCACCAGATCCAATTACAAATGAATAAGTAGTTCCTGGATATAAATTAGTTGTTCCAGCTAATAATCCTCCAGCGCCACCGCCACCACCAGAAGAAGAAGCTGCTGGTTCACCACCACCAGCACCACCACCAGCAATTAGTAAATAAGATGCCACATATACGTTTAATGGAGCAGTTGCTAAAGATGAACTATACATGAGCCATCCTTGTGTTGCATTAACATACACAATAGTAGCTCCTTGTCTTTTTGTGACTAATGTTCCAGATGATGTTGAACCATTAATCTTATTACCATTAGGATTTAGAACAAGACTATTTGTATCAAATGTTCCAGCATAATCTATGAATGTTATTTCATCTCCAGCAGATGGACTGGCTGGAAGTGTTACTGTAAAAGAAGCAGATGTTGTATCGCATGGATATGATTCATTAGCTAATGCAGTAAAGCCAGATGTCTTGACTGACTGTAATGCTGCTATACCTCTAGCCCCTGTTATTGTTCCATCACCACTGAGTGTAAGTGCCATATATTATCCTTTAGGAAACTGATCTTTAATTGCTTGAATGCTTGCTTTCCATGCGTCATAACCACCATGATAGAGAGTATCTAGTTGGTCTACGATAGATGGATAAGCGTTAGCTCTATCATATTTGTATTGTTCTGGATCTACCCATGAATTGACTAATTCTAAGTCAATAGACACTTGATTACCATTAACATCAAATGCACCAGCACCATCATCTATGGTTACTACTGTGGGATATAATTTATATATAGCTTTATGATTCATTATGCTATCTCCATTACTGTAATTGTTGATGCCTGTCTTGGCGTGCTTCCTGAATCTGCATCTGAATTTCCAGCTTTGTTTATAGTAACTGATCCTGCATTATCCATGCTATTTGCTTGCCATTTGTAAGTAATTGCAGAAGTTGTTGCTGGAGAATCTAAATAATTTACTCCCATTGAAACTGCTCCATATGAATCAGTAGCCCAATATGCAGAACTTGAAACTCTTGTTCTACTTCCAGCAGCATCACCTATACAAATAGCAGTGCTATCTCTCATTAAACGACCACCTATTTTAGAAACTGCATTATTCCATCCACCATATACATTGACAATAATTAGAAATTTACTACTTGTGGATCTTGGTGTGATAGACACACTTAATCCAGTTACATCAGCAAATGTTGATGATGAAAATGATGCTGTGTCTGTTTTTGTAGCACTGACTACTTGCAATACGCTACCAGTTGGTAACTGACTTGAAGTTAAAGAACTAGCAGATGTTAATACATTACCACTTGTTGATGGCAACGTAAGTGTAGTAGTGCCAGCAACTGATGGCGCTGTAAGTGTTACTGATCCGCTGGTATCTCCAGCTATGACTACTGAACTCATGCTAATTGCTCCTGTGTTGGTTTAGCTAATGTAGGATGTTCCCATTTAGCTATGTAATCTCCACGACCATCAGAGTCGTTTTGTAAGATAATAACAGTCATAAAGTCTTTATCTTCTAACTGTGGATATATTGATTTAATCTTTTCGTATAATGTCATTATGCAGCCCTCGCTAAAAATCCAGACATTCTAGTATATTCTCCAGCAGATGGAGCGACTACTGTTAAAGTTCCTGTTCCATTTAAATATACATATAACTCAACATAATCAGTAGAACCATTAAAATAAATTAAATCACTATATGATGCATATACATAAGAACTGCTTGCACTGAAAGGAAAATCTATTCCTCTGGAATAAATACTGCCATTTTTAAAAAAAGTTAATATAGCCCTTCCTAAATTTGAAGATGCTCCAGCTGTTAATGTTCCATTAATTTGATAGTATCCAGCTACTTGAGGCGTAAATCTATAATTAGTGCTATTATCAAACGCATTAGCAGTATCAAAAGTTTCTGTATTTAATTGAACTTTAGTAAACGTAGCAGCAGTAATTGTTTGATCTGAAGCTCTATATGCACTAAACGCTGGTCCAGTAGGAGCTAATACTTTTCCACTAGCCATAGATAATCCAGTGCTATTAATTGTAGCAATTGTTGTGCCACCAGACTGTAAGTTTAAAGTTCCTGTATTATCAGCAGTGGTTATTATTCCACCAGCGCCACTTGTTGATGCATCTATTGAAGCCATCTATTTCTCCTATAATACTACCCAGCGTTGTCCGCTAGGCACAGTGACTGCGACACCACTTGCAATCGTTATTGGACCAACAGACATACCATTGGTGCTTGTTGTTAATGTATAGTTTGCACTAATTGTTTTTGTGTTCTCATATATTGCACCACCAGCAGATGCGCCACCACCGATAGATCCCCATGCAGATCCATTGTATCCTTCAAATCCTGGTGTAGAACTGTTGTATCGAATATAACCAGCTTGAGGAGATGCATCTCTTTGTGCTGTTGTGCCAGCTGGTAACTTAGCAGATCCTGTAGTTGTTGTGTATCCAACAGCTAATAGGTTTGTTCTAGCTGTCGTAGTATTTGCTACGTCAGATAAATTATTAGCAGCAGCAAGATATGATGCACCAGATACATAAGCAGCTACCCATGCTGATCCAGTATATAAACGCATTTCTGGAACAACTGTATTGTAGTATAAAGCACCAGCAAGTAATGCATTGCCATCATTATCTACTGTAGGATTAGATGATTTAGATCCTAGGTATCTATCATCAAATTGATCGTATGCAGCTAGTGTTGCATCACGTGCAGCCTCAGCAGCAGTCTGAGCAGATGAAGCATTAGATGCACTTGTAGCAGCATTAGAAGCTGATGTAGATGCATTAGATGCAGATGTTGCCGCAGCATTAGCATGATACTTAGCAGAATATTCTCCACCAGCTACAGTGCCAGAAGTCTTTGTTGCCCAATCATTAGCTAAGATTGCAGATGCAGCAGAGTCGTTAGAGTATTTCTTAGCTGAGTATTCTGATCCATCTACTGTGCCAGATGTCTTAGTAGCCCATTCTTTAGCAGCACCTTTGCCAGATGAATTAGTTACACCAGTGCCACCAATAGACCATGCTTTAGATGAATAGTCTGTAGAATCTACAATACCATCAGTTTTCTTTGCCCAATCAGAAGCTAATGCAGCGCTTGCACCAGCGGCAGCAGCGTCTACTACTAAAGCCCATTTAGTTGAGTCAGCATTAGTTGATATAGGAAGTGAGCCAGATGATGTATGTGCTGTTACGCAAATATATACGTTGCTATTTGTTGTATCTTTAACTTGATCTCTGTTCTGATATGATGTGCTAGCAGCCCAATTACCACGCCATATACCAATAGGATCACCAGCGACTGGATTGCCAGATGAATCAAATGCTAATGTTCTACCAGCACGTGTAGTGTTATTAGGTAGTGTCATATTAATAGACGTTGGATCTGTTACAGGAGCTTTAATTGAACGCTCTGCTGTTTCAGCTACTTGTTGCACAAAGATTGTTTCTGAGTCTAATTCTGTATTAAGTGTATTAGCAAAGAAGTCACCACCAGTTACAAAGTCTGTTGATCTTTGGATTGGTCTTGCACCAACGATTGTAATACGATCAGATCCAGTAGCGGCTGATACTAATGTAACTGATCCAGTTCCAGTAGTTGAACTAATAGATACTGTATAATCTGTTGTTAATGTGAGTAATGCGTCATTCTTATATACAGCGATATCTGTATTTACAATAACTGGGAATGAAAAAGCATATGGTCCTACACCAGCAGAGCCAGTATAGACCACACGTCTTGCTACATTGGTAATTGGATAGTCAGCCATTATTTTTCCTTTGCCTTATTTTACTATGGATTTGTAGAAAAGCGAACAAATTTTCTATTCTTATTTATAGCTTTTGTCAAGTCCTGATATTTGGCTATAACTTCATTGCCATCTTGATCCATATACTTGCCACTATATTGAGCATCATAATCTTGATCGTCTGGTAAATCAGGGTTATATTTCTGTAAATCACCGATCATCATGCGTTTTGCTTCTTTTCTATACATTGTTACAATACGATCAATTTCTTTGCGTTTATCGCCTGGTGGCATAGGAGTTTCTCCACGAGCTGCTCTATCCCTATCGATATCTTTTATAATTAATGGAATAGCTTTCTCCATGTTTACTGTACCTAATTCTGTGCCATCAGAGCTATATTGAGTAAGTTTAATCTTTTGACCATATAACTTCTTAAAGTCATTATATTGCTCAGCATTTAATGGAACGCCATCCCATATCCTAGCTGGCATATTAATACCATGTTTATTATCAAATAGCACTTCATCCATTTCAGACTTGCCTGTAGATGTAGCTGATACGAATGGAATAGCATTGACCCATAGATCCATGACTGTATTTTTAGTAAACTTCTCACGACCAGCATTGTCTAACTCTTTAGTTAAATCGCCACGTAATACTGGGATTCTTCCAAGTAGTTCATTCTTAGCTTGTTGATATACCTTTTCAGCTCTTTCACCAATACCACTACCAACGATAATTTCATCAGCCATCTTAGAAGTAGTAGGTCTATCAATTAATCTTGCAACGTGAGCTGATTGTGTAGATGTAGCTAGGCCAACACCTGGTGTACCCATGACTACAGATTTAGCCATTTGTCTTGACATAGCCTCAAATACGTTAAGCATCTTCTCGCCATTATCTTCAAACTTACCACGACCCATAGTAATCAAATCACCTACGAATTGCATAGTATTTAAGTTTGTTAAGTATTCAGCATTAGCACCAATGATAGCGCCAACATAATTACTTACAGTGCTTGAGTTAGGATCTTCTTGTGCAAACTTCATAGTATCTGAGAAGTCAGCACCTACAGCCATTACTTGAGCTACTTGGTCAAATCGTTTATAAGATACATAATAAGCATCGTTAGCTTCATTGACTTCTGTATAGCCTTTAAGTTTATCTACAACATCTAAAGACATCCAAGATTTAGGAACTCTAATAGAATATTCTTGTCTACCTAATTTATGCCATGCATCTCTTTGGCCTGGATCTGTAGGACCTTTTCCAGTAATCCAGTCATCACTTGCAGCTAATGCTGTCAATGAAGATACAGTAGCGCCAACAGCTAATCTAGCTTTAGCACGATCTCTATATATGCCACCACGATTCCAGTCTTTATAGAATTGTGGAGATATGAAATTCATACCAGGAATACGTGAAGCACCTTGGTCAAATATCTTAGTCAATGTACCAGAGAATGGCACCATTGTTCTAATGATAGGCAATTGCAATACTTCATTGACTTTATCGTAATACTTGCCTGGACCAGTTTTCTCAAAGTCATATGAGAATGATATGAGTTTACGTACTTCTTCTACATTATTATAGATATCTGCTGGTTGCTCTCTAACAAATTTAACTACTTCATCTTTAACAATAGCACTTGCTTCATCTAATGATTTACCAGATCTTTGCAATTCATTTAGTCTATTAGTAGCAAACTTATATGCTTCTCTATGTAATGCCATACGAGCTACGCTAGATGATACTAATTCATCACCAGAAGCTAATGCTCTAAATGGAATAGATTGTAAGAAACCATTAGCATCTAAAGTTTTACCAATAAATGTATCTGTAAGGTCACCAGTTCTAATTAACTCTTTTGACGTAAATGGAATGGTTACAGCAGTATCTGATAAGTATTCTGCTGATAATGGCATATCTCTTACTTCACCTTTATAACCAGCACGTTTACCAGTCTTAATAACATTAGATGCGCTTTCTAAACCATCAAGCATACCATTGCGCCATCCATGCCATCCAGCTATAACTTCGCCATCAACATATTCTTCACCAGCAGCTTTAAGTCTGCGCTTAGTAAAGCCAGCTTGTATACCATCTTCTATGGACATTAATCCACCATGAGTTATAGAACCAAGTAAGTTCTCAGCCCATGTTTTAGCGTCATTAAGAATATTACTTTGGAATGTATACCACATACCTTCGCCAAGTTTATTCCAAATATTCTTTTGATTCTTGAGAAGTTCGTTCTTGCCTTTGCGTGTTGGTGAGCTTACATAGAATTCAGCAAATTTACGTAATACGCTTTCATTAGCTGTTTCATCTAGCAATGCTTGGAATTCCTCACCTTGCAATGCTGGACCCATATCTTTAGCACGTTTAAATACATTCAATGATCTAGCTACGTCAGTTTGTATACCAGCCATTTGTTTTAAAATTACATCGTGATATGCTAATTGTTGTCTAAGATTAAGTTTATCTACATCGCTCAATCCTTCTGTTACATATCGATTCATAAGATCATCAAGATATGCAGCACTATCATCATGTAGTTTAATAAAGCCAGCAAGATTAGTAGCCAACTCTGAATTACCTACTTTAGATGCAAAATCTTCTCCAGCTAGAATTTGACGTGCAGATTGTTCTGGTACGCCACGTTCAATAGCAGCATCAAACATTTCTTGTACTGTCTTAGTTTTAACAGTTTGATCTTTTAATAAGGTTTGTGTAGTAGCTTGTACAGTAGCTTTTAATGAATCCTCATCAAATGGCACTGTAGAAATTCTTAACTCTGGTGGTTTAACACCTTCTACACCAGCAGCCTGAATCTCTTGCTTCTTACCAGTTACCTTTTTCATCTTGCTTTCTGGTACAGGCTTAACATCAATAGGTGTAGGATTATCTGGTATATTAACTTCAGCTTCATTTCCACCTGGCGTACGTTTAGGTCTTTGTGTAGCTGGTCCTACTTTTATCTCACGTTGTATCTTTGTACCAGGAACTTCTAATGTTTCTTTAATAATCTTTTTTGCAGCAGATTCTACTACAGATCCAACACCAGCAACCAATATAGGTTCTTCTTGTGTAAATACAGATGGCTCAATAGGATCTACTGGCTCATTAATGATAGGAGCTGGGTTATCTTCAACTGTATCTTGAATAACCTTATCTGTTGCTAAGTTTTCATTAATAGTCGTAGCAACATCTTGTTCCATCTGATTTAAACGATTCTCTAAATTTTGATTTTGAATTGTCATTTAATAGCCTTTGTCATTGCTGAGATGCCTTTTGATATTTTCTTGCCAGCCTTTACATATCCACCAGGAGCAATAATTTCTCCCATAGATTGGTAAGGCATATTTCTTAAACCTTTAAAATAGTTACTATTGCTATCTAAAAACTCTTTGATCTTTTCTGTAGTTGGCAATATTGTATCTTGTTCAAGTCCAGTTAAAAACTTTTGTAGCTTTGGCTTATCTTCTTCGCTATTAGCCATATTAATCACGCCACGCAATATCATTTCAAGATCACCAGGTAATCCAGCAAATGCTTGTGCAGCACCTTTTACTGTAGCTACTGGAGCATCAACTAACACAGCTTGAGCTACTTCTGATGGCTTAGCAATAATACCTTTAGCTTCTAATTCAGGAGCCATAGAAGCTCTAGATTTAGGAACATATGGTGTTTCTACTGGAGCCTGTGCAACTTTCATTGGCTGTTCTTCAGCAACAGGAGGCACTGGACCAAACTCTTGATCTAGTCTCCAATTCTCATAGTTATCAAATATGTTATCCATAATATCTCTTATTTAATATTAGCTTCGTCTATTTGCGCTTTTCTAATAGCATCTATATATTTAAGAATTTCCTCTTTGTTCTTATATTTGCTACGAGTTACGTTTTGTTTAAACATATTATATACATTATCATCTGCCAATGATTCTGCTGGTAATGGTAATTTTATATCTTTAGTTTCAATAAAAGTATCATATGCTTCTTTATTCTTATTAACTGTAGATCTAGCAGAAACTTCTTTCTTTCTCTTTTCTTTAATGCCTTCTAAGATATCTACATATCTAGTTGGTTTTTCAGGCTTACCTACTAATTTATTATGTTCTTCATTTGCAACGCTAATAGTTTGAATTTCAGATCTTACAGCATCTTCTTTCTTTGCTCTTTGAGATCTATTGCCAGAAGGTACAATTTGATCTACATAGTCTTTAACTTGCTCATCAAGGTATGCTTCTGATTTATTAGCGTATACACCATACACATGTTTATTTAAAGCATATCTTCCAATGCCTAGTTCAGATCCTCTTACTAATACTTGATCCCATGTATCAAATTTACCTCTACGAATTTCATCTTTAATCTTCACTACTTGATCTGTATATTCAGCTTCAGTTTCTTTGCTCTTACGTATTTCATCTACAGTCTTTGGTGATCCAAGATTAGGATTACGTATAGTCATAGATGTCATTTTAGCTAATAAATCTGTTTTTCCTGTTTTAAAGTACTCTGTTTCTAAAGCATTAAAGACTTTCTTATCTTCTTCAGTTTGTAATGAAATAGCATCTTTACGTGCAGAATCTAAGTTATTAAGCCTTGCTCTTACTTGGTCAATGACCTTAGCTTTCTTACTATTACCTTGCTCATCAAATCCTAGCATGCCAAAGTAATCAGTCATATCACCAGCAATGCCTTGATTAAGATTATTGATGACTTCGTAATCATTAGTAAATGTTTTCTTGTCAGTTAGATGAGTAACAATGCTATCCATAATAGCAGCATCAATGACTTCTTGATGTTTATTAGCATATTTAAGTCTGTACTCTACAGGCAACATTGCTACACGAGTTTTAATGTTATTAATATATGGCTGTACTTTAATAGCAAAATCAGCTGGGTTATTGTTCTTAATAAGATCTGGCAAATCAGCTTGAAAATTCTTAACATCTTCATCTGTTCTGATTACATTATCAGCTACATTTCTTTTTGCTATCTCAACGTCTACCTTTTCAAGTAAATCATATCCTTGTGCGCCAATAGATGCTTTAAACTTTAATGCTTGATCTGGACTAATCTTAGCCAATGTATTGCCATAACCATCTACTAAACCAGCTAATGTTGATTTAATTTCTTCTCTGTCGATAGGTAAGCCAGATTTAATAACTTCATTAATCTTGCTCATCTCACTGCGAGCTTCTGTTTCTAGTTCTGTTCTAAATCCTACAGCTTGAACTTCTCTAGCAGCTTGACCAAAATATGTATAATCTTCTGAGAATAAAGTAACTGGATCTACATTGTTTTGAATAGCATCAGCATATTGTTTTAATGTAGGCTTGTTAGTAACAGCATATTCTGCACCAGCTTGTTTAGCTTTTTCAGCAGCTGACTTAAATGCAAACTCTGAAATCTTATCAAGACTTTGTTGCAATGACTTAGATCTTGTAATGCTTTCTTTAACGTCAGCAAATTGCAATGGCTGTGTTTCAGCCAACATAATGTTTTGTCTTTGATATCTTGGATTATCTGCCATAATTAAACTCCTTTCCAGTAGCTAGTACTGCCTACTGCTGGAGCCGCAGCAGTTGTTCCAGATGTTTTATATACCTTGCTAAGTTCGAATGCGCCAGTAGCTAGTTTAGATGCAGCATCTAATGTACCACTTCTTAAAGCAATTTCACCAGCTGTACCAAATATGTCAGCTTGTGTTGATCCAGCCATAAGAGCATTAGAAGCATTGCTAATGTCTGCCATATAGTCTCTACCAGCTTCTCTTAAATTCATTGTTTCAACTAATTTAGCTGATCCTTCAAAACCTAATACGCCACCAGCATATCTACGTGTAGCATTAGCAGCATTAGCTGCTGTAACCTTACGTAATGTTTCATTAGCTCTTTCTTGATATTGTAATGCTTTACGAGCAGCATCAGCTTCTGTTTGCATCGCTTGTAATCGATACATAGCAGCCTGATTTTTAGCCTGAGACATGCTTTGGCTTGCGCTCATTAATGTAGAACCAACAGATAATGCTATTTGCCAAGACATAATTATGTTCCTTGATGGACTCCTACTTTATATTCTAAACCTAATAATGTAAATTTCAATGGTGCGCTTTGAGTAATCGTAATCTTTGCTTCGTTACTATACCCTAAAATGCCATGTAATACTTTAGTTCCTGTATAATCTGGCACATCAGCATCTAATGTAGATGGTGTGTCAAATGATCTAAATGGAACTTCTATGTTATTAATGACCATGTTTTGTGTTTCATAGACCAAAGCATTAACTTCAACAATACGTTTCTTAAAGCCTAATCTTGTGCCTGATTGAATCTTTAAGTCAATTGGCATAGTTGTTGCTTGTACTGATATAGGTAAACCTACTTCATAAGCTGATGTAGATGCTCTAGTAAATGTTACTGTGCCACCGCCTGGAACAGTTTGATTTGGCTGTACAATGCCATCAAGCAATATATTAACTTCTTTACCAGCTACATGAGACATGGATGCAGTAGATGATACACCACCAGTGACAGCACTATCAGTCAATAATGAATGGTCAAATCGTTCTACATAATATTGAGCTGTACCGCTAATTGTGCGTTTAACCACAGTATAAATAGTTGTAATATCTACGCCAACATCTAAGAACTCACCACTAGCTGTTACAAACTCTGATGGAGCAATGACGTTTTGTGAACGCATAATAGAATATGCAGCCATCGTACCATCTGTACCATTAGTAATTAATAATAGATCATTCTCATCTGTATCCACAGCACGTCTTAATGCCATACGTGTAGGATTTTTTAATAGATGTCCTGATAATAGAGATATCTTAGAAGTAAGATAAGTTAATTGTGTATCAGAATATGCAATCTCACTAAGTATCTTACCTTGACGTTGTATAAATAACACGCCTGATTCTAGTTGCTGTACTCGAATGCCTTGTTTACTACCAGCACGACCCGTAGTAGATACAAAGAATGATGTAGGTGTAATTGGCTCTAGACCTTGTTGTGGTACATAGAACTCACCACCAGTTGTAAATATCATTAGATCACGACCAGAGATAATATCTGTAATCGCATTGAATGTATTAGTATCTAGTGTAGCTTCTACAGAATCATCATCTAATCCTTCTGTGCCTTCAAAGTCAAAGAAGATACCAACTTTAGATCCCCATACTGTAGATGGTCTAGATTTAGATCCACCGAAGTATAAACGACCTTGATGAAATGTAACTGTTCTTGGCCATCCTTTTGTGCTTGACCATACGTTTTCATAACCAGATTCATATTCCCATGATCCAGAAGCAATGGCAGATGTATTAAAAAATGGAAAGTCAGTAATAGCATCTACAACTGTACCACTGGTATACTTAACAATTTTAGCTCTACCTTGTGGACTTGCATTTACATATTGACCTACTGATGCTGCACTAAATACAGACGCTGATGCTGTCAATGTAATCTTACCTGATACAGCAGATGGTGTTAATGTTGCAGCTGGATTAGATACGCTTAATGTAAATGCATATTTAGGAACACTATCAAAACTAATAGCAGATGCAGTCCATGTAGCATCATTAGCTCCACGTACAATTTTAATTGGAGCTACATCTTCATGCACTACAATCAATGTATCAGCAGATTGTGTCCAGCACATATTGGCTAGTTTAGCTGATGATAATGATACGCCTGATGTATCTAGATATGGATTGCCAGATCCGTTAATGTTAGTAATTAATGCGCCATTTTTATACACATACATGCGATTATGTGTAAAGCAAAGCATATAACTATCTGATGTTGAGAATTCAAATGCAACTAATCTAACACCATTAGCAGCAGATTCTGTACCTGAATTAGGAAGTGCATTAATATAACGCAAACCATTACGTCTAGTGATACCACCTTGTGGCTGACATAATACGTTCTGAGCTGTCTCTAAACCATTTTCATATGACTTAATATCTATACGTGAGCGTAATAGAGGATCTATTTCACCCGCAGTAAAGTTAGTTTGAATGGTTACAAAACGAGCCATTAGTATCTCACGTTAATTAATGAGAAGTCTTGTATAGCGTTTACTGGTTGTCCTTGACCATCAATATTCATAGCTTGTCTCATGTATCCACCACGACCATTTTCTCCTGGTGTACCGACAGCTACTGATTGCCAATATTGAGCTTTTTCTGTTTGGTCTGTAATAGGCACAGATAGATGCCATGCCAATAGATATTTAAGCAATTGAATAAAGTATGTAGGCATAAGTGACTCTGGTACTGAGTATTGATAATCTACCCATACTTCTTCATAATCTGTAAGAATCTTATCTCCCATAATTCTATACTCATTACGTACAGGAGAACCAACTTCATTAGCATCGTACACCGCTCTTGGTGAACCTATGCGATCAGAAGGTAATTGATATTCGTATTTATATTCGGTAACTGGTGTAGTGACCAGTCTAGCACATTGAACTTTCTTAAATGAAAAAGACCATGGGTAAGTAATTAACGCTTGGTCTCTAATATCTGGATATAGTCGGTCGCATACAGATGATTCATCTGTACCTTCTGTGAAGGATGATATAGGTCTTGCACCTAACATTAATAGTGAATCAGAACAAACTGATAATGCTGAATCTCCAGCTGCCATACGCTATCTCCAAATGTGAGAATAAGGTGGATGCAAAAACACCCACCTTACCCAATTTATTACAGATTATTAGTCTGTATTTGTTACTGTTAAAGCTGTTGTATCAGATACGTCTACAACGCCAGCAGCTGAAATTGTCATCACAACGTGCTGACCAGCTGTTGAAACTGCACCACTAGAAGTAGTAACGCGGAAAATCACGTCACCAACTTTTAATAATGAAGCTACGCTATTGAAATAACCTGATGTATCAACTGTTGCAGCAGCATCAGTAGTAGTATAGCTCCATAATTGTGGAGCATTACCAGCTTTTGATTGACCGCCGATTGGTTGAAAATTTGTACTGTTAAAAGCCATGTTATTTTCTCCCTAGATTAAGATTCGCGGCATGTTAATGAAACGATACCCTCTGCATCGATCGTTGTTGCAGTCGCAGAGAAAACAGCATTTACTAAGTATGATGTTTTTTCTGGAATGTAATTGATCTCTGTGCGAGGAGCGATACCTTCAGCATAACCAACAGCATCTTTATGGAATGCAAAGATTGTTCTGTCTAAAGAACCATCAATTGCTAAACCACCTTCTGAACGATCACCTAATACATGGAATGTGAAACCTAAGAATGTATTGATTTCACCAGCTACAAGAGCTTTAACTGTATTAAAGTCAGAAGAAGTTACTGCTGTTTCTGAAAGTAATGATGCTAAGTTGTTACCATGAAGAACGATATGACGACCTTCTGGTGGAACATTGTTTTTATCTAAAAGACGTTTAGCTTCACGTAGTTTAGCTACGTTTAAGTTAGAGTCAGTTGCACCGATATCGTTAGACACTGTTAATGCTGTTGATGATGTAGCAAGTGCATCAAGAATCATTTGATCTTGTCTACGACCGATAGCATTAGCAACTAATTGAACTAACTCTTGTCTTTCGTCAAAGTTTACTTTTTGTTGCATGAAAATGTCTGAATACTCAGCTGCATTCCAGTCTGCTAAAGTAGCAGTTACTTGGCTCCAGCCAGCATTTAGAGGTGTTACGTCTGTTTGTGGGATTCTTAAAGTAGCAACACCTTTGCCTACTTTAGGAAATTTTACTACTGAACCTTCAACGCCGCGTCTTTGGCGAACTGCACCAACTAACTCTGCCTTACCTTGGTAAGCCTGTTTAACTTCGGCATCAAAGAGCGTTACAAAAGCGCTTGATAATCCAATTGCCATGTTGTTCTCCTAGAATTGATAAAAATAAAGTTTATCGCTTTGGTTAGCCAGACAAATCCTGGGCCAGTGCTTGCTATTTACGATAGCCAAACGACAAGACGACTTGCGTGAAGGGTTGCGAATGCAATGAGCCTTGTACGATTTTTAGCATATTTTGCAAATTTGTGCAAGTATTTTGCGTAAAAGGCAAAAAAAAGACCCGCCTAAGCGGGTCAAGCGAACTACGGAGTCTTACTATGAACCAAATGACGCTTGGAACATTCTTTCAACTTTAGCACGATAAGCTGGATCTGTTTTATATTTAGGATCTCCTACCATTGCATAAAGTTCTTCTTTTGATGGAGCGCCAGAGACTGGAGCGCTATCTGTAGGTACGCGACCTTCATAAGCACCTCTGAGTTTTTCTAATGCAGCAAGGCCTTTTGCAGTGCCTCCCATGTATTTAAACTCCTCAAAGTCATCTTTACCCCAAATACCTTTGTTTACTAAACCACTAGCCCATTTAACCATGCCATTAATGCGAGCATCTGCATTAGGACCAAGCGCTTTCTTCTCTTGTTCTAGATTAACAGAAGTCGTTTGTTGAGCTTCAAAACCCATTTCTACAACTTTGCTCACTAAGCTATCTAAAGCTGATTGACTTACGCCATATTCTTTAGCCCAAGATAGTACGTGATTGCGTACGGGATCTTCTGCTGGAATATCTTTGAATGCGGCTACATCATAGTTACCATCTGCTGGTGCCTTGTGTTTACCTTGTGAGATTTGTTTACGTAGATCAGTCCAAGATTTAGCCATTGCCTGTAGATCAGGTTCTGCTTCATCTTTCTTCCAGAAATTCTCTGGCCACCAATCTGGTCGTTCTAGAGGACTATCATCATCTTCTGGATCTAAATGTGATATCTCTGTCTTTTGTGGATTTACTTCTGTTGCTTCTGTTTCTACTGATGCGCTGTCGAGTAGGCCAGTTTCTTGAGATACTTCCTCAGTGCCACTAGGCTCGATGTTGTCGTCTATCATTACATTTTCCTTGCTCTAATTAACCTTGCTTCAATGTCTCTCACAATACTATTCTGACCTTCACGATAGTACGCATAACTTGAGTCGCTACCAGGCAAGGCAACTGGTTGCTCTAAAACTGTTTGACGTAACCACGCCAACAGTTTCTGTCCATCATCATTATTAAAAACTCTTAATGCTAATCTATCTAAATCTTCTCTTGCTTGTGATACATTTCTTACATCTAATGGAAGTGCTTGATCTAAATCTTCCCATCCAGCCATTACATCATCCCTTTAGTTGCGGCTTCTACCATGCCAGGCACTGCTTCTGGGTTTTGCTGTGCAACTTGTTGTGCAGCATCTGTCATTTGTTTAGCCATTGTTGCGCGTTCTTCTTGAGTGTTACGTATCTTTTGTGGGATACCTAATTTCTCAGCAATAAAGTCCATCATAGCATCTGTTTTCAATGTCATTTGAGCTTGTGGTCCAGCTTGTTGTACGATTTGAGCGTATTGTAATACGTTCTGTACATCTTCCATGCTTTGAGCCATAGCTAATGGTGCTACTGCTGATACTTTAATCTCAAGTCCATTGACTTTAAGAGGAAGATCAATAAGACCACGAGAATCCATCACTCTTAAAATCTTAGTAACCAATGGTATCATAGTTTCATTTATCAGGCGACCAAAAGCTGAACCTAAGTTTTGTGATAATTCTTTCATTCTTTCTACAACTTCTGTAGCAGAACGAGCTGACATATTATCTGGTGGCAATGATTCATCTAGAAGAATACGCTTAATACTCATGCGTAAGTCATTCATAATGATTTGTGATACATTGAAATCACCAGCACGAGTCAATGGTTTTAATGATTCACCTTGTGGGCCACCATTACGTGCTACAGGAATAATAGCACCAGGAATAATCTTAACTGTATTAGGATTCAATACGCCATCATCAGCAGCTGTATATACACCAGCAATAGCTAATGAAGCATTCTTGAGTAATAACTCTAATGTTTTGTTAAGTGTTTTAATATCTGGCAATGCAGTGATAAGTGGACCGCGACCATAGATCTCACCAGCTACTTTTGCATAGCGTGATACAATCCATGGACTTTCTTCCATACGTCTATATACTAACTCAGTCTTAGATTCTTTGTGAATTACGTGATAACAGAAGTCACCACGTTTTTGATCTAATACTGTAGCTTCAATAAATTCTAAATCTTCTGTAGGTTTTTGGTCAATTTTCTTTTGCAAGTCATCTGGAATAACTGCATCAGGCCATTGACGCATAATAGACTCACCTTTAAGGCGCATACGTCTATATACATTGTCTACTTGACCATTAGCACCTTCTTCAAATGATACTAAGAATTGTGGTACAGGAATAAAGTTAAGTGGATTAACGTCATCACCTGGTTGTACCATCATCACAGCAGTACCTACAGATAAATCAAGTAAGAACTCACCAATAGCAATATCAAAGTTTGATTGCTTGAGTGATGCAAATAATTTATCTGAGTAAACATCTAATGCTGCTTGTGCTTCTTCTTTACGATCTTCAGGAATATCTGGTCCTGGTTCAAGTCTGCACCATTTACGTTGTGGTGGGAATATGCCAGATTGCATACGATTAGCAAATCTTTGTGTAGAATTGATTGCTGTAGAATCAAATACACGATTCATTTTCTTTTGACCACCTACTTTACCTTCGTAGTATCCGTCATAAAGATTACGTTGTGGCAACGCAAATTCATAACATTCTTCGTATAAAGATCTAAAGTCCTCTTTTTTAGTGAGTGCTTTATCGTGTCGTTTTAAAACATCCTCTGCGGATAATCTCATCATTTCTGCCATAATTAATCTTTCTTATGTGTATTTGCAAACTTCTTGGCTGCTTCTTTACTACCAAATCCCCAAGCCTTTAATGCCAATTTTAATCTTGTTGGTCTACCTTTTTCATCTACTAACGGACCATCCATTCCACCAAAGCGAGCAGCAAAAGACACACGCCTAGGATTAGTACCGCTCTTGACTGGTGCTTGTAGATTACCACCTTCTTTTCTTTCAAAGTGTTTTCTTCCAGCTTCATTTAATCCACCTTTAGGATTTTGATATTTCTTTAAAGTCATTATTCGTACCACTCTAAATGTAAATAAGCCATGTGATCTGTTCCGTTCACATTAGTTAATCTAAATAAATATGTTGTTAATGGTGCCAATACTTGTTCTGTAGATCCAGCAATACCACCGCCAGATTTTTTACCAGCTCCTCCAGCAATAAATTCAGCTTCTAATAATGATCCAGTAGATGTTACTGTAGGATTAAGTAATATTGCACTTGCACTTGTAGAAGCAATTGTTCTATTTCTAGAAAAAGCATTTAATGTTGTGCCACCAGTGACTACTGCATTTTCATATAAATACATTTCAGCATCTCCTCCACAGTTTGCATCATATACAAGATGTGGTTTAATTCCACTTGCAAATGCTATAGCAATATCAATACTTGTTCCAGCAACTAACATTGAACTATGTGGATATAATACATATGCATAAAATGCACGACCTTCATGTAAACGTAAATGATTTACGTCTATAGTAGGAAATGGCTTATCAGAACTAGATATATAACTTATGCCATCTTTATCAACGTATGCTGGATTAACATGACGTGCTTTAGTGGTATCTGATTCTCTTAATACATTAATAGCCATTAATCTTCTTCTGTATCATTGTCATGCATTTCAAGTTCTTTATCTACTTCTGCATAACGAGCATCATCTATTGGACCACCAACTAACCATGCATCACATGTTCTTGTAGCTGCACATTTAAAAGAAAATAATTCGCAAAATCCTAAATCTGCTGATGCTATCATTTCTTCATCATATCCACCTTCAAGATTTTTAGCTTTCTCTAAACCTTGCTTGATACAATCCAACATTTGCGTTGTTTTTATAAAAGCAGAGCAATTACCACATCGCATGGTTTTTGCTTCTTCTTCTGTATTATTATACATAATAGCCTTTTTAAGCCAGAAAATCTTATTAGGTTCTTCTGGATTAGCTGGGCCATAGCCATAATGCTCAAACGCATAGTTTCTGTTTTTTAAATTAACAGAAATATCTTGCGTAGGTAACGGACATGATCTTTCTTCCATTATTTTTTCTTAGCCATTCCAGCTTCGCTCATAGCAATTGCTACAGCTTGCTTTTGAGATTTAACTACTTTACCGCCTTTACCTGAATGAAGTGTACCTTCTTTCCATTCACGCATGACTTTATGTACTTTAGCTTGCATCTTATCTTTTTTCATTTATTTTCCTTTTCCATAGCGTTGTATTAAAAACTGTTTCATTTTTTTAGCTTGGCCTTCTGTCATACCTTTACCTTCATGTGGATCTTTACCAGTTAATTGCATATAATCCTCCATCCATCCAGTAGGATGATTTAATGCTTTTAAACTTTCTCCTTTAGGAGTCTCACTTGGCCAATGGTATTTATTATCATCTGGCGCATATCTTTCTGGTTTAACTCCAGCTTTCCATGCAGCTCTATAGTTATAATCCTTGCTATTTAAATCAGGATCTTCACCATAGTTTTGTTTGTATTCTTTATACCAATCGCTACTTTTAACTTCTTGTTGAAACTTTTGTTCTTCTGCGGCAGTAAGATTAGCTTTTGCTTCTGGAGCAATGCTATATTCTTTTTTGCCTACCATTCCACTCATTACATTAATCCGCCACCAAGTGTTGTATCTGTACCTAAACTATCTGCTGTTGTGCCTGATAATAAAGATGCTGATCTACCACGTCTAGCTCTTTTGAATGAAGATGCTTTTTCAGCTTCTGTTCTAGCTGGTGCTACATCTACTGGTTTTGGTGCTTCCACTGGTGCTGGTGCTGGTGCTGGTCTTGATCCTCCGCCCATGTTATAGTCCTCCTGATGCGCCAAGCGTATCTGTTACGCCTGTTTCTGGGTTTAATCTTTCTTCTGCAAGCAATGCTCTAGCACCACCACGTTGTCTAGCTTGACGTTTTGCTGCTAAATCTTCTGCAAGTTTTACTTTATCTTGCTCTGCTTGCGCTCTTAGTCTTTCTGTTTCAGCTTGTTGCGCTCTAATTTGAGCCTCGGCTGCTGATGTATCTGGCTTACCACCGCCTAATAATCCGCCCATTACTGTCTCCTCATTAATGTATAATCATCTTTATCTGCGCTATAACGTAGCATATTGCATTCTGGTACAAAATATAACGCTTTAGCCCAAGACATAGCACGAGTATCTAGTGTTTTAACAGTTATTTGCACTCTGTGCAAGTTAAATAATATCTCTACGATATCAATAAATGTTAAACCAGCTTTTGTCATAGCTATTGGATATCTTCTAGATTGCTCTGATAGCAAAGACCAGAACTCTGCCACACCTTTCCACAGCATAGTAGCACCAAATATAGCTACTGGCTTACCATAAACAAAGGCTGTAATGGTAGGACCACATTCTGACTGATGATTTATCATGTGTTTAAACTCATGTATGCTTAATGCTTTCTGAGTTTTCATCTCTACACAGTCTAATTCATCTAAATGATGCTGCATATATGGAAGAAAATAGCCACCTTTGACTGGTGGCATGTGTTTTAATATTGATGGATAATCAGTCAAAAACATTAAAGTCAGACTTTGCTACAGTTTGAGCAATAATGGTTGAAGCTGATAATGGACTTTTAGTCATACGCTTATGTTCACCGCCACCAAGTAGCAAGTAACCAAAAGCATCACCTACGTGTGAGTGTTCGTTCTTATTTGGCGCATCTCTAAATCTTTCTTGACCAGCACCAACTGATACGCGCTTGAAATGATAGCCACCAGCGAGTGATTTACGTATCATCTTGCACTTAGTATTAACAATAAGTCCAGGTTTGCCAGCAATTAATCTTTGCATAGGTGCAGCAGCAGCTTCTCGTCTTACTTTAAAGTCATTAGATGGTGTCGGTTGTGCGCGTAATCCTAATGTACGTAGATAATCAAATGCTGTGACTTCATAAATCGCATCACGTTGCATACCAGCTGGGTCTCCCCATAGCATGACTTGAGCTTTTGGGTATTTAGCATTGAGTTCTGCTAGTAATTGCTGACCAAATCGTTCAAGACCCATATCAAATGTAACAATCTCATCTAAAATAATCCATCGGCCATTAGGTAATCGTTGTCCTACCACTGCGGCTGGTGTTAAACCAAAGTCAAGACCGACTTGCAATGCATGTTCAGGATCATAATCTACTTCACCAGACATAGAATGATCGTCATACTCTGGCCATACGGGTCTACCTTCTTGAACGTATGTATATTTACCTTCGGCATAACATTTAATCCAGTCTAAATTCTTACCGCCTAACATCTGCATGTAATAACCCGCTGGTAAGTTACCTACGTTTTCAGCTTTAGGATTAATTTTCCACCAACGACCACCAGAAAATATATGATCGTTTGCTTCTGGATTCTCTGGTAAATTGCCTGGTTCTACTTCTGTAACACCGCCAGGCTGCTTAAAGAATTGCCATGCATATTTACCTGATAACTTTTCTTTCTCGGCTAATCTAAACCACCAGTGGTCATCATCCATTGGATTAGTATCCATCCACACACCATGCCAAGTAGGTCCGCCATCACGTTGTGTCGGATACCGACCCACACGATGTGTAAGTCCATCAATAACTGCTTTAGGAAGTTCACGAGCTTCATTGACCCACGCTCCTGTAAGTTCAAGTGATAGAAGTTTTCTTACGTCTTTAGGTTGATCCAATGCTAAGAAGATTACTTCACAATCAATCCCCGCAGCATCACCCCTTGCTGGGAGTCTAATGTGATGAGTAATAGGAGGAGTATATAGCATCGGACCAAAAGTGTTTTCTGGAAATAAATCTTGCCATGTTTTAATTGTTGTTGTTTTTAATTCAGGATATGAGTTACGCACAATCACAAATCGTGTATAACGAATGCCATCTACTGGAGATGGTTTCTGCCTGACTGCTCGCATCATAATTTCTGCGGCACATGCATAGGATTTACCAGAACCTACAGGCCCCATCAGTCCACGCACGAATGCATCTGACTGTAGGAATTGCCAAGTAGTTGGCGCTGTAGAAAAATCTAAATCAATACCAGGACCATGAATGGCCTTGGTTGATTTCTCTTTTGTATTAGCCATCGATGTCTTTGATTTCGAGTGCTAGTAATTGATTCAACACTGCAATCTGTGCTTGCAATGCATCAATAATCTGTAATGACTCCGTTTGATAAATGTTATTCAATGCATAAGCATCTCGTAACTTTTGAATACGATCTTCTAAATTATTTGGCTGACTCATTAGAACTCTCCTCTAGTTGTAAACGATCTGATACTAACTTAGCATAACCAGCAATGTCAATCCATGAATCTGCATATGTAGGATCTCCATTAACAATACGACCAATCTTATGACAAATCATATCTAATGCTTCTACCATATCAGAAGTAACTGCATCTTCTTTAGCATGATTCTTAATATGTTCATGTATAATCATTTTCAATGCTATTGTAATATTTGCATGAGTAGCAAAACTACCATAACGACTACCACGTTCATCAAGTATTTGACTGATCTGATCCTGTTTCTTCTGTGCTTTCGCCATTATCTATCACCTCGGGTGCGCGTATGTTAATACCTAATACGCTTGGTTTATCTGATTCTTCTGGATTGTCTAATAACCCAGATGCCTTTGCAAGTAAACGTAAGACTCCAACTTTATCCCACAACTCAATATCCAAAGTCGTATAACTATTTCCTTCCTTATCAACTTTAGTATTCGACTTAATGGACTTAATGGCTTGTAAAGCATGGGGCGGTATATCCTTACTCGGTTTAACTTTAATATTACCTTGCTCATCCCATTCCATAATGTCAGTAAGATTTGTATTCGCCATACATAATAAAGAATAACTAACAGCTTCACGATTCTGCTGAAGCGTAGTCGAGCGCTCAAGTTTCTTTTGAAGGCTACGGACACCACCATAGCCAGCAAGAGACGGGATTGGATTTTTCTTTTTGACTTCATCCATTAGAATGGAATATTGTCAATCATATCGTGGATAGGATTTGGTGCTGCATTACTTGGTGCAGCTTTAGCAACCTTTGGTTTAATACTTATTTGACGATATGGTTCACCCGTATGTTGCCCAACACTTTCTTTAATGTTGAGATAATATAAATTACCATTAAGATCTGCAAACTCACCAGTCCACTCTGGATGCCAATCTTCCGTTTTTTTGTCATTCTTCCATGCAGCGCCTGTGCCTGGTTTACGTGGTTTTTTATCTTCTGCCATTATATTCTCCTTATTTAATTGGCGTGGGTCTTACTTTTTTAGTCATACATTCTTCGCAAATCCATCTGCGATTCTTACCATGTGCTGCAATCTTCCATTTACCATTGACACTAAATTTGTATTGGTAGCATGTTGAGCAGAATCTGTCACCAAGTGGACTAGGATCTGCGTGTACATACTTATCCTTCAGTTCCATATTCACTAATACTCACGACTGCTGATCCTCCTGGTTTAGGTGTACTACGTGCAATGGATAACATATCTATTTGTGAGTCGTCATCATACACGTTTGCTGCCATCAATGCATCCAAAATAGCTTTTAAGCAATTATCGAGATCAAATATACGCCTACTTCTAGGATGAATATAAATATTAACAGAAAGGCGAGCATTGCCAAAAGATCCCACTTTGTCCCGAACACAGATGGCTTGGACTGCTGTCTTGAATAATACGCCTTCTTTTGATATAAATCTTCTTTTGCCATTGGCTCTCCAGTATGTATTCACACTTGGTGGATATGGTAGCTCTAATATCATTAAAGGATCTTATTTAACCTTGCATTAATATCATTGTCTTTAGAAAGATACGCTTTAATCGCATCATTGATAATACTTGCTTTTGGTTTCTCTTGATCTTTAGCTGCTTTGTCTAATAACTCAACACTTGATGGTGTGAGTCTAACTAGGAATGGTTTTAATTCTGTACTCATGTGATCTCCTTATACTTTGTTAATTGCTTCACTACTTTCTTCTTGTCTTTTCCTTTGGCCTGTTGTTTCTTTGGTCTTAAAAATACAGGCAAAATACAATCGATTGCTTTATATTCTTTTAGATTAGGTGGATCATCTTTCCATCCTGGTGATTTAAGTTCCACCATACCTTTATCATTTTGATACTTAACTTTGTATTCATAATTGCCAAACTCTTTGGCCATGGAACGCATCCACTCTTTAGCATCCATCAAACTTCTTCTCTACTTCGCCAGTAGACTTGTTGAGTTCATATTCATAATGAAGCCCATCATTACCATTTTGGCCAATGGTATCTATCCTAGAAGTTGTATCCGCCTTTATATCCTGGTCCGTAGTCACATTTGCATTTATTGCATCCGTATTCACATTTGATGCATCCGTATCTACGTTGTTTGTTGATCCATCTTTTGATTTGTTTCCAAATATTAAATCCCAATTGGCTTTCTCCTGTTCCTCAGAAATTAATAATGGTCGTCTAAGTGATCCTTTGCTCATATGCTCAATATATATCTATAAGATATACAAGTCAATAGTATCCTTAACTTGACTTAAAATAATTTATCGCTTATATTAATCATAACGGGGCCATTACCCAGCCCTCCTAAATGTAGTAGCTGACAGATAGGGATAAACGTGGTGTAAGTCGGTGGATCTTTCTTATTAGTTGCTCTCGGATGAGATCAAGTAACAGTATCGGGGATCAGATCACTGAACATAGAGAGTAGTGCCATCTATGTCACCTAGATAAACGAGAAGCTACAACCCTAAAAGGTTAGTAAGATAATTTAACAATACTGTTTTATTATCGGGTTAGGTTCTATTTCGGCACGAACTACATCATGTTCATCTATATTGTCTACAAAGCTCTTGATATCATCCTATTTGGTTTGTATTTAGTCTATATATTTATAAAGGAAATCTTAAGGTAAGGTTTGCTTTTGCTAAGACATACCATGGTGACACGATATCTGTTGTCATGTGTCTTGAAATATGGGGAAAAATTTGTTTGGAGTACCCCACCGATAACGTGAGGGTGCGGGGGGCAATAGGTACTCTTCCAAATTAAACACCATAGGCTTTTCAAATCCCTGAATGCTTACAATGCTTGCAATATAAGGGATGTCATTAGAGGCCTAATGATTTTTAAGGATGCTAAACGAACCTTTAGCTGACTTGAATGTTATAACTTATCGACATGAATGCCTTGAGCTAAGCGAGTCTTAAGTGATGCAATTGAATGACCGCTATTAATGAGCTTTTCTAGTTTCAATAGATCGCTATCAGTTGTTATATATTCAAACAAGCTAGTTATATCATCCACTTGATTATGTTCTGATCTTCCAACTTCCTGAGGTTGCATTGTTTTATCTATCTCGTTGATAAGTTTTGTATGTTTTCTTATCGCTGAGATATCAGAGTTTAAGAATTGATGTTCTTTTAAATCGCTATCTTTTATCTTTTCGTCATAGATAATGCGCCTCGTGTTACCTTTTAGAGCTGGCCATGAATTCTGCACACTTGAGATAATGCCAGCCTTTTCTAGTCTTTTAAGATGCTTAGCGATGTTTTGATGAGTGCAGCCTAGATCGTCAGCAATGCGCTGCAAGCTAACAAAACTATAACCGCCTTTATTGCAATAACTGGCCAGCACTGCCAGCACTCTTAGATTCTCACCAGTAACGCTTTTATTTAAGAATGCCTTTAATGGCACAACGCAGAACTTGCGCAAGTCTTCATTCTTAACGACCTTGAGCTTTATTGGTTCGGGTATATGATAACTTTTACTTATCAACTTGCTATTATTCATTTAATCATTGTATCAAATTTATTTCATTTAACCTATTGACAATCAATAAAAACGAGTCCATAGTCACCACATCGCAGCAATAAATGCGATTTTTAAACAAACCTAGAAAGGTATATAACATGAAAACAATAGCAAACTTAAAACAATATACACCAGAGCATGACGCTTTAATGTCCACTTACTTAGAACCAATCCTTATGGATTATTCTTTTATGGATGATTTTCAGATAAGCGTTAAAGTTCCTGAGTCTTTTACATTTGTTGAATTTAAAAGCGGCTGGGATCAAGACGACTACATTCACAATCGCAAAGCTCACGAGATCGCACGCGATTTAGGACTTGAGTTTCAAGTTTTACAAGACTATCCACGTTATTCACCAAAGGACAAACTACAAGACGCTTTAAGATTCTTTTTTAAAACTGAGGGCGCTGCTTTAAGATTTATAAATGCTATCGAATGCGAGATAGCTGGCGTTACTATTTAAAACTTAACTGACGAGTCCTTAATGGCCGAAACGATCGCGAGATCGTCTTAAGTATAATTAAACTATGAAAGGTATATATTATGACTACGAAACTTCAAAATCTTATCTATTCAATGCTAACTGAATCAACTGGCACTGCTATCGCTGATAGCGGTGGCGATGATGGCCGCCACTGGCAACGAAACCAAAAAAAGACAATTCAAGACTTTATTGACTCACCAGAATGCACACTTGAGTCTTATCATTACAAGGATAATAACTGGGACTTGATCCCGACTATTGATCTATTTCATAAGCTAACCAGCTCGCTTGATCTAGATAACTTATGCGATGAGTTCAACTCGATGCCAGTTGAAAACTGGAACTCTGATTATTATGGCGTGAGTGCAGAGGGCTTTGAATGGTTAGAAAATCAAGGCTTCCAAGCTATTGGCGAGGCTTATAATTCCTATAATGGCGACTCTGCATTATCTCAAGTCGTGCAAGGTCAGCAGCTTCAATTGCATGGCGATGACTACCTATTATTGCAGATTCATAACGGAGCTGACGTTCGAGGCGGTTACACTGACGCCAAGCTATTTAAAATAGACTTTAACGAGTTTATATTTTCAGAATATTGTAGTTTTACTTATGGCAAGGGCGATAACGATCAAATTGACTATATGAGCGGCGAGTGGACTGACGTTGAAGGTCGCTATCTAGACAATGAAGCACGAAACGAGATCGCTGCCAAAATTGGCGCTAGAACTATTACTGGCGGTCTTATCTATTAATTAAACTCTGAAAGGGTATATAAAATGAAAGCATATTGTTTGCACTGGAATGGCCTTGTTTATGCGATGACTATCTATGGATCATCTAAAAAAGACGCTATCAATAGATTTAAAACAGAAAATTACATCGACCGCATGCCTAATGGGTGGATCGTTTGGAGGGCTTATTAATGACTCAGTTACTTAAATACTTCCTATTCTTAACGCTTGGCATGATAAGTTTTTATTGCTGGTTATTACTACTCTTATCATTCTAAAGTTATTTTTTAAAGCCTCTTTTTAGGGGCTTTAAGGGGCTAACTTTGGCCGAAACCTTGAAAGGTATATGAAATGAAATCAAATCAATTTGAATCATTGGCGGCTGTTACATGGCACGCTGAAGATGTGCAGACATTAAAACCAAACTGGAGCCTTGAAAAGTGCAACGAGTGGTTAGAAGATAATGAAAGGCACATGCAAGACAGGCTTATCGAATTAGGCTGGGAGGTTATGGACGCTCTTTTAATGACTGAAAGCGAGTAGGCCATGAAATTTATCGCTTACTATCGCGTCTCAACTGATAAGCAAGGCCAAAGCGGTTTAGGCCTTGAAGCGCAACAGATGATCTGTTATGAGTACGCGCGGCGGGTCAATGCCGAAATAATCTCAGAGTTTACAGATATTGAAAGCGGCTCAGATAATCATCGGCCTGAGTTGAATAAAGCGCTGGCCATGTTAGAACTTGAGAGCGGGTCTAGGTTGCTGGTTGCTAAGCAATGCCGCCTTACTAGATCCGTTGCATTGATGAGTAGCCTTCTGGAAAAGAAGGTGCCGCTCACTATTGCCGAAACTCCAGAGGCAAGCATTTTTGAGTTGCATATTCGTGCTGTCTTAAATGAGGAAACAAGGCGTCAAATCTCTATAAACACGCGCAATGCGTTAATGGCAGCCAAAGCTAGAGGCGTTAAACTTGGCGCGCCGAGAGATGCATTACTAGAAGCATCAAAGCGAGGTGGCTCAACATCTCGTGATATCAAAATTGAATTTGCCATGAGCATCAAGCCTATGATTGATTTGGCTATTGCTAATTGTGGCAAACCTTCATGTCGTAACATTGCAAAGAAACTCAATGAATTAGGTGTCAAGACTTATACAGGCCACACGTGGACTGCGCCTAATGTATCCTATTATCTAAACACTTACAAAGAGAAAGCGAGAATATACAATGAATGATAAAGCCATGGGAAAACTCACGCCTGATGACATGATGTCATGTTCAAGGCTCCCAGCGTTATTAGGTTTAAGCAAGTTTCGAACGCCTAACGATGAGCTGAAATACTCAATCAATGCAATCAATAAAGAACCCAATGAGTTTATTGAGAATGAGCCTATTCTGTGGGGAAATCTTACAGAGAAGTTAATACTCGCTGAGGCATCAAAAAGACTTGGCGTTGATATTGATAATCTAGCACATGATAAACCTTACTTTCATCCTGACATCCCATTGGCTACAAGCCTTGATGGCACAGCGTCTGGCAATGATACGACTATTTACACAGACATAGAAAAAGGTATTTATGTCATGGGTCAAGACTCTATCAAGTTAGATGGCTATGGCATTCTAGAAGCTAAACTCACAGCTCAAGAAGTTGAGACTGAGCCAGCGCCTTATCGTGGTGTCATACAGCTTCAAGGTCAGATGGATATTATGAAAGCTAAATGGGGCGCATTGTGTGTGTTATACAGAGGTACAACATTGCGTATCTTTTTGTATGCAATCAATGAAGATCAAGTCAATATGATTCATCAAGCCACAGAGGATTTTCAGAGGCGTTTAGATAAGTACAAAACCAATCAAGAGATCGAATGGTATGAGTTACAAAATGCTTTTGAAGCGAGTCGTATCTTTGACCATGCGGAAAAGAGTACGATTGAGTTACCCGAAGTTGAGATCCAAGCTGAGAAAATCATAGAACTTCGTGAACAAATCATGGAGTTAGAGAATGCGATTGATCGCTTGCAGATCAACATCATGGAGAAAATGCGTGATGCTGAGGTGTGCAATGCTGGTCGTTACAAAATATCATGGCCTATGCGAAGCTACAAAGCACAGCCAGAAAAGAAGGTGCCAGCTAAACATGCCTATGTTATCCGTCAATCTAAATTGTCAATCAAGGATAGAATATGAACGATCAAGATCGATTTGAAACAGAAGTTATGAATGAACTACAACAACAGGAGAAAAGTATGAAAACTATAGCAACAGCCTTTGTTAAGGCGCAGAAAGAATTTGCACCAGCACTCAAGACATCAACGAATCCACATTTTAGATCTAAGTATGTGTCTTTAGATGGATGTATTGAAGCTGTCATTGATGCATTAAACAATAATGGCATTGGACTTATTCAAAGCACTTTAGATTGTGATAATGGTGTTAAGATTGAGACAGTACTTATCCATGAATCAGGTGAGACTTTATCTGGTGGCATCTTGCATGTACCAGCAGTAAAACAAGATGCTCAAGGATACGGATCAGCATTGACATATGCCCGTAGATATAGCCTTATGGCTACTTGTGGCATAGCTCCAGAGGATGATGATGGTAATTTAGCTACAGAAAGAGCTGGCAGTGTTGTAAAAAAGCAACAAACTAGCGGTTTTACCTTCTATATTCCTAACAAAGACCCGATAGAGCTATCGGATGTCTTGACATGGCAAGCAAAGTTCGATGAAATGAGTGAACAGTTAGTTAATTCTAGCTTAAACCCAGAGGATAAGATATCGAAACTAAAGGCATTAGTAGACGCTAACCAGCCCACACTAAACCGCCTACCCATAACAGTTAAGATGCAATATATAGGCAAGCAAGCCACACGCATCAACACAGTGAAAGGAAAATCAAATGAAACAGTACAAAACTAACTTCAATGCTTTTGAATGGCGTTTCCCACGCTCATTTAAAGAACTCAATGGCTATGAATACGAGGTGACTTTAGAGTCCCCAAAAGAGAAAAGGCAACGCATATGGAAGGCCACTAGGATTTCCATAGGCATTGCCCTATCTGTGTATGCTTGGCTTACTTATTCATTACATACATTGTAACTTCGAAGCCGAAGCGCATTTCAGTAGCTGCTGGTTTTGTCCACATAATAGTTCTCCTTTCGTGAGTTCATTATGCCAAATGTATATATAAAGTATATACGCAAAACCATGAAAGCTACCTAAGCAAAGGAGACTTTATGTTAGATGTTGCAGCAGTCATGTGTATGAGTTTAACTATGTTCCATGAAGCCAGAGGCGAACCAGTTTCTGGCCAAGTGGCAGTAGGGTATGTACTATATCGGAGAGCAGACTTCAATCAAAAGAATATATGCTCGGAGACTTTCAAAGCAGATCAATTTGAATGGACTCAAAAGACCAAATATATACCGCCTTACAAAACACTCAAACCATTTATAGAATTATCCCAAAAAATTATCAAACAAGAAATCAAAGATAGTAGCAAGGGAGCCATGTATTTTCATAGTGTGTCATTGCATAATCAATGGGGCATGAAACCAAGAACCATTATCAATAACCATGTATTTTATTAGGAGGCCATGATGGATAACGAATTAGATTTAGAAGCTAAGAAAATTAAGAAGCCACTTAAAGGACTTCAAAAACTATACGAAGATCCGACAGAGGATGACGATGTTATCAATGATTTTAAATATGACCATGGAATAAAGGATCATTATGACGAGTAAAGAAAAATGGCTGACACTCATATGTATAATATGTATATTTTTAACGCTATTTGTATCAGTCGATGTCAGTATTAATCAAGTTAAACCTAGAGACTTTGCAAACAAAGATTTAAAGTGCATTGATGGTAGATTATTTGAGGAAGTAAAGAAGAATATGTTTGTGTCTAGCCATCTTGAGTGCTTTGAACAAAGAAAGTTCTAGCTAAGTCATTGATTATAAAGAGAGACCTACACAATCGCTCTATAACGCACGATCGTTATACAGGGTAGGCTAAGGTATTAACTTTTTAGTGTAGTTTCTTAGGTTTTGGAGAGATGTAGAGCATCTGCATGTATTCAGCATTGATCTCTATGTAATCATCTTCAAATTCTGACAAAAAAATTCTAAGGATCGCGAGAGGTTGCTCCTCAATGATCTCGATATCCCATATCTTACGACCAATAAGTTTGTCTAAGATATCTAATTGTTCTGATGTAGGGTTTTCCACTACACCAGTTTACCATTCCATTTACCATTTGTGTTAAGAACCATTGGCATTAATTTAGGTTGGCCATCTATAATCATTCCGCATCCGACAATGAATCTTGTCTTAAAGTTCTTAGCGTAATTGAATGCCATTGACTTCTGATTGATAAGAGATCCTACTTGCATGCCCCATACTAAAGCATCTGGGTTAGAGTAGTATCCAATACTAAACTTAGTATGATAGTGACCTTGAACTGTGTTCATACCATACTGCATAGCTACCTTGAGTACGTCTGCTGATAGACCATGTGTAAAAAAACAACGAGTGCCATCTGATAATGTAATGGTAATATCTTCTAGCCATTCCCATCCATTGCCAATGCCTAAAAAGTCATTGTAATGTTTAAGGTAACCTTTAGGTACACCATGCTTTAATGCACGTCTATATAACATGGATGAATGATTGCTATGTACAATCTTCATCTGTGGAAATATCTTTTCTAGTTGTTGAACATACGAGATAGACGCTGCCAACTCATGTCCAGCGCTATATAAGTCAGGGTCACTATCATGCATAGACATAGCATGCATATCAAGCTCATCACCAATATTGATAATAAGATCGGGTTTATATTTTGTCTTGAGCGCTTTAAGAAAGTTGAATGCATCTGGATGATGATATGGAATATGGAGATCAGAGATTACTAATACAGACTTGTATGTTTTTGCCATCACAGCTCCCATAAATTAGGTATCTGAAAGATAGCACAGTCAGTCTATTAAATCAATAACCTGACTCGAACATCTTACGTTCATCTGTTCTACGATTAAGTAAACCTTTAAGTACCTTGCCACCAGCTTTACAGTACTTCATTAACGATTCCATAGCCGCTTCTTTATCGTCACGAAGAAGCGCTTGACGGATGGTTGATCGCTGAAATGTACCCAAGCCAAGATTGAAGGCAAAAGAAACCAAGCAATCGAATTCACATTGTCTAAGGCGCACGTTAGGTAGCATCTTAGATACTCCCAACTCGAAACGATTGAGGTCACGTTTAAGAAGTCCATCTATTTCCTCGTTAGTAAAAGTCTTATTCCAAGATTCAGGCAATGACTTACCATCACCAATAAGATGACCCACACCAACAGTCCACAGACCAGCGGGGCAACGATAAGGCTTGCTCCTAACGCCCTCATGGTGTTTGAGTAATTGTATTAACTTGTTTGATACTTTCATTCACCGCTCTTTTTCTTTTCCCATGTGCGAGATCCGAAATAGAAGCCAATGATAGAAGCCACAATGCTCATCTCATCACTAGAGAATATAGTATCCATAGCCTCTGGTGTGAATCCACCAGTAGATTTAACTGCCCATATGAAGCCAGCAATATCAACGAATACAAGTAAGCCAACAAAAGTAAATGCTACTATAGGTCTAACTGATGCGTTTAATGTCTTAACCCATGGTGCAGCTTGCTCTACAAGTTTAGCATCGTGAGCATAAAGAGCTTCACGTTCTTGTGCATAGGTTTCTGCATTAGTTTGCTCTAATTCAATCGCTGCAATCTTCTCTTGAGATACGAAGCCAGCCTGTGCCATAGCCATAGCTTGTTCATTCTGCATCTTTGCCATCTCACGCTCATGCTTTTGATCGCCACGTTGTTGGAAGAAACCAAGTAGACTTGGTAGTCCACTGGTTGCAAAGCCTAATATACCACTGATAATACTAAACATTTAAAACTCCTCTTTATCATATCCGTATAGATTGCATACAATCTCTGCATACTTATTAAACTTATCTTCATGTGCATCAAAGTCTTTATGCTTATTATACCAAAGCATACAATGAATCATCTCATGCAATAAAGTTTCATTGATCTTATTAAAGTCCTCACATAACCTAGATATCTCTATCCTTGGTGGATCATTCACAAACCATCCATATGTATCTGGATCATTAACTACCTTGAAGGTTACCTTGTGTGGCGCTGGCATCCTGTAGTTACAGAATGGTGGCATCCTAACAAAACAAGCATACAGTTTACGCAAGTTTTGTTTAGTCAATAAGACCATTATTTAGCCAATGGATTGATTGTTGATTTACGTAATGCTTTCATCTCCTCACGCACTGCGTTAAGAGATACATCAACTTCTCGTTGTGATCCTTTGATAATAGCTGCTGTTTCTTTAGAAGATGCAAAGGCTTCTGATGCTTTCTCATAAGCTCTATTGTTAGACATAGCCAATTCAATCATACGATTGTCAGCATTCTTAACCTTATCTTCTAATACAGTGATGCGTGTTTCAACATCACTCATCTTTTTTACTTCTTCAATTGTCGAAGTCAAATCGTTGAATAGGGTTATCCCGTAGTAGACTGCCCCACTGATAGGAACTAATACCGACAAGAGTATCCCCAATATCATCTGCGATGATAAGTTTAAAGTATATTTCTTGTTCTCTGGCGTAGTCATTCTCTTGCTCCATGTTGATTGCTTCGATGATCTGTTGATTCTGTATCGTGTATGCTTGAGTCAGTAGTTGCATGCTCATAACAATCCCAAACCCAGGCACTATTTCTTTTGACTTTGGTAGTTCCATCTTTACTTCTGGCGTAGATATTGTGGGACTCGTTGATACTATCGTTGAAGTTTCTGTAGACTTCACTTCTTCCTTGACCGAAGTAGTTGTTTCCGTTGTCTGAGTCTGCGCAACATCCTGTGGCACAGTTACAGGATCTGTTACTATGGGCTGTGCATTGATGGGATTCAGTGGACTCGTTGGATTTAACGGACTTGTCGGACTGATTGGATTTGTCGGGTTGTCCATCGACTTGACACAACTGTTGGTAACTTGAATCCAAGAACCAAACACTGGAGTCGAGTATGGATCTGAGCATGTCGAAGTTCTTTGCTCTAGTATTGATCCAGTGTATCCAGCTTCGCATGCTACTGTCCTTTGTTCAGTAGACGTGAAACAAGTTGGCGGATCTTGTGTGCAATTATCTGACGTAGTTGTCCAAGAAGTCCAAGTATGCGAGCTACAAGTATAGGAACGACTTTGATTAACCACGCCACTATAGTGTGGTAGAGGGCAACTAAGCGATTGATACTCGACTGAATCAGTGCAGACTGGCTGAATGTATGGAGCGCAGATAGGATCATCTGGCCTATACGGACACCATGCTGTCCTAAGCGCTGTAGCATCGTCAATGTCGTGGCACTGTAAGTTTGTAACC
>Ga0213920_1000415_pt1 | contig 35032 bp, 33 predicted proteins | sample McNCre1117MG_FD_161054 | JGI IMG/M metagenome (GOLD analysis project Ga0213920, IMG submission 161054) | Freshwater microbial communities from McNutts Creek, Athens, Georgia, United States - 11-17 MG | ecosystem: Environmental > Aquatic > Freshwater > Creek | place: USA: Georgia | collected...
ACGGTCGAGCTGCAGCTTCATGTAAGCCCGGTCATCGCCTTGCTCGAAAACGTGGTTTTCTTCCTCAAAGTCGAACAAGGCCCGCGACGAAATCGCGACGACGAGCTGGCCTTCCAATGTGGCGGGCATACGATACTCCAGAAGCTTTCGACGATTGTAGGAGCTTGCCCTGCAAGTAACTCGCAGCAAATCCCAACCGCCTCATCGCCAGCAGGGCTGGCTCCTACAAGGGACCGGCCTGCTGTAGGAGCTTGCCCTGCAAGCGATTTGGCTGCACATCGCCAGCAGGGCTGGCTCCTACAGAGTCATTTCACCCATTGATTCAGTTCCATGATCGGCATCAACACCGCCAGCACGATCAGCATCACCATGCCGCCCATGGCCACGATCAGCAAAGGCTCCAGCACGGTGGCCAGGGCCATGGCGCGGCGCTGCACTTCGGCAGACAGTTGTTGTGCAACGCGTTGCAGCATGCTGGGCAATTGACCGGTCTGTTCACCGAGCCGGGCAAACATCGACAGCAGGCCCGGAAAGCGGGTGTGCTGTGACAGAGCCAGTCCCAGTGGCGCACCTTCGCGCACCTGCACCAGCGCCTGCAGTGCATCGGCACGCAAAGCCTGATTCGACAGCGTGTCGGCGGCAGACTGCAAAGCCTTCAGGATGGGCACGCCAGCAGAGCTCAGCATGGCCAGTGTGGCGGCGAAGCGGGCGCTGTTGTAACCCAGGGACAAACGACCGATCACCGGCAAGCGCAGCCATGCCGCGTCCCAGCGCAGCCGAAAAGCAGCCTGGCGCAGTGCCACACGCAGGCCCGTGCCTGCCGCCACGGCCAGCAGCACCAGCAACCAGCCCCATTGCCGCACCCCGTCGCTGATGGCCAGCATGGCCACGGTGAGCCAGGGCAACTGACGCTGCTGGCCTGCAAACACGCCGGCCACCTGGGGCACCACCGAGGTCACCAGAAACACCACAATGGCCAATGCCACCAGCGTGACGATGGCTGGGTAGAGCGCCGCGCCCATGAGTTTGGAGCGCAGGTTCTGCTGCTCTTCCAGGTCGTTGGCCAGCTGGGTCAGCACCTCGCCCAGATGCCCGCTTTGCTCACCTGCCGCAATCACGGCCTGGTCGATGGCCGGAAATTCCTGCGGGTGCTGTGCCAGGGCCCGGCCCAGGCTGTTGCCGGCATGGACTTCGGCGCGGATCGCTGCCATCAGGTGGCGTTGGCGTTCGTGTGTGGCTTCATCGGCCAGGGCCGACAGGGCCCGCTCCAGCGGCAGACCGCTGCCCACCAGACCGGCCAGCTGGCGTGTCCACACGGCACGCTGGCTGCTGCTGAAGGCCTGTGACGGGCCGATGGGTTTTTGCCACCAGGGCAGAGCCTGGGCGCGCGCGGCCTCGCCAGTGCCGATCGGCTCAACCAGCAGAGGCACCAGTCCTTGCGTGCGCAGTTGGCTGCGGGCACTTTTTTGGCTGTCCGCCTCGACCACACCCTTGCGGGTCTGGCCATCGGTTTGCAGGGCTTCAAAACGGTAGGCAGGCATAGGTCAGCGGCTGAAATAGAGCACGCCAAGTTGGGCGTTGTACAAAGTCTCGGGTGAGGTGTTGCCCGCATGAACAGGCCCGATCGCACGGCTAAGTCCAATCTGGCTGAAAAACACCCAGTGCGGCTTGAACCGATGGCGGTAAGTCAGTTGCGTGTCCCAGCTGCCAAAACCTCGTCCCTGGTGCACTGGCATGTCCTGGTTGAGCTGTTGGTTGATTTGCCAGTAGGCCCGGCTGCCCCAGGTGATGGACTGGCTCAGCAGCAAGGTGCTGTCGTCACTCAAAGGCTCGCGGTAGGTCCAGTTGGGTGACAGCGAAGTACCACCGCCACGGTCCATCAAGTCTTGTGTTAACACCATGCCCACACTCCAGCGGTTGGGCAGGAAATAGTCCACGCTGGCTTTGCCGCGCACGGTTTTGCGGCCCGAACGGATGGCATCGAAGGTGCTGTCGCGCTCCAGGTTCAGCACGCTGGCAGAAAGCGATGTGCGCAGGTTGCTCAGGCGCAACCAGTCGTAGGTCAGGTTGTTGTCTTGCTGGACCTGGCCAAAGCGGTGCCAGTTCTCGCCATCGACGGGGCCCAGGCGCCAGCGTCCGTATTGCAGTCCTAGCATGGGTCGTAAGCTCAAACCAGGGTGCCGCAAATCGCTGGCTTGCCAGCGCAGACCCAGGCTGTAATCCCAGGCCGACACAGGAGGATCGACCGGTGGTGGGCTTGGCGTTTTGTCCTGCGCCAGAGTGGCACCTGACCACAGCCCCAGGCACACACTTGTGCACAGCAGTCTTTTCAGGGGCAGGTGCATGCGCATCGGTGCCTCAGTCGCGCGTCACGCGCAGCAGTTCTTCAGCGTTGGTGATGCCTGCATCGACCAGGCGCTGTCCATCGTCACGCATCAGCACCATGCCTTGCGCCAGAGCGGTGGCGCGCAGCTCGGACTCGGCGGCGCGGTTGTGGATCTGGCTGCGGATCTCGTCACTGGCGATCAGCAATTCAAACACGCCCGTGCGCCCGGCGTAGCCGGTGTGGCCGCAGTGCTCACAGCCTGCACCACCGCAGTGGGTACAGCGCTTGCGCACCAGGCGCTGTGCCAGCACGCCCAGCAGCGATGAGCTCAGCAGGAAAGGCTCTACGCCCATGTCGGTCAAGCGGGTCACCGCACTGACGGCATCGTTGGTGTGCAGCGTGGCCAGCACCAAGTGGCCAGTCAGTGAAGCCTGGATGGCAATCTGTGCGGTTTCAAAGTCTCGGATTTCGCCAATCATGATCACGTCCGGGTCCTGGCGCAGGATGGCGCGCAGGGCCTTGGCAAAGGTGAGATCGATCTTGGCATTCACCTGGGTCTGACCCACGCCAGGCAGCTCGTATTCGATCGGGTCTTCCACCGTCATGATGTTGCTGCGGCCCGCATCCAGGCGTTGCAGCGCAGCGTACAGGGTGGTGGTCTTGCCTGAGCCGGTGGGGCCGGTGACCAGCAAGATGCCGTGCGGCTGTGCGATCAGCGGGTCGATCTGCTGCAGCACACGGCCTTGCATGCCCACGGCCTCCAGTGTCAGACGCGCTTCGCTCTTGTCCAGCAAGCGCAGCACAGCGCGTTCGCCGTGGGCGCTGGGCAGGGTCGAGACCCGCACATCGACAGCACGGCTGCCCAGGCGCAGGCTGATGCGGCCATCCTGGGGCAGGCGTTTTTCTGCAATGTCGAGTTCGGCCATGATCTTCAGGCGCGAGATCAATGCCGCATGCAGTGCCCGGTTGGGTTGAACCACCTCGCGCAGCGCGCCATCGATGCGAAAACGCACACTCGAATGGCGTTCGTAGGGCTCAATGTGGATGTCGCTGGCCCCATCGCGTGTGGCCTGTGTCAGCAGGGCGTTGAGCATACGGATGATGGGGGCATCATCGCTGGCTTCGAGCAGGTCTTCCACCGCGGGCAGCTCCTGCATCATGCGCGAGAGGTCGGCCTCGGACTCCACCTCGCTCACCACGGCCGCAGCGCTGGCACCACCGCTGGCCTGGCTGCCCGAATAAGCCTGTTGAATGCGCTGGCGCAGACCCTCGGTGTCGAGGGTGAAGCAAGACAGATCCTCGCTGGCGTAATGGCGCATGACTTCGGACAGCGCCTGACGCTGGCTGTCAGGACTGAGCCACAGGGCCAGTTGCTGCCCATCGTCTTCGAGCAACAGACCATGATCTCGGGCAAAGGCATAAGGCAGAGGGTAGCGCATGGAGCAAGGCCTCAGGGCTTGGCTGCAGCAGCAGGTGCCGGGGTCATTTCGGGCAGCACGGCTGCGCCCTGTACAGGCAAGGCTGTGTTGCCCACCGGCTGGCTGGCCTGCTGGGTCAGGCGCATCTGCTCGTAGCGGCCCATGGACAGGGCTTCGGTCGCAGCGCCATCGCGCACCACCACCGGACGCAGGAAGACCATCAGATTGGTTTTCTTGCGGCTGCGGGTTTCGGCCTTGAACAAGTTGCCAAACAAGGGGATGTCACCGATGCCGGGCACTTTTTCCTGGTTGGTGCTGGTGTCGTCCTGCAGCAGGCCACCCAACACCACGATCGAGCCGTCTTCCACCAGAACACTCGATTCGATCGAGCGCTTGTTGGTGGTCGGGCCATTTTTGGAATCGATGGTGGCTGTCACAACGCTGCTGACTTCCTGGAAGATCTGCATTTTCACCGTGCCGTTGTCGCTGATTTGTGGCTTGACCTTGAGCGTCAAGCCCACGTCTTTGCGTTCAACCGTGGTGAATGGATTGGTGGTGCCTACGGCAGCGGCTGCATAGGAGCCTGTGACAAAGGGCACGTTTTGACCGATCACGATCTTGGCCTCCTCGTTGTCCAGTGTCAGCAAATTGGGCGTGGACAGCACATTGCCGTCACCGCTGGACTGCAGGAAGCGGGCCAATGCACCCAGCGCCAGAGCACCGTTGCGCTGCTGGCCAATTGCCAGGTTCAAGCCGGTGGAGGCGGTGTAAGTGCCTTTGGCCGCATTGGCTGCCAGGCCCAGCAGGTTGGTGCCGCCCACAGAAAAGTTGGTGCCCAGCAGGCCCACGGTGTTGCTGCCGGTGCCGGTCCCGCTCATCCACTGCACACCAAACTCGGCGGCCTTGTCGGCGCTGACTTCGGCGATCAGGCTCTCCACAAACACCTGGGCGCGGCGCTGGTCGAGTTTGTCGATGACTTCACGCAGCTGGCGGTACTGCGGCTCGGGTGCGGTGATGATCAGCGCGTTGGTGGCCGGGTCGGCCTGGATCTGCCCGCCCGTGGAAGGTTGCACCGAAGCGCTGGTGCCTGTGGCAGAGCCTGTCGGTGTGCCTGGCGCTGGTGTGTTGGTGGTGGTCGCTGACAGGCCGGTCAGTGCCGGGTTGCTGGTGCTGCCGCTGGCCGACAGGGCGGCGCGCAATGTGATGGCGAGTTTGCTGGCGTCGGCGTTTTTCAGATACACCACATGGATGTTGCCGCTGGCCGCCTGGGCGCCGCTGGCGCTGGGTTGGTCCAGCTGCTCGATGAGCGAGCGCACCAGCGCTGTGCGCGCCGGGTTGGCGGCCCGCACGATCAGCGCGTTGGTGCGCACCTCGGGCAACACGGTGGTCTTGAAGCCGCTGTCGGTCTGGCCAGGCGCGGCGGCCGCGGCGGCGGCGCCCGAGTCCACCAGGCGCTGCACCATGGCGGCCATGTCGCTGGCAATGCCATGCTTGAGCCGGATCACTTCGACGCCACTGGCGCTGGCCACATCCAGGGCTGCCACGATGCGCGAGAGGCGTTGCAGGTTGTCGGCGTAGTCGGTGATCACCAGCGCGTTGGTGCCGGGGGTGATGTTGATGGTGTTGTTGGGGCTGATGAGAGGGCGCAGCACGGGCACCAGGTTGCTAGCCGACTCGTGGTTGAGCCGGAAGATCTGCGTGACCACCTGGCCACTGCCTGCAGGCACCGCCCCGGCCGAGACCGGGCCGCTTTGCAGCTTGGCTTCGGCTTCGGGCACCACCGTGTACAGACCGGAAGACTCCACCAGCGCAAAGCCTTGTGTGCGCAGCTGCGCGCCAAACAGGCGCAGGGCCTGTGCGGGCGCCACAGCCACGGTGCTGGACAGCGTCATGCTGCCTTTGACACGCGGGTCCACCACCACGTTGTGCCCCGACAGGGTGGCCACGGTGCGGGCCACGGCCTCGATGTCGGCGTTGACGAAATTGAGCACGACTTGCTCGCCTGCACGCACGGTGTTCTTGCTGTCCGCAGCGGTTTGCGCGGCCAGCGGGCCAGCCCCCAGTGCGCAAGCGACAAAGAGCGCCAGCGCACTCAGGCGCAGGTGGGTGGGGTGACGAAGTGAGGTGTGCATGGGTTCATCCCAAGGAAAGCAGGCTGCGCGAGCCATCGCGGCGGCCAATGATGTTCAGAAGATTCGACAAGGCAGCTTCCTGCCCTTCGGCGGCCGAGGCCTCGCCTGCAAAGCGCAGGCGATCGCCCAGCCACTGGCCTTGCCCGCTCAGGCGCAGCGCACCCGAGAAGGTGCTCAGCTCGACCTGCGGGGTGGCGGTGGGGGTGTTGCCGCTCGGGCTGGTGACCTTGACCTGGTAGCTGCCCATGGGGCGCAAGGTCGACAGACGTGAGGCCACATCGTTGGCCGTCAATTCCAGCAGGCCTTGCCACTGCAGGCGCCCTGCCGCCCACTGGATGTGCAGGCCCTCGGTGCGCAGCAGCATCTGGCCTTCGACTTGCAGTGTGTTCCAGGGGGCGCCCAGGCCAGTCAGCAGGCGGGCGGGCCAGTGCGATTGGTGCGGATCCAGATGCAGGCCCCATTGCCCCATGCCCGCGGTCACACGCCATTGCAAGGGTGCGCTCATGCAGCAGTCGGCATGCAGTGACAAGGCCAGGCCGTGTGTGCCCAGCCCGATGGTCCAGGCCATACGGCCGGGCAGGGTTTGCAGGTCGCGGCTGCCCGCGCCACCGCTCAAGCTGAGTTGGGCAGAACCCTGCCATACCGTGCCGCGTGCGGATTGCAGCAAGACCCGGCCCTGACTGGCCTCGGCCATGCCCCAGGCCAGCCAGCGTGCAGGTGCCCAGCACAAGGTGGACAGCACAGCCCCCCAGAGCGCGCCCCAAACAGCCCAGAGCCATGGTCTGCGCTGCGCCGTCGCGAGGTTAAGGGACAGATGGCGTGTGTTCATGGGCCTTCAGCGCAGGTTCATCACCAGGGTGCCGCTCCAGACCGCAGGCAAGGTGCTGGCGGCTGTGGACGGGCCGCTGGCGGGTGTCACCCGCTGCAGTTGGGCTTGCGTCGGCAGGGCCTGCGCCTGGCTGCGGGCCTGGGCCAGCCAGCGCGACAGACCTTCAGCGGGCGCGGCCTTGAGCGTGACGCGCACCTGTTCGCCTTGCAGGCTGACACGGGCTTCCGGCCCCAGCGATTCGGCGGCGCTGGTTTCGAGCCACTGCAAGGCCGCGGTGCGTGACAGCGGGGCGCTGCTCTGCAAGCTGCGGGCCTGCGCCTGCAGCTTGCGCATCTGTGTGGTCTGCGCATCCAGCGCAGCCTGTTTGTTGGGGGCGTCGCGCCAGGTGTGCAAGGCAGGCGCGATGGCGATCTGCCAGAGCAGGGCAGTGCCCATCACCCAGGCGGCCAGGGCGAGCAGTCGCCGCTCACGCGGCTGGCGTGCGGACCAGAAAGCCAGCCATCCGGTGGACAGGGCCGCAACAGCTGGGCGGCTTGTCATGGCTGACCTCCGGTGATCACGCCGCCAGTGTCTTCGGCTTTCCAGCGGTAGCCCTGGCGCTGCAGGGCTTGCGCCATGCTTTGTTGCTGCACGGCGGTCAAGCTCAGGCCTTGCACTTGCAGGCGACCTGGCTGGAACTGCAGGCCTGCAGGCGCGGCCGATCCGGCAGGCAGGGCCTGGCCCAGGGCTTGCAGCAGGCTTTCCAGGTCATGCGGTGCCAGTTGCCCGGAGCCTTGGCGCAAGCGCGTGACTTCGCGTTCCATTTGCAGTGGCGCATCCACCACCACGGTGGTTTGGGGGAAGCTCTCTTGCAGCATGCGGGTCAGGGCTTGTTGCTGGGTCTGCCAGTTGGCACGGGTTTTCCAGGCCCAGGCGTTGAGCCCGACCAGCTGTGTCAGCAGCAGCAGGGCCATGCCCCAGCGGACAGGTCGCCAGGCCGGGGCTGCCCACAAGGCATGGATGAATTTCTGCAACGACTTGAGCCGACGGGCATGGGCGTGCGTTTGCAAATCGAATTGCGCCAGATCCCAGTCGCGGGCCAGGGCCTGCAGCCAGTGCTGCTGGGGTTGCAGCAAGCGGGCTTCATGGCCCAGGCGCTCGCTCAGCCAGCTCGCCAGCGCGGGTTCGGCCAGGCCTTGAGGGGGTGTCGTCCCGGGCTCGCCCAGCCAGGCGGGCCATTGACTGGCGGACTGCATCGACCGGATCGGGCTACCCCAGACGCCCTGTCCGGACTGGCTGAACCAGAGCCAACCGGTCTCGGTGTCGCCCAGCGCGAGCACCTGCAAGGCCTCGGTGTCAGGGGCCAGCTCGGGCACGATGCGGTGCACGGCCAGGCCTGCGGCTTCAAGCGCTTGCAGATGGCCTGACAGCCAGGCCTTGTGGCAGGCGGCCACCCAGGGACGCGGCAGCTGTGACCAGCCTGGCTGCAAGGCCAGGTGCAGGCTGTCCGGCTCGGCCAGCAGGCGGTCTTCCAGCAGGCCTTGCAGGGCCGCAGGAACGCGTGCGGGCTGTTTGTGCAGTCCGGCAGGCAACTCGACCTGCTGCCCGGACAGGGCCTGGGCAGGCACCAGCACCACCACCTCGGCGGCCGGGCTGGCGGCGGCCAGCACAGAGGCCTGTGCCGATTGCAGCACGGTGCGTTCGGTCTGCGCAGGCGCGTTCACCCAGGCGTGCGGGTAGGTCAGCGCAGCGCTGGCAGGCGAGAGGGGCAGTTGGACGATCAGGGTGCGCATCGGAGATTCATTGTAGGGGGCGCAGTGCTGCTGGCGCAGTGGGTTCGCGTGCTGTGGACCGCACCCGCCAGAGCATGCGGACCTGACCGGCCTCGCGCTGGACCAGGGCCAGTTCTTCCTGCACCACCTGGTCGATGCGCATGCGGCCACGCACCTCGAAAAACTGGCTGCTGACCGCATGCCATTTGGCGTCGATGCCCAGGCCTGCAGGCCCCAGGGCCTGGCGGGCGGCTTCCAGCGTGGTCCAGGGGCCGCGCTCGCGCCGGTTCACCCACTGGCGGGCGCTGGCGGCATCGAGCCCGGGCACCATGGCCTCCAGCACGGGGGCGGTCGCAGTGTTGAGGTTGACCGGGGTGGCCACGGGCAGCACGGTGATGTAGGGCGAGAGGATAGTCACACTCTCGGGGCTCAGGCCCAGCCAGACCAGCTGGCTGGTTTGCTGGGGTGTCAAAGGGGCGTCTGCCGTGCTGGCAGTGCGGCCTGCCACAGGGCTGCTGCGGGCCATGGCTTGTTGCAGGCCCGTGGCCAGCCGGTTCAGTTGCACCACAGGCAGGTCCAGCCGCTGGAACAGCCTGCCGAAAGCCGCCAGCATCTCGGGGCTGATGCGGCCATCCTCGATCAGGTTGCGCACATTCATGCGCGACTGGGCGTCGGTGATCTGGCCGGACAGGTAAACCTCCGGATCGCCTTCGTGCCACTGCTGGTCTTGCGACAAGAAGGTGGACAGCTTGGATTCCTGCACCGGCAGGGCCCAGGGTTCGCCGAGGTGGTCGACGTTTTTGTCCTGCCCCGACAGGGCGTCTTCGCGCAGGATCAGGCGCGTCCAGTCCAGTGCGCCAGTCATCATCCATTGCGTCTGGCTGCGACCGCGCTCGGCCGCTTCGATTTCCACCTGCCGCCATTGCTGCCACAGCGCTGCAGACGCGAGCGTGGCCACCAGCGCCACCACCAGCATGGCGGTCAGCAGGGCGGCACCTTTTTGTGGTTCGCGCCCGTGCTTCATCCGGGGGCTCCAGTCAGGGTCGGACGGATCCAGTCGAGCGTCAGCGTGCCACCCACAGGTGTGGTGGCGGGCAGGGTCAGCACCAGGCGCACGCCATCGGGAACGCTGCCGGTTGCTGCAGAGGTGGGCGCAGGGGCTTGGCTGGTCGTGCTGGCACTGCCCGCATCGCTGGACAAGGGGTTGGACCAGCTGCCTCCCCGGTGCACAAACAGTTGCCAGCCCGACAGCGGGTGGATCTGCACCTGCCCGGCCAGGGTGTCGGCGCTCGGGGTCTGGCTCCACTGCTGGGTGAGCTGCCAGGCGTTTTGCCAGGCCTGCTGGCTTTGCACAGGCGCAGATTGCCAGCGCTGCCAGTCCCCTCCACCGGGGCGAGCAGGGTCGTTGCGCCAGGTCCAGCCCACCACCAGCACGCCGTCGGCGGGCTGCACGGCGCGGCGTGTGAGCCGCAGCACCTTGCCGTCCCAGTCCCAGCCGGGTGTGCCCGGCAATTCGGCGAGCTGGTTCAGGTCGGTTTGCCATTGCGCCAGACCGGCCTGCAAGGTGCGGATCTGGTCGGCGCGCTGCTGCAAACCGGCTTGGGTGCGCAGCATGCCGTCCAGGCCGCGCCAGGCCATGAGCGCCATCAGCGCCATCACGCTGATGGCGACCAGCACCTCGATCAGGGTAAAGCCTCGTTGTCGGTCCCTGTGGGAGCCGCGCCCTCGCGGCGAAAGGGCCTTCGCACAAGCGGTGCATCGCCGCGGGGGCGCGGCTCCTACAGAAGAGGCAAAGCGCTTCATTAGTTGCGTCCCATCACGGTGGACAGCTGCAACACATACTGGCCCTGGTCCAGCACACGCGCATCCACCCGGCGGAAGTTGGGGTTGGGTGTGGGGCGCACCGCCAAATGGACCTGCAGCGTGCGGCCCGCCTGGGGGCATTCCACCTGGCTATCGCCCGTGTCGGGCAGCTGCCTGCGCAGGCGCAGCCGGATCAGTTCGTTTTCGGCGCAGATCTGCCCCAGCATGCTCACGTTCTGCCGCTCGGCATTGCGGCTGAGCGAACCCGTGGCCTGGAGCCCGGCCAGCAAGGCCACGGCCACGATGCTGAGCGCGACCAGCACCTCGATCAGGGTGAAGCCTCGTGCCGAGCATCGCGACGGGGGCGTCCCTCCTACAGGGGCTGTGTGGGAGCCGCGCCCTCGCGGCGATCGGACGGTGGTTCGGGTCACACATCGCGACGGGGGCGTCGCTCCTACATCGGGGAGCCACATCAGCGCGGCTCCATGGTGGGGGTGTTCTGCACGGTGAACGGGCGCAGGCCGTCGGTCACCACCCAAATACGCCGTTCGGGCCGCGCTGTGCTGGACAGGGCAATGGCTTGCGGTGGGATCAAGGGCTCCGGTCCGAGCTGAACCGGGCTTGCGCTGGCTTGTGTGGTGGTGGCAAGCCATTGGCGGGGCAGGGCTGGCAAGCCCTCGAACACAAAGCCCGGCGCTTGCACGCGCCAGATCACGGCGAGTTCGCTGGCGCGGGCCTGGGCGCGGGCGGTTTCGAGCAAGGCGGCCAGGCGTTGGGCATCGCGCTCCAGCGCACTGTCGGCGCTGTCACGCAAGGCCAGACTGGCCCCAGCGGTGGCAATGGCGATCAGCGCCACCACCACCAGCAGCTCCAGCAAAGTGAAGCCGCCAGAGCGTGCCAGCTGCGGCTTATTGCCAGCTGCCAATGTCGGCATTGCGGCCTTCGCCGCCGGTTTGGCCATCTGCCCCGAAAGAGAGCACATCCACCTCGCCCTTGATGCCGGGGCTCATGTACTGGTAAGGGCGGCCCCAAGGGTCGTTCGGCAGCTTGTCGAGGTAGGGCTTCCAGTTGAGGGGCACCGGCTCGCTGGCAGGTTTGGTCACCAGGGCCTGCAGGCCTTGCTCGGGGCTGGGGTAGCGCTGGTTGTCGAGTTTGTAGAGCTTGAGTGCCTGCATCAGGTTGCTCACGTCGGTGCGTGCGGCCGTGACGCGGGCATCGTCGGCGCGGCCCAGCACGTTGGGCACGATCATCGCGGCCAGCACACCGATGATGGCCAAGACCACCATCAGCTCGATCAGGGTGAAGCCGCGCTGGCGGCGGGTGGGGTTCTTGAGGACGCGCATGGGTTCTTTCGGGTCATGGGGCCACTGTCCGGCCCTTGTGCTTCGATCATAATCTTTGCATGTGGCACTCCCAAGTCGTTTCCCGGTCTATACCCTCCACCCAGATCCTGCCTGCGCTCGTCGCAGCGCTGCTGTGGTGTGTGGCTGCGGCAGGTGCGGTGTACTGGGGGCTGCAGTTCCCGCAGGGTGCGGTCAGTTCTGTGCCTGAGGTGGTGGCGTCTGCGCCCATGCCCGTGACCGACACCGCACAGATGGCCCGTGCCCTCGGTCAGGCGCAGGTCAGTGCCGCCGTGGCACCTGAATCCAGCCGATTCCAGTTGCTCGGTGTGATCTCTTTCTCTTCGGGCCATGGCAGCGCCTTGCTGGCGGTCGATGGCCAGCCACCCAAAGCCTGGCGCATCGGGCAGGCGGTGCAGGACGGGGTTTACCTGCAGAAAGTGGGACCGCGCCAAGCCTGGCTGGGCACCAGCCTGACAGGCTCCGCTCAGTGGGAGTTGCACATGGCAGGGCCCGAGCGGCCCTGATTGCGCCTCAGCTGCGCAGGAACAGCTTGTAGACCGGGTTGTTCGTCTCTTCGACGTGCGGGTAGCCCAGCGTGTCCAGGAATTTGGTAAACGCTTTGTCGTCCTTGGCAGGCACTTGCAAGCCCACCAGAATGCGGCCGTAGTCGGCTCCCTGGTTGCGGTAGTGGAACAGACTGATGTTCCAGCCTGGGCGCATCAGGCTCAGGAACTTGAGCAGTGCACCAGGGCGCTCGGGGAACACAAAGCGCAGCAAGCGTTCGTCCTGTGACAGGGCCGAATGGCCGCCCACCATGTGGCGGATGTGCTCCTTGGCCAGGTCGTCGTGTGTCAGGTCGATGGCCTTGAACTGCTGTTTGTTGAAGTTGGCCGCGATGCGGGTGCTCTCACCCTTGCCGTGCGTGCTCAGCCCCAGAAACACATGGGCCTGGTCCGAGTCGCTCATGCGGTAGTTGAACTCGGTCACATTGCGGGGCCCGCCGGGCAGGTTGCCGATCAGCTCCAGAAAGCGCTTGAAACTGCCGCGTTCTTCGGGGATGGTCACGGCAAACAGCGCTTCTTTTTCTTCGCCCACATCGGCCCGCTCGGCCACAAAGCGCAGGCGGTCAAAGTTCATGTTGGCGCCGCACAAAATGGCCGCGTAGGTCTGGCCTTTGGTCTTGTGCGTGGCCACGTACTGCTTGATGGCCGCCACGGCCAGTGCGCCTGCAGGCTCCACGATGGAGCGGGTGTCCACAAAGATGTCCTTGATGGCTGCGCACACCGAGTCGGTGTCCACTGTCATGTACTCGTCCACCAGTTGGCGCGAGATGCGGAAGGTTTCTTCGCCCACCAGTTTGACGGCGGTGCCGTCCGAGAACAGGCCCACATCGGCCAGTGTCACGCGCTTTTTGGCGTCCACCGACTGGATCATGGCGTCGGAGTCGTTCATCTGCACGCCAATGACCTTGACCTCGGGGCGCACGGCCTTGATGTAGTTGGCGACGCCACTGATCAGACCGCCGCCGCCAATGGCCACAAACACCGCATCCAGCGGGCCCTGGTGCTGGCGCAGCATTTCCATGGCGATGGTGCCCTGGCCGGCAATCACATCCGGATCGTCAAACGGGTGCACAAAGGTCAGGCCCTGTTTCTTCTCCAGTGTGACGGCATGGTTGTAGGCGTCCGAATAGCTGTCGCCAAACAGCACCACTTCGCCCCCCAGGCCTTTGACGGCATCGATCTTGACCTGCGGTGTGGTGGTGGGCATCACGATCACGGCGCGGGAGCCCAGCTTGCTGGCGCCCAGTGCCACGCCTTGTGCATGGTTGCCTGCTGAAGCGCAAATCACGCCCTTTTTGAGTTGCTCGGGACTGAGATGGGCCAGCTTGTTGTACGCGCCGCGCAGCTTGAAGCTGAACACGGGCTGCTGGTCTTCGCGTTTGAGCAGCACCTTGTTGTGCAGCCGGCGCGAGAGGTTTTTGGCGGGCTCGAACGCCGACTCGGTGGCCACGTCATAGACGCGAGCGTTCAGGATCTTCTTGAGGTAATCGGCGGGCTTGAGCTTGGAGGTGGTCATTGGCAAGGCCATGTGCGGGCAGGCCGCAGCATCGAAAAAAGTTGACCACGATGATAACGGCCCAAAAAAAATGCCCCGAGCCTTGCGGTTCGGGGCAAATCCACCTTTTCAGAGGGTGGAGGAGACAAACGGTTCGTACAAAAAAGCACGACTGTTCGCAATTGTAATGGAGTCAATGCTGCATTGCAGCAGTCGCGGTGTCTCAAAATGAAAAAACTTGTAAAGTCGGGGGCCCAATGCCTTGAAGGAGAGGATCCCATGCAAGGCGCGCTGCAATAAAGGAAAAAGACAATGGAATGCACAGTCAGCTGGACCGGCGCCGCAGGCACCCGCTCTGGAATGGGCTTTTTGGCCGAAACCGGCAGCGGCCATGCAGTCGCGATGGACGGTGCACCGGACGCCGTCAAGCCGGAAAACGGCGGCCAAAACCTGGCACCCCGCCCGATGGAGATGGTGTTGGCAGGTACGGGCGGTTGCACGGCCTATGACGTGGTGCTGATTCTCAAGCGCGGCCGCCACGATGTGCGTGGTTGCAGCGTCAAGCTCAGCAGCGAGCGTGCTGACACCGACCCCAAGGTGTTCACCAAAATCCACATGCAGTTCACCGTCACAGGCAAAGGCATCCCGGCCTCGGCGGTGGAGCGGGCCATTGCCATGAGCCACGACAAATACTGCTCGGCCAGCATCATGCTGGGCAAGACGGCCGAGATCACGACCGGATTTGATTTGGTGGAAGTCGCGGCCTGAGCCAGCCGCTGGCAAGGGCTGTTGGCCTTAAATGCGGTGCGCCACGGTGGTCATCACCTTGGCGGCCACTTTCATCAACCCCTTGATGGGCGAAGGCAACTCCACTGCGCCTTCCCCTTGAGCCATTTGCGCGTGGGCGATCTCGTCGGCCTTCATTTGCGCCACGATGGCGCGTGATGCGCTGTCGCCAGCGGGCAGCTTTTCCATGTGCCCGTTCAGGTGAGCTTCCACCTGGCGCTCGGTCTCGACCACAAACCCCAGGCTGACCTGATCGCCGCCCAGCTTGCCTGCGGCATAGCCGATGGCAAATGCCCCGGCGTACCAGAGTGGGTTGAGCAAGGAGGGGCGGTCGTTCAACTCGTTCAGACGCTGCCGCGTCCAGGCCAGGTGGTCGGTCTCTTCCCGACTGGCCTCGGCCAGCTTCTCGCGCAAGATCCGATCCTTGCTGGCCAACGCCTGTCCTGTATAGAGGGCCTGGGCACACACCTCACCCACATGGTTCACCCGCATCAGGGCTGCGGCCTCGCGGCGCTCGTTTTCATTGAGTGGTTTGGAGGAGGCGGTTGCTGGCACAGGGCAGGTACGGCTGGCACGAGGCTCGGCCCACAGGGTGCGCAAGGCGCTGTCAGCAGCCAGGATCAGGGCTTCGGTGTTCATGGAGGCGAGTGTACGGGCCAGACATGTGACCAAAGTGTGACTTTTCACCGTTCGTGATGAAGATCAAAAAAGCAATGTGAAAAATGAGAATATTGATATAACTCTTTGAAATCAAAAGAAAAGTGCCATTCAAAACCCATTTTTTTCAGGGTAAGCCCGTAGTAGTGTTGCATGTCTGCAACGGAAAAATTTTTTTTCCGAGCGTTTGCTTGGCGAAGCCTCATCTGTCTGGTGCAATAGCCACAACTTCCTAAATGGGGGTTGGCTAGGAGTCACAGGAAATCAACTTCCGGATTCAGAGCCCTTCTTAAACCTTGGAGAAACTTGCAATGAAAAAATCTCTGATTGCTCTGGCTGCCCTGGCTGCCACTTCTGCTTTCGCTCAATCTTCCGTGACCATCTGGGGTATCGCTGACGCTGGCGTCCAAAACGTGTCGCAAGGCGGCGTGTCCAAGACTCAACTGTCTTCTTCTGGTCTGTCTTCCAGCCAATTGGGCTTCAAAGGTACAGAAGATCTGGGTGGCGGTCTGAGCGCCTCCTTCCACTTCGAAGCTGGTCTGACTGTTGACAACGGCACTAGCGCTGGTGTCGCTTTCCAGCGCCGCAGCACTGTGGACTTGGCCGGTAAATTCGGCGCCATCCGTCTGGGCCGTGACTACACACCCACATTCTGGAACCACACCGTGTTCGATCCGTTCGGCACACTGGGTTCTGGCGCAGGTTCCAACATCACTGGCAAAGGTCAGAACGGCACTACCGCTGCTCGTACCAGCAACGGCGTGAGCTACCTGTACGGTTTCGCTCCTAACGCTGGCTCTGCTCTGGGTTCTGGCGTGTACGCTCAAGTGACTCACGCTTTTGCTGAGAACCTGTCTACAGCTGCCAAGACCAACCAGTACCAAGGCGTTCGCGTTGGTTACGCTGCTGGTCCTTTGAACGTTGCTGTGTCTACAGCCAAGACTGTGAACGGTACTGCTGATGACAAAGAAAGCAATATCGGCGCTTCTTACGATCTGGGCGTTGCCAACCTGATGGTCAAGACTGGCACTCAAGAGGCTGGCGCTACTGGCAAGAAGTACACATGGTCTTCTATCGGTGCGAAGATTCCTATGGGCGCTGGTTACATCCCCGTGTCCTTCAACACCAGCAAAAACAACCAGAACAGCCAACAGGCTGACCAGTTCGCAATTGGTTATGTGCATAACCTGAGCGCTCGTACTGCTCTGTACACTGCCTACTCCAAGATCACCAACAAAAACGGTGCTGACTATGGCTTCAGCGGTGGCAACGGTGGCTTTGCCTCCGGTTTGACAGCTACTGGCAACGGTACTGGTTTCGATCTGGGTGTGAAGCACTCCTTCTAATCCCATGCTGTCGTAAGACAGTTTGATATTTAGAAAATAAAAACCCACCGTGGCAACGCGGTGGGTTTTTTTCGTCTTGCTGCGTGGATTCGCATTAGTATCAGGTGCAAGCTTTGTCCGTATTGAATAAGGTTGACTTGCATGCGCTTGTGCTTATTGATTGTGGCTGCGGCCATTGCTGGGTGCGCCTCTGTGCTTTCTGAAACCGGCTCGTCAACGCCATCTGTTGCTGTACCAGTGAGCCTGCCGCTGACGTTCACGGCACGAGACAAAGCAGGTTGGGAGAATGTTTCACTCCCTGGCAAACTTCGCACGGCTTTTCGAGTTGAAAAACACCAAGGGCGACCCAGCGTGCGAGCGGATGCTGAACGCTCTGCCAGCATGCTCAGGCAAAAGCTCCACATTGAACCCGAGCAATTGAACCGCTTGTCGTTTGAATGGCAAGTCGAAAGCCTCATTGCTCAGGCGGACATGCGACACAGAGATACCGAGGATTCGCCGGTGCGCCTGATTCTGGCCTTTGACGGTGATCGCCAAAAATTTTCGGCCAGAAACGCGATGTTGAGTGAACTGTCACGTGCCCTGACGGGGGATGAAATGCCTTATGCCACCCTGATGTATGTCTGGAGCAATCAACAACCTGTGGAAAGCATCATCATCAACCCACGCACCGATCGTGTACGCAAGATTGTGGTTGAGACTGGTCCCGCTCACTTAAAACAATGGCTGCGTTATGACCGTCAGATTAGCGCAGATTTTGAAAAGGCATTCGGCGAGCCGCCTGGGGCTTTGCTGGGCTTGGCCATCATGACGGACACCGACAACACACAGAGCCACGCTCGGGCTTGGTATGGAGAGATTCGTCTGGACTGAGGTAAAGCCTATGGGGCATGCACCAGTCCTGTGCGCGACAGCCACTTTGGGGGAATTCCCTCTCACAGATTTGGGCCCGAATGTTGCATAGTCTGACCTTGTTCAAGGAACATTGATGTTTGCTTTTATTCTTCAGCGACTGATTCAGGCCATGATCGTCATGGTCACAGTGGCATTCATTTCCTTTTTGCTGTTTCAGTATGTGGGTGATCCCGTGGTGTTCCTCTTGGGGCAGGACGCCACCACCGAGCAGATCAACCAGCTGCGCTCCGACTTGGGTTTGAATCAGCCCTTTTTTGTTCAGTTCTGGCATTTCCTGACCAACGCGGTGCAGGGTGAGTTCGGACTCAGCCTGCGCCAGGGTGCCAAAGTGTCTCGCCTGATTGCAGAGCGTTTCCCGGCCACGCTGGAGCTGGCACTGATCGCGGCCAGCTTGGCTTTGCTGATCGGTATTCCCATGGGGGTGTATGCGGCTTTGCGCCGAGGCACTTTCTCCAGCCAGCTGCTGATGACGCTGTCCTTGCTTGGCGTCTCTTTGCCCACTTTCCTGATCGGTATCTTGCTGATCCTCACCTTCGCGGTGTGGCTGGGCTGGTTTCCGAGTTTTGGCCGTGGCGAGGTGGTGCAGCTGGGTTGGTGGAGCACGGGGCTGCTGACGGCCAAGGGCTGGCACCACATCATCCTGCCTGCGGTAACGCTGGCCATTTTTCAGCTGACACTGATCATGCGCTTGGTACGGGCCGAGATGCTGGAGGTGCTGCGCACCGACTACATCAAGTTCGCCCGGGCGCGTGGTCTGTCCAACCGGGCCATCCATTTTGGCCATGCGCTCAAGAACACCCTGGTGCCTGTGCTGACCATCACCGGCCTGCAATTGGGTGGCCTGATCGCCTTTGCCATCATCACCGAAACCGTGTTCCAGTGGCCAGGCATGGGGCTGCTGTTCATTCAGGCGGTCACCTTTGCCGACATCCCGGTCATGGCGGCCTACCTCTGCCTGATTGCGCTCATTTTTGTGGTGATCAACCTGGTGGTTGATCTTTTGTATTTTGCCGTCGACCCGCGCCTGCGTGTGGGCAAGGCTGGAGGTCATTGATCATGGGTGCATCCCTGCAATCGGCGCTGGGTCATGGCCGGGCATTTGCCCACATTGCCAAGTTTCACCCTGAGCTCACGGCCTTTCGCCGTGACCTGCATGCCCACCCGGAGTTGGGTTTTGAAGAGGTGTACACCTCGGCCCGCGTGGTGGAAGGGCTCAAGCTGTGTGGCGTGGACAGTATCCACACCGGGTTAGGCAAGACGGGCGTCGTCGCCTTGGTGCATGGCGCAGGGCGTTCGGCCGGCAACCCCGGGCGCATGATCGGCCTGCGCGCCGACATGGATGCGCTGCCGCTGACCGAATACAACGACTGCGTCTGGAAGTCCTCCAAGCCTGGCTTGATGCACGGTTGTGGCCATGACGGGCACACCGCCATGCTGATGGGGGCAGCCCGCTATCTGGCCGAAACGCGCCGTTTCGATGGCACTGCGGTGCTGATCTTTCAGCCTGGGGAAGAAGGCTACGCAGGTGCCCGTGCCATGATGCAAGATGGTCTGTTTGAGCGCTTTCCCTGCGAGAAAGTGTTCGCCCAACACAACGCGCCTGATGTGCCTTTGGGCGTGGTGGGGGTCACCCCTGGGCCCATGCAAGCGGCTGTGGACCGGATCGAGATTCTGGTGCGCGGCAAGGGCGGCCATGGTGCACGTCCCCACCAGGCCATCGACCCTGTGCTGGTGGCCGGGCACATCATCACGGCTGCGCAAAGCGTGGTGTCGCGCAACTTGTCGGCGTTTGACCAGGCGGTGGTCAGCATCTGCTCCATGCAGGGCGGGCACCCTGGGGCCATGAGCGTGATCCCGGGCGAGGTGACCTTGGTGGGCACCGTGCGCACATACAGCGAAACGGTGCAGCAGCAGGTCGAAGACCGCCTCAAAGCCTTGTGCTCGGGCGTGGCCCAGGGCTTTGGTGCCACCGCCGAGGTGGTGTACGAGCGCGTGTACCCGGCCACCGTCAACACCGTGCCCGAAGCGAACTTTGTGGCCGATGTGGCCACCCAGCTGGTGGGCAAAGACAGGGTCTGGCGCAACATGACGCCCAGTATGGGAGGGGAAGATTTCTCCTTCATGCTGCAGGTCAAACCCGGTGCCTATGTGCGCATCGGTCAGGGTTTGCCCCATGGGCCGGGGCCGCATCCGCTGCACAACAGCCGTTACGATTTCAACGACGACATCCTGCCGCTGGGCGCGGCCTTGCATGCCAGCCTGATCGAACAGGCCTTGCCGCTGCAGCAAGATTGATTTTTTCTGTTTTCTCATCCATTCAACAAGGAGATCTCATGGCTTTCAAACTCAACCCCCTCGTGGCCACACTGGCCGCTGCGTTGGCCCTGTCGGCTGTGTCGGCCTCTGCCGTGACGCTGCGCATCGGCAACCAGGGCGATGCCCTGTCGATGGATCCGCACTCGCTCAACGAGTCACTGCAACTCACCGTGGTCGAAAACGTTTATGAGTCTTTGGTCAGCCGCGATGCCAATTACAAGCTGACACCTTTGCTCGCCACCAGCTGGAAGCAGACCGCGCCCACGGTGTGGCGCTTCAATTTGCGCAAAGGCGTCAAGTTCCATGACGGCACGCCTTTCACGGCAGACGACGTGATCTTCAGCTACGAGCGTGCCAAGGGCGATGGCTCCGACATGAAGAGCTATGTGGGCCAGTTCAAGGAGATCAAGAAGATCGACGATCACACCATCGACATCATCACCCATGCACCGTTCCCGATCGTGCCCGAGCTGGTCACGCACTGGGACATCATGAGCAAGAAGTGGTGTGAGGACAACCAGGCCACCAAGCCGGTCGATCGCCGCAAGGGCATCGAGAACGCGGCTTCGTTCAAGGCCAACGGCACAGGCCCCTTCATGGTCAAGGAACGTCAGCCCAACGTGCAGACGCGTTTTGTGCGCAACCCCAATTACTGGACCAAAGTGCCCGGCAACGTGGATGAAGTCATCTTCAACGTGATTGGCAACGACGCCACCCGCGTGGCCGCCATCATGTCCGGTGAAATTGACGTGATGGAGCCCGTGCCTGTGCAGGACGTGGATCGCCTCAAGGCCAACGACAAACTCAAAGTGTTGCAAGGCCCTGAGCTGCGTGCGATTTTCCTGGGCATGGACCAAAAGCGTGACGAACTCCTGTACTCCAACGTGAAGGGCAAAAACCCCTTCAAGGACGTGCGCGTGCGCAAGGCCTTCTACCAGGCGATTGACATCGATACCATCAAGACCCGTGTGATGCGTGGCGCGGCCACACCGCTGGCGCTGATGTTCCCACCACAGGTCAATGGCTTTGCGCCTGATCTGGCCAAGCGCCTGCCCTACGATGTGGAGGCCGCCAAGAAGCTGCTGACCGAGGCCGGTTACCCCAACGGTTTTGAAGTCAAGTTGAACTGCCCGAACGACCGCTACGTCAACGACGCAGAGATCTGCCAGGCCGTGGCCGCCAACCTGGCCAAGATCGGTGTCAAGATCAACCTTGAAGCCGAGACCAAAGGCACTTATTTCCCCAAAATCCTGAGCCGCAACACCAGCTTCTACATGCTGGGCTGGACCGCCAGCACGGTGGATGCACACAACGTGCTCTACCCCATCATGTCAACTCCGGGTGATGGCGGTCGTGGTCAGTTCAACCTGGGCGCCTACAGCAACGCCAAGGTCGATGAGCTGACCGACAAGGTGGCCTCTGAAACCGATCAGAAAAAGCGCAACGAGATGATCCGTGAGGCCATGAAGATCCATCAGGACGATGTGGGTCACCTGCCGCTGCACCAACAGGCGCTGAACTGGGCTGCGAAGAAAAACGTCGAGCTGGTGCAGTTCCCGGACAACGGCATGGCCTGGAAATTCATCAGCGTCAAATAAGGTCTGAGCATGCAGCAAATCTGGCAGCGGTGGTGGCACAGTGATGTGGGGTACAGCTTTCGTCAATCGCCCATGGCGATGGCAGCGGCCTTCATCGCTTTGGTCTGCCTTTTTTGTTCGGTGTTTGCGGGCTGGGTGTCACCCACCAACCCGTTTGATCTGGCCACGCTGGAGTTGAGCGATTCGCGCTTGCCTCCAGCCTGGCAGGACGGCGGCTCCACCAAATACCTGCTCGGCACCGACGATCAGGGACGCGACATCCTGTCGGCCCTGATCTACGGTTCGCGCATCTCCCTGATCGTGGGTCTGGCTTCGGTCGCCCTGTCGGTGGTGGTGGGGGTTGGTCTGGGTTTGCTGGCCGGTTTTCGGGGTGGGTGGGTGGACTCGCTGCTCATGCGCCTGTGCGATGTGATGCTGTCGTTTCCCGCCATTTTGGTGGCGCTGCTGATCGCTGGCGTGGGGCGGGCGCTGTTCCCCAACGCCAACGAATCGCTGGCGTTTGGTGTGTTGATCATTTCGATCTCGCTCACCGGCTGGGTGCAATACGCCCGCACCGTGCGTGGCAGCACGCTGGTCGAGCGCAACAAGGAATACGTGCAGGCGGCCCGCGTCACCGGCGTGGCACCGCTGCGCATCATGGTGCGGCATGTGCTGCCCAATGTGCTGGGGCCGGTCATGGTGCTGGCCACCATCCAGGTCGCTACCGCCATCATCACCGAGGCCACGCTGTCGTTTCTGGGCGTGGGGGCACCACCCACTTCGCCCTCGCTGGGCACCTTGATCCGTGTGGGCAACGACTTTTTGTTTTCGGGCGAATGGTGGATCACCATCTTCCCCGGGCTGATGGTTGTGCTGATTGCTTTGTCGGTCAACCTGCTGGGCGACTGGTTGCGCGATGCGCTGAATCCGAGATTGCGATGAGTCTTTTACAAGTCAAGAACCTGGTGGTGGAGTTTCCTGGCCGCCACGGCACGTTGCGTGCGCTCGATGACATTTCATTTGACATTGCCCCAGGTGAAATCCTGGGGGTGGTGGGCGAGTCGGGGGCTGGCAAATCCCTGACGGGCGCATCCATCATTGGCTTGCTGGAGCCTCCGGGCCGGGTGGCCGGTGGTCAGATCCTGCTCGAAGGCCAACGCATTGACCACCTCAATGCCGACCAGATGCGCCACATTCGGGGACGCAAGATCGGTGCGATTTTTCAGGATCCACTGACATCGCTCAATCCGCTGTACACGATTGGTCGGCAACTGACGGAAACCATCCTGGCGCATCTGCCGGTGAGCCCGGCTGAGGCGCGCCAACGCGCCATCGCCTTGCTCAAGGACACGGGCATCTCTGCGCCAGAGGAGCGGATCGACCATTACCCGCACCAATTCTCGGGCGGCATGCGCCAACGTGTGGTGATCGCCCTGGCACTGGCGGCCGAGCCCAAGCTCATCGTGGCCGACGAGCCCACCACCGCGCTGGATGTGTCGATCCAGGCGCAAATCATCGGTCTGCTCAAAAAGGTCTGCAAAGACCATGGCGCGGCCGTGATGCTGATCACGCACGACATGGGCGTGATTGCCGAAACCTGTGACCGCGTGGCCGTGTTGTATGCCGGGCGCATCGCCGAAATCGGCCCAGTGCACCAGGTCATCAACCACCCCGCACACCCGTATACCGCAGGCCTGATGGCCTCGATTCCCGACATGGACAGCGACCGCGAACGCCTCAACCAGATCGATGGCGCCATGCCGCGCCTGAACGCGATTCCCAAAGGCTGCGCTTTCAACCCGCGCTGCCCCAAGGCATTTGACAAGTGTCTGCACCACCGCCCTGAGCTGACCAGTGCCGGAGCCACCCGCGCTGCCTGTTGGCTGCACGAGGAGGTGGCCGCATGAGCCAGACCTCTCAGCAGCCCTTGGTCGTGGCCCACGACCTGGCCAAAACCTTTGACGTGTCTGCGCCGTGGCTCAACCGCGTGCTGGAGGGCAAGCCCCGCCAGCTGCTCCACGCGGTGGATGGCGTGAGCTTCGAGATTGAAAGAGGCAAAACCCTGGCCCTGGTGGGCGAGTCCGGTTGCGGCAAAAGCACGGTGGCCCGCTTGCTGGTGGGTCTGTACGAGCCCACACGGGGCGGCCTCACGTTTGATGGCCAAGATGCCCATGCGGCGTTCAAGTCAGCCGATGCACGGCAAATGCGCCAGCGCATCCAGATGATTTTTCAGGACCCTTATGCGAGTCTGAACCCGCGCTGGACGGTGGAAGCCATCATTGGCGAGCCCCTGCAAGAGCACGGACTGATCAAGGACGCCGCAGAACTCAAGGCCCGCGTGGCCGAGCTGCTGCAATCGGTGGGTTTGTCCGCGCTGGACATGCCCAAGTACCCGCACCAGTTTTCGGGCGGACAACGCCAGCGCATTTCGATTGCGCGTGCACTGGCCACGGCGCCCGAGTTTTTGGTGTGTGACGAGCCGACCTCGGCGCTCGATGTGAGCGTGCAGGCGCAAGTGCTCAACATCATGAAAGACCTGCAGCGCGAGCGCGGGCTGACCTACCTGTTCATCAGCCACAACCTGGCGGTGGTGCGCCATGTGAGCGATCAGGTGGGCGTGATGTACCTGGGTCGCCTGGTTGAGCTGGCCGACAAACACACCTTGTTTGCCAACCCCCAGCACCCCTACACCAAGATGCTGCTGGACGCGATTCCCAAGATGCACGACACCGGGCGTGCCCGCACACCGGTTCAGGGCGAGGTGCCCAACCCGCTCAACCCGCCCAGTGGTTGTAGCTTCCACCCGCGTTGCCCGCAGGCCACCGACATCTGCAAGTCAGAGCGTCCTGCACTGCGCGAGTTCAAAGGTATCCGGATCGCTTGTCACGCGGTGGTATGACACCTCGCGTGTCACACCCATCGTTCAATCTTCCATGAAAAAACCCACCGTGTTGCCACGGTGGGTTTTGGGTTCTAAGTCTTAAGCTGTCTTACGACAGCAGAAGGATTAGAAGTTGTGCACAATGCCCAGACCGGTTTTGGTCACGTTCTTGCCGCCGGTCACATTAGAGAAGCTACCAGCGCCAGCGAAGTCGATGGACACAGTGTCCAAGTATACGAATGTGCGCTTGCTCAGAGTGTAGCGACCATACAGTTCGGTAGCCTTGTCGTTGCTGGCAGTATTCTTGGCGTACTGAGCGCCCACGTTGAAGGCACCAAAAGGAACATCCACGTTAAAGTATGAACCCTTGCCGCCGTTCACACCACCGGTGGTGGCGCTGTAGGTCGCGGCTTGGGTTTCGCTGGTCACTGCACCGGCGCCAACCTTGGCTACGCCGAAGTTGTAGCTGGCGAACAGAGCGGAGGCAGTGCGAGCGCCAGTCTTGCGTGCAGACTCGCTGGTGAAACCAACAGCCAGCGGGCCGTTTTCGTAGTTCATGCGCACTTGGCTCGACGACTTGAACTGGCCAGTAGCGCCAGTATCAGCCAAGTCACCGGCAGCAACATAGCCCAGACCAGCACTGAAACCGTTATAGACGTTGCTGCTGTACTGGAACTGGTTGCTACGGCGCGAAGAACCGTACCAAGTCACTGGGCTCAGACCGACGCTGGCCATGGCCGACGAAGTGGAGATGTGGTTGAAGTCAAACGCCGCGTTGGCTTGCGTAGCCACGGAAGAAGTGCGGCCGATGCGGGTAGAGCCGAAAGCACCAGACAGACCAACCCAGGATTCACGGGTGGTGTCGAGAGCAGTTGCGCCAGCGCCCATGTTCAGACCACCGGTTTCCAGGTTGAAGTTGGCAGCCAGACCACCGCCCAGGTCTTCCGTTCCCTTGAAGCCAATGCGGCTTGGGTTGTGGAATGAATTCATGCCAGCACCGACATCATTGCCGTTTTGTTGGCCCCATTGGTTGGAACCCGCAGTGGCGACGGTACCCAGATTAGATGTGCTGTAGCCAGCATCCAACAAACCGTACATGGTCACGGAAGATTGAGCGAAAGCAGAAGTGGCGGCCAATGTAGCCAGAGCAGCTAGAATGAAATGAGACTATGAGCGATTTCATGCACAGACATTTCAGGCAGTCTGTCATATCGTAGATTCATGGCTATCCAATATATAAATACAAATCAGATGATCAGTCTGCAAGATTTTCTTGCTGATCCGCAGCATCTGATTGATCAAAGCGATGTGTCTCCTCTGGTTGTCCTCAGCGATAACAAGCCGGCCTTCTATGTTCTGAAACCCCATGTTTGGGATGTGATTTGTGAAGAGCAGCTCTCTCCTGCTGAAAAGGCTGTTGAGCAAGTTCATGCAGCCTCAGTGCCGCTTGCAAAGGTGGAGCGGCAGAGGATGCAGTCCATCGCCAATGAGCAAAAAATTTTTCACAAGAAGAATAACTTTGCACATCTGGCGGATCAATTGCTCGATCTGGAGTGGGATCGTGTTGCGCGGCATGAATTGAGTGCCGCCTCGGTGGGCATACAGAAAAACAGACTGGAAGCCCATGTCTTGCCGTTTTTCAGGTATGTCGCTCCTGCACAGGTGACGCATGTGGATCTGGATGGATTTGTTGCACGTTTGACCAAATACGAACTGTCGACGACGACCATTGCGCAGTATCTGGTGCTGGTTCGCAAGTTGTTGAAGCTGGCGGTGCGCAACGACTTGCTGAAGGAACTGCCTGAATTTCCCCATGTCCGCGTAGCAACGCAGCCACGGTCCATGTTATCTGCACAGGAGTATTGGAAGCTGGCGAGAACAGCACTGCGCATGTCAAGAAGCGGGGTTCGAGCACCGGAACTCAAAGCGACGAATGGGCATCGCGATCGGTTCTGGGTTGCACCCAGAAACATGCTGTTGGCCAAGGACATGTTCTGGGTGATCCGCTTCATGGTCAACAGCTTCGTGCGCCCTGGTGATTTGAGGGAACTCAAGCACAAACATGTCACGGTGGTTCGTGGCGAATCTGTGTATCTGCGTTTGAATTTGCCAGAGACCAAGAAGCACGACAAACCCATGGTGACCTTGCAGCCTGCGGTGCAGGTGTACGAGGCCGCCTTGAAGCACAGCCAGGCCCAAGGTTATGGTGGCCCGGATGACCATGTGTTCTTGCCTGCAGAGAAGGACAGAAACTATGCGCTGGCCGTGCTGGGCTTCTGGTTCAAGTGGGTCATGCGTGAGGCTGGCGTGTCATTGACCGATGGCATGAACCGACCGCGAACCCTGTATTGCCTGCGGCACACCTCGATCATGTTCAGGCTGCTTTACGGGCAAGGCATCGACATGCTCACGCTGGCAAGGAACGCCAGAACGTCCGTGCAAATGGTGGAGCGTTTTTACGCTTCATCGCTGGATGGCGAGATGAATGTGGCCATGCTTCAAAGCCGGCGCACAGGCAAGTCACGAAAGCCATGAAAAAAGGCCTGTCCGTTGGACAGGCCTTTTGGCTGAGCGCGCCAATTTCAGGGTCGCTTGAGCATGCGGTAGACCGGCGGAGTCACCACCAGCACCGTGGCCACACCCAGCAAGCTGGCTGACAGGGGGCGGGTGACGAAGGTGCTCCAGTCGCCCATGCTGATGGTCAGTGCCTGTCGCATGGACTGCTCGGCCATGGGGGCCAGGATCAGACCCACGATCAAAGGTGCCGCAGGGAAGTCAAAGCGACGCATGGCGTAGCCGATCAGGCCGAAGACGAACAGCAGCCCGACGTTGAAGACCGAGTTGCCTGCACCGTACACCCCTGCGGTGGAGATCACGATGATGCCCGCGTACAACCAGGGCGGCGGGATCTTGAGCAGCTTGACCCACAGGCCCACCAGCGGCAGGTTCAGCACCAACAGGATGATGTTGCCGATGTAGAGGCTCGCGATCAGCGTCCACACCAGGCTGCTTTGCGAGGCAAACAGTTGCGGGCCAGTCTGGATGCCATAACCTTCAAAGGCCGAGAGCATGATGGCGGCGGTGGCCGAAGTCGGGATGCCCAGGGTCAGCAACGGCATCAGCACGCCCGCCGCGGCAGCATTGTTGGCTGCTTCGGGGCCCGCTACGCCTTCGATCGCACCGTGGCCAAACTCCTCGGGGTGCTTGGTGAGTTTTTTCTCAGTGTAGTAGGACAGCAGCGTGGGCAGCTCGGCGCCACCTGCAGGCATGGCACCGATCGGGAAGCCGTAAAAAGCCCCCCGCAGCCAGGCTTTCCAGGAGCGGGCCCAGTCGCTTTTGCTCATCCACAGGCTGCCGGACACCTGCATGACTTCACCGGCCTTGGACTCGCGGCCTTGCCAGGCCAGGTACAGCGCCTCGCCAACGGCAAAGATACCGACTGCTGCCACGGTGACCTCAATGCCATCGAGCAGTGCAGCCTGACCGAAGGTGAAGCGGGGCTGACCCGTTTGCAGGTCGATGCCCACCAGGCCGAGCAGCATGCCCACCGCCAAGGCCAGCAGACCCCGCAGCACCGAATTGCCCAGCGCTGCCGACACGGCCACCAGAGACAGCACCATCAGGCTGAAGTATTCGGCGGGGCCAAAGGCCAGTGCAGCGTCGACCACCATGGGGGCAAAGAAGGTCAGCGCCAGCGTGCCGATGGTGCCAGCGACAAAACTGCCAATGGCGGCCGTGGCCAGGGCTTGTCCGGCGCGGCCGCGTCGGGCCATCTTGTTGCCTTCAAGCGCGGTCATCATGGACGCGGCTTCGCCGGGGGTCTTGATGAGGATCGAGGTGGTGGAGCCGCCGTAGGCTGCGCCGTAATAAATGCCCGCAAACATCACGAACATGCTGGTGGCAGGCACGTGGTAGGTCAGCGGCAGCAGCAGGGCAATGGTGAGCGCTGGGCCAATGCCCGGCAGCACGCCGATCAAGGTGCCGACAAAGCAGCCCACGAAGCCCCACATCAGGGTGGCGGGTTGCAGGGCGTTGCCAAAGCCTGCGAGCAGGGCGTCAAAAGAAGACATGGTGTACTCCGATTCAGAACAGCCAGGGCAGTGCTGGGCCCAGGCCCACACCCAGCACCACCGCAAACAGCAGCCAGAAGCTGGTGGCGATGACGCTGCAGATGAGCAAGGATTTGAGACCCAGGGGCGCGTCAAAAGAACGGGCTACGCCCATGCCGCACAACGTACCGGGGATGATGAAACCCATTGGTCCGATCAGGGCAATGAAGGCCAGACCGCCGCCCAGCAGGCTGAGCAGTCGGATGTTGGCGCCCGGCAGTGGGCTCTGGTCTTCGGCATGGCTTTCATCGACCTGGCGACCGCGCAAAGCGCTGATGCCGTAAAGCACAGCCAGTATCGACAGTCCAGCCACCACCACGCCGGGGACCAGGGATGGGCCCACCGCCATTTGCATGGGTGACTCGGGGATCAGCGTGACTTGCCAGGCCCCAACGGCACTGAAGGTGGCCAAAATGATGGCGATGTACAGCGGTCTCATGCCAGACCCAGTTCTTTCATCAGCACTTCCTTGTCGGCGATGTCTTTGGCCAGGTCGCGGTCAAAAGGCTGGTTGGCAATGAAAGCATCGGACCACTTGTGGGTTTCCAATTCCTGTTTCCAGGCGCTGGAGTTGCGGATTTTGGTGACCAGATCGGTCAAGGCTTCACGCTGTGCGGCCGTGATGCCGGGCGCAGCGAACACGCCGCGCCAGTTGGATTCGGACACGTTCACACCCAGCTCCAGCAGGGTGGGCACGTTGACGCCTGCGATGCGGCTCTTGCCCGAGACGGCCAGCGGAATCATTTTCCCGACCTTGATTTGTTCTTCAAATTCAGAATAGCCGGAGATGCCAGCGACGACTTGGTTGCCCAGCAACGCGGCGTTGGCCGGACCTCCGCCCGCAAACGCGACATAGGCGGCTTCACGGGGGCTCTTGCCCAGGGCCTTGATCAGCATGCCCAGAATCAAGTGGTCGGTGCCGCCAGCGCTGCCGCCAGCCACGGACACGGCCTTGGGGTTGGCCTTGATGGCCGCTTCGAGTTCTTTCCAGGTCTTGATCTTGCCGCTGGCGGGCACGACGATGACGCCGGGTTCTTCGGTCAGGCGGGCGATCGGGGTGACGTTCTTGATGGTGACGGGGCTCTTGTTGGCAATGCCTGCGCCGATCATGACCGAGCCGCCCACCATGAGGGTGTTGGGCTGGCCTTTGCGCTGGTTGACGAAACGGGGCAGGCCCACCATGCCGCCAGCGCCGCCGACGTTTTCAAACTGCATGTTGCCGACCAGGCCAGACGCCTTGGCAGCACGCTCGATGGCGCGGGCCGTCCCGTCCCAGCCGCCACCGGGTGCGGCGGGCACGAACATGTTGATGCTGTCAAAAAGGGGTTTGGCCTGCGCCCACGCAGGCAGAGCCATGGCAGCACCTGTGGCCGCGCTCAAGGTCAGGAAATCACGTTTGGACAAGTTCATGGAAGCTCCTGTGTGAAAATGAAAAAGCCATCAAGGGTGCATGCACCCTCAGGATGGCGCCCATTGTGGGCGTTGCCGTGGCGCGAAGCTGTCAAACACCTGTCAAACCTGTTCAGTGAATACCCTCAAACCCCGCATCCTTCTGGTGGAGGACACGCCCGACATTGCGCTGTGGCTGGGCACCGCCTTGCGCCAGGGCGGCATGGACGTTAGCTTTGCCACCGATGGGCTGGAGGCTGACCAGGCCTTGCAGGGCGGGCATGGTTTTGATGCCGTGTTGCTGGATTTGCAGCTGCCGGGGCAGGATGGCCTGAGCGTGCTTCAGGCCCTGCGTGCGCGGGGCGATGCGGTGCCGGTCTTGATTCTCACCGCCCGGGCCAGTGTGCCTGACCGGGTGCTGGGCCTGAACATGGGGGCCGACGACTATTTGCCCAAACCGTTTGACCTGAGCGAGCTGGAGGCCCGGTTGCAGGCCTTGCTGCGCAGGCCTGGCAGAACCCGGTCGCTGGCTTTGCGTCTGGGCCCGCTGGAGATGGACAGGGATACGGGCGTGGTGCAGCTGCAAGGGCAGGTATTGGCACTGACCCCGCGTGAGGTCTCTGCCTTGCAGGTGCTGCTGGCATCGCCCAAGCGGCCGGTCAGCAAAGAGCATTTACATGCACAGGTCTTTGTTGACGAGGACACCGGGCTGGAGGCGGTTGAGGTGCTGATTTATCGGCTGCGCAAAAAGCTGGAGGTCACGCCTGGCGGTGCTGCACCTGCCGTGTTGATTACCACCTTCCGTGGGCTGGGGTACATGCTGACCCTGCCTGCAGGATCGCTTGACTGAGCCGCTGCATGATGAAGTGCTTGCGTTCCGGTTCTGCTATGTCTTTGCGCAGCCGTCTGCTGGGCTGGATCTTGCTGCCCTTGGGAGTGCTGATTGGGGTCAACGCCTATGTGTCGTATGGCAATGCGGTTTATGCGGCCAATGAAGCCTATGACCGGTCTTTGTATCTGGCGGCACGAACCCTGGCCGAGGAATTGGAAGTCAAAAATGGCCAGCTGCAACTGGATGTGATGGGCGCTGCTGGCTACCTGTTCGAGAACCACACCGGTTCGCGGCTGTTTTACAAGGTGACGTCATCGCAGGGCCAGTGGCTGGCAGGGGAAGCCTCGCTGCCCGATGTGCCCGCACGCGCAGAGTCCTCGGTTCATTATTTCGCGCTTGTGCGGTTCGACGATGGTCTGTATGCAGGCCAGCCCGTGCGTCTGGCTCAGCTCACCCATGTGATGGACGATGGTGGTCTGGCCGACCCACTGGTCCGGATCACAGTGGCCGAAACCATGGAGGCGCGCCAGCAACTGATTTCGCACATTTTGCGGGACACCCTGAGCAGTCAAGGCTTGCTCTTGCTGGCGGCTGCCTTGCTGGTGGTCTGGGGTGTGCAGCGTGGTATTCGACCACTGGAGTCTTTTCGGCAACGGCTGGTCGACAAGGCCGATGATGATTTTTCCCCTATCCATCCGCCTGATTTGCCCCGCGAGTTGCGGCCGCTGATTGAGACGCTCAACAGCTACCTGGCCCGGCTGGGACGTTTGATCGACATTCGCAAACGCTTTCTGGACAACGCCGCGCACCAGTTGCGTACGCCGCTGACGGTGCTCAAGACTCAGTTGACCTTGGCGCAACGCAATGCCGAACCCGCACAATTGCAGCTGCTGCTGACGGCTGCCAGTCAGACCACCGAAGGAGCGGTGCGGCTGACCGAACAATTGCTGGCCATGACACGCGTGGAGCATGCGCGTGAAATGCACAGCCACCAGGCGGTGGATCTGGTGGCGCTGGCGCGTCAGGTCACGCAGGAGCATTTGTTGCAGGCTCATCAGCGCGGGGATGATCTGGGTCTGGAGGTGCTGGTGCCTGAGGCCTCCGTACAAGGCGTGGCCTTGCTGCTGCAGGAAGCCCTGAGCAACCTGATCGACAACGCGATCCACCACTGCGCTGCAGGGGCGCACATCACAGTGCGTGTCGGGCAGGCTTGGCTGGAAGTGCAGGACGATGGCCCGGGCATTCCCGCAGTGCACCAGCCGCATGTGTTTGAACGCTTTTACCGAGCCGCGCCGGGAGACGTGTCGGGCAGTGGTCTGGGTCTGGCCATCGTCAAAGAGATTGCCCGCCAGCATGGCGCACAGCCCAGTGTGCGCAGCCCGGTGCAGGACGGTCGGGGTACGCTGATCCGCATCACCTGGCCTTGAGGGGTCAGGTGTAGCGTTTGTTGCGCAGGTTGTTTTTCATGTCGCGCAGCGTGGGCTGCAGCTCCTCGCCAATGCGCAGGGCCACGGTGGTAGCCAGGATGTCAATGATCAGCAGGTGCAACAGACGTGAAACCATGGGGCTGTACTTGTCGTAGCCCTCTGGATGGTCGGCCGTGAGGTGGATATGACCGGCGCTGGCCAGCGGCGAGCCGCTGGCGGTGATGACGATGGTGGTCGCTCCTTGCTTTTTGGCAATGTCGCAGGCGTCCATCAGGTCGCGGGTGCGGCCCGAGTTGGAGATGATCACGGCACAGTCACCGGGACGCAGCATCGATGCGCTCATGACCTGCATGTGGCCGTCGCTGTAGGCGATGGCGTTCACGCCCAGGCGAAAGAACTTGTGCTGCGCGTCCTGCGCCACGATACCGGAGTTGCCCACACCATAGAACTCGATGCGGCGGCCGGTTTTTTGCGTTTCGGCCAGCGCTTGCGCCGCGTGGTCGAGTGCAAAGGAACTGGCGTCGTTGCGGTACTTGAGGAAGGCCGCCACCGTGTTGTCGATGACTTTGACCGCGATGTCACTGGTCTTGTCATCCACATCGACACTGCGGTGGATGAAGGGCACGCCTTCGCTCACGCTGCCTGCGAGTTTGAGCTTGAAGTCCGACAGGCCGTCGTAACCCATGCTCCGGCAAAAGCGCACCACGGTGGGCTTGCTCACATGGGCGCGGTCGGCCAGTTCGGTGACCGGCAGATTGGCAAAGGCACGTGGGTCGGCCAGCACCAGTTTGCCCACGCGTTGCTCTGCCGGTGCCAAAGAGGGCAAGGAGGCCTTGATTCGTTCCAGCATGGTGTGTCTCCGGTCTGTGTGTGGAAAGTGTGGCTCAGATTTCTTCGGACCAGCAGTGGCCATCGCGCGCAATCATGGCGCTGGATGCGCTGGGCCCCCAGGTGCCTGCCGCGTAAGGGCGTGGGCCAATGGTGTCGCTGCCCCAGTGCTGCAAGATGGGCTCAACCCAGCGCCAGGCTTCCTCCTGCTCGTCGCTGCGCACAAACAGGTTCAGGCGGCCGTCCAGTACATCCAGCAGCAAGCGTTCGTAGGCGCCCACGCGCTCGCTGCCAAAGCGCTTGTCAAAGTCCAGGTCCAGGTGAACAGGGGCCAGGGTCTGACCGCCAGCGCCTTGGCCGCGCTTGCTTTGCCCTTGTGCAAACAGGTGAAGCTCCAGGCCGTCCTTGGGCTGCAGGTGGATGACCAGCTTGTTCACCTGGCCGACCGGGGTCTGGAAGATGTCGTGTGGCGTTGGGCGGAAATTGATTTCGATGTGGGCCTCACGTGAAGCCATGCGCTTGCCGGTGCGGATGTAGAAGGGCACGCCTGCCCAACGCCAGTTGGCAATTTCCGTGCGCAGGGCCACAAATGTTTCAGTGCTGCTGGTGGGGCTCACGCCCGGCTCTTCGCGGTAGCCTGGCACAGCCTGACCTTCGACATTGCCTGCCGCGTACTGACCCCGGATGACATGCTGGCTCAGAGTCTCGGGCGTCCAGCGCTTCAAGGCGCGCAGCACCTTGAGTTTCTCATCGCGGATCGCGTCGGCGTGGGCGTTGATGGGGGGCTCCATCGCGATCGCACACAGCAGCTGCAGTGCGTGGTTTTGCACCATGTCGCGCAGGGCGCCTGTGCTTTCATAAAATCCACCGCGCTTTTCCACGCCCAGTTCTTCGGACATGGTGATCTGGATGTTGGCGATGTGCTCGCGACGCCACAGGGGCTCGAACAGGGCGTTGCCAAAACGCATTGCAAACAGGTTCTGCACTGCGGGCTTGCCCAGATAGTGGTCGATGCGGAAGATCTGCTGCTCTTTGAAGACTTTGCCCACGGCCAAATTGATGGCCCGGTTAGAGGCCAGGTCATGGCCCAGTGGTTTTTCCAGCACGATGCGCGTCTTGGGCGTGTTCAGGCCGCTTGCGGCGAGTTGCTCGCACACGGTGGTAAACAGGCTGGGTGCGGTGGACAGGTACATGACCACGTGATCGGTCTCACGCTCCGCCAGTCGACTGGCCAGTGCAGCGTAGGCAGAGGGCTGGGACAAGTCCATGCGCACATAGCACAGCAGGCTGGCAAAGCGGGCAAACTCTTCACTGTTGGGACGCTTGTCCCCTTCGACCTGCTCGAAGCGAGACTGGATCTGCTGGCGGTACTGTTCGTCGCTCAGGTCGTCACGGCCCACGCCGATGATGCGCCCCCCCTCAGGCAGGGTGCCGTGGCGGTAGGCCTGGAACAGGGCCGGCATCAGTTTGCGCCACACCAGATCGCCGGTGCCGCCGAAGAAAACAAGGTCAAAAGCCATGGTTAATCGATTTCAGTTATCGAGTTACAGGAAAAATTTGTTTGTAATGTAACTTTGTTTCACGGATAATTCAACCGATTTTTCAAAAAACCGCCATGAACCAACTCGAAGCCCTCAAAAAATTCACCACCGTGGTCGCCGACACCGGTGACTTCAGGCAGCTGGCCCAGTTCCAGCCGCAAGACGCGACGACCAACCCGTCCTTGATCCTCAAGGCGGTGCAAAAGCCCGAATACGCACCCTTGCTGGCCGAGACGGTGGCGGCGCACCGTGGCCAGCCCCTCGATGTGGTGATGGACCACCTGCTGGTGCGTTTCGGTTGCGAGATCCTGCAAACCATTCCGGGTCGTGTGTCGACCGAAGTGGATGCCCGTTTGAGCTTTGACACCGCAGCCACCGTGGCCCGTGCGCGCCGCATCATGGCGCTGTACCAGGCGCAGGGCATTGCCCGCGAGCGTGTGCTGATCAAGATCGCCTCGACCTGGGAAGGCATCCAGGCTGCCGCCGAGCTGGAGCGCGAAGGCATCCGCTGCAACCTGACGTTGCTCTTCGCGTTCTGCCAAGCCGTGGCGTGCGGGCAGGCCAAGGTGCAATTGATCTCGCCTTTCGTGGGACGCATCTACGACTGGTACAAGAAGAACGCAGGCGCTGCCTGGGACGAAGCGGCCAAGGCCGGAGCCAATGACCCTGGCGTGCAGTCGGTGCGGGCCATCTTCAACCACTACAAAAAGCACGGCATCGCCACCGAAGTCATGGGCGCGTCTTTTCGCAACATCGGCCAGATCACGG